>Ga0187783_10003447_pt1 | contig 11645 bp, 7 predicted proteins | sample 1015_SJ02_MP02_2_FD_132471 | JGI IMG/M metagenome (GOLD analysis project Ga0187783, IMG submission 132471) | Tropical peat soil microbial communities from peatlands in Department of Meta, Colombia - 1015_SJ02_MP02_20_MG | ecosystem: Environmental > Terrestrial > Soil > Wetlands > Peat | place... | reverse complement strand
TTCTTGACGAGGTTGAGCATTTGGCGCAGCCGGATGATGTTGATGGGCAGCGAAAGCGTGTACATACAGAATGTCGGAACGGCGCCGGCCAGCGCGCCATAGGCGATGAAGAACAGGTTGCTGATGATGGCGATGTATCGCAATGGCACGATGGTGCGCACCAATAGCGTGGAGACGAAGAAAATTGCCCCCATCAACGCCATCATATTGGTGAAGGTGATATGGGCTACGACCACGTCGATCGCGCGGTCAAATACCGCCTGATAAGTGACGTTGTTGGGATCGAGCCCGAGCTGGAGGAGGAGCCTCTCGACCCTCAGATTCTGCGATGCGGCCTCAAGCGCGCGATTGAGTACCGTGCTCACATCCAGAGGGGCGCTCATGCTTTCCTCACCGAAATCTGCTGGCAGCCTAAATTAGCATTCCGACGCCGACGGGGGATAGGCATTGCGGCCCGGAATTCGCTGCTGGCAGAAGGGTCTTGGACGGTGCCGTGACGCGGCAGGCCGCGCCAAAAGTGGTCGTCGCCTCCTAACCGGACGGACCTTGGCTTCTTATGCCGGCTTTATATCGTTACGGCCAGCGTCCTCTGGCTTCTTTACGGACTTCGCCGCCATCTTATGGCGCGAAGGCTACTCGACCAAAAAGCAGCAACAAGGACCATGCCGCAATGAATGCCATTTCCGCGAGCTGCAAGCCGTCGGACCATGCGTCCAAACGTCTCGGATTTTGGCAGCACCTGGCGCGGCGGCTCGATGTACTTGCCGCCTATCCGGCCAGACGCGCGGTGTCGGAAGAGGATTTGCGCCGCGTCGATGACGACATCGAACGCTGTCGGCTGATGATCAAAGCCAGATGACAAGACGATAACGATGAAAAGCGCCCGAATTGTCGAATTTGCGAGCGCGACATTGGACGCCGTGTCACGTCGAGTGCCGATCTTGGCCGGCTTCGTGAGGATGGCGATTGCCGAATGGCGGCTCCTCGTCGCCGAAGTGTCGCGTGCCGCGACCGGCAACCGCAGAAATCAAATAGCGCTCGAAAGCGAGCCGTTCGGCGGCCGCTGCACGCTGTCATCGAAAACCGACGATGGCTTGCCAGCTCGGTGACGCGCCGCCGAAATCGGCGGCGTCACCGTCTCACTGCAAAAAGGAGAGCTCCGATGCAACAACAGAGCCACGACATCGAACCTCCCTCGTGTCTGCGATTTCCATTATTCATGATCGGTCAGGACAGCCACGGCAATTGGGTCGTCCAAGACCAAAGCGGACTGCGCGGCGGTCTGTTCGTCGACCGCGCCGAGGCACTCCGTTTCGTGCGATTGGAAAACGGTAATCGGCCGCAGGCGTTTGTCGCCGTCAGCGGCATTCTCGAGCTTGACGTGAGTCGCGGAACCGCCGCGACCGCCTCCCACCGGCCTGACGCTGAGGCGCGACACCAGCGGCGTGTCGCCTGAGCCAAGATCGGCAACGCCTACCCAAAAATCGGCGACAATGCCACGACCCTGCGGTTTCTCGCGCGGGGAATGGTGGAATTTCAGCGACATCGATAGGCTGCGCCAAGCATCAAGTTTGCGCGCAACACCGATCGCGGCAGCCCGGTCGCGCGCTGCGCTTCAGAAGTACCAGTTTAGACCGCCGCGGAACATGGTCAGGCCGTCGCGGGCGGTTGAAGTCAGCGTGCTAGTGTTGCCGCCGTAATTATAGGTGATCGTATTGGTCGACGAGCCGACTTCGATGTACAGCAATTCCGCCTTGACGCTGATTTTTGGTATCACCATCCACTCGAGGCCAGCCCCGATCGCCCCGCCGACCCTGGTCGTTTTGGTGCTGCTGGAAGTGCCGGGTTGGCTCGCCGGGTTCGGAGTGCAGGCGCTGCAGATAAACTGATCGCTGATGCCGAACTGTGCAACCGCGCCGCCAGCGGTGCCGTAGACGAACAGCGCGTTGTTCATTACCGAGAAACCGCCCTTCAAGCGGAACGTGGAGACCCAATCGACTTCACGATCGAACGTGGCCGTCATCGGCACTCCGGTGTTTGCTACCCCGGCAGTCGTCGGAATGCTTCCCGGCGTCGGCGTGAGCGCGTTTTTCACTCCCATGCCGTCGAAGTCGACTTCCGCGCCGACGATCCAGTCGCGAATCGGTTCAAAGTTAACCCCGATTTGGCCGCCCCCTACGAAACCGGTGACGTTCGAATCGACAGTGATCGGCAACGCTCCCGAGGCGAGCGCCGTGCCAAGTCCGCCAGCGCCGGTGTCGGTGCCCGTATTGTTGACGCCGCTGCCTGAGGTCGTGCCGTAGCCGGCGTTGAAGCCGACATAAACGCTGCACCAGGGGCAAACCCAAGGCACTGGTGCCGCCGGCGCCTTCATGCCGAGATCAGCCGCATTCGCGGTGCCGGGTGACGCAGTCGAAAGAAGGCCCAAAAAAATAACTGCACCGAATAAGATGCGCCTCATGGTTATCCCGCTTTTCTGCTGCCTTCCCCAACCACACGCACAGAGCACGAACGCGTGTCCCGCAGCCTGAATCCCAGCAAGCCGTAATCTGTCGGACGCGGGAGCAAAGAGTCGATATTGTTGGCGGCGCGTTGTAATAAATAAAAAATATCCGATAGCTTTGATTACAGATTTCCTGCACTGATTGTTATCATCTGAATTCGATCAAGCCCAATAATATTGCGCTTTCGTTCCCGTCAATAATGACAAAGTTGCCGGCGCGGTGGGCTGGATAATCTCATGATAACAATGGATTGTGGAAAAATACGGATCGCCTTCAACGATCCAAAGCATGAAATGTAACTCTACGGTCACAGTAGCTAAAATAAGGCTCGGATCCGGTCAGGAGTTGTGTTTTTCGAATCGCCTACCGGCAGAAAAGATATTTTTTAGTGATCGACCAAAACGACCGAAAGGCCGGCAGCATGGCCAGCCCTTGGGACTTGCCCGGCAGCTTTCACCGGTGCCTCGTTTCTGCGCGACGCTCAGAATTTGTACGCGATCCCCGCACGGCCGGTCTGGACGGTCTCTTGGGTACCAAAGCTCGCAGCGACCGGGGCAACAAGCGCGTTGGCTCCGAACGACGCTTTGGAGAAGTTATACTGGCGATATTCGCCACGGAATGTCCAATTCTGCGTAATCGCGAATTCGAGACCGGCGCCAAAGTCCCACCCGGGCGACTCTCCGCCCGAGAAGGTAATCGAGGTCGCGCCCTTCGATATTGTCTGGCTGGGGTCGCCGAAGGCGACGCCGCCGATCATGTAGAGCAGGATCTTGTCCCAGGGGAAGCCGACCAAGGCCCAGCCGATGCGGGCATCGACCGACCCAAATTCATTCAAGCTCGCCGTGTGGTTTAGACCCAAGCCTGGAATATTATCGACGGTGCTGCCATTGATGGACGAGCCATTCCACTCCGCCTGCAGACCGGCCACGATGTGGCTTGCGCCGAATTCGTAATTGAAGCCGATGGCGCCGCCGCCGAACCCGCCGGTTGCGCTCCACGTATTGCCGATCGATCCAGTCGATGGCGGCACATCGAATTCGGGCCAGCCGACCGCGTAGCCGCCATGGGCTTCGAGATAGAAGCCGGTCCAGTCATAGGCTGGTGGCGGTGCCGGTGTCGGAGGCGCCTTCACCCCGAGGTCGGCCGCGGTCGCGGTGCTGAGCGACGCAGCGGAAATAAGGCCTGACACAACTACTGCACCGAATAAAGCGCGCCTCATGGTTATCCCGCTTTTCTGCTGCCTTCCCCAAAAGCTTCACGTCCGAGGCGACGTGAGACGCAGCCCTGAATCCCCAGCAGCCGATAATGTGGCGGAGGGGGAAGCAAAGAGTCTATATTGCTGGAGGCCGCTAGGAATAAATAAAAAATAACCTAGGGAGCCGAATGGTGTTTTCCTGCACTGATATTTGTCAGATGAATTCGTTCAAGCCCAAGAAACTTGCGAATTCAATGCCGTGAATAATACGCCTGGCGTGCGCGACTAAAATTAAATTACCTTGTGATAACAATGGCTTGCGAAGGGGAGCCGATCGAGCCGAACGGCCCCACCAGCGAATTGTTACTCTGCGGTCACAGTAACTAAAATAAGGCCCAGGCCCGCGCTTTTTACGCGCCAAAATTTCATTTCCTGGAGTCGCTTCCCGCCCGTTCACACTGGCGAATTTGCGGCGGCACCGCGCCAAGCCTTGAATGCGAAGCGCCTTGAGTGCGTCTCGTCTAATGCACAATTAGTACAGCCACAGCCGGTAATTCAATCCGGCACGGATAACCTCCACCTTGGGATTGAAAGAGACTGGCCCCGTCCCTGCAGGGCTGGAGCAGGCGACGTTGCAGTCGTAACCGTTCAGGTCGACGTGCAGGTATTCGACCTTGGCTCGCAATGCATCGGTCAGGACGAATTCGACGCCGGCGCCTGCCGTCCATCCGAGATTAGTCGTTTGATTGGTGCCGAACGGCTGGCCGACCGTGGCGGTCTTCAAAAGCCCGAACGATGCGCCGCCGGTCACATAGGGCAGAATGCGGTCGAACGCCCAGCCGAAACGCACGCGCGCGGTGCCGAGCCAAGGAACTTTGAACTCGCAACCGGTTTGTGCGCCGCTTAGCGAGCAAGCCGTCGACACCGCCGGCAGCGTTGCGGTCCCGTTGATGTCGGCCCAATCGATATCGGCTTCGAAGCCGACGACGAGAGGATCGCCGGCCTGCAGGTTGTAGCCGGCGGTGCCGCCGCCGAGGCTGCCTGAAGTACTTGTGTTGCCGCCGATGTCGTCGGGAACGTCGAACCATTTGCCCTGGCCGAAACCGCCGCCGCCATTGATGCCGACATAGAATCCCGTCCAGTTGTAGACCTTGGCCATGGAATAGGCCGGCGGCGGCTCAAACGGCCCCGGCGTGACGGTGGCGGGATAGGCCGGCGGCGGCGAAAACGGCCCCGGGGTAACCACCGGTTCCTGGTCCGCCGCCAAGGCGGCACTCGCAAAAGCGATGAACGCGAGACTTGCCAGCATCGCCGTCTTCATTGCCGGGCTCCCGATTTGACGCTCTCCGGGGCGGTGACCGCAGCTGCCGCCGCCGGGTCGTTTCTGTCGACCAGAATCGCCGCCCGGTCGGTGCTGACGTCGAGAATCTTCTCAGTCGGCGGCACGGTCCGGTTCCACCAGCCGCCGCCGAGCGCCGTATAAAGCGCCACGGTGTCGGACAGCCGCGCGGCGCGCGCCTGCACGACTTGGATGACCGCGCTCAGATAGGTCGATTGCGCGGTCAGCAGCACCAGGATGTTGGCGTAGCCGGTCTGCATCTGTTGCTGCGCGAGATCGAAGCTGATCTTGGCCGCGCGTTCAAAGTCGCGCGCCGCTTTCAGCGCATCGGCGTCGTTCTGGATGGCGCGCAGCGAGTCAGCGACGTTCTGCACGGCGCCGACGACCGTACTGCGGTAGGTCCACGCCGCCGCGTCATAGGTGGCCTGAGCACCGCGCAGCTGGTGCAACAGCGTTCCGGCGTCGAATACGGTCTGCGTGGCAGTGCCGCTAAGGAGCCAGAAGGCGTTGGCCGGCGACAGCAAGCCGGTGAGCAACGTGTTTATGTAGCCGGCATTGGCGTTGACGGCGAAGGACGGCAGCATATTGGCGGTGGCGACGCCGACCAGCGCGCTTGCCGAGTGCAACAGCTCTTGCGACGCGCGTACGTCCGGACGCTGTTCGATCAATTGCGACGGCACGCTCACCGGCAGATCGATCGGCAAAGTCAGATCATCGAGCTTGAACGTTTCGCGTGGCTCTTGGGCCCCCGCATAGGCGCCGACGAGCGCCGAGATCAGATCGCGGTTTTGCTGCAGCGCCTTGCGCAGCGGCGGCAGCGTGGCCAGGACTTGCGCCAGCGCGGCTTCTTGCAGCGCAACGTCGTTGCGGCTGGCATAGCCGGTGTTGAACTGATTTTTGAGAATGTCTAGCATCTTCCTATTGATGCGAATGAGCTCGTTGGTGGCGTCGATCTGGCCGCGCAACGAAGCCTCGTTAATGACCGCGAGCGCCACGCTCGATGACAGCGTCAGATAAGCCGCCTCGACCTGAAATGCCTGATTGTCCGCCAAGGCTTTCAGCGATTCGACGGTCCGCCGGTTAAGGCCCCAAACGTCGAACGTGTACGAGATCATCACTTGGTTGGTGTAGAGATTAAAAGGGTTGGGAGGCGGTACCGCAGAGAGAGGCGAGGACACTGCCGCTGCGCTTAGCTGGCGGGTCGGGTTGAATTCGTACTGGACGAACGGAAAGTACTTGCCCTCCTGCGCGTAGACGCTTTCCTTCGCCGAGCGTAGCGTGGCGATTGCCGATTGCAGGCTCGGATTGTTCTTCAGCGACCGCCCGACGAGCGCGGTAAGCTGCGGCGATTTGAACAGCGTCCACCAATCCTGCGGAATGTCGCGGCCTTGGACGAAATGTTGGGTTTGTCCGGTCGGGGCGTCGGTGGACGACGTCCGCGCCTCCAGCGGTTCTTTGGTATAGCGGTTGACCTCGGGCGCAGCGGGGCTCCGGAAATCGGGTCCGACTGCGCAGCTCGTCAACAGCATCACGGCAGCGAGGGCCGGTACGCCGTTCACAAATGCTTTTACTTTTGCCGCAGAATTCGACATCGACTGACTTGTTCTCAACTGAAAACCAACGGGCAACGCTGCGACCCGGGCAATCGCGGCCGAGTGTCATTATTTCGCATTGGCGCGGGATTGGCTGTGACAGGTTAGTCACACTGTCATTTATTCGGCGGGTTATAAGTAATTCAGTAAGTTATAGGTGCCGCCGATCGTTCACGCCCTGGGTCTCCGCGACCGGACGCGCAACGTGATGGGCCGACCGACCTGCCTGATGGCTCCTGCAAATAATAACAAAGTCGTAGTCATGATGAATCGCGAGGCAGCGACTGATCAGTTCGAATCCTGGGACTAGTGCTGCTTGTTAGCTAAGCTGTGATTAATGACAGTAGACCGCGACAGGGCCGTAATGGCTATGTCGCGCTGAAGTGGCGTAGTGCGCCTTTGGATGCGGGGATCGATGGATTTTCGCCAAATCATTTGCGATCTCGCAGTCGCGCTCCGCGACACGTTGAGCGGTATATTTTCGATTTTGCGCGAACCCTATCAGTGGTTTTCGGTGCAACGAATCTCAGTGCGAGCGGCAATTATCGGCACCATCATGATCGCCGCACTGTTGGTCTATCGCTCGTGGCCGGCCGGCGAAGGGTCGAGGCCGGAAGTCAAGGCAACGGAGTCGGCCGAGGCGGCGGTGTCCGATGCGACTCCCGCCAATCAAGACAGCATTGACCTGTCGGATACTCAGCTTGCCGCTGTCAAAGTCGAGCCGGTGGCCGAACGCGATTTTCCAGTCGACAAAGAGGCGGTCGGCAGCATCGACTTCAACGAGGACATGGAGACGCAGGTCTTCACGCCGTATCAAGGCAAAATCATCGCCCTGTACGCGGGCGTCGGCGACGACGTGAAGAAGGGCCAGACGCTGTTCACCATCGACAGCCCCGATCTGTTGAACGCCGAGTCGACGTTGATCGCCGGGGTCGGGGTGATGGACCTGACCACCCGCAACCTGGCGCGGCTGAAGGAACTCTACGAGACCCGCGCCGTATCACAGCACGATCTGGATCAGGGAATTTCCGACCAGATGACCGCCGAAGGCAATCTGCGCACGGCGCGCGACTCGGTGCGCATCTTCGGCAAGTCAGACGCCGAGATCGATAAGATCGTTGCCGATCGCAGGGCAGACCCGACGCTGATCGTGCCGAGCCCGCTCGACGGCCGCATTACGCAACGCAACGCGGCGCCCGGCCTGTTTGTGCAGCCGGCGAACCCGCCGCCTCCCTATGTTGTCGCCGAAGTCGACACCATGTGGATGCTAGCGAACGTCGCCGAGAACGATAGTCCGGCGTTCCACGTCGGCCAGCCGCTGCAGGTCAAGCTCAACGCGTTTCCCGGTCGCGTGTTCGATGGCACCGTCACCGTTGTCAGCGGCATCGTCGATCCCAATACCCGCCGCGTACTGGTGCGCTCCGAAATCAAGGACCCGCAGCACGAGCTGCGCTCGGGCATGTTCGGAACTTTCACCATCAGCGTCGGCGCGCCGTTGCGTTCGCCGGCGGTGCCGCTGGCCGGCGTGGTGCGCGAGGGCGACGGCACGCAGACCGTTTGGGTCACCGCCGACCGCCGCCGTTTCATCAGGCGAACTGTCCAGATCGGCGAGGTGCGCGACGGCTATCGGCAGATTCTCGAGGGTCTGCGGCCGGGCGAATTGGTCGCCACCGACGGCGCAATCTTTCTCGACAATATGGTGTCCATCGCCGCCGGGAACCAATGACAGCGCCGCACTTCCGCAGCACTCGGAATAGGGGCGAACCTTGCTGAAAGGTCTTATTGCATTCGGCTTAACCCGGCGCCCGATCATCTTGCTGGGCCTCTTGGTTTTCGTCGCCGCCGGCCTCGTCGCCTTCAGCAGGCTCAATATTGAGGCCTATCCCAATCCCGCACCGGTCATTCTTGAAATCACCGCACAGGCCGCCGGTCTCTCGGCCGAGGAGATGGAGCGCTATTACACGATCCCGATGGAGATCGGCCTTTATCCTACTCCCGGCATCGACAATATCCGCTCCACATCGTTCTACGGCCTCACTTTCGTCCGGGTCACATTCAAATACGGCGTCGACTTTTTCTTCGCCTATACCCAGGCGGCATTGAGCCTGGCGCAGAACGTCAGCCTGCCGGCGGGACAAGTCCCGAGCATTTCGCAATCGAGCCTGGTCGGCGAGATCTATCGCTACCAAGTGGTCGGTCCGCCGCATTTCGGGCTGACCAACCTGCGCACCGTGCAGGACTGGATCGCGCTACGCGGCCTGTTCACCGTCACCGACGGCGTCGTCCAGGTGAACTCGTGGGGCGGCACCACCAAGCAGTACAATGTCGACGTCGATCTCAACAAGCTCGACGCCTACAACGTTACCATACCGCAGATCATGACGGCGCTCGGCAACGCCAACATCAATGTTGGCGGCCGCGAGATCACGGTCGGCCAGCAGTCGGTGAACATCCGCGGCGTCGGATTGTTCGACAGCGGCGGCAATGACGATCTGACCCAGGGTTATCACGTCGGCGACATCGAGAATGTCGTCCTCGGTCAGTTCAACGGCGTTCCCATCACCGTCAAGGACGTCGCCAACGTCAATGTCGGCTACGTGCCGCGTCTCGGCATTGCCGGCATCGACCACGAGGACGATGCCGCGCTGTCGATCGTGGTCATGGGACGAACTTTTCACACCAACAGCGTCATACCCCGCGTCAAGGCGGAAATCGAAAAACTCAATACCGACGGCGAGCTGCCTCCGGGCGTCAAGCTCGTGCCTTACTATGACCGCAGCTCGCTCGTCGACGTCACGACGCACACGGTGTTGCACAATCTGATCTTCGGTTGTCTCCTCGTTTTCGTCATCCAGTGGGTATTCCTTGGCAATCTGCGCAGCGCCATCATCGTCGGCGTCAATATTCCGTTCGCGCTGTTCTTTGCCGTCATCATCATGGTCTTGATGGATCAGGACGCCAACCTGTTGTCGGTCGGTGCGGTCGACTTCGGCATCATCGTCGATTCGGCGGTGATTCTGATCGAGAACATTTATCGGAATTTCCAGCATCCCGCGGATCGGCAAAGCCTGCTGCAGCAACTGGCGGAGGGGCGTTTCGGTGCCGATCCGACGCGAACCGCGGGCACGACCAGCGGACCGGACTGGACCGACCGCTTGCGCCTTATTCTCGCCAGCGCCCTGCAAGTCGACATGGCAATCTTCTTCTCGGCGGTGATCACGGTAGCAGCGTTCGTGCCGTTGTTCACCATGCAAGGCGTCGAGGGGCAGATTTTCAGCCCGATGGCGCGAACCTACGGGCTGGCGTTGGTTGGCGCCTTGATGTCGACTTTCACGATCACGCCGGTCCTGGCCTCGGTTCTGCTTCCCGATCACGTGGAGGAAGCGGAAACCATCGTGGTGCGGTTGCTGCGACGGATTTACGTACCGGTACTGACCTGGTCGCTCGTACATCGCAAGGTCATGGTCGCTGTCGCGGTGGTTTTTCTCGGCTTTGTCGCAGTGTTGGGCTCCCGGCTCGGCAGCGAATTCCTACCGGCGCTTGAAGAGGGCAATCTTTGGATTCGCGCATCCATGCCGCCCACCATGGGGCTCGAGGCCGGCTCGTCGGCAACCAATAAAATGCGCGAAATCCTGTTGCGTCACCCTGAAGTGATCCACGCCGTTTCCCAGCACGGCCGTCCCGACAACGGCACCGATGCTTCGCCGTTCTCCAATGTCGAACTGTTCGTGCCGTTGAAGCCTTACGACGAATGGCGGCGAGGCTACGTCAAGGACGACCTGATCAACGATCTGCAGAAAGAGTTCAATGACGAGCTCCCGGGCGTGGTCTTCAATTTCTCGCAGTACATTCAGGACAACGTCGAGGAGGCGCTGTCGGGCGTCAAAGGCGCCAATTCGGTCAAGATCATCGGTCACGATCAGAATATCTTGGAAGACCTGGCGCTTAAGGTTCAGCACCAGATGGAGCAGGTGCGAGGCATCGCCGATCTGGGCATCTTCCATGTCCAGGGGCAGCCGAACCTCAATGTCAAAGTCAATCGCCTCAAAGCCGCCCGCTACGGCCTCAATACCGGCGACGTCAATACCGTCATTCAAGCCGCGTTGGGCGGGGCGATCGCAACGACGCTGCTCGAGGGCGACCGGTCATGGAACGTGCAGGTTCGATTGCCGCCGGAATACCGCGCCAGCTTGGAAGCGGTTCGTAAAATCAAGGTCGGCTACACCAACGCGGCCGGAACCAACTCGTACATTCCGCTCGACGAACTCGCCGACATCTCGCTCGATACTGGCGCCTCTTACATCTATCACGAGTCGCGAGAGCGTTATATCCCGATCAAGTTCAGCGTCCGCGATCGCGACCTCGGCGGCGCGGTCGCCGAGGCGCAGGACCGCATCGCCAGGAACGTCAAGCTTCCGGTCGGCTATCGCATCGTCTGGGCCGGCGAGTTCGAGGATTTGCAGAAGGCGCAAGCGCGGCTCGCCATTATTGTGCCCATAAGTCTTCTTTTGATTGTTGTTCTGCTTTACGGCCTTTTTAACTCACTGCTCGACAGCCTGATGGTGTTAATGGGAATACCGTTCGCCGCCGGCGGTGGCGTGCTAGCGCTTTATTTCTCCGGCTTGAATTTCAGCATTTCGGCGGCGGTCGGATTCATTTCTCTGTTTGGTGTTTCGGTGATGAATGGCATCCTGATCATGACTTATTACAACGAGACCAGGGCAACCGGCAGGGGCGTGATAGAGGCAATGGCCCACGCCGCGGAACAGCGCATGCGGCCGATGCTGATGACGGCGCTGTCGGCCTGCATCGGCTTGCTGCCTGCCGCAGTTTCGACCGGCATCGGCAGTCAAGTGCAGCGGCCACTCGCTACTGTGGTCGTCGGCGGCATGTTCATCGGCCCGATCATGCAGCTCGTGGTCGTGCCGGCGCTGCGCATGCTCTTCCTCGGCAAGGACGATACGCACGCCACGCCCGGCACGCCCGGCGCCGAGGCGAGGGAGCTTGCGGAGGTC
>Ga0187783_10003446_pt1 | contig 11646 bp, 7 predicted proteins | sample 1015_SJ02_MP02_2_FD_132471 | JGI IMG/M metagenome (GOLD analysis project Ga0187783, IMG submission 132471) | Tropical peat soil microbial communities from peatlands in Department of Meta, Colombia - 1015_SJ02_MP02_20_MG | ecosystem: Environmental > Terrestrial > Soil > Wetlands > Peat | place... | reverse complement strand
CTTCGAGAACCGCTTCATGCACATGCTGGAGATGCGCCGCATGGGCGCGGAGATCCGCCTCGAGGGGAACACCGCCATCATCCACGGGGTGAGGAAGCTCACCGCGGCGCCGGTGATGGCGACTGACCTGCGCGCCTCGGCGAGCCTGGTGCTCGCGGGGCTCGTTGCCGAGGGCCGCACCGACGTCGAGCGCATCTATCACATCGATCGCGGCTATGAGGCGATCGAGGAGAAGCTGGCACAGCTTGGAGCGCAGATCCGGCGCGTGCCGAACTAGTTAATCGGGCAAAATCGCCTCGCGGCGATTTTGCCGGACATCGGCTTCGTTGCCGCCGGCAAAAGGGTGGTGCGAACGCACCGCGGCCTGAGGCCCTTTTGCCGGCTGCGGCCGAGCAATTGGAGGACTGGCCATGCGGATTGGAATGATCGGACTTGGGCGCATGGGCGCCAACATGGTGCGTCGTCTGGTGAAGGGCGGGCACGAATGCGTGGCCTATGATCGCTCCATCGAGGCAGCGAAAGCGGTCGCGGCGTTCGGCGCGCAGGCGGCGGCAACGCCGGCAGAGCTGGTGCGCGCGCTCGCGCCGCCGCGCGCGGTGTGGATCATGGTGCCGGCGGCGACCGTCGATGCGGTGATCGCGGAGCTGCGGCCGCTGCTCGCACGCGGCGACGTGCTGATCGATGGCGGCAATTCGCACTACCACGACGACATCCGCCGCGCGACCGAGCTCGGCAGCGCCGGCATCCGCTATCTCGATGTCGGCACGAGCGGCGGCGTGCTCGGCTTCGAGCACGGTTACTGCCTGATGATCGGCGGTGAGGCGGACGCGGTGGCGCTGCTCGAGCCCGCGCTCGCGACGCTCGCTCCCGGGGGGCGGATGCCCGCGGCGCCGGCTGGGGGAAAAGCCGGCGGGCGCAGTGCGGCGAGCCGCGCGGCCGCTGCGCTCGGTTACCTGCACTGCGGCCCCGCGGGGGCCGGCCACTTCGTCAAGATGGTGCACAACGGTATCGAGTACGGACTGATGGCGGCGTACGCCGAGGGCCTCAACCTGCTGAGGCACGCTGACGCCGGACGGACGGCGGCCGCGGCGGATGCCGAGACGGCGCCGCTCTCCGATCCGCGCTTCTATCAATACCAGCTCGACCTCGCGGCGATTGCCGAGGTGTGGCGCCACGGCAGCATCATCGAATCGCGGCTGCTCGACCTGACCGCCGCTGCGCTCGAGAGCGACGGGCAGCTCGCGGGCTTTACCGGACACGTTGCCGACTCCGGTGAAGGACGCTGGACGGTGCAGGCTGCGATCGAGGTGGGCGTGCCGGCACAGGTGCTGAGCGCGGCCCTGTACGCGCGCTTTGACTCGCGTGGACGGGCAGACTTCGCCAACCGCATGCTGTCGGCGATGCGGCTCGGATTCGGCGGCCATGTCGAGCGAGCCCCCTGAGGGCGGGAGCCGCGGCGCAATACACGGAGGTCGCTATGGAACGTCGCGATTGTGATGCCATTGTGCTTTTCGGGGCGACCGGGGATCTTTGCTACAAAAAGATCTACCCGGCCCTGTATCACCTGACGCGCCGCGGTCTGCTCACGGTGCCGGTGATCGGCGTCGCCCGTCAGGGGAGCGATCTCAACTGGCTGATCGAGCGCGTGCGCTCGAGCCTCAAGGCGTTCGTCGCCGACGCCGACGAGGCCGTCGTGCAGCGACTCACCGGCCTGCTGCGCTATGTCGATGGCGACTACAACGATCGCAGCACTTTCGTCGCACTGCGGAACGCGCTCGGCGGCGCGCAGCGCCCGCTCTTCTATCTCGCCATCCCGCCGAGCATGTTCGCAGTGGTCGCCGAGCACCTCAGCAGCACGGGTAACGCTGCCGGTGCGCGCATCGTGGTGGAGAAACCCTTCGGCCGTGACCTCGCTTCCGCGCGCGCGCTCAACCAGACGCTGCATGCGCACTTTCCGGAGTCGAGCATCTTTCGCATCGATCATTACCTCGGTAAGGAGGCGGTGCAGAACCTGCTGTACTTCCGCTTCGCGAACTCCTTTCTCGATCCGGTGTGGAACCGCAACTACGTGGCGAGCGTGCAGGTCACGATGGCGGAGAAATTCGGCATCGCCGGGCGCGGGCGGTTCTACGAGGAGGCCGGCGCGATCCGCGATGTGATACAGAACCATCTGATGCAGATCGTGGCGCTCCTCGCCATGGAGCCGCCGGTAAACACCGAGGGTGAGTCGCTGCGCGATGAGAAAGTGAAGGTGCTCCGTGCCGTGCGGCCGCTCACCGCCGCGCAGGTGGTGCGCGGACAGTACCGCGGCTACCGCGAGGAGCCGGGCGTCGCTGCCGACTCGAAAGTCGAGACCTACGCCGCGCTCGCGCTCAGCATCGACTCCTGGCGCTGGAGCGGCGTGCCGTTCTATCTGCGCGCCGGCAAGTGCCTGCCGGTCACCGCGACGGAGGTGGTGGTGGAGTTGCGCCCGCCGCCCGCCAACGTGTTCGGTGATGCAGGTCCGGAGCAGCCGAATCATCTGCGCTTCCGCGTGGGTCCCGAGGTGGCCATCGCGCTCGGCGCGCATGTCAAGAAGCCCGGACCCGTCATGACCGGGCACGACGTCGAGCTGTTCGTCGCCGAGCACCCCGGCGACGACATGGACGCCTACGAGCTGCTGATCAGCGCCGCCCTCATCGGCGATACCTCGCATTTCGCGCGCGAGGACGAGGTGGAGGCCGCCTGGGCTATCGTCGATCCGGTGCTGCAGGCGGTCGCACCGCCGCTCGAGTATCTGCCGGGGAGCTGGGGCCCGCCGCAGGCGGAGTCGCTCCTCAAGGGACCGTGCGGATGGCACAACCCGGGCGGGAACCCCCAGAACTGGACGCGCTCGTGCGGGCGCAGCGTACCGGGCTGACCGATGCCCCGGCCGCGGGCCGCAGTGCGCATCACGGGGTAGCGTTGGCCGCGGATGCATCGATCACGGCCGATGATCTCACAGGCTCACCGGCATGGCTGCCGCTCGAGGCCGTTGGCGAGGAGTTGAGAGTCGTGCGGCTCGATGAAGCCGCCTACCGCCGTGAGAGTTTCCTCGATCAGCGCTTACTCACGCTCAATTACGAGCAGAAGGCCTGCCCGCTCACCATCGTGAGGGCGGCGGCCGCGCGCCTGGCGCCGCCTTCGTGTTACATATTTCACACGGGGCACGTCGGCTCGACGCTCATCTCGCGGCTGCTCGGCTCGCACGAGCAGTTTTTCGCGGTGCGGGAGCCGGCGCTGCTGCGCGCTATCGCCGCGCCAGCGGTCGCCGCAGCCGCTTCATCCGCAGCCGCGGCCTGCGCGCAGCGAGCGATCGCGAGCGGTCCGTCTGCGGACGGTACGACTTCCGGTGCGCCCGGTCCCGAGACCGCGCTGCCGCTTCTCGGGCGCACCTGGCGCGCCAATCAGCGCGCGGTGGTCAAGGCGACGAGCTTCGTGAGCGAGCTCGCCGCAGCGCTGCTCGCGGCCGCAGAGCGGCCAGCCGCGATCCTCATGTACACGCAGCCGCTGCAGTACCTGCGCGGCATACTTGCGGGTGCGAACTCGCGCGCCGAGACGCGGCAGCTCGCACCCGCGCGGCTCGAGCGTCTGCGCGGACGGCTCGGCGAGGGGGAATGGCGTGCAGCGCTGCGCTCGGAAGGCGAATATATCGCCATGAGCTGGCTTTGCGAGATGACCGCTCTCGGCCGGGCGGCGGCGCGTTTCGAACGTGAGGTCCTGTGGGTGGACTTCGACGCTTTCCTCGGCGAGCCGCACGCGCGCCTTGACGGCATTTTCCGTGCGCTCGGCGCGCGGCTTGCGGCCGGCGAGATCGCCGCGCTCATCGAGGGTCCACTCATGCGCCAGTACTCCAAGGCACCGGAGCACGCTTACGATGCGCGGCTGCGCCGCGAGGTTCTGCAGTGCGCGGACCGCGAGCATGGCCACGAGATCCGCCGCGGCATGCAATGGCTTGAGCGCGTCGCAGCGCGCCATCCGCAGATCGCGCCGCTCCTCGCATGAGGCGCGCCCGCGTGCCAGATCCGGCCCCGCGCGCTGCGCCGGCCGCCCGGAGCGCACCGGCCCGCGCGTGCCCACGGACGGTGTGCGCCGCGCTCGCCTGGACCGCGCTCACCGGGGCGGTCGCAGCGGGCGCGCTGCTGCGAGCGCCGCCGGCGTACGCCGCGCAGCCGCCGAGCGACGACGCGCGCCGCGTCGAGCGCGTGCTCGAGCAGACGCCGCTCATCGACGGGCACAACGATCTGCCATGGGAGATCCGCGAGCGCTTCGGCGGCGATCTTTCCAAGGTCGACCTGGCCGGCGACACCGCCGCGCTGCCGGCGCGCGCGGGCACCCCCGCGCTCATGACCGACATCGCGCGACTGCGGCGCGGGCACGTCGGGGCGCAGTTCTGGTCGGTGTGGATTCCTGTCGACGTCAAGGGCGCGGCGGCGGTGCAGATGACGCTCGAGCAGATCGATCTCGTCAAGTCGATCTGTACGCGTTACCCGGATCTCGCCATGGCCTACACGGCGGCCGACATCGTGCGCCTGCACCAGGCACACCGCATCGCCTGCCTGATCGGAGTCGAAGGCGGCCACCAGATCAACGACTCGCTCGCCGTGCTGCGGGGCTACTATGACGCGGGCGCGCGCTACATGACGCTCACGCATTCAGCCAACACCAACTGGGCGGATTCGGCGACCGACAACCCCGCGCACCATGGCCTGACGCGCTTCGGTCAGGAGGTGGTGCGCGAGATGAACCGCCTCGGCATGCTGATCGACCTGGCGCACGTTTCTGTCGAGACCATGCGCGCGGCGCTCGCGCTGAGCGAGGCGCCGGTGATCTTCTCGCATTCCTCGGCGCGCGCGCTCGTCGACCACCCGCGCGATGTGCCCGACGACGTGCTGCGGCTCACTGCAGCCAACGGCGGTGTGGTCATGGTCAATTTCGCACCCGAGTACGTCTCCGACGCGCGGCGACGCTGGGACGCGGAGCGCGCGGCGGAGGAGGCGCGCAACAACAGTCCACCGTTCGGCGGACTCTACATCGGGCAGCCCGAGCGCGCCGCGGCCGCACTCGAGAGCTGGGAGCAGCAGCATCCGAAGCCCGTCGTGACCCTCGCGCAGGTCGCCGACCACATCGAGCACATCCGCCAGACGGCCGGCGTCGACCACGTCGGCATCGGCTCGGATTTCGACGGTATTCCCGAGACACCGCAGGGACTCGACGGCGTCGACAAGTTCCCGGCGCTGCTTATGGAGCTGGCGCGCCGCGGCTGGAGCGACGCGGACCTCGGCAAGGTTGCCGGCGGCAACCTGCTGCGCGTCTTGGCACAGGCGGAGCGCGTGAGCGCCCGCTTGCGCACGACGCGGCCGCCCTCCACGGCCACCATCGCGGCGCTCGACGCGCCGGCTCAGGCGGCTCGTTGAGAGCGTGACGGTCGTGACGCGGCGTGAGCGTGGCATCGCTTTGCACCGGGAGGGGCGCCTCGCGGACGCGGAGGAGATCTACGCCGAGGTGCTTCGCGAGAATCCCGCGGATTTCGAGGTACTGCACCTGCAGGGGGTCATCGCCCACGAGAGCGGCCGCCACCAGCAGGCGCTCGACCTGATCGGCCGGGCGATCGCCTTGCGGCGCACTGCCGAGACCTGTGTCAGCCTGGGGGCAGCGCTCAGCGCGCTCGGTCGTCATGCCGACGCGCTCGCGAGCTTCGATGAGGCCCTCACGTTACAGCCGGCGTGCGTCGAGGCACACAACTACCGGGGCATGGCATTACAGCAGCTGCGACGCACGGCCGAGGCGCTCACGAGCTTCGAGCGCGCGCTGGCACTGCGGCCGGATGCGGCGGAGCTGCACAACAACCGCGGCAACGTGCTGCGCCGTCTGCAGCGCTTCGCCGAAGCGCTCGAAAGTTACGAGCGGGCGATCGCCCTGCGAGGCGATTTCGCGGCCGCCTATAACAACCGCGGCCTGGTGCTGCAGGCGCTCGGCAGATACAGCGAGGCGGCTGTCAGCTACGAGCACGCCGTGGCGCTGCGGGCGGATTTTGCCGAGGCGCACAACAATCTCGGCACGGTGCTGTGCGAGCTCGGCCGACCGGCCGAGGCGCTCTCTCACGGCCGGCGCGCACTCGAGCTGCAACCCGGCATGCGCGGAGTCAACGGCAATCTGGGAAATGCGCTGCGCGATCTGCAGAGGCCGGAGGAGGCACTGGCGGCGTACGAGCTCGCATTGCAGGAGGCGCCGCACGATGCCACCGCACACTGTCATCGCGGCAACGCGCTGTTCGACCTCAAGTGCATCGCCGACGCCATCGCCAGCTACGACCGCGCCATTGAGCTGAACCCGCATCACGTTCTGGCACATTTCAACAAGGGACTGTGCCTGCTGCTCTGCGGCGAGTTCGCACCGGGGTTGCCGTTGTATGAGTGGCGCAGTCAGCTGCGGCCGCCTGCCGCGCTGCCGAGCCACGCTGAGCCCTGGCTGGGCAAGTCGCCGATCGCCGGCAAGACCTTGTACGTCTACGCCGATCAGGCGCTCGGCGACACGATCCAGTTCTGCCGTTACGCGCGGCTCGCCGAGGAGCGCGGCGCGCAGGTGGTGCTGGCGGTACAACCGCAGCTGCGCGAGCTGTTGACCACTCTCAGCCCGAGCATCCGCATCGTGGCGACAGGCGAGCCGCCGGAAGCCTGCGACTATCACTGCGCGCTGATGAGTCTGCCGCTCGCCTTCGCCACTACGCTCGCCGACATTCCTGCCCGCGTGCCCTACCTGTCCGCCGATCCGCAGCGCGTAGCGCGCTGGCGCGAGCGCCTCGGCGCCGCGGGCCTGAAGGTCGGCATCGTGTGGCAGGGCAGTCGCAACCGGATCGACATTGGCCGATCGGCACCGCTCGAGATGTTCGTCCCGCTGGCGGGCATTCCCGGTGTGCGCCTGATCAGCCTGCAGAAAGGAGGAGTCTCTCCCGAGCTGCGCAGCCGCCTGCCGCTCGAGGTGCTCGGCGAAGACTACGATTCCGGGCCGCAGGCCTTTCTCGACAGTGCGGCCGTCATGATGCATCTTGATCTCGTCATCACCTGCGACACGGCGCTGGCGCACCTCGCCGGGGCGCTCGGCCGCCCGACCTGGGCGGCCCTCAAGCACGTGCCCGACTGGCGCTGGCTACTCGAGCGCACCGACTGCCCGTGGTACCCGAGCATGCGGCTCCTCCGCCAGAGCCGACGCGGCGACTGGGACGAGGTGTTCACGGCAATTCACGCGCAGCTCGCGCGCCTTGCACGCGCTGCGCCTGCGGGCGCACGCTGACCGTGGTGACTGCGGATCCGATCGAGCTCAGCCAACGCGCGGTCGCGGCCCTGCAGCGTGGCGCGTGGGGCGAAGCTGCAGAGCTCGCGCAGGCGGTGCTGCAGCGCTTTGGTCCCGAGGCGAACGCCCTGATGGTGCTCGCCAGCGTTCGCGCGGAGGCGGGCGAGCTCCCCGCAGCGATTGCCCTCTATGAGCGAGCACGTGCGCTGATGCCAACGCACATCCACGTGCTGGTGAATCTCGCCTCGGCTTACCGCGCGAGCGGACGCCTGCCCGAGGCGCGTCGCACCCTGGAGGCGGCACTCGAGGTCGAGCGCGGCTTTGCCGTCGCGCACAACAATCTCGGCAACGTGCTCATGGATCTCGGCGAGCGCCCGCAGGCGCTGCGCTCCTACGAGCGTGCTGCTGCGCTCGATCCCTGTTATCCCGACCCGCTCTCGGGCCTGGCGCGGATTGCCGAGGAAGAGCACCGGCTCGACGAGGCACGGAATCTCGCCGAGCGCGCGCTGCAGCTGGCGCCACACAACGTGCTCGCGACACTGACGCTGGCGCGTGTCGAGCTTCGCCAGGGTGACGCCTCGCGGGCCAGCTCGCTGCTGCAGACGCTGCTGCGCGGCGGCACTCTGTCGCTGACCAATCGTATCGTCGCCCAGGGCTACCTGGGGGAATCCTACGACCAGCTGGCGCGCTACGCTGACGCCTTCACGGCGTTTACCGAGGCGAACGCGCTCCAGCACGCCCAGTACGCGACCGCGTTTGTGCACGACCGCAGCCCGCTGGCGCCGGCAGGTGTTGCACGGCTGACGGCGTTCGTCGCCGGCACAGACCCTGCGGCGTGGCGGCCTGCGCCACCCGCCGCTCGCCTGCCAGTGTTTCTCGTTGGCTTCCCGCGCTCGGGCACTACGCTGCTCGATCAGATCCTGGCCTCCCATCCCGAGGTTACGACGCTCGAAGAGCGCGACACGCTGATCGATGCCGCGGGCGAGTTGCTCGGCGCGGAGCAGACCTTCGAGCGCTGGGTGAGCTTGCCGGAGAGGGAGATCGAGCGGTTGCGCGAGCTCTACTGGCAGCGGGTGACAACCGGCTGCGCGCAGGCGCCGGCGCGGCGGGTGTTCGTCGACAAGCAGCCTCTGAACGCCGCGCTGCTGCCGCTGATCCATCGACTGTTCCCTGCCGCCCGGATCCTCCTCGCTCTGCGCGACCCGCGCGACGTGGTGCTCAGCTGCTATCAGCAGCGCTTCGGCATGAACGTGGCGATGTACCAGTTGCTGCGTCTGGACACCGCGACGGCCTACTACGACGCGGTGATGCATCTCGTCGAGGTGAGCCGCCGCCAGCTGGCGCTGCGTCTGCAACCCGTGAAGTATGAGGACATCGTGGCCAGGTTCGAACCGACACTGCGCCGCGTGCTCGACTTTCTCGAGCTCGAATGGCACGAGGGCGTGCGCCGCCACACCGACACGGCGAGGAGGCGCACCATCGGCACTCCGAGTGCCGCACAGGTGGTGCGCCCGCTGTACGGTGGCGCATGCGGCAGGTGGCGCAACTACCGCGAGTTCCTCGAACCCTGCCTCCCGGCGCTCGCGCCGTGGGTCAAGACCTTCGGCTACCAAGCGCAGTGAGGCCGATCAGAGCGCTGAGCCCTCTCAGCTTGTGCATCATTCAAACACCGGGTACTTTGCAAACACTTCGCTGCCTCGCTGGCCGAGCCGCGTTCGCACCGACGGCGCGCGAGATTCAGCACCGGTGATGGACCCCTGATGCCCGAGTACCCCAAGGTGCCGCTCGCAGCAGCAAGGCGCACATGAGTGTGAGCAGCAGCGCCCGGCTGGCGCAAGGGCGCGCTCTCCAGCAGCAGGGACGTCTGGCTGAGGCGGCTGCCACGTTTCGTGAGCTGCTCGTGCAGGAGCCGCAGCACGGCGAGGCGCTGCATCTTCTCGGCATTACGCTCGGCCAGATGGGCCGCCCGCAGGAGGCGGTGGTCCTGATTACGGCGGCTGTGGCGGTGCAACCGTCCAATCCCTTCATGCACACCAACCTCGGCAACGTCCTGGGCGAGCTCGGGCGCAATGCCGAGGCTCTTGACGCGTATGACCGGGCGGTGGCGCTGAAGTCAGACCTGGCCGCAGCTCATCGCGGTCGGGGCATTGCGCTCATGCGGCTCACCCGACCGGAGGAAGCCCTGAGCAGTCTCAACCGCGTGGTGCAGCTCGCGCCCGGCGATGCGCAAGCCCACAACGATCTCGGCGTGGCCCTCGAGCGGCTGGGTCGCAATCGCGAAGCGCTGGAGCATTTCGACCGGGCGATCGCCCTCAACTCCCATTACCTCGAGCCGTATCGCAACCGCGGCCTCCTGCAGATGAGTCTCGGCCATCACGCGGAAGCGCTGAGCAGCATCGAGCAGACGCTCACCCTGCAGCCGCGGCAGCCGGCCGTTCTCGCCGACCGCGGCGATGCACTGCGGGCGCTCGGGCATGCGGCCGAGGCGCTCTCGAGCTACGACCAGTCACTGGCCATCGCTCCCGGCGAGGCGAGAGTGCATCACCATCGGGCGCTGGCGCTCCTCACCTTGCAGCGACACAGCGACGCGCTCGCGAGTGTCGAGCGCGCGCTGGCGCTTTCCCCCCGCGATGTCGGCGCCCACTTTCATCGCGGTGTGGCGCTGGCGCGCCTGCAGCGCCACGAGGAGGCTCTCGCCAGCTTCGATCGGGTGCTGGAGCTCGGCGGCCGTTCCGCGGAGGCGCTCAACAATCGCGGTGGCGAGCTGGCACAACTCGCCAGACACCGGGAGGCGCTCGAAGCTTTCCTTGCGGCGCTCGAGTGCAAGCCCGACTGTCTGGAGGCCTACAGCAACGCCGCGTATACCCTCCAGGCTCTCGGCCGCTTCGCGGAGGCGCTGCAAAATTTCGATCGCGCTTTGTCGATCGATCCCGAGCACACAGCGAGCCTGTGGGGAAAGGGCTTGTTGAAGTTGACGCTGGGTGAGTTCGAGCCAGGCTGGTCGCTGTATGAGTCACGCCTGCGGTTCGCGCACCTGCGTCAGTACCTCCGCAGCTGTCCCGTGCTGCGCTGGTCCGGTGCCGAAACGCTCGCCGGTAAGACGATTCTGATCCAGGCCGAACAGGGCCTCGGGGACACAGTGCAATTCAGCCGCTACATTCCGTTGCTCGAGGCGCAGGGGGCGCGGGTCTTCTTTGAGGTGCCCGTGGAGCTCACGAAGCTGCTGCGCTCCTTCAGGATGCGTGGCACGCTGCTCACCAGGGCAGATCCATTGCCGCAGGTGGACTACCATTGCCCGCTGCTGAGTCTCCCTTTGGCCTTTCGCACGCAGGCTCACACGATCCCCGCTGATGTGCCCTACGTTTCGGTTGACCCCGCGGCGGTGGACGAGTGGCGCGCACGTCTGCGCGCCTCTCCCGGCGTGAAGGTCGGAGTGAATTGGCAAGGGCAGATCGCGACCGAGAAACAACCTTGGATTCGCGGGCGCTCCTTCCCGCTGGCCTGCGCTGCGCCACTCGCGCGGGTGCGCGGTGTGAGCCTGGTGTCGTTGCAGAAAGGGCCGGCAGCGGAGCAACGAACCGCCGTCGAATTCGGCGGCGCGCTGATGCAGCTCACCGATCCGCTCGATTCCGGAGCGGATGCGCTCATTGAGACCGCAGCACTCATGAGTGCGCTCGATCTGGTGGTTACCTCGGACACCCTCGTCGCCCACCTCGCCGGCGCTCTGCGCATACCGGTCTTCGTGGTCCTGCAGGCCGTCCCGGACTGGCGCTGGTTGTTGGATCGAGCCGACAGCCCCTGGTACCCCGGCATGCGGCTCTTCCGCCAGCGCGAGAGCGGCGACTTCCAGGAGGTGTTTGAGCGCGTGGCGCGCGAGGTGGAGGAGACTCTGGTACGCAAGCGGCAGACCTGAGCGCGCCGCCGGCCGGACCACGGCGTAGCGCGGGATCCCTACGGCGGGTCCGCCAGCGGCGATAGCGCAGCGATGTACGGCGCGTAATTGCGCCAACGCTGGAGCGAGGAGCGAGTGATCGGCTTGCGCACCTGCCACTTACTGAAAGTCGTCACCGTGCGCGGCGTCCGGTGGAAGTCGAGACAGCCCGGATCCCATGGCAGGCCGATGAAATCCAGCATCCTGCGGGAGCAGCCCTCCTGATTCTCCACCAGATCCTCATACGAGACCTCGAGCATTGCTCCGGCCGGCAGAGTGCGCCGCCAGTGCTCCATGACGCGCAGGTACTGCTGGTAGTAGTGCCCGATGTCGGCGAGATCGTGGGCGTACGGATGGCCGTGCGTGAAGTCCTGGAAGTAGATCGAGAGACACGTATCGAGCGG
>Ga0187783_10003445_pt1 | contig 11646 bp, 9 predicted proteins | sample 1015_SJ02_MP02_2_FD_132471 | JGI IMG/M metagenome (GOLD analysis project Ga0187783, IMG submission 132471) | Tropical peat soil microbial communities from peatlands in Department of Meta, Colombia - 1015_SJ02_MP02_20_MG | ecosystem: Environmental > Terrestrial > Soil > Wetlands > Peat | place... | reverse complement strand
GGAGGAGTACCTGGGCCGCTGGCAGGAGTCCACCGGGGAACGACGGGCGGCGGTCCTGACCTCGCGCGGATGTCCGTTCGATTGTTCCTGGTGTTCCAAACCGACGTTCGGGCGCTCGTTCCGACAACAGTCCCCCGAACGGGTGGTCGACGAGCTCCGTGCCCTGAAGGAGCGGTACCGCGTCAACTACGTCCGGTTCTGCGACGACGTTTTCGGCATCTCACGGGCGTGGATCGACCGCCTGCTGACCCTCCTCCTCGAGGAGAAGCTCGACCTTCGGTGGGAGTGTCTCGCCCGGGTGGACCTGTTGAAGCCGGAACTCCTGCGCCGCATGCGGGCCGCCGGCCTCGAGCGCGTGTACGTCGGCGTCGAATCTGGCAGCCAGAAGATGCTCGACCTGATGAACCGCGGCACGCGATTGACGCAGGTCGAGCGCACCGCCGACGCCCTCCGGCGCGAAGGTATCCGTCAGTTCTGGTTCCTGATGCTCGGCTACCCCGGCGAGACCCTCGACGACATCGAGGCGACCCTCCGGCTCTTCCGTCGCTTCAGTCCGGAGGAGTACTCGGTCTCAATCGCGGTCCCGGTTCCGGGCACCCGGTTCTACGACTCGGTCAAGGACCGGCTGACCGGTCGGTCGAAGGCGTCGAAGGGGGACGGGGGTGGGACCCTGCTCTACGAAGCGGCCTACCCCGAGGTGCTCTACCGCTGGGAGCAGGCGCGCTTCGGCCTCGAGGCCGCCCTCGGCAAAGCGCGCGACCATCTCTCGCCCCGCGTCGTGGAGCGCATCGGTCACGCCGCCGACCGGTTCCACGAGAAGGTGGCGACGCCGCTGCTCGTGGGCAAGAAGCCTCCCGCCCGCGCAAGCTCGTAGCGTCCGCTACGTGCGCCCGATTCTCGGGTGGATCGGGCAGGCCCGGCCGAGACGGCAGAACCGGCACTTCTCCGGAGGGACCGGCGGGATCGGCTTCCGTAACCGTCCGTACTTTCGGCGGGGCATTCCGAATCGGACGGGCACGGCCGGCGCTCGCTTCAGGGTGGCGGAAGTCCGCACCGGTGCGGGTTTCGTTGACCTTTTGAGCCGCGTCGGCAGTGTCGGGCGTGGCCTCTCTCTCGGGCCTCGCGAGCGAGGAGGGGACGGGCCGATTCCGGGCGCGCGGGGTCGACAAACGCCACCTCCCGGCGAGCCACTTCCGCGCTGCTCCGGGGGAATTGTGGTTGAGCTCGCTCGGACTTGGGACGTACATCGGGCCGCCGGACACGCCGACCGACCTCGCGGTCGAGCAGTCGGTTGCGATCTGTCTTACCTCGGGACGCGTGAACGTGCTGGACACCGCGATCAACTATCGGTACCAACGCGCCGAGCGGAGCATCGGCCGAGCCCTCCAGCGGTTGTCCGAAAAGGGGGAAGTTCGCCGGGACGAGGTCTTTCTCGCCACGAAGAGCGGGTACTTCGCTCCCGACTCCGAGTCTCATACTCCGCCGGACGAGTGGGTCCGGGACGAGCTCCTGGCAACGGGGGTGCTCCGACCGTCCGAGATCGTGGACGACTGCCACGCGATGACGCCGCGGTACCTTGCCGACCAGTTCGAGCGGAGCCGCCGGAATCTCGGAACCGACTCGGTCGACCTGCTCTACCTCCACAACGGGCCGGACACCCAGCTGCCCGTCGTCGGCCGCGAGGAGTTCGAGCGTCGCCTCGAAGAGGCGTTCGGCTACTACGAGCAGCTTCGAGGCAAGGGGGAGCTCGGGGCCTACGGGATCGCCACCTGGGATTGTCTCCGAGTGCCGCGCGCCGACCCGGGGTACTTCTCGCTCGCTTCCGCGGTCCGGATCGCGAAGAAGGTCGGCGGGAAGAAGCACGGGTTCCGCTTCGTCCAGTTCCCGTTCAACCTCGCGATGCCCGAAGCAGCGGCGGTCCACAACCAGTCGGTGGGCGAGGAGCGCCTCACGCTCTTCGACGCGGCGAACAGGTTGGGGGTCGCTTGCTTTACGAGCGTGCCGCTGCTCCAGGGCCAACTCGCGCGTGCCGGGCCCAAGCGGCAGGGGTTGAGCGCCGCCCAGACCGCCCTCCAGTTCGCTCGGTCGGCACCGGGGACGCTGGGTCCGCTTATCGGGCAGAAGACCAGCGAGCACCTCGCCGAGAACCTTGAGGTCGCCGCGCTGCCGCCCTGGGACGCCAGCGCATTTTCGGACGTGCTGAACTAGGACGCGCCGTCCGGCGCGTCCTCGGTCTCGAGTGCGGCTCCTCCCTTGAGGATGCGCGAGGTGCCGTCGACCTTCTCGACGCGCACCACACGGTCCGCGATCGCCGCGAGCTCGTTCTCGTGCGAAACGAGGATCACCTGCGGCAGCGCGAGCTCGTCGAGGAGCTCGCCCATCCGGACGACCTGCTCCGGCGAGAAGCCGTCCGTGGGCTCGTCCAGGAGGATCGTCTCGAGCCGAAGGCTCCCCAGCGACCGCACGACCTGCGCGAGGGCGAGGCGGAAGGCGAGGGCGAGGCTCGTCCGCTCACCTCCGCTCAGGGCCTCGGCGGGAGTCCACTCCCCCTCGATCGCCACGGCCGGCGTGAACGCGGTGTCGACCCGGGCGACGAGCGCGGGATCGTCGACAAGCGCGGCGAAGTAGCGGGAGAAGTTGCGCTCGAGCGTGGCCTGCGCGTGCGCGAGGATCTTCTGCTCCATCAAAAGCACCGCCTCGCGGAAGGGACCGGCAGTCCACGTCGCCTTGGACTCCAGGTCCACGGCGGCTGCGGTCCGCCGCGCGCGTTCGGCGCGACCGTGTTCGGCGGCGGTGACGCGCTGGGCGGCCGCGTCGAGCCGGGTATCGACCCGTACCAGCTGGTGTCGGTCGGCTTCGAGCGACCGCTCGCTGTCGCGGAGACGAGCTTCGACCTCGCTCAGCCGCCGCTGCTTCGACTCGGCGCCCTCCAGCCGCTTCGTCAGCTCCCCCGCTCTCCGCTCGCTGCCCGCGGTGCGGTCCCGCAGCGCCGCCGCTTCGCCCTCGAGTCGCGCGATTTCGGCGGCGAGCGCCCGGAGCGTCGCTTCCGCAGCGCGAGAGGTCTCCGCCGCGACCGCGGTCCGTTCAACGTCGCGGGCGAGCCGGTCGCGCTCCGCTTCGCTTTCGCGCACTCGGGCCCGCAGCGTTTCCTGACGTCGCTCGCTGAGGCTCCACCGTTCCGCGTTGGCCTGAGCGCTCGCGATTGCCGAGGCGAGTTCTGCGCGTTCGCGTTCGGCCGCCGTGACCCGACGCTCCGCTTCGGTCATGGCATCTCGCCCGGCGGAGCGGTCGCGTTCGGCCCGGGTCCAACGTTCGTGGGCCCGCTCGAACCGCTCGCGCGACCGGCGTTCGTCCTCGGTCCGGCTCCGGTCTGCGGTGGCCCGTTCGAACCGCTCCTCCGCGTCCCGGGAGAGGCGCGCGGCCTCTTCCTTGTGGGGCTCGAACTCCGAGGGATGAACCGCCTGGCCGCACCGGGGGCAAACGCCGGCCCGCAGCAACTCGTCAAACTCTTGGACCGCCGTCTGCGCGCGGGTCGTCGCGGCCAGCGCCCCGCGTTCGCGGTCCCGAAGCTCCTCCAACTCGCGGTCGATCGCCTCGAGCGAGCGGGGGGTTGGTGCCGGCGGCTCATGGGTCGGTCCGTCCCGCTCCGATCGATCGAGCAACGCTCGGGCCTCTGCGAGCTCCCGAGCGGCACGTGCGATTGCTTCGTCCGCCGGGGCGACCCGGCGCCCGGCAGCGGCCAGCTCGGCGCGTGCCGTCGCGAGCTGGGAGAGGTCGGGCGACAGAGCGTCGAGCTCCGCCCGGAAGCGGGTGAGATCGGCGTCCGCCGCCGCCAGGGCGGCCCGGGCTTCGGGTCCCCGTCCGGATTCCGCCCGAGCGCCCGCCGCGGCTCGCTCCTCCTCCGCGATGCGGACGATCCGCTCCTCCCGCGCGCGGGCTCCCCGGTCGAGCGCCTCGTGGTCGGCGGCGATTTCCCGGCGGAGACCCTCGAGCTCCCGGGAGTCGACCTCGATGGACCGGACCGCGTTCCCGGCAGACTCGAACTCCGAGCGGACCTCGCCCAGCTCCTGGGCCCGCCGCGCGACGGACACCTCCACCGCGGCGCGCTCCACCCGCAATCGGTCGGACTCCTCGGTCGCGCTCGCGAACTCCTCGTCGAAGTGGCGAAGGAGGTCCGCTTCCGCGCGTCGAGCGCGCGCGCTGCGGCGCAGGTCGGCGGCGAGGTCCTCGGCGTTGTCCGCCGCCGTTCGGTACTTCTCGACGCCGAGCGCCTTCCGGACCGTGTCGAGCCGCTCCTGGGGTTCGGCCGCGAGGATCTCCCGCATGCGCTCCTGCGGGACGTACACCGCCCATCGCCAGAGGTCCGAGTGCGCGGTGGGGTTGGGATTGTCCGGAAACCCCATGAGTTCGATGACGCGCTGACGGAGCTCGGTCGCGGAGTACTCGGTCTTCGCACCGTCCGTCGAGAAGCTGATCCCCTCGGGCTCGAACGTCTCACGTCCCTTGCGCCGTACGCGTCGGAAGCGACGGGCGACCTCGTGCCGGTGCCCGTCGCCTTCGAGCGTGACCGCGACCTCCGCGTGCGGCGCGCCGTGGCGGACGAGGTACGCCGCGTTCACCTCGGAGGTCCCGAAGAGCGCCATCTCGATCGCGTAGAGGAGGCTCGTCTTGCCGGCGCCGACGTCGCCCGCGATCAGCGTCGTCCCGGCGGCCAGGTCGAGGGAGCCCGACCGGTAACTGCGGATGTTCTTGACCCGGAGATGGCTCAGCCGCATCGGGCTCCTACGACGGGGTCTCGGCCGATACTCCGAGGATCCGGCGTCCGGCGGCGAGGCGGGCGCTCGCGTAATCCTGCCGCGATTCGCCCTCGGCCTTGGGAAGACCCAGCTCCCGGACGAGCTCTCGGACGAGTCGCTCGGCGGAGTCCGGCTCGAGCCAGGGATGGGTCGACGCGCTCGTGGCGATCAGCTCGCCGATCCCGGCGGTCTCGACCTCCCCCTCGGTCGATGCCCCCGACCCGGCGGCCTCGGGGAGCTCCAGCTCGCTCAGGTCCCAGTGGACGGTTCCGGCGACCTTGCCTTCCGTCCGGGCGACCTCGGTGAGAGCAAGCGCCGCGACCGTGCCGTCGGCCAGCGTCCCGTGCACGCGCGGAAAGACGAGGACTCCGGGCCGGTCGGTCGCCTCGCGTACGCGTTCCGCGACCGCCCGGTGCGCCTCCTCGGCGGACCTCCCCGAGACGTCGATGTCGACGAGATGGATCGCGTCGCGCGGCGCAGTGTCGACGTACTCGACCTTCGGGATGCCTCGTTCGACGGTCACGACCGCGATTCCCTGATGGGTCCGGCCGGACGCGCCGTGGGCGAGGTCCGTCCGGCTCGTGCCGAACACCGCCCCGGGGTTGACGAGGAGCCCTCCGTCGGGGCCCTCGCCCTCGTAGGTGAAGTGGATGTGGCCGCCGGCGTAGTAGTCGCACTCGCCCGGCAGGTCGGCCCTTCGGATCCCACGAATGTGGGCCCGAAGGTGCGCGGGCAGATACTCCTCGACCGCCGCATGAAACTGAAACACCTTGAACCCCGGCTCCGCGCGGAACGCCTCGGCGTCGACGCCCTGGAAGTACTCTCGGTCCAGCCCGTGGGAGCGCCCCGAGATCCCGGCGATCCGTGCCCCCGTCGGGTCGTCTACGTGGAAGGGAAGGGTCCATCGGGTTCCCTCGCTGCGTACCGCTTCGGGCGCGACCTTGAGGAACACTCCCGTTTCCGCCAGCACGTCGAGCCAGCTCGTCCGGTGCGCGACGTAGTCGTGGGAACCGTAGACGACGTAGATTCGGCGGCCCTCGTTCACGAGCCGACGCAGCGCGGCGGCAACGGGCGCGACCTCCCCGGGGTCGGGCACGGGGGTGTGGAAGAGGTCCCCGGAAACCAGGAGGAACTCCGCGTCCCGCTGCGAGACGACCTCGAGGGCTCGGAGCACGCTCTCGCGGAGCGCGGCCCGAACGGCCGGGTCGCGCGGCCAAGCGCCGACATGGGCGTCGGACAGGTGAGCGAATACGAACCGGTCCGACCCCATCCCCCGACCCCTACTCGGACGCGGCGCCCGGCGTCGAGCGCCCGCTGCCGGAAGAGGCGGGAGGTGTGCTGTCGCCGATCCGTTTGGTCATCGCCGCGAGCAGGCCGGCGCCCGCGCCCATGGCCAGGATCCCGACGAGGAACAGGTCGTCCGCCCCACTCGTCGCCGGGGCGATCCGGGGGGAAGAAGGAAGGCCGGCGGCTGCGGCGGCGGGCGCGGCCTGGCTCCGGATCGCCGCGACCCGCGCGAGCTCGTTGGCCCGGGCGAGCATGCCCTGCATCAGGGTGAACAGCTCGGTCGCTTCCTCCATCGTGATCTGACGGCTCCGCAGCCGCCCCACGAGGTAGTTGTAGCGCTGGCTCCGCGCCCCGACCTCGCCGGCCGACGCTACCGAACCGGTGGACCCGGCGTCCGACCTTGGACCGAACACGGTGACGACGCCCCAACTCGCACGGCCTCTTCAAGCATGCCCCGGAGGACGGCCCGCGCCGACCCAAGCTTATAGCCACCCCTCGTCTCCTTCCGTCGATGCCGGGTGAAGAATCCACCGGGACCGACGAAAAGGACCGCCATCTCCATGTCCGTCTGACCGACGAACGCTCCTCGATCTACGACCTCGTCACCGAGTACCTCCAGGCCGCCGGGAAGGCGCCCGACTGGTACTGGAGAACGGCCGGGCGTCTCGAGGGCACGGACGCGGAGAACTTCGAGGAGCTCCTCTCGAGCGCGTTCGAGGCCGGCGCCTTCGTTGCCCACGACCACCCCGAGGACCTCGAGTTCCTCTGGGTGACCGAGGAAGAGTGCGAGCGGCAACGCCGTCGCGAGGAGCACGGCGAGGACCGCGACGCCGCCAAGAAGGAGCGCTCGAGCCTGAGCCACTACGCCTAGCCGATCACTCCTCGACGCCGGCCCGCCAGCGGAGGCTGCCCCCGCCGTCGACGATCAGCGTCTCGCCCGTGACGAACCGGGCCATATCGGAAGCGAGGAATACCACCGCCGCGGCGACGTCGTCCGGTTCGCCCCACCGGCCCCGGGGGATCGTGCGACGAATCCCCTCGCGAGGCCCGGTCGATTCGTGCAGTTCGGCTGTCATGTCCGTCCGTACCCATCCCGGTGCGACCGCGTTCACCCGGGTCGCGGGAGCGAGGGCGAGCGCGAGGCTGCGGGCGAGCGAGATCACCCCGGCTTTCGTCGCGGCGTAGGCCACAATGTCCGGTGCCGCGAGCAACCCGCCGATGGACGAAATGAAGATGACCGAGGCGCCCGCCGCGGCCAGGTGCGGTCGCGCCGCGTGCACCAGCGAGTAGCATCCGACGAGGTTGGTGTCGACAAGCTCTCGCCAGGCCGCCGTCGACACCGATTCCCAGCCGTCCGGTCCCCCCACAGCGGCGTTCGCCACCAGGATGTCGATCCGGCCGAGCTGCCGGCGGGCCTTCTGCACGAACTCCTCCGTCTCGGCCGGGTCCGCGGCGTTCGAGGGGATCGCGAGCGCCCGCCGTCCGACGTGCTCGATTCCCGTGACGACCTCGCGCGCCGCGCGTACTTCCTTGCGGTAGCTGATCGCCACGTCGGCCCCCTCGGAGGCGAGGGCGAGCGCGATCGCGCGACCGATCCCGCGCGAACCGCCGGTGACGACCGCTACCTTGCCCGCGAATCGGGGGGGCTCGGTCATCGGAGCGCGATCCCTCCGTCCACCCCGAGGACGGCCCCGGTCACCCAGTCGGCCTCGAGGCTCAGCAAGTAGCGTACCACCGGGGCGACGTCGTCCGGCTCCCCCCACCGTCCGAGCGGAGTGGATTTCGCGACGAAGGCGTGGAAGGCGGGCTCTTCGTGACCACCGCGGTTCATGTCCGTGCGGACGAACCCCGGGGCCACCGAGTTTACCCGGATCCGCGGAGCGAGCTCGAGGGCCAGGGCCCGGGTGAGCTGCTCGACCCCCGCTTTGGCTGCTTGATAGGCGACCGCCCCGGTGGCGGCATGGGCCCCGAGTACCGAAGAAACAGTCACGACGGCGGGCCGGACGCTCTTCCGAAGGTAGGGCAGCGACGCCTGGATCGTGCGGAAGGTCCCCTCAAGGTCGGTCCGCAGGACGGCGTCGAATTCGGCCGGACCGACCGACTCCGATGCATCCCCGCGGTAGATCCCGGCGGATGTGACGACGCCGTCCAGGCGGCCTTTCCACTCGCCGGCGGACCGCACGAACGACGCGACCGCGGCCGGATCGGCCACGTCCCCCGCGACGACCCGCGCTTCGTGGCCGAGCGCGACGACCTCCGCTCGGGCCTTCTCCGCCGCCGCCGGATTCGACCGGTGGTGGATCGCCACGTCGGAGCCGGCGCGAGCGAGCTCTAGTGCGATCGCGCGACCGATCCCTCTCGAGGAGCCGGTGACCAGGACGTCGCGCCCGGAGAGATCGAACACCGGTACCGGAATGGGCGCCCCGGTGGAAAATGGTGAGTATCCGCGGGGTGCCCGGCCCCGCGCTTCCGCCGGGAGGTCCCGGCTCAGATCGGGATGAACGAGTGGGCAACGATGAGCGTGATGAACAGGATCGAGATCGTGTTTACGACCTTGATCAGCGGGTTGATCGCCGGACCCGCAGTGTCCTTGGTCGCATCGCCGACCGTGTCCCCGACCACGGCCGCCTTGTGCGCCTCGGAGCGCTTACCCCCGAAGTGGCCGCTCTCGATGTACTTCTTGCCGTTGTCCCACGCCGCGCCGCCGGTCGTCATCATGAGCGCGAGCGGGAATCCCGCCGCGATGACGCCCAATAGGAGCGCGGCGAGCGCTACCGGGCCGAGCAGGAAGCCGACGGCGAGCGGGGTGGCGACCGCGATGATCGCGGGGACGGCCAGCTGGCGGATCGCGGTGACGGTCACGATGTCGACGCACTTTCCGTAGTCCGCCTTTGCCGTGCCCTCGAGGAGGCCCGGGATCGCCTTGAACTGGCGCCGGATCTCGAAGACCATCTTCTCCGCCGCCACGCCGACCGCGTTCATGAGGTAGGACGTGAAGAAGAACGGCAGCACCGCCCCGATGACGAGACCGGCCACGACAAGCGGTTGGCTCAGGGTGAGGAGCGCGGTGAAGACCGACCACGGCGCTCCCCACGCCGACGCGGCCGCGAACGTGTACGCGGCGAAGAGCGCGAGCGCGGCGAGGACCGCCGACCCGATGGCGTACCCCTTCGTGATCGCCTTGGTCGTGTTGCCGACGGCGTCGAGCGGATCCGTGATCTCGCGCGCCTCCTTCGGAAGGTTCGCCATCTCCGCGATGCCGCCCGCGTTGTCGGTGATCGGTCCGAACGCGTCGATCGCGATGATCATGCCCGTGACCGAGAGCATGCTCGCCGCCGCGAGCCCGATCCCGTAGAGACCGAGGTACTGATCCGGCGCGGTCGTGGGATTGACCCACCCGGCCGCGGTGTACGCGATGAGGGTGCCCGCGACGACCACGATCCCCGGCATCCACGCCGACTGGAGCCCCACCGAAAGCCCGCTGATGACCGTGGGTCCGGCCCCGGCCTGCGACGCTTCTGCGATCTTGTGGACCGGCCCATAGCTCGCGCTCGTGTAGTAATCTGTGATGACGACGATCAGTACCATGACGACCAATCCGACCGCCGTGGCGACGAAGATGCCCGTGTTGCCGTTCATGAAGTAGTAGTCGAGCAGGTAAAGGCCCACGACGCCCACCGCGGTCGTCGCCGCTAGCCCCTGGTAGAGGGCTCCCATGATCGTGCCCCCCGCGCGCATTCGGACGAAGAGAGTGCCGACGACCGTCGAGACGATCGCCCAGGCGCAGACGAGCAGCGGGAAGACGACCGCGTTCGGAAGCGGGCCCACCACGCGCGCTCCAATGAGGTAGGCGAGCAGCATCGCCGCCACCGCCGTGACGACATAGGTCTCGAAGAGGTCGGCCGCCATTCCGGCGCAGTCGCCGACATTGTCCCCCACGTTGTCCGCGATCACGCCGGGGTTCCGCGGGTCGTCCTCGGGAATGCCCGCCTCGACCTTGCCCACCAGGTCCGTCCCGACGTCCGCCCCCTTGGTGTAGATCCCTCCGCCGACGCGCGCGAAGAGGCTCATCAGCGAGGCGCCGAAGAGGAGGCCCACCATGTCGAGGACATCTCCCCCGAACGCCACGTAGAATCCCACGAGCTCGAGGAGCGCGAGCCCGGCGACCGAAAGGCCCGTGACACTCCCTCCCCGGAACGCGAACGCCATCGTCGCCGGGAGGCTCCCCTTGCGCGCATGGGCCGCGGTCCTCACGTTGGCGCGAACGCTCACGAACATGCCGATAGCCCCCGCGAGAGCGCTCCCCGCAACCCCGAAGGCGAACCCTACAGCAAGTCGCGCGCCGCTCCCCGTGATCCCGAACGCGAACGCGATGATGATCGCGAGCACTACCGCCACTGCGAAGACGACGGTATACTCTCGCCGGAGGAACGCGTTCGCGCCCTCGCGAATCGCCGCCGAGATCTCCCGCATCCGATCGTCGCCCTCCTCCTCGCGGAGGACCAGAGCGGTCTGAACTCCCGCGTAGCCGAGAGAAAGGGCAGCCGCGAGAAAGATCAGAAGCTCGAGCTGCGCGGTGCTGAGGCTCATCCGACGACCCCGAAATTCGAGGGCGGTGGACAGACCACGCTATAAAGATTTGCGGAACCGAAGCACGCCCGCCTGGCTCCGCTCCGGCACTACCATTATACTCGGGGGGAGCGCAGTTCTCCGGGATGATTCCGACGCCGACCCCCGGCGAAACCAGCGCGCGACGCGCGCGGGTGCGGTGCGAGGTGTGCGGCCAGCAAGTCGAGCTCGCCCGACTGCGGGAGCATTTGAGGTCGGAACATCAGTCGAACAGCGCCGACCTGGACTCGATGTACCTGAACGCCCGGATCGAGGCGAAGAGAACCCGGCGCGCGCAGGCCCGTTAGGGGTCGAAGTCTCGCTGGCGGATGCGGGTCCGCACGTAGGCCACGAACTCGGCCCGGGAGCGGCTCTGGGACTCCTTCGACCCCCGGATGCGCAGGGAGACGGTTCCGTCGGCGACCTCCTTGTCCCCGAGCACAACCAGGTACGGGATCCGGTCGATCTCGCCGGTCCGGACCCGCTTTGAGATCGACTCGTCGGGGGGAGCGACTTCGGCGCGGATCCCCTCCGCGACAAGCTCCTCCGTGAAACCGCGGGCCGCGGCGAGGTGCCGGTCCGCGATCGGGAGCAACCGAACCTGGACCGGCGCGATCCACGGCGGGAATCGGCCCGCGCAATGCTCGATCAGCACCCCGGTGAACCGCTCCCAGCTGCCGAGGATCGTCCGGTGGACCACGACCGGACGGTGGAGTTGACCGTCCGCGCCCTGGTACTCGAGGCCAAACCGCTTCGGGAGCTGATAGTCCAGCTGGATCGTGCCGGTCTGCCACGGTCGCCCCAGCGAGTCGCGAACGTGGATGTCGATCTTGGGACCGTAGAATCCCCCCTCGCCCGGCGAGACGCGGTACTTGACCTTCGACTCCTTCAGGACGTGCTCCAGGATGGCCTCGGCCTTGTCCCATTCGGCCACTTCGCCCAGGAAGGAGGCGGG
>Ga0187783_10003444_pt1 | contig 11647 bp, 17 predicted proteins | sample 1015_SJ02_MP02_2_FD_132471 | JGI IMG/M metagenome (GOLD analysis project Ga0187783, IMG submission 132471) | Tropical peat soil microbial communities from peatlands in Department of Meta, Colombia - 1015_SJ02_MP02_20_MG | ecosystem: Environmental > Terrestrial > Soil > Wetlands > Peat | place... | reverse complement strand
CGCTGGGCTTCGATCGCGTGAAGGCGGAAATCTTTTTTGCCGGCGGGCGCTATGTGGTGCGCGCGCCGGGGATCGAGCACTAATGAATGCTGGTGATCGCGAACTCGGGGCCCGTGTTCTTGACGCCGCCGAACGGCTGCGCGCGGCGTGGGCGTTGGCGTGGATCGCGTGCGCCGCGATCCCGCTACCGCCGGCGGATGATGATGGGGCAGCTCGGCCAAGCGTCGTCCGGCTCGGTGGTGAACGTCTCGCAGATCGTCGCCAATCTCTGCGGCACGAACCCGAATTACTGCACCTGGAAAAGCGGGGCCAACAAAAACGGGGGCCTCGAGGCGTTTCTGACGCAGGCAGTGGAGACCTGCTACCTGCCGAACCCGGCCACCTGCTCGGTGGCCACGGACATTTTCGATGCGGATTTCAGCTGCGCCACGGGCCAGGTGGCGGTGGGCGAAAGCGCGGTGACGAAAGCGGCCACGGTGACGAAAGCGGTTACCGGCTTGACCGCCGCGGGCGCGGTGGCCGCCGGCGCGGCCGTGGGCAGCGTGGTGCCGGTGGTGGGCACGATCATCGGGGCGATCGCCGGGCTGATCGGTTCGCTATTCGGCGGCGGCCATGCGAAAGCGGTGGAAGGCGAGGCGCAGGATATTTGCAATCAGGTGCCGGGCGTCAACCAGGTACTGGAACAGATCGATGCCGGCCTGGCCAGCGGGCAGGTGACGGCCAGCGACGCCGCCAGCCTGTACTCGCAGCTGCAATCGCAATTCACCAGCGCCCTGCACCAGAACACCACATACAAAACGGGGGATACGCTGTGGGCCTTCACGCTGGCGCTGCAGGGCATCATCCAGGCGCGCACCGCGCTGCTGCAGGCCGGCCAGCTGGTGGGCGGCGGATCGATTCCCACGGGCGCGGCCGCTTCGATCGGCGCGAGCCTGGGCATCCCGCCGCTGTACCTGGCGCTGGGCGCCTTGGCGCTGGTGTATTTTTTGCTGTGAAAGGGGAAACACAAAGATGTCGACCGCTGCCGTAACGCCGGCGCGCCCCGGGGCCGGGGCCACGCTGGACGATATTTTCCGGTATCAGCGCGAATGTGTGGATACCGGCAATTACGAATTTCTCGGCCGGTGCAAGCGCATCGTGCTCGAGGCCGAGGAAGGCACGCGCACCCAGGCGCCCGGCGTGACGTCGAAACTCGGACACATTCTGGAATGGTACGATCAGCCGCACCCGAAGGGCGGGCGCGTGGCGAATTATCTGCCGATCGCGCAGACGCCCGGCCGCAAGATGGTGCTGGCGCTCGAGCCCGTTCTGAAACGCGATCTGGTGGGCCGGCTGACACCCGAGGTGGGCCTGCCCGATATGCCGGATCCCAGCTGGAAGCCCAACAGCCCGAACAATACCGCCGAGGCGGAAGCCTGGGCCGAGGCCATGCGCAAGGGGGAAGCGCCCGTGGCGCCCATGATTCCCCAGGATCTGAACCAACTGACGCAGAAAATGATCCGCAATTCGGAAATGCTGGTGTTTCAGCCGGTGGTGCAGGTGCTGTTCCAGCCGGTGATCGGCGAGGCGCTGCAGGCCACTTACTGGACGTTGCTGTTTTCCTTCGATCCGGCCACGAACACCTATCCGGCGTTCGTGGTGGACCGCAAGACAGGGGTAGCGCATTTTTACGGCGGCAAATACGAAATCGTGCCGGTGGGGTAAACAAGCACCGGAAAACAGGGGGCAAGGATGGCCAGCGTTCGATTGATCAATCCGGGGCGGCTGCACCGCCGCCACCGCACGCACAACCGCCGGCGGATGCCCGCGGCCCTGGCGAGATTCTGGCGCACGCACCGCCGCGCCGGCAAACGCATCGTTTCCGTGCACCGCCGCCGGCGCCGCGCGAATGCGCGCCCGCACCCGCGCCGCCGGATGCCGGCGGGCCTGGCGCGTTACTGGCGCCGGGTGCGCTCCGCTCTTTCGTCGAAGTCCAATCCTCGCCGCAGGCGAGTAAGAAAGGAGGCTAATCACATGGCAAAACGCAGAAGGCGGCGAATGCCCGCGGGGTTGCGGCGCTATGGGGCCACGCACCGCAGGGGAGTTCGTCGCCACCGGCACAACCCGTTCCGGCTCGGCCGCAGGCGACGCAACCGCACCCGCGTGGTGTACGTGGGCGCGCGCCGTTCCTACCGCCGGCACCGGCACAATCCGTTCCTGTCCGTTCCGCTCACCGATCTGGTGGCGCTCACGGGCTGGGCGGTGGCGGGCATGGCCGGCACGCGCATCATCCCGCAGATGGTGCTTCCGAACTACAACAGCGGGATCGCCGGATATGCTTTGAACGGCATCACGGCGATCGGGCTTTCGTGGCTCGGCGGCAAATTCGGCGGCGCGCGCGCAGCGCAGGGCTTGCTCGTCGGCGGTATGGTGGGGCTGGCCACGCGCATCCTGACGGATATGCTCGGCAGCACGCAGGCGGGCGCCTGGGGCTTGAGCGGAGATCTGGATTTCGATCTCGGCTTCTATGTCCCCAACACGTTCGCGGTGCCGACCACCGGACAAGGGCCGTTCCTGCTCAATCCGGGTGTTGTCGGCGCTCCCATGCAGGCGGGCGGCGTACCCTCGCCCATGACTCCCGCTCTCGCCCCCGGCACCGTGGGCGGCGCGGCGGTCACATCGGGCGGCGGCGTCACGGCCGCGCAACTGGCCTCGGCGACCTATGCGCCGAGCGGCAATCTGCCGAACGATCCGAGCGCCTGGCGCTCCAACTGGGCGGCCTAACTTCTGCGGAATCGATTCGATTCCTATAGGAATGGCCGCCTAGCACGTTTGCAGAGATCTGCAAACCGCACAGGATACACCCGGCAGCGAAGGGGGAACGGCCCCCGGCGCTGGTACCGGACGAACAGAATTCGCAGGGGCCGAAACGATTTTGGCTGTGCAACGCGCGCCCATGTGCCGGCGCGGAAAGGAGACTCCAACATGCACACAGAACTCGCGGGCACGCCCAAGGGATGGAATCCATCCTGGCGGCGCGCCCCGCACGATCGCATCGAGGCGTACGAAGTAGGCCGTCCGAAGCACCGCACCACGAACCCCATTTTTGCGGGGTATCTGGAAGGCATCACGCAGGCGCTCTATGACATCTATTTCGTCGCCGTCGCCACGGCGGCCCCCAAACTGACGCTGTTTTCCGTGCAGCTCGGCGGACAGTACAACAGCGGCGGCGTGGCCGCCTTCTCGAAATCGTTCGATCACACGAACCTGGCGCAAGCGGGGATGCTCGAAGCCCCCAACAAGCACATCGTTCGCGCGATCAGCGTGTACGCGGAAGGCGTCCAGGGCACCACCAATGCCAACAACGGCGAGCTGCTGCATCCGATCGACGCATCCAACCTGCTGACCACGTACCTGCAACTGCTGGTCAACCGGAAGCCTTACCAGGATACGATCATTGGGCGGCTGCCCGCCGGCGGCGGGCTTTTCATTTCCGGCACCAACGCCACCACGGCGGGGGCCGGGCAAGCCCTGCAGGCAGGCGGCAATGGCTGGCCGGTGCGCGACAACACGTACTCACTCGCGTATGGCGGCATCCCCATCGAGCAGCAACAGAATTTCCAGGTGATCATCGATCCCACGATCAGCAACGGCGGCGCCTTCACCACGGTGACGGCCGCGGCCGTGAACGGTCAATTTGGGACCGGCATTTCCGCCTGGGTGTTCCTCGACGGGACGCTGTTCCGCGCGGTGCAGTAGATTTCCAAACCCGGAGAGGCGGGGCCTTTTGCGCTCGCCTCTCCCCACCTTTTCGTCAGAGGGGGATGCACATGTCGAACGGAAACGGATCGAATCTTTGCCCTAGCTGCGGCGGGCGCGGAATCGTGCAGGGCGGGCGCGGCAATCCGCAGCTCTGCCCCAACTGCGGCGGCTCGGGCACGAAGGCCCCGCCGGTGATCCGCGTGCCGTTTGATTACGTGTTCCCCAACGCCGTGCTGACGGCGAATCAGGCGGGCCTGCAGGATCCGCTCACCTTCGATTATGACGCGGATTTCGAGCATGTCTGGACGGTGGCGAATTCCACGGGCATTTTTAGCGTGCTGATCACAGACAGAAGCGCGAACCGCCAGCTTTCGAATGCTGCCGTCAACGGCGAGAATTTCGCCGGCACCGCGGCGCTGCCCTTCCCGCTAGTGGAACCCTACATCTGGGCGCGCTCTGCCACCGTGCTGGCCACCTTCAACGATCGCTCGGGATCCGGCAACACCGTGCAGCTGGTGTTCCGCGGATTCAAACTGTATCCGGCCAGCGCCTCGCAGCAGGGCTCGCAGGGCGTGCTCGTGCCGCAATCGTAAAAACGCGGAGACACTTTGAATTTTCCGACGCTGACAATCCGGTGTCCGGCCTGCCACGGCAGCGGCGTGGTGATGAACTGGCTGGGATCGAAGGTGCTCTGCCCGCGCTGCGACGGCGCGGGCCGGGTGCCCATGCGCGTGCGGCGCACGAAATATGATTATGCCCTGCCGTCGTTTCTATCCTCGGCCGGCAACAGCGTGCAATCGCAGCAGCTGCAGCTGGATGGCGACGCCCCTTTCGAGCAAACCGGATGGGCGCTGGCCACCACCGTGGGCGTGGGATCGTTTGCCGGCAGCGCCAGCGCCGGGCAAATCCAGCTGTTCGATCTTTCGACGGGCTGGCAATTTTCGAACAATCCCGTGCCGCTCGTGAATTTCGCCTCGCAGCTCTCGGCCGTGCAAGGGGGCGGCACCGTGCTGCTGGGCGCGGCCTTCCCCGTACCGCTGGTGGCGCCCTATATCTGGATGCCCAGCGCCACCGTGCAGGCCACGCTCACCTGGCCGTTTAGCACCCTGGCGCAGTACACCATCCAGCTGGTGATGAAGGGATTCAAACTCTACGCGCCCGATGGCTCGCCGCTCAATCTGAGCGCGCAAGCCTCGCAGCCGGCGCAGCAGGCGGCCGCGGCATGAGCGTATGGGATGCGGCACGGCTGGGCGGCCGCACGGGGCAGCGCCACGCGCTCGGCCTGTGGGATCCGCGGCATCGCCTCGCCTCGCTGGCCTACATGCCGCCGCTTTCGCAGCGCCGCGTGCTGTGGGGCAAGCGGCGATTTATGTATGTTTTCAATTTCGCGCCGTCCACCGCCATCGCCAATCAGATCACCGCGCGCGTCACCATCACCACACCTTTCTGGTGGACGGATACGAAACTCTCCGTGCCCGGCGCCGCCGCTTCGCAGCCGCAAGCGGCCGGCACGCTGCAGATTTCCGACGTCAAAACGGGGCTGCCGTTTATGAACTTCGGCGAAATCGATCAGAATTTCGCCGGCGTGGCCTTCACCGGCGGGGCCAGCCTGCCGATCAGTGGCACCCAGCAGTGCAACTTGCCGTATTACGAGCGCCGCATCGTGGAACTGGCCGCCGGCAGCATCCTGCAAGCGCGCATTCAGTTCGCGGCCCCTAATACGGTGACGGACAATGAGCAGCTGGTGCTGGGGGGTTACATCGAATGAGCACGGTGCTCGCCATCGACCGGGCGCTCTGCGCGGGCGTGGATCCGCTGTTTGGCGCGCCGCTTTCCCCCGGCGAAACGCGGCTGTGGGAATCGATCCTGCTGGGCGCGCGGCGCCGGCGGCGCACCTGGCGCGAATTTCTGCAGCAGCTGGGGCTTTCCTTCGTTTCGCCCTTCGGCGCGAGCTCCGGTGGCGCCGGCGGCAGCGCCAGCACGCCCGAGGCCGTGGGCACGGTGACGCCGGGCGGCCCGAGCTTCGGCAACGCTTATCCCTGGCTGTATCCCACCAGCGATTTTTTCAATTTCGATAAATACGGCACCGTGGCGCTGGGCGCCGCGGCCGCGGTGACGTCGATCGGCGGCACGCTGGCCAACAACGTGATCACCAACAATGCGGCCTCGAATCTGCCCTGGTTCGTGCCCCAGGGATACAACGGCTACATCAAGACGCTGGCGCTCGATTTCGTGGCCAACGGGGGCGCGGCCTGGACGCAGGGCGTGCTGCCGCCCGAGCTGCAGTTTGCCCTGTTCGTCAACAACCAGCCGGTGTTCGATTACGGCGCCTTTTTCTATTCGCCGGGCCTGGTGATCGCGCCCACGCCCATCGCCGGCGTGCCCATCAAGCAGCAGAATCTGGTGCAGATGTTCGTGACCAACCTGACGCTCGCGAACACCACGCAATTCGTGGAAGCGCGGCTGCAGGGGTATTACTACGGCACGCAGTTCCAGCCGAAGGACGTGGCGTACTAGCGCCCGTGATGGCGCAAGTGGAACAGGATGGCCTCGAGACCGATGAGCAAAAGATATAGTTGGATCGGCATGGTGGTGGCTCCCTTCCAGCACATTCTAAGCTGGGGGCGGGGTGCGGTCAATGGTATTTTGGTACTAGCCGCGCTGGCGATGCTTTTGCCGACGTCTGCAAAGGCGCAGACGCAGACGCTCGTGACCGGCACCGTCACCGACGTGAACGGCGTGCCCTACGCGAATGCGCAGCTTACCGGTACGCTCGTCACCAGCGGCGGCTCGCAGCCGCGGCTCACGCCCTGCACCAGCAATCAAAACAATTGCCCCATTCAGCCGGCCGTGCCGCCCACCACGCTCACGCCCGCGGGCGCGATCCAGGGGCTGCAGCTGTGGGCCAACGCCTCGATCCTGCCGGCCGGGAGCACCTATACGTTCACCGTCTCGACGCCGGGCAATCCCCCGCCGCTCGGCACCGGCCCGCAGAGCTGCACGCTCACAGGCGTCACACTTGCCGGCGCGTCGCAGGTGATCAGCATTACGGGCTGCCCGGCGCTAGGGAATTCCACCGGAGGGGCCACGGCGGCGGCCTTGGCCGGAAATCAAAACGCCATTTACCTGAGCCCGGCCTGCCCGAATCCGTACAGCGGGAGCGGAAACTGCTACCCCGCGTATACGAACGGCCAGCAAGTTCTGGACGCCACCTTTGTGGCCAGCAGCGCGACGATCACCACCGGCGCCGGCGATCCGCCCTTTGCCTGCCCCGGCAGCGTGTATCCCTGCTCCACGTCCGGCACGGGATCGGATGTGGGCAAGGTGGAATTCGGAGTGTACAACGTCGGCGCCGTAGGCGGCCTGGGGCCCTGCTGCGGCACCTACAATTGCCCGCAGGGCACGATCACGACGGTGAATACCGCGCACAGCGTGACCGTTTCGGCGGCTTGCACCAACAACAGCTCGACGATGGTGGGCACCTACAACGTGTTCCTGTGGGGTACGGACGACGCTTCGAACATTTCCGCCGCCTACACCGCGATCCAATCGTCGGCCAGCAATTTAGGGCAGTCGTTATTTTTGCCATGCGGCATGATGTTCATGGGCTCGCAGGCTCTGGTTTCCCCGACGTCCTCGTCGTCGCGTACCTATGCCATCGGCGTGAACGGCTGTCCCGGCAACGCCACCACGATCGTGCCGCTGCCGAAAATGAACTGCACGGGCGCTTCCGGCGGCGGTACCATGGGGTGCTTGCTGTCCGATGGATACCAGGCTCTCGAAAACCAGACGCAGATCGCCGACGAATACTCGAATATTTTCTTTTGGGGCGGGGGCATCAACGACAAAGATTCCAGTGCTACCTACACGGCCACGGCCGGGGTGTGGGCGCCGTTCATCGCCAATATTTCCAACGTGTGGGTTGAGGGCTGGGATTGGGGGCACGCCTACGCGAACACCCTGTACGGCATCGAATGCCAGGGTTGCACCATGGTGCAATCGGGCACCTACGGCGGCGGCGGCGAGGGCTGCTACATTGTCGGTTATGGCGAAGTCCCCGGCAGCATGACCGGGGGCAGCTGCGGTGCTTCGCAAAATACGAGCATCGTAATCGGCTGCAATTCCGCCGGCCAAATCGGAAAAACGCTCGGGGTGTACGCCAATGCCTCAAACGGTGGCACCAGCGTCACCACCAGCCCCAGCGTCTATTCCTTCTATGTACAGACGGGGTGCGTGTGGACCGATTCCGGCAGCAATGCGCACGGCGGGATCACCACGTCCACCAGCGCCGTGCTGAATCTGGCGGGCACGCGAACGGATAGCTCCTCGGGATACAGCCTGTACATGAACGGCGGTACGGCGCACCTGTCGGGAACTTTCTTCGGTTCGGGTTCCAACGCCTTGATGGCCGCGGGGCAGATCACCGACCAGGGCGGGAATAACTTCTCGAATCTTACCGGCGGGATGTCATTCACCGGCGGCGAATTCGATCCGTTCAAGAGCGTGGCGGGCGCTTGCACGGGCACGGCTACGTCGTCGTCCACGCTCGGGCTGTACGGCACAGGCCCGAACGAAACGACGCTCACTTGTACATCGACGACGATCGGTTCCGGCATCCAAATGGACCGCACCGGGAACCTGTTTTATCTGCAGGTGAGCGCCACTCATGCGGGGGTGAACGCATCGAGCGGCGTTGTTACCGTGCTGAAAAACGGTTCAGCCACCACCGTCACCTGTACGATTGGCACGGGGACGTCGTGCAACGATACGACGCACTTTGTGTCGTTTGCGATCGGAGATTTGGTTTCGGTGCAGTTTACGACACAGGCGGCCGAAGTCCTGGCGGGCGTGAAGGCCACGCTGGCGGCGGAATGATCCCATGCGCCGCATGATCGCCATTTTCGTCGGCACCTTGCTGGCGTTCGCCCTGTTCGAGGGCGGACGGCTGTACGGCAAGCACGGCGCGGATCGCTATTACTGGGCGCATCCCGTTCTGGGCGTCGTCGAAATGCGTATGGCCATCCCCCGGGATCCGCGACTGTTCGCCTATCCGCAAGCGATGTGCAGCACGACCACGCGAAACTGGTGGGCCTCGCGGATGGATTCCGGCATATCCGGTCCGGTGGCCGTCTGTGATTTAAGCACGCGCTATTCGCAGCAAGGGCACTGAAAAAGAGTGAGGGAAACCATGTTTAGAATCCGATTTTTTGCAGTTTGTTTCGCTGCGGCGCTGGCGATTGCGATGCCGGCGCGCGCGCAAACCGCCATCGCGCGGCAGATGCTACTCGAGGCGGCCGCGCGACCCGCGCCGCCCACCGCTGCGGTGGCCGCGCCGGCGCCCGCACCGCAAAGCGGATCCACGGGCACGGCGCACGGCATCAATCTCGTCTGGACGGCCAGCAGCACGAGCGGCGTGACGTACAGCGTCTACCGCCAGGTGGGCAGCTTCACCGCGGCCACCTGGCCTTCGCCGATCGGCACGCCGATCGCCACGGGGCTCACCGCTCTGGCGTATCTTGACCCGGCTTCGGGCCTGGCGGCCAGCACCACGTATTCCTACGGCGTGGCGGCGGTTTCGGGATCGGATCAATCGGGGCTGGACGTGACGACGGTGGCGGTGCCGTCCACGGGCTTTCCCAACAACCCCAACGCCCCCACCGGCGTCACCGCCACCGTGCAGTAGCTGGCCGGGCTGGATCCGGTGGCTGTGCTGCCTGTTCCATGGCGGCTGCAAGTAACTTCGACGCGCTGATCGCCCGGCGCGACGAATGCCGGCGGCAGATCGCCGCGCTGGAAGCGGAGATTCTGGACATCAACCGCCGGCTGCTGGGCGCGGTGCGGGAAGGCAAACCGCAGCATTTGAGCCCGCGGCAGCGGGAAGTGCTCGAGCTGCTGAAAATGGGACGCACCAACAAAGAAATCGCCGAGGCTCTGCATCTGAGCGTGCGCACCGTAAAATTCCACGCCAGCGCCCTGTTCGCAATTTTTCATGTGCAAGGGCGCCGGGAATTGGAGCTCGTGCCGTGAACGATTTCTGGAAGCAACACTTCGACAAGATCCTACTGTCCGCGCTGTTCCTGATCGCGCTCGGCACGTTCATGCACTTCGCGCGCGGCATCGAATTCTACGGCAACGCGCAGAACGTCGCCCATCTGACCGGCGTGGTGAACTGGCTCGAAAACACCGTGGGGCAGATCCTGGCGGCGCTGCTGACGCTCATGGTGGGGCGCAGCCTTACGGGAACCCCGCGCCCGAACGGAAACAATTCGGTTTCCCCCGCCCCGATCGCACCGGCACCGCCGGTTTTGCAGACATCTGCAGAGGGGGCGCCGAATACCATTCCCGTGCCCGCGGCCGCGCCGGCGCCGCCGGCGGGCTGGCCCGGGAAATGAACCTGCTCGCGCGCATCCAGCGGGCCATGACCCTGCCGCTTTCCGCGAAGGATCTGTCCGATTGGATCAAGGTGGGGGTGATCATCGGCTCGATCGCCGCCGGCTACGCGGACCTGCGCGCCCAGGTGCGGGACACATCCACCGCGGTGCGCCAGCTCGAGCAGCAGACCGCACGCATCGAGCGGTACCTTTCGAGCGCCGATCCGCTCTACTGGCAGAAAGCCCGGGCGCAGAATCCGGGCGACGAAAGCCCTTGACAGGCGTGCTAGGATTCCGGGCATGAAACACTACGTGCTGGCCTTGGACCTTTCGATCCGCGAACTGCCTGAGGACGTGCCCGACGAATCCCCCGGCCCGCCGGCGGAAATGGAATCGCCCGATCCTGTGGCGCGCGATCGGGACGAGATCAACCCGGTGAGCATGATCCGCGCGATGAAAAAAGAGCTCGACGGATTCGGACCCTTCCAAAGGCCGAAAATGCCGCCGCCCCTTTCCACGGAAAAAGCGGCCACGCACAACAGCTACGATGTGAGCGCCGAGAATCTGGAAGCGGCCGTGCGCATCATAGAGCAATTCCGCGCCCTGGCCGAACGGCTGGGCGTGGCGCGCATCGAGCGCGATCTGGCGGCGACGCCGTTTTTTATTACCCCACCGCCGTATATCCCCGGGGGATAACCGATGGCCAAGGCGCTGCACGTTTACATCACCGATAAGGGCGCGGACACGATTTCGGTGGAGCACGTGTTTTACGCCGACACCGAGGACGAAGCCAACAAGATCCGCCTGGCGCATCTGGCCGGCTGCAGCAACTATGCCTTGGCCGAAGCGGAAGGCCGCGTGGACGAGGCCATCGAAGATATCGCCGAGCACGAACGCCCGCACCCGGACGATTTCGAGGACGACGACGAAGAAACGATCGACGTGCACGGCACTGTGATTGACGACGACGAACCGTGAGACTCCGCCTGATTCCGATTCCCGGGGATAACGTGAATGCCCCCTTGCTGGCCCCGGTGTTGTTTTCGATGGTGTCGCGCGAGCTGAGCTCGTCGAACGGGCATTTCAGCAAGGCGACGCAGTACACCATCGACGCCCAGTTTTCGAAGCATTTGCAGACGTGCCCCCTCTGCCGCCAACAGATGATCGACGGCTTAACCAAAACCGCGGACATGATCGCGCAGGGGAATTTCTAAGAGTTTGGCTGGGGAAATTCAAACGAAAGGCGAGGGCAGAGAAGGCACAACCTGGATGGGAATTCTCAAGGGTGAGAACCCAGCGACAACACGCTAATGTTTCTGGCGCTGCAATCCATCCCCAGCCAAAAATGTTCCCTGCGGACAAGGATGCTGAAAATTTAACGGGCGGGTAAAATTTAACCGTGGCCAGCTTGACGATCCCGCAGATGATCCAGAACGCGGCGGCGTCCGCCGGCGTGCCGCCGGCGCTGGCCCTGGCCGTGGCCACGCAGGAATCGAGCCTCAATCCCAACGCCACGGGCGCCGCCGGCGAAATGG
>Ga0187783_10003443_pt1 | contig 11648 bp, 12 predicted proteins | sample 1015_SJ02_MP02_2_FD_132471 | JGI IMG/M metagenome (GOLD analysis project Ga0187783, IMG submission 132471) | Tropical peat soil microbial communities from peatlands in Department of Meta, Colombia - 1015_SJ02_MP02_20_MG | ecosystem: Environmental > Terrestrial > Soil > Wetlands > Peat | place... | reverse complement strand
GTTTCGCCGCAGGCATCGCGCCTGCTGGGGTGCGCCTGCGCGAGCGGGTGAACGCGGGGCTTCCTTGCACCGCTCCGGCGGTGCGACCCTGGGTTGTGGTGATCCCCAGGAGAGGAAGAATGCTGATGAAGCTCGGGCTCATCCTCGGTTACTCAGGCGCGAGGGTCAGCTTCCAGATCGAGCTGGTCAAGCAGGCAGAGAAGCTTGGCTACGACTCGGTCTGGACCGCGGAGGCGTACGGGTCGGATGCGATGACGCCGCTGGCCTGGATCGCCGCGCAGACCTCGCGGATCAAGCTGGGCACCGGGATCGCGCAGCTTGCCGGGCGCACGCCGGCCATGTGCGCGATGCAGGCGATGACGATCGACGGCCTGGCCGGGGGCGGGCGGATGATCGTGGGACTCGGCGTTTCCGGACCGCAGATCGTGGAGGGCTGGTATGGCCAGCCGTGGGGGAAGCCGTACTGGCGGGTGCGCGACTACGTGCAGATCATGCAGAAGGTCTTCCGGCGGGAGGGGCCGGTCGCGCACGAGGGACGGGAGATCTCGCTGCCGTACACCGGGGAGGGGGCGACCGGGCTCGGCAAGCCGCTTCGGTCGATCCTGCACCAGTCCGAGCACATCCCGATCTACCTGGGCAGCGGCTCGGACTCGATGCTGCGGCTGTGCGGGGAACTCTGCGACGGGGTGCTGCCGCTGCGTTTCGTGCCGCGGGAGATGCCCAGGTTCAGGCGGGCCATCGAGGAGGGATTCGCGCGGGCGGGCAACGGCAAGTCCTGGGATACCTTCTCGTTCGAGGCAGCGGCCGGAGTCGTCGTGACCGATGACGTGCAGGCGGCCCTGCGGACCATGAAGCCGGGCATCGCACTGTACGTCGGCGGGATGGGCCATCCGACCATCAACTTCCACAAGCGCGCGATGGAGCAGCAGGGCTACGCCGACGCGGCAGCGCGCATCGAAGAGCTCTTCCGCGCCGGACGCAAGCAGGAGGCGGCGGACGCGGTGCCTGACGAGTTCGTCGACGAGCACTCGCTTGTCGGGTCGCCGGGCCGCATCCGCGAGCGATACCGGGCCTGGGCCGACTGCGGCATCGACGCGCTGCACGTCGGCAGCGGCCAGCCAGCGGCAATCGAGCTGATGGCACAGATCGCGCTGGCGGACGCGCCGGCCGGAGTCAGCTGAAGTGCTCGAGCCACCGGCGCGTCACTGCCAGCAGCCGCGCTGCGCCCGAGCAGCTCGGTGAAGAGCCGGCGGCGCTACGGCGCACGAGCTAGTGGCGGCGCAGCAGCCGGGCTGCGTTCCCGCCGAGCAGGGCCTCCAGGACATGCTCGCGGAGGCCGCCGGCCCGCCACTGGGCCAGCGCCTTGTCCATCGGGAACACCGGCCAGTCCGTGCCGTGCAGTACCTGCTGGCTGAGCAGGCTGTTCATGAACCGCTTCATGACCTCCCACCCGGTATCCGGCTCGCAGACATATCGCGGGGCCAGGCCGCCGAACTCTGCGTAAACGTTCGGGTGTTTGCGCAGCACCGCCACCATCTCAGCCACCCACGGCCAGCCCGCGTGGCAGGCGATCAGCACCAGGCCAGGGAAATCGCAGGCCACCTGATCAAGCTGAATCGGCTGATCGTTACGGATAGGGAAGCTGAGGGTGTAGTTGATGCCGGTGTGCAGGGCGACGTGCAGGCCCAGTTCGTCAGCCTTGGCATAGACCGGGTAGAGCACGCGGTCATCGATCGCCAGGCCGAAGAACGACGGCTGAATGGACAGTCCCGTCAGCCCAAGCTCGGCGACGCGGCGGACCTGGGCGAGGGCCCGCGGGATCTTCACCGGGTTCATCGAGATCGTGCCGTACCCGGAGAATGCGGCCGGGTGGTCGCGCACTAGCTTCCCGACCGCCTCGTTCAGCGCGTCGGCGTGGTCGCCGTACTCGTACTCGGCGTGCACGACGGCATGTGCGGTGCCGCTCGCCTCCATGTCCGCAAGCAGGTCGGCCAGCGTGCGCTGCCGGCTTGCTGCCAATCCCAGCACCTTGTCGTACTGGTCCAGGTAGTCGGCCGGGAGCACCTCATCCGGCCGCAGCTCAAGCGGCAGCCTGACCCTGAAATCGATGACCTCTGACACCGGACCTCCTCGCCGCGCTCCGCTAGCTGCCTGTCTTCCATAGCCGGTCGGAAGCGATTTGCGCGCCCTCCGCCATCGCGGCCAGCTTGAGCCAGGTGATCCTCGGCTTGACCGTGTAGAAGCCTGCGAACGTGCCGAACCCGCAGTCCGTGCCGGCGATCACGTTCTCCCGCCCGGCCAGCTCGGCGAACCTGGTGATCCGCTGCGCCACCAGCTCAGGATGCTCGACGAAGTTGGTGGTCGAGTCCAGCACGCCGGGGATGAGCACCTTCCCGTCCGGCAGCCGGACGTCCTTCCACACTGTCCACTCGTGCTCGTGCCGCGGGTTGGCCGCCTCGAACGAGAGGCCGGCCGGCCTGGCCTCGAGGATTACGTCGACGATCGAGGCCATCGGGACGTCGGTGATGTGCGGGCGCTCGCTGTTGCCCCAGCAGAGGTGCAGGCGCATCTGCTCGGGCGGGATGTCGCGGACCGCGTGGTTGAGCGCGCGGACCTGGGTCCTGATCTTGTCGCGGAACTGCGCGTCGGTCAGGCTCTCGTTCCCGAGCATGGTCCTGGTCATGGCCAGGTCGGGGCAGTCGAGCTGGAGCACGATCCCGGCCCCGGCGATGGCGTCGTACTCCGGCTTCATCGCCTCGGCCAGGGCGAACAGGTACTCCTCGTCGGTCGGGTAGTACTCGTTCGCGAGGAATGTGGCGATCACGCCAGGCGACGCGGCGCTCATGAACACGTCCGCGGGCTCGGCCTGCCGGACCGCGTCCTTGAGGTTGGCGATGTCCTTGTGCACGGCGTCGGGGTCGCGGAGCGAGACTGGTCCGTCGCAGGACGGCAGCCTGATCGTCCTGAGGAGTGTCTGGCCGCCGCTGGTGGTGGGGCTCAGCTCGGGGAACTCGGCCATCTCCACGCTGGTGATCGGGCGGCCGGTGCCGCCGAAGCCAGTCAGCCTCTCCTTGACGTAGGTGGAATAGCCGACCTTGCCGGCCTCGCCGTCGTTGATGACGCTGACCCCGGCGGCAAGCTGCGCGGCCACGATATCGGCGACGGCCTGCGTCACCCGATGGTCGAACGCCGTTGCGTCGACGTCCTTGCCATCCTCCCTGTCGCCGATCAGCTGATCGAGGTCAGCCGGCCGCGGCAGGCTGCCGGTGTGCGTGGTCAGGATCCGGTCAGTGCTCCGGCGCATGCTTGTGCTCCTCTCGGCGAGCTACTCACCGCCCTCAAACGCGATCAGTGTCACGATGATGCCGCCGCCGGCGGCCACGATCACGGCGTCAAAGTCGTGCTGCGTGATTGGGTTCCACCTGGTGAGGTCGGTATTCGTCCACCACCGGGTATCGGGCCCGGTCAGGCTGGCAATCTCAGCGAAGATGTCCTGCGGCTCGTCCTCATAGCGCCTGCCGGGGTGGTGGCGGCGCGGGCGACTCGGCTGGGTGCTAGCGGCGAGGGTAGTCAGGAGCCCGATGGCTGCAGGCTCGTCAACTTCCCACATGCGCTCCATGAGCGCCGCGCCGTCGGCCGGGATGATGACCGGACGGCGGCGGCGCGGATCGCCGTCCGCCATCAGGCCGGCGTTCGTGACGACCCTGAACACCTCATCGGGCACGGCGTTGATAGCGCCGGGGCTGGCCCAGCCAAGGATGTCACCGGTACCGAGCGCCGCGCCGAGGCCCGCGAGCAGGTCGCCCAGGCGGTCCAGCTTGCCGCCGCCGGGAGGATCGGGATCCATGACGGCCAGTATGTTAGCTGTTCGCGCGCGCTACCAGGCGTAGTGCTCCGGGGCCTGGCGATAGCCGGGGAAGATGGCATCGAGCCGGTCGAGCACCTTGTCATCAAGACTCAGCGCGAGTGCCCGCTGCGCGTCTTCGAGCTGCCCGGCAGTCCGCGGGCCGATGATGGGACCGGTGACGCCGTCCTGGTGCAGCAGCCAGGCCAGCGCCACGCTGCCGGGCTCTTCGCCGATTTCCTGGCACAGGTCTTCGTATGCCTGGATCTGCTCGCGGTTACGCTCGACCGTCTGCCGAGCCCGGCCCGCCAGCCTGCGGCGTCCCTGGCGCTCCTGCCTGAGTACTCCGCCGAGCAGGCCGCCGCTCAGCGGCGACCAGGGGATTACCCCGACCCCATAGGAGATCGCGGCGGGAAGGACCTCGAGCTCGATCTGTCGCGTCATCAGGTTGTAGATGGACTGCTCGCTGACCAGCCCGAGGAAGCCACGCGCCGCCGCCGCGCAGTTTGCCCGCGCGATGTGCCAGCCCGCGAAGTTGGACGAGCCAACGTAGAGGATCTTGCCCTGCGCGACCAGGACCTCCATCGCCTGCCAGATTTCGTCCCACGGCGTGTCCCTGTCGACGTGATGCATCTGGTACAGGTCGATGTAGTCGGTCTGCAGGCGGCGCAGCGACGCATCACATGCGCGGCGGATATTCAGCGCGGACAGCTTGTCGTCGTTGGGCCAGTCACCCATTGCCCCGTACACCTTGGTGGCGAGCACGGTGCGATCGCGCCGGCCGCCGCCGGAGGCAAACCAGTCGCCGATGATCTCCTCGGTCCAGCCAGGGTGGGACTGGTCGTTGTTCGCGACCTGGCCGGGCGGGCTGGCCGCCCCGCCGTACCGGTTCGCGGTGTCGAAGAAATTGATGCCAAGCTCGTGCGCCCGGTCCATGATCGCGTGCGCGTCCGCCGGCGGCGTCAGCGGGCCGAAGTTCATCGTGCCAAGGCAGAGGCGGCTGACGCGAAGGCCGGACCGGCCGAGATGTGCATACTCCATGCCCTCAAGCCTTTCATGCACTACGACGTGCCCGACGTATCGGGCTCCGCGGTGCGCCGCAACGTTCCGCCGTCCTGCGGCGATGAGCCTCAGGCCGCCGGCTCGTCGGCCAGGTAGGGCGGCGCGGGCTCGTACTGGATGTAGCGCCGGACCGCGCGGGCATGCTCCCGGCCGTGCAGCCGGCCGACGAGCCACAGCGCCATGTCGATCCCGGCCGACACGCCCTGGCTGGTCACCAGGCTGCCGTCGACGACGTAGCGTGCGTCGCGGACCACGGTGATGTCACCGCGTTCCTGCAGAGTGTCCTCGAAGGCATGATGCGTCGCCACCCTGCGGCCGCGCGCCGGCCCGGCCTCGTGCAGCAGCAGTGCACCGGTGCAGACGCTGGTGGTCCAGGTCACGGTCGCCGATGTCGCCGCGATCCAGCCGATCACGGCCTGGTTGGACACCTCGCGCCTGGTGCCCATCCCGCCGGGCACCAGCAGCACATCCAGCGGCGGGTGGTCGCCGAAGGTGTGGTCGGCAAGCACGCGCATGCCCTTGCTGCAGCGCACCGCTCCCGGCCGCTCGGCAATGAGGACGGCGCGGTCACCCTCGTCGCGCAGCATCGCCGAGGCCGTGAACACCTCAAAGGGCCCGGCGAAGTCCAGTTCCTCGGCACCATCGAAAATCAGCAGCCCGTAGGTGGTCATGGCAACTCCCCAGCGGTACGGAACCGGTTCCGGTAATCAGATGGCGCGACGCGCGTGGTCCGGTGGAACGCCCGGCGCAGCGTCTCGGCCGTGCCGAACCCGCAGCGTCGCGCGATCACCTCGACCGGGTCATCGCTCTCGGCGAGGGCTCGCCGCGCAGCCTCGATGCGCACCCGCTCGACGTAGGCGGCTGGCGGCGTGCCGACCTCGGCGGTGAACCTGCGCTGGAGGTGACGTGTGCTGAGCCCGGCATGGGCAGCCAGGTCGGCGATGCCGAGCCGCGCGCCGGGATCGGCGTGGACGGCCGACACCGCGGCCCGGATCGGCGCGGTGCGCGGCTGCACTGACCACAGCGGCACGCTGAACTGCGACTGGCTGCCAGGGCGGCGCAGGAAGAGCACGAGTTCCTGCGCGACGGTGTGCGCGACCTCGCGGCCCAGATCGTCTTCCACGAGCGCGAGCGCGAGGTCCATGCCCGCCGTGACGCCGGCCGAGGTCCAGATCCGGCCGTCCCTGATGAAGATCGGGTCGCAGTCGACGGTCAGCTCGGGGTGCTCGGCGCGGAGCTGTCTTTCCCGCGCCCAGTGCGTGGTGACCCGCTGGCGGGTCACCACCCCCGCGGCGGCGAGCAGCAACACCCCGCTGCACACCGAGGCCACGCGCCTGGCATGGCGCGCTGCCTCGGCGATCCAGCCGGTCAGCGAGGTATCAAGGCGCGCGGTGTCCACGCCGCGCCCGCCGGCGACGACCAGTGTGTCGATCCCCGCCGTGTCCGCCGTGGCAATGCCGCCGCTGGCATGCACCGGCAGGCCGCTGGCCGACCGCACCGGTCCCGCGCTGGGGGCCACCACCTCGCAGTGATAGCCGCCCGTCAGCGCGGACGCGTGCTGGAACACCTCGTGCGGTCCGACGAGGTCAAGCGGCTGGAATCCCTCGAAGATCACGAACGCGATGCGGCGCCTGTCCACACGCCAACCCTGCAGCCCCCGCCGGGCTGGCGTCAACGACACGCTGCCCACGATTCGCGCCATCCCTGGGAGATAGATGCGACGAGATCGTATAATCCGAAATCGTGAGAGACGAGTCCGGGTCAGCTGCGTGGTCCGCGGTTCTGGCCGTGCAGCGGGCCGCCCACGCCAGCGTCCGCGTGCTGACGGCGGAGCTTGCGGACCTGGGCCTGACCGGCTCTGAGCTCAACGCGCTGGCCAACCTGGCCGGCGACCGGGCCCGCACGGTGTCACAGCTGGCCGCGGCCGCCGGGGTCCGGGCCTCGACGATGACCAGCGTGCTGGACCGGCTCGAAGCCCGCGGCCTCGTGACCCGCGGCAGCGCGCCGGGCGACCGGCGGGCCGTTCAGGTACGGCTGACGGCCGGCGGCCGCGACGCTGCCACCGCCATCACCGCGGCCGTAGCCGGGATGGAACGCCGGGCCCTGGCCGGGCTGCCGCCGGGCGCGCTGGCCGCGCTGCACGCCGGGCTGGACGCATTGGCGCAGGTGGCGCCATGAGTCGCCAGGACCTGCCAGCGCCCGAACGGAACGCCTTCGCCGGGCTGATGGCCGAGGTCATGGCCGGGGCAAGCCGGTTCGGCCATCGCGAGCACGTCCACCTGACCTGGTTGGCGGTGCGCCGCTACGGCGTTCCCGCCGCCATCACCCTGGTCAGCGACGGCATCCAGCAGACCGCACGCTACGCCGGGTCGCCGCAGAAGTATCACGCCACCGTCAGCCGCGCATGGGTCGAGATCATCGGGCACCATGCCCGCGGCATGGAAGGCGACTTCGCGTCCTTCGCGGCCGGCAACCCGGCCCTGCTCAGCAAGCGCCTGCTGGCCCGGCACTACTCCGCCGGGGTGCTGGCCAGTCCGCAGGCCCGCACTGGCTGGGCCGAACCCGACCTGGCTCCGTTCCCCTGGCAGTCGCCAGCGCCGCACGGACCTGCAGGCTCGGACCCGCCTTAGCATAGAAGGCATGCTCCTACTGCTGCTGTGGCTGGCCATTGGCGGTCTGATCATCGGCGGGCTCGGGCGCCTGCTCGTTCCCGGTCCGAACCGGATCGGCCTCATCCGCACTGCGCTGTGCGGACTGGCCGGCTCGTTCCTTGGCGGTCTGGTCGCCCGCTACGCCATCGGACTGCACTACCGCTACGCGCTGGCGGCGGGATTCCTGCTCTCGGTCGTCTTCGCCGCGATCATCGTCGCGGCGATAGACCGTCGGCCGTCGGCGAGGCGGTAGCCGCCTGCCGACTGCCAGCGCTGACGACGGGCCGGGAGACGTCGCCAGTTCTCGTTCTCAGCTCACCGGCTCGAACCGTGCGCTGAAGTGGCGCAGCTGCCGGGGCTGAGAGACGATGCGCATGCCGGGGAGTTCGGGAGCCAGGCAGGCGACCCGTTCCGCGACCTCGATCACGTAGTCCATGTGGCTCTGGGTGTAAGTGCGGCGCGGGATGGCTAGGCGGACCAGATCCATCGCCGCCGGGGTCTCGGTGCCGTCGGGGTGCAGGCCGAACATGACCGTGCCGATCTCGCAGCTGCGGATCCCGCCTTCGAGGTACAGCGCGCAGGCGAGGGCCTGGCCGGGGTAGGCCAGCGGGTCAATGTGCGGCAGCATGGCCCTGGCGTCGATGAAGACGGCGTGCCCGCCGAACGGCACGACGACGGGGACGCCCACCTTCTCCAGGGCTTCTCCCAGGTACTCTACGGACCGGACCCGGTAGCGCAGGTAATCATGGTCGACGGCCTCCCGCAGTCCCTGGGCGATCGCCTCCAGGTCGCGGCCGGCCAGCCCGCCGTAGGTAGGGAAGCCCTCGGTGAGGATCTGCAGGTTGCGGCAGCGCTCGGCGAGCGCGTCGTCATTGAGTGCGAGCCAGCCGCCGATGTTGGCCAGCGGGTCCTTCTTCGCTGACATCGTCATGCCGTCGGCCATGGCCGCCATTTCGCGGATGATGTCGGCAACCGGCACGTCCTGGTAGCCGGGCTCGCGCGTCCTGATGAACCAGGCGTTCTCCGCGATCCGGCAGGAGTCGAGGAACAGCGGCTTGCCGTACCGGTCGCAGACCTCACGGACGGCCCGGACGTTAGCCATGCTCACCGGCTGGCCGCCGCCGGAGTTGTTGGTGAGCGTCAGCATCACCAGCGGTACCGCGGCCGCCCGCCGTGACAGCAGGCACTCCAGGGCGCCAACGTCCATGTTGCCCTTGAAGGGGTGACGGGCGGCCGGCTCCAGGCCCTCGGCGACCGGCAGGTCGACGGCGCGGGCGCCAGTGAACTCGATGTTGGCTCTGGTGGTGTCGAAATGAGTGTTATTCGGCACGACCACTCCTGGCCCGCCGATCGCCGTGAAGAGGATCTTCTCGGCCGCGCGGCCCTGGTGGGTCGGCAAGACGTGCGCGAACGGGAACAGGTCGGTCACGGCTGCGCGGAACCTGCGAAACGAGGGCGCCCCGGCGTAGGCCTCGTTCCCGCGCTGGACGGCCGCCCACTGCTCGGCTGACATCGCTCCGGTGCCAGAGTCGGTCAGCAGGTCGATCGGCACGTCCTCGGCGGCCAGTTCGAACAGGTTGTACCCGGCGGCCGCCAGGGCGCCCGCCCGCTCTTCGCGAGTCGGCAGCCGCAGCGGCTCCACCGAGTGGATCCTGAACGGCTCCATGATCGTGCGGAAGGTGTCGGTTTTCATCCTGCGTCCTCGGTGATCGGCGGCCTGGTCGGCGCGCAGCTTCTGTCGGCCCGGCCAGCGTTGCAGCGCAGCAGGCGCCAGGGCATCAGCGAAATGGCGTATCTGCGCCCGCGAGAATTGACTACGCGGGACGCGCGACGGCCAGCGGGCCGAGGTCGGAGCACCGGACCGGCCGCAGGCGAGCGGCTCATCGCGCAGCCCGTCCCGCAGCCCTGCGCAGTAGGTCCGCCGGGTCGGCCGGAGGCTGGTCGGCTGCCCACGCGACGTGCTGGTCCGGCCTGACGAGGATGAACCGGCGCTGGTAGGCGGCACGGCCGCCATCCGCGGTGTCGACGATCACGTGCAGCGGCATCGTCATGGCATCAGCGGCGCGCTGGAATGCCGCGACCGGCGCAACGTCCGCCGTCAGCGCGATCAGCGTGTAGTCGCGGCCGAGTTCGGAGAACACGTTGTGGCCGGAGGACAGCAGCGCGGGGGCCAGGTGGTGCCCGGCCCGTGCCTCGACGGCGTGCTGGCCGCGGATGCTGCATCTCGACCCGGCCGGCCCCGACACGATCGGCGACCCCTCGTAGTGCGGCTCGTACGATGCGGTCGGCGTCTCACCGGTGGTGCGGCCGCCCCATGCTCGCTCGAACTCGCCGAGGTCACCGCTCGGACTGTAGCGCTCAAGAAACGCACGGTCGGCCTCGATGCCGTCGATGATCGCCTGCGCGGTCTCGGCGGCGATCGGGCGCCGTTCGGCCGGGTAGCTGTCCAGCAGCCGCTGCGGGGCCCATCCCCGCAGCACGGCGGCGAGCTTCCAGCCCAGGTTGACTGCGTCCTCAAGCCCGGTGTTGAGACCGTGCGCACCGTAGGGCGGATGGCTGTGCGCCGCGTCACCGGCGAGGAATGCGCGGCCGTGCCGGTAGGTATCAGCGATGTCGACGCGCATGTCCCACAGGCCCACGTACTCGAACTCGCAGCCGACGGCGAAGCCGGCGGCCTGCTCGACGATCGCATGGATGTCCAGGGTCGTTGCGGTCGCGTCCGCGGGTACCGGGGCGTGGAAGAACCACGTCTGCGCCGGGTCCACCCGTCCGAAGAACCGCCAGTACCCGCGCTGTTCTGGGTGCAGCACGCGGTAGGTCGTCCTGCTGGGGAAGCGCTCCAGGCCGCGGTTCAGCGCATCTGACCGGAAAACCGCCAGCACCATCCGCTGGCCGAGGTCGGTCCCGGTGCTGGTGATTCCGGCCTGGTCCCTGACCAGCGAGCGCACCCCGTCGCACCCGACGACGAAGGCGGCCCGTATCTCGCGCGCCTGGCCGGTGTCTGCAACCGCGGTGACCCGCACGTGATCGTCTCCAAGGCAGACGTCAGTGGCCGACCAGCCGAACATCCCCGTCACGCAGTCCAGCGCGGCGACCCGGTTGCGCAGCACGGTCTCGGTCAGGTACTGCGGCAGCCGCTCAGCCCGCTGAAAGTAGAAGTCGCCGACCGTCTCGCGTCCGGGCGGCGCGTACCAGTATTGGCTCGCCAGGCTCTCGTACGCGGTGATGCCGCCTATCGGGAAGCCCGGCGGCAGTAGCCGGGCGGCGCGAAGCTGATCGGCGCAGTCCCAGAAGTAGAAGTGCTCCAGGCTCCGCGCCGTCAGGTTCTGTCCCTTGGGGATCGCCGATACCTCATGGCTGCGCTCTACCAGCACCGTCGGTATCCGCGCAGTGCCGAGCGCAGCCGCCAGGCCCAGCCCGACCGGTCCGCCGCCCACGACGACGACCGACGTGCGGATCTGGCCGGGCTCCCTCATCGCCGATCCTCCAAGGTCGAGTCGCTGCCAGCGGGCCAGCGCACCGCGACCTGGCGGACATCCACCGCACCGCCGGCCAGGACACGCAAGCCCGCTACCACTGGCAGCGGGCGCTTGAGCTATACGGCGAGAACGGCGCGGCGGAGGCTGACGAAATCCGCAACCGGCTCGCAGTCCTGGCCGACCGGGGCGCCGGGGCCTGAGCTGCCCGGTTACGTGATGTCGACGTCGGCAGCGCTCGTCAGGCGCTGCAGCACGTCTGCGCGCAAGGTGCCGACGTGAATTCCGGCCACGCTCAGCGCTTGCACGGCACCGTTGTGCTGCTGCTCGATGACGCCGAGCAGCAGGTGCCCGGAGGAGATATGGCGGTGCCTGAGCCGCTGGGTGGCCTGCAGCGCTAACTCCAGTGCGTGCCTGGCATGGCTGGTCAGCGGCAGCTCTTCGCCGGTGGCCGGCGCGGCCGCGGGTGCCGCGGCGGCCGCTGCGCCGGAAGCAGCGCCGGAGTCGTCCGGCGTGATCTGCGCGCGCAGGTCCCCGGCATCCGCGCCAGCGGCGGTCAGCGCGTCCGAAGCGTGACCGGGCCGGGAGAGCAGTCCCAGCAGCAGGTGCTCTGTG
>Ga0187783_10003442_pt1 | contig 11648 bp, 13 predicted proteins | sample 1015_SJ02_MP02_2_FD_132471 | JGI IMG/M metagenome (GOLD analysis project Ga0187783, IMG submission 132471) | Tropical peat soil microbial communities from peatlands in Department of Meta, Colombia - 1015_SJ02_MP02_20_MG | ecosystem: Environmental > Terrestrial > Soil > Wetlands > Peat | place... | reverse complement strand
GCAATGACCGACTGACCCGTTGGTCGGACCGTGCGTTCCTGTCGGCGATCTGTGCCCGAAATTAAGTCCGCCACCCGAGTCGCCCAACCTCAAGGACCGACATGTCGCTCATCGTGCGCATCTTCACTGTGATCCTGGCGCTGCTGGTGGCTTTCCTGACCGCGGCTGTCGTCCTCACACTGGGGTTCCTGCTGCCCGCGTGGCACCATGTCAGCGGCGACCCCGGCCAATCGCAAGGGCTCGGCTTCGTCATCGCCTTCAGCTTCCTGGTGATCTGTGGCTTGGTGCTGTTTCCGGCCCTGATCATTGTGGCGGTGGCCGAAGGGTTCGCCATTCGCTCGGCGCTGTTCTACGCCGTAGTGGGTGGTGCCACCGGCCTGTTCTACACCTTCGGTCTGGGTGATTATTTGCCGGACGGCCAGATCGGCTCAGGGTTCGGTCGTGACACCGAGGTCTTCGCTGCTGCCGGCATTGCGGCGGGCTTTGTGTACTGGGCATTGGCTGGCCGGCATGCCGGGGAGTCGCGAGATCCTCCGCCCTCCCTGACTTGAACGACTCTCAAATGACGCGGTCTGCCCGCGATCGCCTGGGCGATGCGAGGAGCGTTGCCCGGTCCTTGGCGCGCGTCGGATTGGCCCCTCACCCGCGGCGACGCGCCCAGGCGAGCGCAGCTTCAAGCCGGTCGTTGCCCCAGAACAACTCGCCATCCGGCGTTGCGAAACTCGGCGCGCCGAAAATGCCCATGCGCTGGGCCTCGGCGGTTTCGCTGCGCAGTGCCGCCTTGACGCCGGGCGAGCGGGCCTTCTCGAGGACCGCCCCAGGTTCGACGCCGATATCGGCGAGCAGATCGCCAATGACGGCCTCCTCGCCTATCTGATGACCTTGACCGAACTGCGCCCGATACACGGCACAAACAAACGCGACGCCCCAGGCTTGGGCGAGCCCGACCAGGGCCACCCGCGCGGCCAGGAGGCTCGGTTGAGGAAACGGCTCGGGCCGACGAAACGGCAGGTCAAGTTCGGCGCAAACGCGCTCGACGTCGCGCCACATGTACTGCCCCTTGGCGGGGTGCAGGTTGAACGGAGAGGTATCAATACCCTGCGCACGAAAGATCGGTCCGAGCAGGAACACCCGCCAGCGCACGTTCACGTCGGCGGCTGCGGCAGTCGCCGCCATCCGCAGCGCCGCCGGATACGAATAGGTGGACGCCAGCTCAAACCAGAAATCGAGTCTCGCGTCGGCGGCGCCGCTTTGCAATTTCCCACGCCTCCGCTAGACCGGCCATCCATGAACCGTATCGGACTCGCGATAGCGCTGGCAATCGGGGCCGTCGTCGGCCTGATCTTCGGCCTTTGGCCGGCCCTTGACCTGAGGATCTCCGGACTGTTCTTTTACCCCGAGCGCGGGGATTTCTTGCTGAACCAGCAGTCCGAATTGCTGCGTCTGCGCGATGTCAGTCTGTGGATCATCGCGGCGATCGCGACTCCCGCTGCGTTGTCGCTTTGCGCCGGGCTGCTGATGCCGCGGTCCCGCCCGCTGTTGCCGAACCGCGCAGCGATTCTCATGATCACCACACTGGCGATCGGGCCCGGCCTTGTCACCAATGTCGTGCTCAAGGATCACTGGGGCAGGCCGCGGCCCATCGACGTGCGTCAATTCCATGGCGACGACAGGTTCGTTCCCTGGTGGGACCCGCGCGGCGGATGTCCAAAGAACTGCTCGTTCATTGGCGGGGAGAGTTCCGGCGCATTCTGGACGCTGGCGCCGGCGGCGCTCACCCCACTGCCCTGGCGGCCGCTCGCCTACGGGGCTGCAATTCTGTTCGGGTCCGCGGTCGGCACTTTGCGCATCGCCTTCGGCGGACATTTTTTTAGCGATGTGGCATTTTCCGGCGTCATCACCTTTCTGGTGATCTGGGTGACCCATGGGCTGCTCTACCGGTGGCCAGCGACCCGAGCCTCTGAAGCCGATATCGATGAGGCAATCAAGCATCTCACGGTCGCGGTGCGCACTGCGCTCATGGCACTGACAGGCCGCGTCATCGACGTGGGGCACCGCATAGGTCGGCGCCTGTCGGGCGACCGCTGAACACCGATTTGGCGTGTTGGCGCATTGCCACTATAGTCGCGCGCGACGCGTCCGCGCGTTCTCGAGAGGAAGATTCCCGCAGGTGTGACGATGAACCAGGGCGACGTCAAGAAAGTCGTGCTCGCCTATTCGGGTGGCCTCGATACCTCGATCATTCTCAAGTGGTTGCAGGCCACTTATGGCTGTGACGTCGTGACCTTCACGGCCGATCTTGGTCAGGGCGAGGAACTGGAGCCGGCACGGCAGAAGGCGCTCCTGCTCGGCATCAAGCCCGAACATATCTTTGTCGAAGACCTGCGCGAGGAATTCGTTCGTGATTATGTCTTCCCGATGTTTCGCGCCAATGCCGTCTATGAGGGCCAGTATCTGTTGGGGACCTCCATCGCGAGACCCCTGATCGCCAAACGACAGATCGAAATCGCCATTGAGGTCGGGGCGGATGCGGTCGCCCATGGGGCCACCGGAAAGGGCAACGATCAGGTTCGCTTCGAGTTGACCTACTACGCCCTGAAACCTGACGTGAAGGTGATCGCGCCCTGGCGCGAATGGAATCTGCTCTCACGCAGTTCGCTCATTGAATTTGCTGAACAGCATCAGATTCCCATCGCCAAGGACAAGCGCGGCGAAGCGCCATTCTCGGTCGACGCCAACCTTCTGCACACGTCATCTGAAGGCAAAGTGCTCGAAGACCCATCGGCCGAAGTCCCCGATTATGTCTATTCACGCACGCTGGAGCCGCAGCAAGCCCCCGATCGGCCGACCTACGTGACGGTCGAGTTCGAAAACGGCGACGCGGCGGGCCTCGATGGCACGCGGCTCACCCCGGCCACGTTGCTGGCTCGCCTCAATGACCTTGGTCGCCTCAATGGCATCGGCCGGCTTGATCTCGTCGAAAACCGCTTCGTCGGCATGAAGTCCCGCGGCGTGTATGAAACGCCCGGCGGCACCATTCTGCTCGCCGCGCATCGCGGCATCGAGTCGATCACGCTCGACCGTGGTGCTGCCCACCTCAAAGACGAACTGATGCCCCGCTACGCGGAGCTCATCTACAACGGTTTCTGGTTCTCGCCCGAACGGGAGATGCTGCAGGCGGCAATCGACTGGAGTCAGAAACTCGTCACCGGCTCGGCGCGGCTCAAACTTTACAAGGGCAACGTCAGCGTCGTCGGCCGTGAAAGCCCCTATTCGCTGTACAATCAGGATCTCGTCACCTTCGAGGAGGGCGCGGTCGCCTATGATCAGCACGATGCGGCCGGCTTCATTCGCCTCAACGCGCTGCGGCTGCGCAGCCTCGCCCAACGCCAGCGGCGACCGCCGCGCTGACGGACACTGCCGCCCCGGTGGCCCTGGCAGCCGAGGCGCTGGATACATAGTTTTTAGTCTATCTTGCCAGCACCTCAGGAAGGCGGACGGTCATGTTATGGTCAGTCAATGTCGGTACCATCGCTGGGACGGCGGTGCGCATCCACGTCACGTTCCTGCTGTTTCTCGTTTGGATCTGGGTTGCCAGCTATCTGACCGGCGGCGCCGGCGCGGCCTGGAGTGGCCTTCTGTTCACGGTGCTGCTGTTTGCATGCGTGCTGGCTCACGAATTCGGCCATATTCTCACCGCGCGTGCCTTCGGCGTCAAAACACCAGATGTGACCTTGCTGCCGATCGGCGGCGTCTCGCGTCTTGAGCATATACCCGAGCAGCCCCGGCAGGAATTTCTCATTGCGCTGGCGGGCCCCGCCGTCAACGTGGTGATTGCGCTGGGTCTCGTGCTGTTCGCCGGCGCCGATCTGAATGCTCAGCACCTCGCCGTGATGGAGAATACCAGCGTTCCGATGGTGGATCGCCTGGCTTCCGTCAACCTGTTCCTGGCCGTGTTCAATATGATTCCGGCCTTCCCGATGGACGGTGGGCGGGTGCTCCGCGCATTGCTGTCGATCAGGCTCGGCTTTGTACGCGCCACCGAGGTCGCCGCCACAGTCGGCCAATGGTTCGCCTTCGGACTGGGTTTCATCGGCCTGATCTTCGGCAATGCGATACTGATTTTCATCGCGATCTTTGTCTATCTGGCGGCGGCTTCGGAGGCGCGGCTCGTCGGGATTCGTGCGATGTCACGGGACGTGCCGGTGACCGCCGCGATGATGACGCAGTTTGCAACACTGTCACCCACAGCCCATATAAATGAAGCGGTCGACAGCTTGCTGCGCACCAGCCAAAACGAGTTCCCGGTCGTCGACGACGGTGGGCACCTGGTGGGAGTGCTCGGTCGCAACGATATGATCCGCGCCCTCAAGCAATTGGGCCCCGATGCCCGGGTCGGCGACGCAATGACGCGCGACGTCCCGACCATCGGGAGTCGTCGCTGCCTGGAGGAGGCGTTCCGGCTGCTGCAGGAGAAATCAGCTCCCGCGGTGGGCGTTGTCGATGCCAATGGCAAGCTCATCGGCCTCGTAACGCCCGAGACCCTCGGCGAGATGCTGCTGACGCGCAAGACCACGCCCAAGGGACCGCCGATGGGTCCATGGGGCCGCCCTGCCGACGCCTGACGTCGGATTGATGGGCAAGACCGCGCTCGAAGATTGCGCTTGCCGGTAGTGCGACTATAGTCCGCCGCGACAATCGGCAGGCCCTGCGCAGGACCGCCGCCAAAGCTCGATGAGAACCGGCTCTGGCGAGGGTGCTGGCGTGCCTGATGTTGGTGCGTCCGGTTAGTTCCGTTGTTTGGGTTGGAGACGGTGAACGACCGCCGGCCAATAGCCGGCGGCTTCGCAGACGAGCGTGACTGTTCGTTGAACGCCGCCCAAAGCCGGCCATTGGATTAGGTCGGCGGTCGGCTGAGGTTTGAGAGACTCGCAATGAAATTACGCAACATCGCCATTATTGCCCACGTCGATCACGGCAAGACCACGTTGGTCGATCGACTGTTGCAGCAATCGGGCGCATTTCGTGAGAACCAGCGCATCGCCGAGCGGGCTCTGGATTCGAACGAACTCGAGCGTGAGCGCGGCATTACGATCCTCGCCAAGGTTACGTCGATCGTTTGGCACGATACCCGAATCAATATCGTCGATACTCCTGGACACGCGGACTTCGGGGGCGAGGTCGAACGCATCCTCAATATGGTCGATGGTGTCATCGTCCTGGTCGATGCCGCCGAAGGTCCGATGCCGCAGACCAAGTTCGTCGTCTCAAAGGCCCTCAAGGTCGGCCTCAAGCCAATTGTGGCGCTCAACAAAGTTGATCGAGCCGATGCCCGCCCGAGTGCAGTCGTCAATGAAGTGTTCGACCTGTTCGCAGCCCTCGACGCCAGCGATGATCAGCTCGATTTTCCGATCCTCTACGGCTCCGCAAAGGAGGGCTGGATGGCTGTCAAAGCGGAGGGACCCAAGGAGAGCATGGCTCCGCTGTTCGACCTGGTGCTGCGCCACGTGGCGCCGCCGACCATCGAGCATGGACCGTTTCGCATGCTCGGAACGATCCTGGAGGCCAATCCCTATCTCGGACGCATCATCACAGGTCGCATCAGCTCAGGCTCGGTCAAGCCCAATCAGGCTGTCAAAGTGCTCGACCGAAACGGTACCGTGATCGATCAGGGACGGGTTTCGAAGGTGCTTGCCTTTCGCGGGCTTGAGCGCTCGCCGATCGACGAGGCCGGCGCAGGTGACATCGTCGCTGTTGCGGGCTTGGCGAACGCCACCGTCTCGCACACGCTGTGCGCGCCCGAAGTGGAGACGCCGCTCGCCGCGCAACCGATTGATCCGCCAACTCTTGCGATGTTCTTCCGCGTCAATGACTCGCCACTCGCCGGCACCGAGGGTGACAAGGTCACGAGTCGGGTGATTCGCGAGCGGCTGCTGCGCGAAGCGGAAGGCAATGTGGCGCTGAAGGTTCATGAGACAGCCGAAAAAGATGCCTTCGAGGTGGCGGGCCGCGGCGAACTGCAGCTTGCCATCCTGATCGAGACCATGCGCCGTGAAGGCTTCGAGATCGGCGTGTCGCGGCCGAAGGTGCTGTTCCGCCGCAACGAGTCCGGCGAGTTGCTCGAGCCTGTCGAGGAGGTCACCATCGACGTCGACGAGGCATTTTCCGGTATCGTCGTGCAGAAATTGTCCGAGCGTCGCGCTGAACTGGCCGAGTTGCGCCCGTCCGGCGGCGGGCGGGTCCGACTGATCTTTTTTGCGCCCACTCGCGGTCTGATCGGTTATCAGGGCGAGCTGTTGTCAGATACGCGGGGGACGGCCGTGCTCAATCGGGTGTTTCACGCCTATGTGCCCTTCAGAGGTGAGATTGGCGGCCGCCACACCGGCGTGCTTATCTCCAATGGCGACGGCGATGCCGTGGCCTATGCGCTGTGGAATCTGGAGGATCGCGGACCGATGATGATCGAGCCCGGCACCCAGGTCTACCGCGGCATGATCGTCGGCGAACATACGCGTGACAACGATCTCGAAGTCAATGTGCTCAAGGGCAAGAAACTCACGAATATCCGGGCTGCCGGCAAGGACGATAACGTACTGCTCACGCCGCCACTGCGCATGACGCTCGAAAAGGCGCTTGCCTACATCAACGAGGACGAACTCGTTGAGGTGACGCCGCGGTCGATTCGCCTGCGCAAGGCGGTCCTCGACCCGCATGAGCGCAAGCGCGAAGAGCGCCGCCGGGTGACCGAACAGGTGTGATGGCCTCGGCGGCCCACTAACTGGCCGCTTCGGCCGTCGCCTTGTTGGGCGCAGCTCTCCCGTCTCAAAGGTGTTTCCGCCCGCGAATGATCGCTAGCGATGGCGTGACAGGAACGCCGCCACCAGAGGTCCCCAGATGCCCACTGCATCGCCGGATTCCATCAGTACATGGCCGTCCTGCCCGAACGGCGGCAGCAGATGCAGTTCGACCTCGCCGCCAGCCGACCGATAGGCGTCGGCCATGCGAACCGCGAGAGCAGGCGGAAAGTAACTGTCGTTCTGCGCATAGAGCCACAGGGTCGGGGCATGGCTGGTACGTCCAAATTGTCCCACCGCAGCCACCAGACGATCTGCTGCGCATACCCGACCCGGTTCCCCGTCCGCATGGCCCCCGCGCCCACCGGCAAAATTAATTACCGCTCGCACCATGGAGGGATATCGGCTGGCCAGGGCCAGCGCGCCAAATCCTCCTGCTGACTGCCCCACCACCACTGCGCCGGTTCTGCGCACGAACGCCTGCGCTGTCATGTAGTCGATGGTTGTCGCGATGCTGGCCGCCGTACCCATCCCGGCGCCGAGATAGTTGGCGTTCTCACAACCCTCCTGGTCCTCGAGATAGGTCCCACCGGTCTGCCCGTGGCCCGGCCGCTCCGGGACGACGACCACATAACCGCGCTCGCGAAACCAGGTTGCCATCGGCTCGAAGGCCGGCAGTTCTGCCCAGATCCGTCGCAGCTCGTTCTGAACCGATCCGTGATTGATGACCACCAGTCCGAAAGGGCCAGACCCCCGCGGCCTGAAAACGGTCGCGTGCATCAGTACGGCGGGATCGGGCGATGGGATGAGCCAGGCCTGACCTCCCGAGACTCCCTCCTCCTCCGACTGTGGGCCTGCCGCCCCCTGCCCACTGCCGGCGTGGGCGGACAAGACCACAAGCATCACGCCGACAGTTAGAATTGCGCCGGTGCGAACCACGCCGTATGCCCTTCGCCTCACCAGGCGAATCTAGCCCAGTACGAAGCGTTCTCAAGGCGTCTCGTTTTGGCGCATTTTCTCCTGCAAATCGCGCTGATCATGGCAAATTCGCGGCTACCAGAGGGTGGCGGCCCGGTCATCCGAAACAAATGGAAAGGCGGCGTGACCAGGGTGGTGCATTCGCGCAACGGTCCTCCACATCGTTAACCGCTCATTAACTGAGGGCTTGAAGGAGGCCAGGGCGCTTTGCTTCTATTCGGTCATGAGCACCGTCCTGATAGAGATTCGCCGGGCACGACCTGCCGACGCGGTGGGGGTCGCCGAGACGCATGACGAGGCATGGCGAACAGCCTATCAGGGAATCATTCCGGGGCAGGAACTCGATAAGCTGATCAGCCGACGGGGGCCGGCTTGGTGGGAATGTGCCATTCGAAAAGGTAGCAGGGTGTCACTGCTGGTGTTCGGCGATCGGATCGCCGGCTACGCCAACTATGGCCGCAACCGTGCGCGCAGCCTGACCTACGACGGCGAGATCTATGAACTTTATTTGCGCCCCGAATTTCAGGGGTTGGGTTTCGGGCGGCGGCTTTTCACGGCGGCTCGTCGGGATCTCGCGCAGAGTGGGCTACGCAGCCTGGTGGTCTGGGCGCTGTCGGACAATGACCCAGCGGTCGAATTCTATCGAGCCCTCGGGGGACGGCCGATCGCGCGCTCCTCGGAACGATTCGGCGCCCGCACTCTCGACAAGGTGGCTTTCGCTTGGCGTGGTTGATGGCCGATCCAGCCTAGGCGGCCCCCGCATTCGAAAATTGTCGACTCAGATCGCCTGCGAACGAACCGTCGGCGCTCGAATTGGTCAGACGGCGGGTGCCGGCAAGCCGGCGATTGCGCAGGCTGCGCGAAGCGTGTTCGCCAGCAAATAGGCGACCGTCATCGGGCCCACCCCGCCTGGTACCGGCGTGATCGCTTCAGCCACCCGCGCCACTTCCTCGAAGGCAACGTCACCGACAAGGCGCCCCTTGCCGTCTGTGGTATCGGTCCGGTTGACACCGACATCGACGACGACCGCGCCGGGCTTGATCCATGGTCCGCGAATGAGTTCCGGACGCCCGGCGGCCGCGAACAGAACGTCGGCCCGCCGGCAGACCGCCGCAAGATCGCGCGTCCTGGAATGGGCAATTGTTACGGTCGCGTTTTCGGCGAGCAGCAGTTGCGCGAGCGGCTTGCCGACGACGTTGGACCGACCGACCACCACGGCCTCAAGCCCGGCCAGCGACGGGCAAATCGATTTGGCCAGGGTAATGCAGCCGAGCGCCGTGCACGGGGTCAGGGCCTCCAGCCCGCTCGCCAGCCGCCCGACATTGACCGGATGGAAGCCGTCAACGTCCTTAGCCGGATCGATCGCGGCGATGACCTTGGCGGCGGCAATAGATTTCGGGAGCGGGAATTGCACTAGGACGCCGTGAATGGCTGGATCGCCATTGAGGTCCGCCAACAGCCCTAACAGCTCTCCTTCTGAAACGTCGACCGGCAGGTGATGCCTGACCGAGTGCATGCCGGCCGCCATCGTCTGCATAACCTTGGAGCGGACATAGACTTCGCTCGCCGGATCATGACCGACCACCACCACCGCAAGACCGGGCGTGAGACCATGCTCGGATTTGAGCCTTTGAACCTCGTCGGCGATCCGGCTGCGCAACCGGGCCGCGATTGCCTTGCCGTCGATAACACGTGCCGACATGGCCATTCATCCTGCTGCACGAAGGATCCTCCGCGGTAACCGCGCGAGGGGGAACGGACGATCTGAGCGACGCTCGGTTACTCGTGGGGGCCCGCGAGGGCGGCCAGACTCGCGGCGAGCGCTCCACCCTCACCTGCGATCTTGACGCGCTTGACGCGCGCGGACGCGCCGCTCACCAATTCGACCCTGCTCGGAGCGACCCTGAGCGCACCCGCTAACAGTCTTTTGAGCGACGCATTGGCCTCGCCCTCGCTTGGCGCCGCGCGGACGCGCACCTGCAGCACAGCCCGCCCATCGTCCAACCGCCGGATGCCGTCGAGACTGTCCTGGCCGGCACGCGGCGTAAGGCGCACCGTCACCACAACACCGTCGGCGACAAGCGTCCAGGGATCCTCACCGCGCACGACCGCTTCAGAAGACGTTTGGATAGATGTAGTGGGCGATCACGCTCTGGACGAAGAAGATGATCAGAATCAGGATCACCGGCGAAATGTCGATACCGCCGAGATTGGGCATCATGGATCGAATGGGCCGCAGCGCCGGTTCAGTAATCCGGTAGAGGAAATCGCCGATGACTGCCACGAGCTGGTTGCGGGTATTGACCACATTGAAGGCCACCAGCCACGACAGGATCGCCGCCGCGATGAGCAGCCAGACATACAATTGGAGGGCAAGTAAAATGACGTCGAGGAGCGCGCGCATGGAGCGATTCGTTGGCTGACGGCGACCCGCACATGTAGCGGGCTTGGCGCCTGTGAACAAGCGTCTGTTTCGGCCTATCGGCCTCGCTTGACAGCGTCAGACCCGAGCCGTAAATGCCGCATTCGCCGGCTGTGAGATCTCAATTTGACCTCGCAATGGGACCGGCGGGGCCGTAGCTCAGTTGGGAGAGCGCCGCAATCGCACTGCGGAGGTCAGGGGTTCAAATCCCCTCGGCTCCACCAAGGCCCCGCAGGCCAGCACCGCCTCGACGGCCTCTGTCGGCGCCAAATGCCCCCCTATTACGAAAAATCCTTGCCGCACCAGTCCGGCGGGTTGGGCCGCAACGCTCTCCCATCCGGTTCCGCAAGTGTTGCGGTCTCTGCCAATAGGAACGTCAAATACACTTGCCTCCGGGCGCTTGGTGGCGAATTTCTGGATGTGAGAATTTGGAGTGAGCGTTCGTCTTCGACGAAGGTCGCCTTTATCTGGGATCAGCCGGATATCCGCGTGAGACGTCTGCGCCCGATTCTATGTTCGTTCTATTTTCGCGTGCAGGCTTTCGATGGAGAAGGCCAGGAGCCCCTTGCATAAAAGGTGGGTATAAGGTACCTGAGAAGGAACCTAGGAACCCCAAAATGGCTCTAAGCATCAAGGACCCGGAAACCGAGCGTTTGGCTCGACATCTGGCGCAACTTACCGGCGAAAACATCACAACGGCAACCAAACGTGCGATCGAGGAGCGGCTGCGCCGCGTCGGAGGCCAATCCCGCAGGACCGCCCTGTTGGAGGATATGGCCGAAATCCGTCGGCGCTGGAGTGCAATGCCGGTCCTGGATGATCGCACGCCAGAAGAGATTCTCGGATATGACGAGCATGGATTACCACGCTGATGGTGATCGACACGTCCGCTATCGTGGCGATCGCCCTTAACAAGCCTGATGCGGCGGAAATTGAGGTACAGATCGCAGATGATCCTGTCCGCTTGATCTCCGCCGCAACCGTGCTCGAAGCGACGATCGTGTTGGAAACCCGGCTGGGTGACACGGGCGGGCGAGAGTTTGATCTTTGGCTGCTCAAGATCGGCGCCGAAATCGTCCCTGTCGATACTGAACAGTTGGACGCGGCGCGGCGCGCTAGGCGGCGCTTTGGCAAGGGACGTCACGCCGCAGCGCTGAACTACGGCGACTGCTTTTCTTATGCCCTGGCGCTGACCCGCGGCGAACCTCTCCTGTTCAAAAGCAAGGACTTTGCCAAGACCGACGTCAATCGACCGGGCGACATGGCGCCTCGATGACGCAACCGCGGCGGTCAAGATAAGTGCAAATGATCGTCAAGATAAGGCGGCTACTCGCCCTAATGCCCTTCCCGCTCAATTAGGCTCAATGCAAGACAACCTCGGCAACGCATCTAAGCGATTGAGGGCGAGACAGGGCGGTACATAGCGATTTGAGCAGGCCCTCGCCGCCGACCTT
>Ga0187783_10003441_pt1 | contig 11650 bp, 8 predicted proteins | sample 1015_SJ02_MP02_2_FD_132471 | JGI IMG/M metagenome (GOLD analysis project Ga0187783, IMG submission 132471) | Tropical peat soil microbial communities from peatlands in Department of Meta, Colombia - 1015_SJ02_MP02_20_MG | ecosystem: Environmental > Terrestrial > Soil > Wetlands > Peat | place... | reverse complement strand
GCGAAGTCCGGGTTGAGGTTGCCCGGACCGTCGCCAGCCCGCGGATTCGACGAGATCTCCGTGCTGCCGATCGTGACCTGGTGGGTGGTGTGCGCATGCCCGCACAGCCACAGCCGGGGGCCGCACTCGGCGATCAGCGCCTCCAGGTCCGAGCCGACGATGTGCCGCTCGGCTGAATACTGGCCGTCGAGGCCGGTGAACGGGCGCAGCGTCGGCCAGAAGTGAGTGCACACGACCGTCTTGGACCGCTCGGCAGCGGACAGGCTCCGCAGCTCGCCTTCAATAAACGAGCGGGCTTGACGATGCAGCTCGTTGCAGTCCGCCAGTGTCAGCGGCTTGCCGCCGAGCCTGATGTGGTCTACCCCGACCGTCGCGACGTCGCCGAACATCTCGTTGTAGGCGCCGATCTGGTCGGCCGGCACGTGCGACCACAGCGTCGAGCCGATCACGCGCAGGCCGCCCGGCAGTTTGGCGGTGTCGTCGTCGAGGAAGATAGCGCCGGGCACGGCATCGACGGCCGCCCGGTACTCGCGGCGAGCCTGGCCCAGTTCCTGGCCCACGTACTCGCCGTTGCCGGGCACGACGATGAGCACGGTTTCGTCCCGCTGTGTCCGCCGGATGTCACGCAGCATCTCGCCGAGGAGCTCCGGCCGGTAGTGGATGTCGCCCCCGAGCAGGATTGCCGCCACATCAAGGTCCGCGGGCGGGATCCAGTAGGCCGGGGAACGCGGGGAGTTGTAAAAGGTGTCAGCATAGAAAGCGATCTTGCTCGGCTGCGGTGCCAAATCTCCTCCAGATCGTCGTCTCGACGCTAGCCCGAGGCATGGCGGCAGGGCCAGTCAGTTAACGAGCGACGGATCAACAGAATGCGGGCGCGTTCCAGGCTGCCCTCGAGGTCGCCTACCGGCTAAGCACGGACAGTAACAAGCGCTAGGCCTGGCCCAGCCGACTGCCTCCTGCGGCTGCTGACAGGCATGTCGGCTCTTGCCGCAAACGAGGCGCCGACCCGCTCGGCGATCTCGCCGGTAAGCGACCGCTTTCATCAGGCATATGCCGGTGATCTGGATCAGCTGACTGGCGGGCTTGAACGTGCACGCGGTTTCTTGCCTGGATCAGGCTGCTCACGCAGCAGGTTGCCGATTGCGGGGACGACTTCGGTCGTGATGCTGATATGACCCAGGTCATCGAGGACGAGCAGTTCCGCGCCCGGGATGAGTTCAGCGGTGTGGTAGGCGTGGATCACGTTGACGATGCGGTCGCTTCGGCCGTGCAGGACAGTGACGGGACACCGGATAGCCGTGACATCGAAGCTGACCCACCCGGGGCCGTCGGCGAGCCGGTCATCGGTGAAGCCCTCAAGGCCCTGGGCGAACATAGCCTGGAAGGCAGCCGTCGCTTCGTTTGTCCAGCTGGGGTCGCGGAACAGCGCCACGTCCGACGGGGCAAGCCCGGCCGCCATCCCGTCTGCGCGCAGCTTGCTGCCGTCCTCGCCGTGCGCGTCGATGGCGGCGGCCAGGGCCGCGGCACGATCGGGCGCGTCCCACACGGCGTGAGTGTGAGGCCGGCTCATCGTGGCCCTGCCCTCCGGCCAGCGCATATCGGTCATCGCGCAGCACACGACCACACCCAGCACGCGCGCTGGCACCGCTGCAGCCAGCGCCAGCGCGTAAGCGCCTCCAGTCGATATTCCCACCGCGACGAACTGGCCGATGCCGAGATGATCGGCCACGGCCACCGCGTCGGGTACCCAGCCGGCGATAGTGCGGCCCGACTGGAGGGTCGACAGGCCATAACCCGGCCGGTCTATGCCGACGATCCGCAGGCCCGCCCGCCTGGCCTGCGGTGCCAGATGAGCGGGCTCAGCTCGGCTTCCCGGTCCGCCGTGGCACCACAGCACAGCAGTAGCCGCGGCAGCACCGTAGTCGGCGTATCCCACGGTGCGGCCATCGGCGAGCTGGATCGTCTGGTCCTCCACCCGTTGCCTCCCACCGCATCTCCCCAGCGGCCCTGCCGCGTCCGCCTCGTGCACCGAGCCAGAGCAGTCCGCATCCAGGCCAGGCCCGAGGGTCCAGTCCGCCAGCGACCGGAAGGCCAGACGGCTCCGCGCAGCGGCACATCCAGCAGGCATCCACGCGAACCTCCAGTGCCACATCGCAAGTGTGGCCAGGGTGGCGAGAAGCAGCCGATCAGTTTTCGCTCATGCCGCGGACGGCGCGCGGCGTCGAGGCTGGCCACTCGTGCCGGGGCAAGCGCGCCCGCTAAGCGCATGCTGATGCCGCAGGGCGAAACGATCCTTCATAGGCGAGCCTGGCTTATAAGGTTCGTCCTGGTTGCCGCGCCTAAGGCGATTCGGGACAACTTAAGCTCTTACCAATAAAAGTAACAGCTCACAAAGTTACCGCTTTAGGAGCCAGGAGCCTGGTAAGTCAGCTTGGTCGCTGCCGCCTGGTCGACTTCCTCAGCTGTCAGCAAGGCCACCATCCTGTTGACTACCATGCCCGTGGCCCCAGCCGATATCGCCGTGGCCGCTGCCGCCACGTTGTCCGGCAGGTCGCACACGATGTACGCGTCATCGCTGCCAAGGGCGAAATAGAAGCTTTCCAGTGAGCCGCCAGCACTCGCCACGAATTCACGCGAGGCCTCGACCCGAGCAGTGCCGCCCTTGGCCATCAGGCCCTTGAGACCCTCGGCGGTGTAAGTGATAACCGCCAGGTACTTCGCCATGCTTGCCCCCATAGTCGCGTCCCAGTTCTCTTCCCGCCAGGCGCGAGTGTTACACCGGCCAGTGCGCCGGCAACAAGGGCCTGAACCGGCGCCGCCCGAACGCGCTGTCATGGCACTGCGAGCCACGGCAGGACGGTAAGTCGTGTCGCTGGGAGAAATGCGTTCAGGAGCGATGCCATTGGAGAGGCCGAGCTTGCTGAGATCGAACAGCGAGCCACACGGGCCTTCGCAGTAGCGCCCGTGCCGATGGATCAGTCAGCCCGAGCGCCGCGAGACGACGGCGAACGCATATCGTCGCCGTGCTCTGCTCCGTCCGGGCATATCCGCTCTTGCCGCAGGTAGCTGGCTTCTAGCTCCAGACAACGAGCTCGATGTCCATCATTGCTGGCCACGAGCGAATTCCAGGCGGAGTCAGGTGAGCAACCGGTTGACGGGACCCGTGCCAGAATGCGGCATGGATCTGCTGTCTGTGAGGCTTCGACCATTCGCCCAGTCCGATCTGGACCTGTTTGACCGCTTCGCTATAGATCCAGCGCTCTCGGAACCGTTCGAGTGGGTCGGGTTCACGCCGCCAGGCGGCTACCGGAAGCGCTGGGAACAGGACGGGTTGCTCGGCTCAGCGCCCTACTGTCTCGCAGTCGTCACCGTCGATGACGACGCACTTGTTGGCTGGGTCGATTGGCGAGAGACCGAACGGCCCGGGCCCGGAGCGTGGGAGATCGGGGTGCTGATCGTTCCGGAGATGCGCGGACGCGGTGCTGGTGCAGCGGCTCAGCGGCTGATCGTCGAGTACCTGTTCGCAACGACAGCCGTGTTCCGGATCTGGGCGGCGACAGAGGTCGAGAACATCGCCGAGCAGCGGGCGCTAGAGCGGAGCGGACTCAGCCGGGAAGGTCGCCTCCGGGGGACGCACTTCCGGGATGGCCAGTGGCGGGATAGCTTCATCTACGGCATCACGCGCGACGACATCAGCGGTTCGTCACCGAAATGCTGACTGCCGCGGCAATGGGACTGCGAAGGCCGCCGACGCGGCGGCGCTTGCCGCCTACTGCGAAGCCGTCGCATAGCTGCGGGCAGCCCATGCCATCGTGGCGAGGCCCGGACCGCTGATCACTGACCGGGCTAAGAGCGGGCGCAAGAGCCCGGACGTCGCACCGGCCCGCGACGCGTCCGGCAAAGTGGCTGTGGGCGCGGGAGTTCGGGCTCGCCAGTCGTGACGGTCTTCGCTGCATGTCGAGCCAACCCACTTGCCTACTAAGCGGCTGCCGTCATAGAGCCCATGGCCGGACCTCGTCAGGGCAAGCGTCGGCAGAACCTACTTTTCGATCAGGTAGATGATCAACGGGATCAACACCACTATGGCGAGGGCGATTGGGATCCGGCGCTGCACCCGTCCAAGCCAAGCGGGCGGGTCGGATATGACCGCACCCTGATCCATGCGCAGGCGGACCGCCCTCTCGGCAAGCCGCTCCGCTCCCACCAGCCACCAGATGCCGAGCGCGGTGGCCACCAGCCCGATTCCCAGCACGATCAGGAACTGGCCGGCAGACATGTAGTTGCTTTGCTTGAAAGGCTGGGTCGGGTCGCTGCTGTCGTAGCGCAGCTGGATTGTCGTCGGCCGTCCGGCCCGCTGACTGAACTCGTACGGGAAGGCGTCGGTGACCGTGGTCCTGATGACCTGACCTGACCGGGTGGTAAACCTAACCGATGCATTGCACCGCGTCCCGCTGGCGGCCGGTGCGCCAAAGTCGTACTGGTAGCCACAGTTCTCCGACAGCACGGTGGCAGTGACCCGTATCTGACTGCCCTGGGTTAGAAACACGCCCAGCGCGATCAAGATCATGACTGCGCCGACTGAAAGCAAGACGATCGCTGCGACCCGGCCTTGCCGACGCATTCGGACGACCGACGGCTGTGGCCGAAGTGGGGTCATGCGAAGTCACCACGCGGCATGTGAAAACCATAGAGCCGATACGTCCGCCGCGTACAAAGGCCGTGCGGCGGTACTGCAGCCGACGGGTGAGCCGGTCGGTTCCGGTGTACACGGCAGCGCGGTAAGCGCATTCGGCGATCGCTCTCGGTGGCCAGTGCGGCCCTTGGCCACGACGGCAGTCTGGGCCCACAGACCGCTCTCATTTGCACGTTTGGCCCCCCGCCGCCGCCAGTGGTCCAGGAAACCGCCTCTGATCTGCGAGCCGGTGAGCGGGATCGAACCGCTGACCTGCCGTTGACAAGAAGCCTGGCTCACCGCCCCGTACGCTCTGCCTGCACGAACGTCCCGGTGTGCTGCCAAGAGTGCCCTGAATGCACTGGCGATCACCGCGTCCTCATTCCACGCGCTGTGAGCCCGCATGTGGATCTGTCACGCTGCGTGCTCGCCGTGGAGTGACGGTGATCGACCGACGGCCTGCTGCACCGACGGGATGTGGCTCACAGTGAAAGGCGAGTTCCGAGCGAGGACAGTCCTGCGCGCGGACATCGCTCAGATCTTGCTTATGACAGCACGGCCTTCTAACGCAGGCGGTGCATGGCTGCACACGACAATGTCCGATCGGCGTGATCCTTCCTGCCAGCGTGGCTTGACGATGCAGTTCCTGGAGCAAGTGGCCTGGTGGCCAGTCACTTGGCAGCGAACCAGGAGAGCCGCCTGCCCGGCGCGTCACATGGGAGCAGGCATGCCTAGGGCCGGCTGGTCAGCTCGGTGCGCAGTTCTTCAAACCGGGCTAGCGCGGCAGCGATCCACGGCAGCGCGAGCGGGTCGGCCGCAGCGAGCGCTTCGGTGCGCTGCTCCTCGCTGGATGTCCGGGGACAGCGAAGAGCTTCAGGTCGATCTCCGCGTTCACTGGCCCGCCAACACGGGCAGCCGGTCACGTGCCCTGTTCCGCTGGCTCGGCGGGCCTGTCCTGATTTACCGTCGGCCTGGCCAAGCCCTGTTTGATAAGCCACAGCACGTGACGTGCCGCGGCGGGCTCGGGAAGGCCGCGCTGTCCCTCCCGGCGCAATATCTCTGCGAGGGTCGCTCCACTGTCGTGTTCCGCGAGGAAGGACAAGATCGCTGAGATGTTCTCGACTAATAGTCCTGCCCTATCTTCGTAGAGCGGGAGCAGGCGCTTGCCCGCGAGCACTTCAAGCGCGTCTGGGGTAGCGGCGATCGTGCTGGAGTGCTGCAGCAGATGGGAGGGGTAATGGCCGAAGATCTGGTCATAGGACGAGCAAAGCGAGGCCAGGCCCGGAACGTCGGGAGTACAGCTCTGCGCCCGCCGGATGTCGCGCAGTTCTTGCCAGAGTGCCTCGTACCGGGAGATGACGACCTCCCATGAGAAGTGCTGCACCGCACGCCGCCGTGAGGCTTCGCCGAACCGTCGGCGAAGGTCTGGCTCGGCGACCAGCTGGCGCAGCGCCTGGTGCAAAGCGAACGGGTCCACGGCTACCGACTGGGCGAGCTTGATGTGATCAAGGAACGGGTAGGGTGAGCCGGCGCCGCTGTCGAGCGGTGCGCGGCGTCCTAGGTCATCTGCGCAGGGATACCAGATGGTGTCGACCAGGAACCCGGTCTCTCCGTGCCGGACCATCTCCCGGTAACCGTCCCAGTCCGACACGACCTGGGGAACACCGCACGCCATCGCCTCAAGTGGAGTTATCCCCATGGTCTCCTGGATGTTGTCAATGGGAGAAACGAAGATGTCTGCCGCGGCGAACAGCAGGTGCCGGACCGCGGGGGAGGTCTCCATCAGGACCTCGACACGATCGCGGACACCCAGGGCGCGCGCATATTTCTCGAAGAACTCAACATCACGGCCCGGACCGCTGCCCGCCAGAACCAGCCGGAGATGCGGGTTCTCTGTCGGTTGCCGCAACTCCGCGAAGGCGCGGATGAGGGGCAGCAGGTCCGCCTTATCGCCGATGCCGAACCTTCCCAGCCACAAGATGAGCGTGGAGTCGGGGGGCAGGCCGACCTGGCGTCTCGCATCGGCCTTGTCGCGTGGCCGGAACACCTCGGTGTCAACGCCGAACGGGATGACGTCATACCGTCCCGGGTAGCCAAGCCGCGCGCCGGTGTCTTTCCCCAGCCCTTCGCTCATTTGCCCGAGCCGCTCTCTGATCACCTCGCGGGCCGCAGGCGAGGTGCAGATTATGCTGTCATACGGCCGCGCATGCGCCAGCAGCAGCGGCAGGAACCATGTCAGCGCCTGCTCCTGATAGCTCATCGTGTGATGGGTGACCGTCACCGGGTATTCGTGCCCAGCCAGCTGGGCCCGCAGGTAGAAGGCGCGCACGACGTCGCCGGCCACATCGAACCACGCATCCACCCGCCGCGACGAGGGATCGCGCAGGAAGTCGTCAAGACTGTGATAGCGCAGGTGCCGTCCCTGCCCGGCCGGAGCAGGCGGGCGCTCGGGTGCCAGATCAAGGAATACCGCTTCAATGTCGGCACGCGTGTGCCGGGACAGGGCGCGCTCGAAGGCCTGGGCTGCCACCTGCGCCCCGAACACTGGCTGACCCTGGCCTTCGAGCCACCGGCTGTGCGCGTGCACGAAAGTGCCGACGCGGAGGCGGGTTGCGGCCGCTGCGCCGCCGCCGTCGATACCTTGGACCTGCATACCTCCTCCCTCCACCGTGCGCATGATAACCAGGCACCTCTTCCGTTTTGGGGGCAGCCGTCTAAGCTCGGCGCCACGGACCCGCGCCCGGCCGGGGGCTGGACTCCGCAAAGCCGCGAGGCGGCCGCGGATGAGCCCCCGGCCGCCTCAAAGCTGCCCCGGTGTTCCCTAACCCTCGTTCTTACCCGCGGGTGCCGTCCGGGCGGCTGGGTGCGCCGCCGGCACACGCAAACCGGCGGCCGCCGTCTGGAACTCATCATCGGCCAGCGTGCGCACCACGCTGGTGCCGGGAAGGACCGCGGCGTCTGCGGGCGCGGCCAGGCACAGCCCGGCGGCGCCAGCACTGGCGGCCAGCGCAGCCGCGGCCGCGGTGCCGGCGGCTAGGCGCTTGAAGGTCTTGCTGGTGCTCATCGGGGCCTCCACGGGGATCGTGGGGTGGGGTCCCTGGCGGCAACGGCGTACGTACATGGGCTTCTCCTGTCTGCTCAGACCCGGCCGCGATACCCGGCCGGCCGCTGGTTCCACCGTGGCCGCAGCCCAGGGTGAGTACCACACGTGCCGGCCCACATAAGAACCCACAGGATTGCCCGTGCCAGCCAGTGATGCGCGGCCCGATGCGGGCCGCGTCAGCGCGGGAGGCGGGCTCGCTGGCGGCGGGCGGGCGTTACCCGCCAGCAGGGGCCAGCGCGCGGGATCGTGACAGGTGCCACCGTGACTCGTAGGCTTGTTGGCATCCGCACCGTGACGGGCCGTGCACGGCCTGGTGCCGACCCGTCTTCGGGCTCAACTTCGACGACGCCAACGTCCGAGAGCGTGAACCGTTTGCCGCATGCCGGACACCTCATGAGCAGCGGCCTCACGCCAGCTCGCCAGCTATGGTCGGCCTTCAGACGGGTGCCGTCGGCGGGGCATACGGCGAAGTTCACCCTCGCAGACTGGCTCCGAAACCAGCTGCCAGCGGCGCCCGGCTGGCGGCAAGAGGGCGCGACAATGCGGCGCCGAGATGTCGCATGAGTATTCAGTCCTGTGCTCGCGCCTGGCCTTGTCGGAGGATCGGTAGCAAGCGCTCGCGGTCAGGATCCCGCGCGCATCCACGCCGTGGCACGGCGCGGTCGATGGTGCCCGAGGTGTTCGGCGGCACGCCCGTGTACCGGGCGCTAGGGGTGCGAGCAGCCGGGCGCGCGCGTGTTCGTGGTGGCCTGGGTGAGATCCAGGTCAGCGAGGCCTGGGCCTTGGTCCGCAGTCATGACCCTTGCGCGGCCGATCGCCTCGGCGAGGGCTTCGAGCTCGGCGAAGACCTCGGCAGCCTCGCGCGCGCCGATCTGCTGGAAGATCTCCAGCGCCTGGGACAGCAGGCGCTGAGCCTCGCTGGCGTGGCCGCCGGCAAGGGCGCACCGGCCTAGGCCGGCCAGCGCGTGGCCCTCGTCCCAGCGGGCACCGATCTGACGGGCCAGGTCCAAGGCTTGCTGGTGGCAAGACGCGGCCTGGCGCAGGTCACCGCGGACCCGGTGCACTGTCCCGGCCGAGTTGAGGACCTCCGCGGTACCGCCGAGGTTGCCGATGTCCTGGCAGATCCGCAATGCCTCGTCCAGGTCACGGGCGGCGGCCGGATGGTCCCCGGTCGCGAGCTGCAGTCGGCCCCGGCTTCGGAGGGCGCAAGCCAGGGCGTGCGCGGCGCCGAGGTCGCGGCAGACGCCCACCGCCTCCTCCAGGGCCACGGCCGCGGCCGGGTAGTCCCCGATCAGCCGCCGTACTTCCCCGAGCTCGATGAGGATGACCGCCCCGCTGCGCCGCTCGCCGAGGTCGCGGCAGATGCCCAGCGCCTCCTCCAGGTCCGCGGCCGCGCCCGGGATGTCCCCGGCCCAGTGCCGTGCCTCGGCCAGGGCGCATTGGACCCTGGCCTGGCCGGGCCGGTCGCCAAGGTCCCGGCAGATGCCTAGCGCCTCCTCCAGGGCCGTGGCCCCGCCACGGATGTCCCCGGTCGCCAGTCGCAGGCCGCCGATCTCCCGGAGGGCGCTGGCCTGGCCGGGCCGGTCGCCGACGTCGCGGCAGATGCCCAGCGCCTCGGTCAGGTCTGCGGCCGCGCCGGGGTAATCCCCGGCGAGCTGGCGTACGCCGCCCAAGATGGTGAGGGCGGTGGCCAGGGCGGGCCGGTCACCGAGGTCGCGGCGGATGCCCAGCGCCTCCTCCGCTGCCTCTTGTGCGCCGGCAAAGTCCCCTGTCGGCCGCCGCACGGTTGCCAGGTTGACTAAGGCGGTAGCCTGGCCGGCCCGGTCGCCCAGCTGTTGCGCGGCGCACACGGCAGCGGCATGGCGGCCGATGGCCTCGGCATACGGGCCGTCGCGCGCCAGCAGGGGGGCCAGGCCCGCGGTCAGGGCGATGACGCGGGCGTGCTGGCCGGTCCGGGTGGCGTGGTCCAGGCAGGCGAGCAGGCTGGCCCGCTCGGCCCGGCACCAGGCCAGCGCCTGCTCGCCGCCGGCCAGCGCCGGAACCGCGGCCGGGACCGTGGCGCTGGCTGCAGGGACGGGGACGGGGCGGGCACCGGCGGCCAGCAGCCCCTCGGCCACCGCGGCGGTGTGCTGGTAGTAGTCCAGCAGCCGGGCGAGGGCCTGCTCGGCGTCACCGGCGGGGTCATCACGGCCGGCCAGGGCACGGGCGTGGGCGCGGATCAGGTCGTGCATCCGGTACTGGCCCGGCGCCGGCTCGGTGAGCAGGCACTGGTCATACAGGGCCTCCAGGCCGCGGCGGGCAGCTCCCAGCCCGGTCCCATCCAGGGCCGCTGCGGCGTAGCCGTCGATGCTGGTGCCGGGATGCAGGCCCAGCCGGCGGAACAGGCGCTGCTGCTCGGCGGCCAGGCCGGCGTAGGACAGGCTGAACGCGGCGGCCACCGACACGTCCTCGGTGGCCATCAGCTCCAGCCGGTCCACCGCAGCGGCCAGCTCGGCGGCCCGCCCGGCCGCGGTCCAGGCCGGGTGGTGGTGCAGCTGGCGGGCCAGCATCCCGACCGCCAGCGGCAGGTAGCCGCACAGCCGGGCCAGCTCGGCCACCGCCGGATCATCCGGGCCAAGCCCGGCCCGGCCGGCCAGCCCGGCCAGCAGCCCGGCCGCCTCGGCGGGCGGCAGCACATCGAGGCTGATCGCGGCGGCGTCCTCCAGCGCGGTCAGCCGCCGGCGGCTGGTCACCAGCACCAGGCTGCCGCCCCCGCCGGGCAGCAGCGGCCGGACCTGCTCGCTGCCCGAAGCGTCATCCAGGACCAGCAGCAGCTGCCGTCCGGCCAGCCGGTCCCGCCACAGCGCCATCCGCGCCTCGGTGGCCGGCGGGATCTGGTCGGCGGCCACCCCGACGGTCAGCAGCAAGCTGGCCAGCGCGTCGGCCGGGTCGACCGGCCGCTGCCCCGCAGTATGCCCGTGCAGCGGCAAGAACACCTGCCCGCCGGGGAACCGGTCCGCCAGCCGATGCGCAGCATGCACCGCGAACGCGGTCTTGCCGACCCCGGCCATCCCGCCGATCGCGTGGACCCCCACCACCCCGCCCGCCCCGCCCCCGCCGTCGACCGCGGCCAGCAGCCGGGCCAGCTCCGCGCCCCGGCCGGTGAAACTGACGACATCACGCGGCAGCGACCGGGTCGCCGACGCGGCGAACGCCCCCGCCATCCCGCCCTCCCGGGCGGCCAGCACGCCGGCAGCGGGAGCCTTGCCGCGCGCGGCAGCCACGAACAGCGCCCGGACCGGCTCATCCAGGCCCAGCGCGGCGCCCAGCAGCAGCGCGGTGTCCTTGCGGGCGGTGCGGTTGATGCCGCGCTCCAGGTCACTGACCGACCGCGGGCTCAGTCCGGCCGACTCCGCCAGCTCCTCCTGCGTCAGCCGCGCCTGCCCGCGTAACTGCCGCAGCAAACCAGCAAACGAAAGTTCAGGCTCGTCCACCGCCGCCGCCACGCGCCTCTCGCCCTGCCCGCCGGCACCGAAGGTGCAGATTCTCTGCCAACGGTACGCGTCCCGGCCTCTCGCCGCTATCGGCTACCGGCGCAGCCGCGGGCGGCCGCCTCCGGCCGGGATCGGTTCGCAGGCCAGCGCCTTACCACAGGGCCTGGCCAGCCGGCAGCACCGAAACTGTGGGTTGTCCTGTGGGCTCTCACATGTGGCGACCGACCCCGTTTTCGGCCCACGGCGAAACGCCAGCGGTCCCGGAAACCCTATCTGACCTGCGAGCCGGTGAGCGGGATCGAACCGCTGCCCTGCCGTTTACAAGACGGCCGCTCTGCCAACTGAGCTACACCGGCGGGACTTCGAGCATGGTAGCCGAACCCGGCCCTGACATGCGTACAT
>Ga0187783_10003440_pt1 | contig 11651 bp, 12 predicted proteins | sample 1015_SJ02_MP02_2_FD_132471 | JGI IMG/M metagenome (GOLD analysis project Ga0187783, IMG submission 132471) | Tropical peat soil microbial communities from peatlands in Department of Meta, Colombia - 1015_SJ02_MP02_20_MG | ecosystem: Environmental > Terrestrial > Soil > Wetlands > Peat | place... | reverse complement strand
GACGGCGCCCTGGTTCTGCCGATCTGGGTACTGGCGGCGGGCTTACTGGAACCGGAGCAGCGTGCTCGCGGTGCCGAGTTCCAGGCCCGCCTTGAACAGGGTGGTGCTGAACGTGGCGTTCAGCGCGCTGGCCGCGGTCTTGGTGAGCCGCAGGATGATCCCGCTCACCGTCACGTAGTGCTGACCCGCTCGTATCCGGGCGTGGGCCAGGCCCAGCCGCAGCAACGCTACCCGTGCCTTCGGGTTGCCGTTCACGATCGCGGTCAGCACCCCCCGCTTCACGCTGATGACGAAATTGCTGACCGCGATCTGCCGGCCGGTCGCCGGGGCGAGGAACAAGATGCCGCCCTGGTGCTCGATGGTGGCACTGAGCTGGCTGGTGTTCAGCCAACCGCCGGTGACGGGAAAGGTGAACCGGACCGTGACACCGCCGGTGCCGATCTGTGCTCCCTCGGTGCCGGGCAGTGTCGCGACCGGCACGATGCCGTGTGCCAGCAGCGCCGCGGCGATCCCCGGTGCGGTGGTCACCGAGGTGTTCCCGCCCGTCAGCCGTACCAGGCGTTCCGGCGCCCCTGAGCGTGCCGCGGACGCGGACGCGGCGCCCGTGATGGGGGCTAGGAACAGGCCCGCCACGCCGGCCACTACCACAAAGCGCCTAAGTGCTCGCATGTCATCTCCATTCCGGCCGCGCTCGGTCGCGGCTCTCTTGGTGACATACGCCCGCAGTGCACCCGCCGGATGCAGGCTGGGATTCGGTTTAGCGCCAGTTCCTGGCAGATCTTGTCCTCAGGCCAGCAGCGCGAGCATCAGCACGAACAAGAGCACAATGACAAGCAGGATCGCGCACCCGCACCCGCCGCATCCGCAGCCGTCCAGGCCGCCGGCTTTCTCGGTCATGAGCCATCCTTTAGGCCGGTCACTTGAGGTATTCGGCCCAGCCAGGCGCCACGGATGCATATTGCGGAGCTCGCCATCCGAGCCGACCGTCGCGGCCTATGCGGCCGTGGTAGCCCAGCGGATGGCCCGATGACCGTGTGGCCCCCAGGCCGGATCAGGATGCGCTCGGTCACCGGCAACCTGGGGTGCAGGCCGAGCGGACGGCGCGCCCAGCCGGGTAGCAACGAGACGCCCGCGGCCGCGAGCAGCCCGTAGGGCAGGCGGCAGCCGCCGGGACCGGCGGAGCCAGCAGCAGAACCGGGCCGCGTCGCGGGCCGGCCCGGTAGCGTGCAGTCCGGGCCGGTAGCCGGTGATCATCCGCGGTGGCGCCCGGAGAAGATGGCATGACCCCAGCGTCCCGCCGATGGAATGTTCGCATGTCCACTCCCTCCATGCGCGGCTTTCTTACCTCCTTACGGGTCCGGGGGCGAGTTGGATGCGGCCGGTACCCGAATCTTGGCTGAGTGTGATTCAGCCGGGCAGAGCGCCGCGCACCACGCTGATCCGCGAGTGCGCCGTGCTGCCGTTGAACGGCTGCAGCGAGACGTCGATCCGGGAGTAGTTGCCCAGGTCAGTGCCGGGCGGCACGGAGAACTCGCCGATGTGGCGGCGGTCCAGGTCGCCCAGCGAGATCATGCTCACCCCGTTGCGGGCTAGCAGCCAGACCTCGAAGAAGCCGGGCCGCGATGGTGCGTGGACCCTCACGCGGAGTTGCAGGCCGCCGGGGCCGCGCTCCATGACAGCGCTGCCGCTGGCTGTCCGCCACTGCGGGAACTGAGGCAGCGGGCGCAGTGCGCTGGTCCCTACTACATGGGTAACCGGGGCCTCCTCATGCCCGATATGGATGACGAACGTCCCGCCCGCGCCGATGATCATGCCGACGAGAACACCGGTCGCCGCCGCCACCGCCGGGCGGTGCCAGCGACCCCGGCCCCGCGGGAGGCCCACGGCGCTGCCGCCGGGTTCCGGCTCCGGGTCATCGTCCCCGGCTGCGGCCAGATCCTGCCCGGCCTGGAAACCAGGGTGTGCCACGATGCGGTCCCAGAGCGCTGGCGGCGGGCTCACCAGCCTGCCCGCGTCCTCGGCCTGCCGGCTCAGGAGGACAACCGAGGCGAGGGCCCGCAGCTCGTCCGCGCAGTGCGTGCACTGACCCAGATGAGCCCGGGCCTCAGGAGTGTCGGCTTGTTCGCCGAGGGCAATCAGGGCCAGGATCTCAGGGTCAACGTGAGACACCGTCAGCCTCCAGCCTGGTCCGTAGCCGCAGCAGGCTGCGGCGAATGTGGCTCTTGACCGTGCCGACCGGCAGCTGCAGAGTACGCGCTATCTGATCATGGGTCAGGTCGGTGTAGAACGCCAGCGTCATGATCAGTCGCCGCGGCTCGCCAAGGCGGGCAAGCTCGTCGGACAAGACCACGCGGTCGATCACCTGGTCGACTGACGTTGCCTGCCCCGAGGCGGCCTCCTGGCCCACCGCCGTCCGCAGCGCCCCGGCTTCCCGCTGGCGGGCACGGAACACGTCAGTGATCTTGTTCCGCGTGATCGCGGTCAGCCAAGCTGCCAGCCCTCCGCGTTCGGGGTCGAAGGTGTCCCGGCCCCGCCAGGCCGAGACGAAAACCTGCTGCGCCACATCCTCGGCGTCGGCCGCATCGCCAAGCGACCGCAACGCAATCGTGTACACCAGGGCGCCGTACCGCTCGTAGACCAGGGCGAGGGCCTCCGGCCGCCCCTTGCGGAACACCGCGGCGACGTCACCGTCCGAAGCCCGCGGCCCGGCACCGACCGTAACCGCACCGCCATGGGGCGCCGCGGGCGCCGCGACGCGGCCCTTGCGGCCGGCCAAGTCAGCCGTCCTCGCAGCCCGGGTTGGCCCGGCCGAGCAGGTGGCGCAGGGCCGACTCCAGTTCGCGGTGGCGGAACCGGTGACCGCCGCAGAGCAGCCGCTGCGGACTGACCCGCTGGTCTGCCTCGGCCAGCTCGCTGGCGCCCTGCGCACCGAGCAGCAGCCGTGGGCCCAGGGCGGGCACGGGCAGCTGCAGCGGGCGGCGCAGCACCCGGGCCAGTGCCCGGGCGTACTCGGCGCCACGCACCGGGTGGGGGGCGGCGGCATTGACCGGCCCGGCCAGCGTGTCGTCGACCAGCACCCGGTAGTAGATGTCGGTCAGGTCGTCGATGCCGATCCAGGACATCCACTGACGCCCGTTGCCCAGCCGCCCGCCCGCACCGACTTCGGCCAGCGGCCATAGCAGGCGCAGGACGCCGCCGCGCGGGCTCTGCACGATGCCGGTCCGGATCGGCACCACCCGCAGCCCGGCGTCCTGCGCGGGGCCGCTCGCGGCTTCCCAGTCGGCGACCACATCGGCCAGGAAACCGTCCCCGCGCGGGCTGTCCTCGGTGAGCAGCTCGTCTCCGCGGTGCGGGCCGTAGTAACCGATCGCCGACGCGGTGACCATGACGGCCGGCCCGCCGCGCGTGGCGGCGGCAAGCTCGGCGAGCCTGCGGGTCGGGGTGATCCGGCTGTCCCGGATGGAGCGCTTGTGATCAGCGGTGAACCGTCCGGCGATCGAGGTCCCGGCCAGGTGCACCAGCGCGTCGACGCCGCGCAGCAGGCCCGGGTCGGGGCCTTCCGGGTCCCAGCGCCGTTCGCTGCCATCGGCGGGTGCCCGGCGGACCAGGCGGACCACCCGGTGGCCGCCGCTGGCCAGGAAGGCGGTCAGTGCCGAGCCGATCAGCCCGGAACTGCCCGTGATGGCCACGGTCAGCGGCGCACCGCGGAGCTGCCGTGCGTCTCGATGTGCCGCGAGGTCACCCGCCAGCTGGCGGTGCCGGTAACCCATCATCGGGCGCAGGAACCCGGCCGGGAGCGGGGTGACGACGTGGTCGGTGATCCGAGTCGAGGACGGGGTGAGGGCGGCGAACTCGTGGATGTGCCGCCACGGCAGCGCCGCGCGCCACGGCATCGAAGCCAGCTCGTCGGCGAACCGCCGGGGCGGGTCGTACGCGGCCGGGTCATGCTGAGCCACCCACCGCAGCCCGCCCGGAAACGCAAGGACCGCCCGCCCGTCGCGGAGCGACGCCGCTTCGGCCGCCACCCGGACTGGCAGCCACGGCGGGGTCAGCCGCACGATGGCGCCGGGCCGGGCATGCCACGCGAAGACCTCATCCAGCGGGGCATTCACCGTGTTGCTGAAGGAGTGCGCCATCGCCGTCACCACGGCCCGGTACAAGCGAGCCAAGGGCGCCAAGACATTCGTGCCTCCCGGTCATGAGGGGCGCTGCAGGATGAGCTGGTGGACGTCGAGGTAGCCGGCGCGGAAGCCGGCTTCCGAGTAGGCGAGGTAGAGATTCCACATCCGCTGGAAGGCCGACCCGAAGCCGAGCCGCGCTAGCTCGTCGGCGGCGTCGGCGAACCGGGCGCGCCATTCCCGGAGCGTGCGGGCGTAGTGCGCTCCCATGGACAGGTCGGAGCTGATGTGCAGGGCGGTGTGCGCGCGCAAGGCGTCGCTGATGGCCGGCACGGAGGGGATCTGGCCGCCGGGGAAGATGTACTTCTGGATCCAGGTGTGGCCGTGGCGGGTGGCCACCATGGCATCGTGCGGCATGGTGATGGCCTGGAGCCCGACGCGGCCCCCGGGCGCCAGCAGCCGGTCAATCCCGGCGAAATAGTTAGGCCAGTATTTCTCGCCGACGGCTTCGAGCATTTCGACGCTGAGGATCACGTCGTAGCGCCCGGTGGCCTCGCGGTAGTCGAGCGTCCGCACGTCGACCTGGTCGGCCAGCCCGGCGGCCGCGGCCCGCTCGCTCGCCATGGCTGCTTGCGCCGGGGAGACGGTGAGCGTGGTCACCTGGGCGCCGCGCGCCGCGGCGCGGATCGCGAGTTCGCCCCAGCCGGTGCCGATCTCCAGGACGGTGGTCGCAGGTCCGACGCCGGTGAGGTCGAGAAGGGTGTCGTTCTTGCGCCTTTGCGCGGCGGCGAGGGTGTCACCGGGCGCGAACAGGGCGCTGGAGTAGGTCATCGTGGGGTCCAGGAAGAGGGCGAACATCTCGTTGGACAGGTCGTAATGGCGCTGGACGTTGCGCCGCGCGCCGTCGATGGTTGCTTCGTCTTCGGCTGGTCCGGCCGGGACGTACCAGCGGCGCAGTGCGCGCACCGGCCCGCGGGTGAGGGCCGCAAAGTGCCCGGCGAACACGGCGAACAGGCCGACCAGGTCTGGGCTGTCCCAGTCGCCGGCAATGTAGCCTTCGGCCAGCCCGGTGGTGCCGCCGCCCAGGCGCCGGTAGAACTCGTCCTCGTGCTGGATCTCCAGGGTCGGTGATCCGGGCCCTCCGGCGCCGTACCGGGTGCCGTCGGGGGCCTGGATCCGGATGGGCAGCCTCGTTGTGATTCCCCTCACCAGCGCCCGGGCCGCGAGAGCGCGGGCAGTTCCCGAAGGAGCGGGGGGGATGTCCGGCCAGGACCGCGGGTCAGGCACCCCCGGCTGACCAGGGGCCGTGGAGACCGGATGAGGCGACGTGGTAGTCACTGCACACCTTCCTGTGCGTGATGAACCGGGCGGCGGATGACGGGATGGCGGGCGAGCAGCCTGATCCCCTGCCAGCGGATGAGCGCCGACACCTGGGCGGTGACCCACGGGCGGCGCAGGGCCAGGCCCAGCAGCCGGCGGGGGGTGTAGGCGCGGCCGCGCCCGGTCACCGTGGCGGCCAGCGCGGGCCGGCCGTCCACGTCGAGGGTGACGGCCAGCCGCAGCTGGCCGTCCGGCTCGGGCAGGCGCATCCGGTACTGCCCCGCGACCGGCAGGAACGGCGAAACGTAGAAGTCCTTGCCGGCCGTGGCGCAGCCCGACGGGTCCGGGCGCAGCAGGTAGGCGTGCCGCTCGCCGTAGGTGTTGTGCACCTCGGCCACGACCGCCGCCAGGGTCCCGTCACGGGCATGGCACCAGAACACGCTCAGCGGGTTGAACACGTGGCCGAGGACGCGAGCGTGGGCGAGCATGAGCACCCGGCCGCCGGCCAGGTCGATGCCGTGGCGGCCGAGGTAACGGTCCACGTTGACGCGGATGGCCGCACCGGGATCGCCGAGATGGTCACGGGCCCGGAACCCCGCCAGCGGGCGCAGCGCCGCCGGGAGCAACGGCAGGTCATCGAGGTCCACCAACCACAGGTAGCTGGAGTAGCGGAAGACCCGCCGGACCGGACGGCCCCGGACGTGCGTGATCCGGCAGGCGTACAGCGCGGCGCTCACCAGGCCACCCCCAGGGACCGGGCGGCCTGCGCGCCGGAGCGACAGCCGTCCTCGTGGAACCCCCAGCCGTGATAGGCGCCGGCGTAAGCGACCACCGGCGTGTTCAGGCCCGCCAGCCGCTGCTGGGCCGCCACCGAGCCGACGGTGTACAGCGGGTGGCGGTAGGTCATGCGCGCCTGCACGCGGTCCGGCCTCACCCGGCCGGCGGCGTTGAGGGTGACGAGGTAGTCGGCCCGTTCGGCCAGGCCCATCAGCCGGTTCAGGTGATAGCTGACCGTGACCTGGCCGACTGCCCCGCGGCAGCTGGGCAGCAGGTAGTTCCAGGACGCGCGGGCGGCAGGCGCCCACGGCAGCAGCGAGGTGCTGGTGTGCAGCAGGACCCGGCTGCTGGTGTAGCGGAAGGCCCCGAGGACCTCGCGTTCGGCCCGGGTGGGCGGGTCCAGCAGGCGCAGGGCCTGGTCGGGGTGGGTGGCCACCACCACCCGGGAGAACCGCCGGGCGCGGCCGTCGGCGGAGCAGATGTCCACGCCGCCCGGGACCCGCCGGACGGCCCGCACCGGAACCCCGGTGCGTACTGAGGTCAGCTGCTTGGCGATCTGCTCGACGTAGGCCCGCGATCCGCCCACCACGGTGCGCCAGCCGGCCGACCTGGCCATCGAGAGCATCCCGTGATGGGCGAGGAACTCGAACAGGTACCGGGCCGGGTAGCTCAGCGCGTCGGCGGGGGGACACGACCACACCGCCGAGACCAGCGGAACCGCGAAGTGGCTGACGAAGTATGGCCGGTACCGGCCCCGCGCCAGGAACCCGCCGAACGTGATCGCATCCTGGCCAGGCGCGCTGAGCAGCCGCCGCGCGTTCCGGTAAAAGATCGGGATGGCGGCAAGCATGGCGAGGTACGCCGGCCGGGCCAGAGAGCCAGCGGCGGGGAAGAGGCCGAGTGGGCCGCGGGCCCCGGCGTATTCGAGCCCGCACCCCTCGCAACGCACCGACATGCTCATCTCGGTGTCGCGCGTGGCGACCCCGAGCTCGTCAAACAGGCGCAGCAGGCAGGGATAGGCGTGCGCGTTGTGGACGATGAAACCGGTGTCGAGCGTCACCAGCCGACCGTCACCGGTATCGATGTCGTGGGTATGCGCGTGGCCGCCGAGGCGGTCATCCGCCTCGTACAGCGTGACGTCGTAGGCGCGCTCCAGCAGGTAGGCAGCGGTCAGGCCCGCCACGCCGGACCCAACCACGGCGGCCCGCGGCCGTGCCCTCCCCGATCTGCCCGACACGATGCCTCCCCTTGCATCCTCTTGCTAGAAAACAAAACTAAAATACACTAAACTCAATCCTAGCCAACCCCCGGGGAGCCCTATGGAGCTGCGCGAAGCCGCCAACGCGCTGGGCGTCCACTACCAGACGGCCTACGCCTGGGTGCGGCAAGGATCGCTGCCCGCCCGTAAGCGGGCGCGGGGCTATGAGGTCGAGGACGCGGACGTGCGGGCGCTCGCCGCCCGGCGGCGCACGGGGAACCCGCCCGCCCGCGAGGTCGCCGTCCGGGACTGGCCAGCCCAAGCGGACCAGTTGTACGCGGTGATCGCGGACGGCGAGGAGACCCGCGCCCGCCACTGGCTGGACCGGCTCGCGGCCGGGGTCACCCTCACCGATCTGTGCGAGCGTGTCATCGCGCCGGCCCTGCGCCGCATCGGTGACGACTGGGCGTCCGGGCTGGTCTCGATCGCGCAAGAGCACCGGGCGAGCGCCATCTGCGAGCGGCTGCTGGCCCGGTACGCCGCGCAGCCTCCCGGACGGCCGCGGGGATGCGCGGTGGTGGCGACCCCGCCCGGCGAGCGGCATGGCCTGCCCGCCCTCATGGCGGCCGCCTGCCTGCGCGAGGACCGCTGGCGGGTGCATCATCTCGCCGCCGACCTGCCGGTAGCCGAGGTCACCCGGCTCGCCGCCACGGTGGACGCGGACCTGGTCGTGTTCTCCTCCGCCACGGGCCAGGGCGCCCGGCGCGCCCGGGCCGCCGCGCGGGAGGTCGCGGCGGCGAACTCCCGGCCGCTTGTCCTGGCCGGCCAGCCGGGCGACAGCGTGCGCGACCTGATCCGGCTCGCGAGAGGCTCCCGCGACGAAGGCGCTCACCAGCCACACCTGGTCTGACCCGGAGGGACCTGCCTCATGGCTCGCTATACGGCGACCATCGCCTCGCGGCGCGCGGCCGCGGACACCTTCAGTTACCTGGCCGTCTTCAGCAACACGGCTGAATGGGACCCGGGGGTGATCGCCGCCCGGCAGCTTGATCAGGGACCGGTACGCCCTGGCACCCGGTTCCGGCTGGTTGTGCCATTCCTGAGGCGGCGCCTGGCGCTGACCTACGAGGTCGTCAGCCTCGTGCCTGGCCGCGAGGTGGTCCTGACGGCGTACAGCCGCCTGCTGCGGGCCACCGACCGCATTCGAGTGGCAGCCGACGGAGAGGGCGCCACCGTCAGCTACGAGGCCGACGTCCGGCTCCGCGGTCCGCTGCGGCTGCTCGACGTCCTGCTGCGTCCTGGATTTCGCGCTGTGGGTGAGCGCGCCGCCGCCGGCCTGGCCCAGGCGCTGGCCACTACCCAGGTATCCCGTCAAGGGCCATGGCCGTGACCCTTCCCGCCAGGGCGGTCGACGCGTTGCTGGAGGCGAGCGTCGTCGGCAGCTTCTCCCGGATCGGGATGGCCGTCCGTTCCCGACTACTGCCCGAGTTCACGGCCGATGCCCCCGCCACCCTCGACGGGCGGACCGTGGTCATCACCGGCGCTACCTCCGGGATCGGCTACGCCACGGCCACCGGGCTGGCCCGGCTCGGCGCGGCCGTGCACTTCCTCGCCCGAGACCCCGTGCGGGCGGCCCGCGCAGGCCAGCAGATCAGTGCGGCGGCCGGCAGCCAGCGGATCAGCTACGGCCTGGCCGATCTGGACAACCCCGGCTCGGTCCGCGCGTTCGCCGCCGAGTACCTGACCACGCACGACCGGCTTGACGTGCTCATCCACAACGCCGGTGCCATCTACCCCAGCTACCAGGTGAACGACGCCGGGACTGAGCGCACCGTGGCCGGGCAGGTGATCGGCCCGTACCTGCTGACCAGCCTGCTCCTGCCGGCGCTGCTGGCCGCCCGCGGGTCACGGGTCATCACCGTGTCTTCCGCTGGCATGTACACCCAGCGGCTGGACCCCGCCATCTTGCAGATGTCGGCCAACGGCTTCCGTGGCGTCACCGCCTACGCGCGGGCCAAGAGAGCCCAGGTGGCGCTCAGCCGGGAATGGGCGCGGCGGCTCGCCGAAACCGGAGTCGCCTTCCACGCGATGCACCCCGGCTGGGTGAACACCCCGGGCCTCGCCGCCGCGCTCCCCCGTTTCCACCGGGTTATGCGGCCGCTGCTGCGGACCGCTGAGCAGGGTGCCGACACGATCATCTGGCTCGCCGGCTCCGACCCCGCCCGGCTGGACAGCGGCAGGTTCTGGCACGACAGGCGCCCGCGCGCCGAATACCGGCTCCCGCGGACCCGTGATGTTGTCTCTGGCGCGGCCCGGACCCTGTGGGACCATATCGCGGAGGCCGAGGTGATGGCGTGACCGTCTCGGTGATGGTGTTCACCCGCGACCTGCGGCTCGCCGACAACCCAGCCCTGGTCGCGGCCGCACGGGCGGCTGTCGTGGTCCCGCTGTTCGTGCTGGACGAGGCCATCCTGAGTCGCGCCAGCGAACACGCGAACCGGCTCGGGTTTCTGCTCGACTCGCTCCACGACCTCGACACCAAGCTCCGGAAACTGGGCGGATCGCTGGTGGTGCGCGCAGGCCCGTGGGTGAAGACGGTACTCGAGACGGCGCAGGTGGCAGGCGCCGAGCGCATCCACGTCGCGGAGGACGTATCGGCTTATGCCGTCGGCCGACTCAACCGACTGGAGCGCGCAGCCGCTGGCGCCAGGATCCGGGTCATGCGCCATCCCGGGATCACCGCGGTCGAGCCTGCTGCTGTGCGCACGCCGGCCGGCGGGCCCTATCAGGTCTTCACTCCTTATTACCGGCGGTGGCTTGCCGCCACCTGGCGGCCAGTGGCGGCCGCCCCGTCACGGATCACATTGCCTGACGGCCTTGCTGGCGGGCGGCTTCCCCTGCTGGCCGAGCTGTCTGCCGTGCCGCGCGTGGTCACAACGGCACGGGGCGGTGAGTCCGAAGGCCTGGCCCGGCTCAGCCGCTGGGCCGCGGACAGGCTGGCCGGATACGGTCGCGACCGGGACGATCTGGCCGCCGACGCCACCTCCCGGCTTTCCGCCTACCTGCATTTCGGCTGCCTGTCCCCGCTCGCCCTCGCGGCCGAGATGAGCGCACGTCCGGGCGGGACGGCGCTGGTCCGCCAGATCGCCTGGCGGGACTTCTTCCACCAGGTGCTGGCCGCCCGGCCCGACGCGGCCTGGCACGACTACCGGGATCGAGGCGACCGCTGGCATGGCGACCCGGACGGGTTCGCCGACTGGCAGCAGGGCCGGACTGGCTACCCGGTCGTGGACGCAGGGATGCGGCAGCTCGCCCAGGTTGGCTTCATGCCCAACCGGGCACGCATGATCGCCGCCTCGTTCCTGACCCACGACCTCAACCTCGACTGGCGGGCCGGTGCCGCGCATTTTATGCGCCACCTGACCGATGGCGACGTAGCGTGCAACCAGATGAACTGGCAGTGGGCCGCCGGCACCGGAACCAACGCCGGCCCCCGCCGAATCTTCAACCCGACCCGCCAGAGCAGACGTTTCGACCCCACGGGCACGTACATCCGCCGGTACGTGCCTGAACTCGCCGAGCTCCCGGCCGCAGTCATCCACGACCCGGACCCGGCCACCCGGCGGGCGCGAGGGTATCCCGATCCCATCGTCGACCACGTCTCGGCCAATCATGGACGCCCGTTACCGCGCCGCGAGCCAAACTCACGCAGGCCTGATCCTCGTCTCTGCCAAGACCTTCCCCCAGGACCGCACCTTCACCGCAGTGATCATCAGCGCCCTGTCTGCCCTTCTCGACCGGCCAAGCCAGATTCAGCCCGGGCAAGTGCTCTTTCTTCCCCGGCGGTAATCCGCCCCTGACCGCTGAAGCCAACAGTGCGTCCGGTAGCCGCCGCCGAGCAGCGCCAGCACGCCGTCGACCTGCTTGGTGTAGTTCTGCGGCTCGGCTTCCCTGCCACCTTGTGACGTTCCCCGGGCGGGGCGATTAGTTCCGGGGACGGTGTCCGTCCAACCTGTTAACGGTGGCGTACGGAACCCACCCCATTCCCGGAGGTTGCCTTGAGTCTTCCCGAGGTCGTGTCCCGCGAGCAGTGGACCGAGGCCCGGCTGCGGCTGCTCGCCCAGGAGAAAGAGGCGACCCGGCGGCACGACGCGCTCAATGCCGAGCGGCGCCGGCTGCCCATGGTCAAGGTCGAGAAGGACTACGCCTTCCAGGGACCGAACGGAGCCGCCACGCTG
>Ga0187783_10003439_pt1 | contig 11651 bp, 12 predicted proteins | sample 1015_SJ02_MP02_2_FD_132471 | JGI IMG/M metagenome (GOLD analysis project Ga0187783, IMG submission 132471) | Tropical peat soil microbial communities from peatlands in Department of Meta, Colombia - 1015_SJ02_MP02_20_MG | ecosystem: Environmental > Terrestrial > Soil > Wetlands > Peat | place... | reverse complement strand
GATCAGCCCAGAACGGCGGCATCGTCTCCTTGTCTTCGTCGAGGAACGATCTCGGCACCTCGGGAGGACAACGTGACTCGAGCCACCTCTGCACCGTCCGCATCAACTCTTCGTGGTGGTCTCCGATCCCGATCGACATGACGCCTGCTTCTCCGACTTCTCCGACTTCTCCGACTTGCTGCTTGCTGCTTGCTGCTTGCTGCTGCTGCTTGCTGCTTGCTGCTGCTGCTTGCTGCTTGCTGCTGCTGCTTCCTGCTGGCCTGAGAGTTTGCTCTCAGAAGATCCCGATCACGTGGTCCAGCGACCAGACCTGCCAAGCGTGAGCACCGAGGCAGACGACAGCTGCCAGGATCATCATGTAGTTCTGACCCTGCTCCGCCCAGTCATGGATCATCAGCCCGAAGTACAGAAGATTGAGAGCGATGCTCGCAAACAGGGCGATCGGGGTCAGGAACCCGAGGGTGATGCCGAGGCCGAGCGAGAGCTCGGACATGAGGACTACCCAGGTCATGGCCTTGGGCCTGGGCTTCACGACCGTGTCGAAGCCCGTTCGAACCGCGGCCCACTTGTGCTTCGACGCGATGTCGGCCGCCCAATTGATTCCCGCTTGACGCTTTATCCAGGCTTCGAGGTTCTTGTGCCGGAAACTTTCGAGCCACCACAACCCGAGTCCGATTCGCAGCACAGCCACCCACTCCGCACCGGACAACCAGGTCGTTTTCATCCCGATGGTTCTAGCACGCCGACTCGCTGGCCTTTCGTAACGCGTTCTAACCGAGTTCCACCGTCGGCGAGGGTGCAGGCGAGGGCGCAGGCGAGGGCGCAACCGATGTTTCCGCGGTAACGACGCGACTCCGTGGCAACAGGCCGGCGACGACTACGCCAGCAAGTGCGATGCAGACGGACAGAAGGTCGAAGACTCGCAAGCCGGGAGCCCTCGCGTGCTCGAGCGACGACGACCATGCGAGAGCCGCGCCTCCGAGACCGGCGCCGAGCGCCACGCCCAAGGTGAGGAACAGCTGTTGCGCGGCCACGGGCCCACCCTGCTCCCCTGGTCGAGCGTGGTCCAAGACGACCACCGAGGCCGTCGCGTAGCAAAGCCCCATCCCGAATCCCGCTATCGCCCAAGCCACGAAGCCCAGCCACCAGGCGGTGGAGGTCCAATCGAGTGCCAGGACGACGGCGACACCTGCGGATACGAGCAACAGCCCGGCCCGGACGAGGCGGCGCGGGCCAAGGGTGTACTGCCACCTCGCCTGGAGCCAGGAGCCCAAGGTCCAGCTGAGCGATGCGGCGGTCAGGACGAGACCTGCCTCTGTCGGCGTGCGCCCGTGAAGGGCGACGAGAGAAAGGGGGAGGAAAGCCTCGGCGCCGAAGAAGGCCATGGCGAAAATGCCCGATACAGCGACCGCACCGATGATCTGGCGGAATCCCGCAGTCCCCCTGTGAGGAAGGACCACCGCCAGCGACCGGACCGCCAGCACCAGACCCAACACACCGAGCAGCCCGCCCACGATCGGCTGGTGCGTTTCGAGCGCAACCAGGAACAGGGTGACACCCCCGGCGAGCGTGACACCGGTCACGAATTCCGACCGCTCCGGGAGGACGAACTTGCGCTCGCGCTGCTCCGGCTCGTCTGCCTGAGCCACGGCGGGAAGCGCGATGGCCGCTGCGATCACCACCGCCGGTACCACGGCGAGGAAGACGAGGCGCCAACCGAGGTCTTGAGCAATCACGCCAGCGATCGCGGGGCCGATCACCGCAGGAAGCACCCACGCCGTCGACAGAGCGGCGTAGACCCGAGCGCGCATCTCGGGCGGATAGCCGCGCCCGACCGCCACGTTCACGACCACGATAAGAAGCCCGGCGCCGACCCCCTGGATAGCCCGGCCTACGACAACGACGAGCATCGTCTGGGCGAGGCCGTCGACGAGCAGTCCCGCGACGAACGCGACGACTCCGACGAGCATCGGCCGCGCCATCCCCACCCGATCGGTGAGCGATCCAGCGATGACGATGCTCACCACCTGGCCCAGCATGAACGCGCTGAACGCCCATCCGTAGAGGGTGATGCCACCAAGGTGCCGGAGCACCACCGGCAATGCGGTGGCGACCGCCAATTCCTCGAACGCGAAGAACGTGACGGTTAGGACGAGCCCGGTCGTGAGCCTCCGGTAACCGGGGTGGAGGATCGAGCTGCCGACGTTCTCCGCGCGGGGCACGCCTTCCATCCTCCCCTACCCGGGGAGGGGCGAGGTTCAGCCGCGGTGGATCAAGTTGAAGCGGGTGGTGACGACCGGGTCACCGGTGTTTGCGTCCTTCCAGACGGTTTCGGTGACGATGAAGGTCATCGTCTTGCCCTTGGACTCCTTCGTATAGGCGTCCACGATCGTGCCTTCCCCTTCGAGGACGTCCCCGACGAAGACCGGCCGGTGGTATTCGAACTCCTGCTCGCCGTGCAGGATGATCCCGCCCTTCGCCATGAGCGGTCCGATCACCTCGCCCATCGGATTTCCCTTGGGTTTGTCGGTCGGCTGGATCTCGGCGAGCTCGCCCCAGGTCTGCATGACGAAGGGAAACGTCGGCGGAACCGGTATTGCCGCGAGCCCGGCCTCCTTCGCAGCCGCAGGATCGCGGTACACCGGGCTCGGGTCGCACACCGCCGTGGCGAAGTTCGCCACTGGCCCCCGCTCGACAACAACTTTCGACTTGCTCATCGGCTTACCGATGATGCTCTTCAGTTGATCGTCTTCCGGCATCTCTGGCTCCTCCCGGCCGGCGGCCCGGCCGGTCGCCCAGCCGGCGGTCACCGTAGCGGCGGTCACGGTAGCCGTGCTCAGTTGCGGTCGGCGAAACGAAGAGTCATGAGTCCGTGAGGCGCACGAGCCCGATCGCGATTGCGCGAAACGCCTTGCCGCGGTGCGAGCACGCGTTCTTCGTGACCCTCGACATCTCCGCGTAGGTCGATCCGCCCACACCGTCGGGGACGAACACAGGGTCGTAGCCGAAACCCCCCTCGCCTCTCGGCTCTTCCGAGATGGTGCCGGATGTCACCCCGTTGGCGAGAAGCTCGAACCCGTCGGGGAACAGTGCCAGCGCGACAGTGCGAAAACGCGCTCGGCGTTGGTCCGGGGTGACTGCGCCCGCCTCCTTGAGCTCGCACAGCAACTTGGCGACGTTCTCTTCGTAGGTCGCGTCCTCACCGGAATAGCGCGAGCTCCTCACGCCCGGCGCGCCGCCCAAAGCCTCGACTTCGAGCCCCGTGTCGTCAGCTATTGCGGCGAGCCCGGTCGCCTCGACGAGCGCACGCGCTTTGATACGCGCGTTCTCTTCGAGCGTGTCGCCCGTCTCCTCGACGTCTCCCGCCACGTCGGGTCGGGGCACTATCTCTACTTTCTGTCCCGCGATCTTCGCCACGATCGAGACGATCTCCGCGGCCTTGTCGGGGTTGGCGGATGCCATGACGATCCGGATCTTTTGGCCGTGCGAGCTCATGACTGCAGACGGCTCATCGCTGTGGCGGCGGCTCCGCGAGGAGCTTCTGCTGGGCTTCGAGAAGCTGCTCGATTCCGCTGCGGGCCAGATCGAGCAACTCGTCGAGCTCGTCTCTTGTGAAAGGCAGACCCTCAGCTGTCCCCTGCACCTCGATGAAGCGACCCGAACCGGTCATGACGACGTTCATGTCGACCTCTGCGCCCGAATCCTCCGAATAATCGAGATCGAGAAGGCACTCGCCGTCTACAACTCCCACAGACACTGCCGCACATGGCTCGGTGAGCGGTTGCTCGGCGAGCTGTCCCCGGTTCAACAGCCTGGTGAAGCAGTCGTGCAAGGCCAGGTACGCGCCGCAGATCGACGCAGTTCGCGTGCCACCGTCGGCCTGAAGCACGTCGCAGTCGACGGTCACCTGCATCTCCCCCATCGCGACGAGGTCGGTAACCGCCCGGAGAGAACGTCCGACGAGCCGCTGTATCTCGTGCGTCCGACCGCTCTGCTTTCCCTTGGCGGCTTCGCGGCTGATCCTCTCGGGGGACGAGCCCGGGAGAAGTGAGTACTCGGCCGTCACCCAACCCTTACCGGTGCCGCGCATCCACGGCGGCACGCGCTCCTCTATCGAAGCGGTGCACAAGACCTTGGTCTTGCCCATGCTCACGAGCACCGAGCCCGGTGCGAACTCGGTGAAGTCACGCTCGAAGGAAACGGGCCTGAGCTCCCCCGTGTTGCGCCCGTCGTTCCTCGCTCCCGGCCGCCCCAGGCCTCCCGAGCCTTCAGCCTGGCTCACAACGAGAACCCACGGCCCACGGCGGCCTGGTCCACGACGCCGCCGAAGGACTCCTCCGCCTCTTCTTTCAAAGCAGACGCAGGCACGGTCGGCCACCTGTGGGTGAGGACGAGCCGTCGTGCCCGGGCCGCTCGTGCGCTTGCCCCTGCCTGTCTGCCGCTCATGTGCCCGGCCTTTCCTTCGTGGTCCATGGTGAACGTGGCCTCGCAAAGGGCGAGATCGAGATCGGTGCCGAGCTCGGAAAGGGACCAAGCCGGCCCGGAATCGGCAGAGTACCCCAGACTTTTTCCGTCTCCCTCGACTCTCACCGCGAGCGTCACCGGACCGTGGTCGGTCCTCGAAAATCGGAGTCGGAGATTCCCGACGTCGACGCCGTCGGAGTCCCCCACTTCTTCGAATTGCAGGACCGAATCATCCTCGACGCCGATTCTTTCGCGAACGCCCGGCGCTGCGTACACCGGGACCGGGTCACGTTCCCAACCCCATGTCCGAAGCGCGGCGGTGCGAAAGCCTGCGACGTCGGTGCAGTGGTCGGAGTGCTCGTGGGTGAGGACGATCGCAGAAAGTCGAACGGGGTCGGTGAAGAGCTGAAGATTGGCGAACGTCCCAGGTCCCGCGTCGATCCATATGGAGATGTCCGAGGCCCACGAACGCAATAGATACCCGCTTGCCGCGCCGCCCAATCCGGCGTGGCTCCCGTCACACCCGAGAACCGTCAGGGTCCACACTGCTCGGTTCCGACAGAAGTCTCGTCTCTCGCGACGCGCCTCTCGACCGCCTTGAGGAAGGATGCGCTCCGGTCGAGATAGGTCCCCTCACTCGGTGGCGTGGGTGCTCCGGGCGAGAAGAGCACGACTGCTTCGCTCTCGCCGTGCGGGCCGCGCGAGGCGTGCGAGGCGCGACCGACGAGCTCGACCGCCGATGCGACAGCTTCCTCGACCGTTGCGGCCGGCGTGAAGGAGACTCCCGGCGCGCCTGCCGCGATCTCAGTGGCAAGGCGCGACCCGGCTTCTCCGAGACCTACGACGGCCGGCGCAGGCGACATCGACCCGAGCTGGCGGACGATCGCGTCGAGGTCGACTCCCCTGTCGCGTCCTCCGGCGATAAGACAAACGCTGCGCCCGGCGAATGTCTCGAGCGCCGCAACGGTTGCCGCAGGATTGCTCGCCAACGCGTCGTCCACGAATTCGATGTTCCATTGCACACTCACGGTTCGGAGTCGACTCGGAAGCGGCGGCATTTGCGCCCAGGACGCCAAGAAATCAGGGGTGTCCGGCAACCGCCCGTCGACGAGGATCGCAGCTGTGAGGGCGCCGCACAGGTTGACGAGGTTATGACGCCCCCTCAACGGGAAGCGGTCGCGTCCGACCCATGTCTCTCCGTCGACGACGACGTGATCGCCTTGCACGACCACTCGGCCACGGTCGCCGTAGAGGTGCCGGTTGGGGAAGTGTTGTGTGCGCGCAAACGCGTCCGGGCTCGTCGCGTTGACGGCCAGCTGGAGATCAGCGCGGTGTGAGAACAGGTTCAGCTTGTCCGCGGCGTACCGCTCATAGGAGCCGTGCCAGTCGATGTGATCGGGCGAGAGAAGAGTCAGTACCCCCACCGCCGGGGAGACTTCGACCTCTGCGGCTTGAAAGCTCGACACCTCCACGACATATACGTCGTGGCGATCTTCGCCGTAGAAATCGGACACCGGTTTGCCGATGTTCCCCCCGATCCCGACATCGAGCCCGACGGCGCCGAGGAGCGCGGCGGTAAGTAGGACCGTGGTGGACTTCCCCTTCGAGCCGGTGACCGCGACGACTCGCTGGTCGGCGAAGTCGGACAGCCACAAAGCGGTGGCACTAGTCACGATCGCTCCGTTCGCGCTCGCTCCTCGAAGCTCGGGCCGGTATCTCGAGACACCCGGGGAGCTGATCACGTACTCAGGCTCGCCCGAGGTGAGGAAATCCGGTCGGCGAACCTCGAGCTGCACTCCTTCGAGGACGACCGTCGACGGGGCGTCGTCTGCGACGATCGTCACCTTCGCACCACGTTCCATCGCCAGTCCGGCCATCGAACGGCCTTCGGATCCCGTTCCCCAGACTGCAACCCTTTTGCCCGCCAGCTCGTCGATCCCTCGGCGCTGCGCCATCAGACGAGCTGCTGCGCTTCGAGCTCTTCGCGGATCCTTGTGAGCACCTCTCCGGGTGGCGCAGCGCTGTCTTTTCTCGGTACCGAAGCAAGTTCGGTGCTGAGGATCTGAGCGAGCTTTTGCACGACGATCGACCCGGACCAGTTCGGGTCCTCGACAAGGCGGCGGATCGCCGCGAGCGATTCGTCGCTCGTACCCACGCATTCAAATGGCTTGCGATCCTCGTGGACGAGATCGACGAACCCTTCGACCTGATCCGCATCGGACAGCAGGTCCGAACCGAACACGGAGATCAACTCTTCACGACCGGTCGTGGTCGCGAGCGTCAAGAACACAAATCGGCACTTGGGACACTCACAGCACCAGTCGTCGAAATCCGAGGACATCGCGAAAGCCTTGTTACAGCTGCGGAACGCCCGGTGGTATTGCGTGAGGGTCGCGAAGCAATCGGCGATCTCGAGGTCGGAGAAACCACGCAACAAGGACACGTACCGGATACCTGGATGCACCGAGCTAGTGAGCAGCTGCTGGAGAATCTGCTCGAACTCGATGCTCTTGCTCCATTGGTGATTGATCTCCACCGGGACCCGGTCGCTCCGAGCGGAATCCTCCGAGTCAGAAGTCACGCCGCTGGTCGGCGGTTGTGGGATGGAGCGTGTTGGAAAGCTGGAGGATCCTTCGAGAGACATGGCGGTCGTGGAGAAGCCGTAGAGGTACCCGGAAGCGACGACGATCAGAGACACGATCGCTGTCACCGGTACGTGACCGTTCAGCGCGCCCGACCGGTTGAGCGCGAGCAACTCCGGTGCGACCTTCCTGCCGATCACCGCGAGCTCGAGGCCCGCGATCTCCGCGATCCTGCGAGAGGCGGGGTGCCCGTTAACGGAGACGAGCAAGGGACGGAGCTCGCGCAGCGCTTCTGCGACGACGATGGAGTCCTTCCCTCCCCCTACCGGTACCGCCAAACCGGGAGCTGGAGCTGACGAGTTCTCCGAACGGCTACCCGACTCGAACTTCGCACAGAGCTCGAAGCGAAGCGGTACCCCGAGTCCGTTGCGGTAAGCGAACTCGCGAAGGCCACGGTCGTATAGCTCGTTGACGAAGTCAGCCTCGAGCGCGTCGAGCGTTCCGCTTTCGACGACCAACCTGGGCGGGGCAGCGGCCTTGTAGTAGCTCACGCCGGCGGTGAGATGTAGCAGACGCAGACACGCCTCGAAGCCTCTCTGCTCCGAGGCAGACAGATGGGCCCGGCGGCCGAAGTCGATGACCTCCTCGAATCTGGCCACGTCGTCGAGCGCGTAACGGAACACCGCTCGACCATCGGAGGGATCGAAGTCGAAATCGGTGATCCGGAAAGTTTCGATCTCTTGCGGACGGAACGTCATCGATCGGCGCTCAGGCGGTCAGAAGTAGATGATCTTCTTGGCGCGCTCTGTGACTTCGTCGATATCACCCGTCCAAGCACCTGTCGACAAATACTTCCATCCCCCGTCGGCTGAAACGACGACTATCACCCCGGAATCGATCGACTCGGCACATCGCGCGGCGCCCGCCATCGCAGCGCCCGACGAGATGCCCGCGAAGACGCCGACTTCCGCGAGTCTCCTCGTCCATTCGATCGACTGGCGCGGGTTGATGATCGTCTTGCGATCGAGAAGGTCGAAGCCGCCCAATTCCGTGAAGATCGGTGGAATGTAACCGTCGTCGAGGTTGCGCAACCCGTCGACCATCTCACCGGCCGGAGGCTCGACCGCCCAGAGCTTTATGTCGGGGTTCCGCTCCTTGAGGAATCGCCCGACGCCTAGAAGGGTCCCCGACGTGCCGAGCCCGGCGACGAAGTGCGTGACTTCGGGGCAGTCGCGCCATATCTCCGGCCCCGTTCCTTCGTAGTGCGCCTTCGGGTTGGCCGGACTCCCGTACTGGTAGAGAAACAGCCATTCGGGGTGCTCTTCGCTGATCCGAAGTGCCATCCGCACAGCACCGTTCGAACCCTCCGACCCAGGGGACTCGATTATCTCCGCACCCCACAGCTCGAGGAGCTGACGACGTTCGGGAGAGACGTTTGTCGGAAGAACACACTTGAGCCGGTAGCCCTTGACCCGGCACACCAGCGCGAGACCTATCCCGGTGTTCCCGGAAGTGGGCTCGATGAGGGTCTGACCGGGTTGGAGCTGGCCTTCCTTTTCGGCGGTCTCGACCATGGACAGCGCTATCCGGTCCTTGACAGACCCTCCCGGGTTCTGGCCCTCGAGCTTCACGAGCACCCGAACGCCCGGGTTCGGGCTCAGGCTGCTCACGTCGACGAGCGGCGTGTTGCCGATGAGATCGAGGACGCTCGCTACAAGGGCCACGTTCGTGCCGTGCCTGACCCGATCAGCCGCCGGCGACGGCCGGGAGAATCGAGACCGTGTCGCCATCTGCCACCTTCGTCTCGAGTTGGTCGAGATAGCGGACGTCGTCGTCGTTGACGTAGACGTTCACGAAGCGGTGGAGGGTCCCTTCATCGGTGAGGACCTGACCCTGCATGCCCGGGTAGCGGCGAACCAGGTCGACTAGGACCTCTCCGATCGTCGCGCCCTCCGCCGTGGTCGAAGAGCTTCCTCCAGCCGCCGGCCTCAGGACGGTTGGCAGGCGAACTTGGACAGCCACGAGGTCCTCCTTTCCTCCCCTAACGCCTTTAAACGGCTTTAACGGCTTTGACCGAGCGAGGACACACCTTCGAAGGGCTCACTTCGAGGAGGAATGCCCCGGGACAAATGTTGACAACTTTGGTAACCATTCTAGTGGCCCCCCGAATGACGCTCGGACTATCGGTTGTCGAGAACCACCTGCTCTTCGGAGATCCGCCCGTCGACTATCCGGTAAGAACGCAAGACCGGGTGGGTTTCCCTGAGGGAGACCAGCACGTAATGCCAGCTCGGATCCGGAGCCTGAGCTACGTCGGTGGGTGACGGATACGCGTCGGTGTGGGTGTGCGAGTGGAAGACCCCGATGATCTCCATTCCCAGGGACTCGGCGTCGCGATCTGCCCTCAAGTGATCAAGTGGATCGACCGTGTACAGCTTGGCCGAGGCGGCGAGATTGGCGGTGGGGTAGCACTTCACCGTCTCCCCTGTGGCAGGGTCCCCGCCCAAAAGCCCACACGCCTCTTCGGGAAGTCCCGCAAGGCAGTGACCGAGCATCTGCTCGTAGACGGCGTCGGGAAGATAGAGCATGGGGGCCCACGGTATAGGCGATACCCTCCCCTCGGCCCCCCTCGGCCTGTCTCGGCCCCCCCTCGGCCCGGGATCGGCCAGGAGCAAAGCTTCGGAAGAGGAGGGCATGAGACAAGGCTCTGGTACCGGCGAAGACAGCGGACGAGAACAGCGGACGAGAACAGCGGACGAGAACAGCGGACGAGAACAGCGGACGAGATCAGGAACTAACCCGGGAAAGGCCCAGGAAAGAGAGACGTGGCTGCCAAAGGACCGGGTCGGCGCCAGCATGCGGCGAAGCGCAAGGAATCCGACGACCGGATCCGAACGATCGCTCGCAACCGACGGGCCCGGCACGACTACGACATCCTCGAGACTTACGAGTGCGGCATCTCGCTCCAAGGAAGCGAAGTGAAGTCTCTTCGCGCAGGGCGCGTAGCCCTTCAGGACTCTTACGCCAGGGTCGAGGAAGGTGAAGTCTGGCTCTTCGGGATGCACATACCTCCCTACGAACATGGAACCGGCTTCGGAGCTCACGACCCTGACCGACGGCGCAAGCTTCTCATGCACCGAGGAGAGATCGACGAGCTCAGGGACCGGACACAGCAGCAGTCGCTCACCCTCGTCCCTCTGTCCGTCTACTTCAAGGAAGGGATAGCAAAGGTCGAGCTGGCACTGGCGCGAGGGCGACGCCTGTACGACAAGCGCCATGCGATCGCCACACGCGACGCAGCACGGGAGGCGGCGCGCGAAGCAGCGCACGCAGCAGGCCGTCGCAGTGCGGGTTGAGACCTGGAGGGCGGCGTTGCCGACTACGCGACAAGTACACTTGAGGACGCGGAACGCAGTAAGCGCTCCGCTCACCGACTAGGGGGTGATTGGCTTCGACTCCGGTAGTCGATGCGGGAGAAGCGAGCCGTGGTCTCCGGAGCCACGTTAAAGAGCCGGAACAAAAAATAAACGCGAACGACAACGTCGCGCTGGCTGCCTAATTAGGTAGTCCGTTCGTCTGGCCTCGGTCCCACGGGCCAGTAGCGAACGTCATCCAGTGGGGCTCACCCGGCGGAGCGGTCGACCGGCCGTCGGGGACATCAAAGGTTGACTGGGGAGCGGCGAGTTGGCCGGTGGCGGCGCCGCTCCCGAGATCCAGCCGCCGGCTGCGCTCGGAGAAGGCCCGTTGAGAGGCTGGAGGACGCGGGTTCGATTCCCGCCACCTCCACGAAGCATATTTGCAGGTCAAGTGGGGTATTTGGACTCGAAAAATGGCCTTTGTGACACGTATATGACACAAGGCATTGAAAGGCGGGACGTTGCCACACACCGCGGCCACTTACACGGTACGTGTGAAAGTAAAGAGATCCCCCGATTATCGGTCCCTCGGCGACATCGATGAAAAGGGAACCTGGCTTGCTGAGGTAATCGACGGCTATCTGCCGAGCCTCAGAGCTTCCACGGACGACGACCTCAGACTTCTAACCTGCAAAAAGAGCGAACTTGAGGATGATCAACTCTTTGCCGTCATGAGAAACGGGGAACGTGGGGTGGCTGCCGATCTCATCGGGGAGGGTGGTGCAGTCGAGTTCAGGCAACATCCTCGGCACCTTCATGACATGAAGACAGGCATCCTCTTGAGGCTACCCCCCTCGGAGGATCTCGGTTGGTTGTGCATCCATCTCAATAATCGACGAGGCGCGAAGGCACTTCTTTGCAACGAGCTGATTGCAAACTTCCGAGAGGACTTCCCCCAGCTCATGTTGGAGATAAATCCATGCGTGGCTGGCGCCGCCCTCCAGGAAGCAATTGACCGAGGCGCGATCCAAAAGCTCAAGCTGGTTCGCTTTGACCACCCAGACGATTCAGCTAACCGAGCTGCCTCGGGGAAGTGGGTCGACCGGAACGTTACTGCTCGCATCGAACTGGACGTTTCGGGCGTACTCCGATCGACAGGACGAGTTTTGGGTGGATCGCGGATCAACCCCAACCTCATCCGTCGCTTCTTTCGAGGCGACAGAAGCACCTTTGGGCAGATAGTGGAGTT
>Ga0187783_10003438_pt1 | contig 11656 bp, 9 predicted proteins | sample 1015_SJ02_MP02_2_FD_132471 | JGI IMG/M metagenome (GOLD analysis project Ga0187783, IMG submission 132471) | Tropical peat soil microbial communities from peatlands in Department of Meta, Colombia - 1015_SJ02_MP02_20_MG | ecosystem: Environmental > Terrestrial > Soil > Wetlands > Peat | place... | reverse complement strand
TGCAACCATACCGTGCCCGAAGACGGCGTATACTTCATGGCATTGTCCAGCAGGTTGGAAACAATATGTTGCACCTTGTAGTAGTCGAAATGAAAGGGCTGCATCTGCTCGCCGGGCAAAAAGTAAAACGCGATCGCTTTGTCCTGGAAACGCTGCGCCCAAAGCTCGGCAATCTCCCGCACACAGCTGTTGATGTCGCCCACCTCGTATTGCATCTCAAAGCGATCAACCTTGAGCATGGCGTAGGTCAGGAGATTCTGGACAAAATTGGCAAGGCGAGCTCCGTTGGCCTGCATTTCGCTCAATACTTCCATCTGGCGGGGGTTGAGCGGACCCAGCTTCTTGGCCAGGAGCAGTTGGAGGTACCCATCCATGATGGCCAACGGGGTCTTGAGCTCATGGGCGGCGGAGGCTAAAGCATCGCGGCAGCTCGTGCAATGCTCTTCGCTAAAGACCTCGAATTTTTGCCGTAACGAAGCCACATTCGTCGGTTTCAGGCCAGCGGCGCCAGTCCTATGTTGCGATGGTCGCGACGTTGCCAACGTTTCCACCCTGTCAGGAAAAATCCCTAAAGTTTGTCCCACAGGCATATTCTCGACAAAAACCAGTCTACGGTTTAGCAGCCATCAACGCCTCGGGGGATAGAGCCGGAGCAGCTCTACGGGGGAGGACTTCATCTTAGCGTGTTCAGGCTTGAAGTCAAGCGAAATCTAAGAATTTCTTCAGCAGCTGTGCAACATCGTTCCCATTTTAGGCATTCGATTGCACATGTTTACGGTATTCTTCTTCTCCCGAACCGCAAGAGATTGCAACCCAGCACTGACATCGCCGAGGCTGGACGCCCTATGTATAACAAAGGTTGAGGCTTGCTGACCTTGAACGGCACCCAACTTTGGCTGCTCATGTGCGGGTTGGTTAAAACCAGAACAAAGTATAGGAGACGAACGTGCCTCGAACCGCCACCGTCGCTGAGCGCCGCGGCTGGGACCGGTTGCCGATCTCCATTCCCTTTTTCGTCCGAGGGACAAAACCCAGCGGCGAGGAATTCCTGGAGTTCGCCACAGCCTTGAACCTGTCGGCGGGCGGGTTATTGCTAGCGACACGTCGCTACCTGGATCCCAACACCCAGATTTCTCTGGAGGTACCGGTCGCCCTCGTTAACAAGGCCCAGCTCCCGCGCTCGGTTTCCCTTCTTTATGCCACTGTGCTGCGCTGTACACCCGATCGTCAATACTTCCTTCTCGGACTGCAGTTTCATGAGCCGTTGCTAAGTCCACACTCGGCGGAAGCTGCGAAAAGCCAGGTTCTGTTCAAAAGTTCTTCCTCCTAGTGAAAAGCATTGCACATTTTAAGCACCGATAGTGAAAACTATTGCACATCGCCGAGCGCAAAGGGGTGCTCATGAGCGAGTTTGGTAAGTCACTTCTAAGCTGTTCATAGCTGCCATAACAGCATTTATAAACTGACAATTACACGCATGGCGTGCATTGGCTTGCACTATGCACAAAATTGGCATACTATATGCAGGGTATTGTCATACCGTCGCCAACCGGCGGCTCGAGTAGGGGAGAACGCAACTGCTGGTCGGCTTGAGCAACGAAGGGGCGATCGCCGCCGCACAACTGCCTCCGCAAGCCGTTATTTTTGGCCAGACGCCCGCGATGCGGGATGTGCAACAGAAACTGGAGCGGGTAGCTGGTTCCAATCTCTCGGTCTTGATCACCGGTGAAAGTGGCACGGGGAAAGATATTGTTGCCCGGCTGCTGCACTTCTATTCCCCCTGGCGTAGCGGTCCTTTCGTCAAAGTGAACTGTCCGGCCATCCCGGGCACGCTCATTGAGAGCGAACTGTTCGGTTACGAGAAAGGCGCCTTCACAGGCGCCTTCAATCCCAAGCCGGGGCGGGTGGAGATGGCGCACCGTGGCACGCTGTTCCTGGATGAAATCGGGGAACTGGATGCCATGCTGCAAGCCAAGCTCCTGCAGTTGCTGCAGGATGGCCAGTTCAGCCGCATCGGTGCGCAGGAAGACAAAAAGGTTGAAGTGCGCGTGGTGTGCTCGACGAACCGTGATTTGCATGAGGAGATCGAGGTCGGTCGCTTTCGTGCCGATCTTTTTTACCGCATTGCCACCATGACCATCCACCTTCCGCCGTTGCGCGAGCGCATCGTGGACCTGCCGGTTATCTGCGATTACATGTTGCAGTATTACAATGAGAAGCTTAACGGACGAATGTTGATGGTGCGTCCGGCGCTGATGGCGAAAATGCAGCGTTATTCCTGGCCGGGCAATGTGCGTCAACTGGAGAACCTGATCAAGCGCTATGTAGTGATGGGCACTGAGGATGTTATCTTAAGTGAGTTGTTGCAGGCGAATGAGCGCGACCATGCAGGCAACCTCGCCCTGGATGGGCCAGTTTCGTTGAAGAAGCTGACCCGGCAGGCGGTGCGCAAGCTGGAAGCCCGCATTATTCTCAATGCCCTGCACGCCAATAACTGGAACCGGAAGAAAGCGGCGCGCTCGCTCGATATCAGCTACCGCGCATTGCTTTACAAGCTTAAGGAAGTCGGGATCCCCCAGCGACGCTCCAGTTCCGCGGGCAAACACGACGACGACAAGAGCGAGTAATTTTCGACAAGGTGGGTCAATGCATTTGCAAGAATGGGGACGGAAGGTTCGTGCAATTCTGGTGCTGGCACCGCTGCTGCTGGCGGGCTCATGGGCAGCCGTCACGCCGGGACAGAATTCCAGCAATGCGGCTGCTGTAGCCAAGCCGGCGTTGCCGGGCTCTGCCGATGATGCCAGGACGGGGGAGCCAGCGTCACCGGACATCCCTGAAACGAAAACCGCCGAGGTCCGCCCGGAGAGCTTCATCATCGGCACGGAGGACGTTCTCACCATCAATGTGTGGAAAGAACCGGAGATGTCGCGCACGCTTCCGGTCCGTCCGGATGGGATGATCACGCTGCCCCTGATCGGAGAACTCAAGGCGGCGGGTTTGACCCCGGTACAATTGCAGGATCAGATCACCACCGCGCTGAGAAAATTCATGTCTGACCCGCAGGTGACCGTCATCGTCCTCGAGGTGCGTAGTCTAACCTTCAACATTGTTGGTCAGGTGCTGAGGCCGGGATATTTTCCGCTTACGCGCCGGATGACGGTGCTGGATGCAATTGCGCTCGCCGGAGGTTTCCAGCCCTTCGCTAAACAGAAGAAAATCTATATCTTGCGCACCGAAGCCAATGGCAAACAAGCGAGACTGCGTTTCAACTACAAGGACGTGATCCGGGGCAGACACGCGGAGGAGAACATTCAGCTACAACCCCGAGACACGGTGGTGGTTCCGTAACAGGAGGGCGTAGTGAAACAGCAATGGGGGCCGCTGCTGATTGTGACCGTGCTGTTATTGGTCCCGCTGGCATGGCCGCAAACGGGCGCGGGTGATGCCTCGCAAAGCGGCGCCGGCGACTGGGGGCAGCAAACGGCCTCCGCCAGCCCGCAGTCAGGCTCGGGCGATACCTCGCAAAGTGGCGCTGAATCCGGCCAGCAACCGGCCTCCGAAGGCCCGCAGCCCGTCTTTACGCATCCTGAAGACCGGCCGCCGCTGGCTTTGCTGAGCGAAGTAACTGCGAACAGCTATCTGAATTTGGGGTTGGGCCTAACCACGGCGTGGGACAGTAACGCCGGCACCTTTGCCTACCGGCCGTATTCTGCAGCGTGGTTCATCGTCAGTCCTTCCCTTGAGGTGCGCCAGACCCGGCCAACTTTGACCTGGTATGTGGGCGCGGCGGGCGGATTTACGACTGCTACGAACGCCGGCTATTACAACACCGCCAACCCTACGGCCAGAGCCGGCTTGCTTTACCAAATCAATGCGCACTGGCAACTCAATGTCAGGGACAGCTATCTTTACAGCTACGACCCCTTTCAGCGCTACCTGACCTACAGCAGCGCGCCAACTTTCAACCAGCCGAACCCCACCATCTACGTGCCGCTGACCACAACAGAATCAAACTATGGCAATATAGACTTGACGTATCAAATCAATGGCCGTGACAGCATCACATGGAGCGGGGCAGAGAGCTTTCAGCGGTACCTTCATAGCGCGTACTCTGCCTACGATCTTTACAGCTATGCCGGGGGCAGTTATTACCAGCACCGGATCTCGGCCAGATTGGCGGTGGGCGGAGGTTACACCTTCACCGCTCTGGATTTCGGGCATGGCACATCGCGCTCCGGTATTTCATTGGTCCAAATCTTCGCCAGCTATCAACTAGGCCCGCATATGTATGTCAGCGGCTGGGCGGGTCCCGAGTACACTGCCACCAAGAACCTGGTTCCCATACTTTGCCTTCCCTCCGGCTGTTTTATCGAGCTGTTCCACAACACGGCATGGGACGATGCGTTTGGAGGCAGTTTTGGCTGGCAAGGACAGCGTAATGCGATAAACCTGACGTTCTACAAAGCGGTTTCCGATGGGGGCATTCTGCTAGGTGTGGTGAGGTTATATCAGTTTAATGGTAACTTCCTCCGCCAATTGAGCCCACGCTGGAGTTTCAATGGCAGCCTGCAGTATGGTAACAATACCGGGTACTCCACTGCATTCAACGCTCGCCATCTCAACTCCTTCATCGCTAATGCCGGCCTGGTACGGCAAGTGACGCCCAGAGTGACTGCGTCGCTGTTGTACTTTCGCTATTACGAGACACAGAAGAACCTTATCGGGGCTTTCGCCCCCAAGTGGATCGACAATCGCATCCAATTCACGCTCCAGTATGGTTGGGGCCATTCCCTAGGACGGTGACCTGTGACGGAAGAACTCGGCGAGCAGAAAGCAACACGAGGTATTGAGGAATACGGCGCCATTTTTGGCCGCCGCAAGTGGTGGATCCTGGGTCCGCTGTTCTTTGGCTGGCTGCTGGTGTTTATCTCGGCCTGGATCCTGCCCACCACGTACACCTCAGAAAGTGTGATCCTGGTGGAGCAGCCCAAGGTGCCGAAAACTTTAGTCGAGCCCAACGTGGAAGTGGACCTTTCTGAGCGCGTTCAGGCCATGACCCAGCAGGTGCTCAGCCGTACTCGCCTGCTCAACCTCATCGAAAATCTGAAGCTGTACCCGAGGTTTTCCAGTTCGCCCGACGATCAGGTGCGACAGATGCGCGAGGACATTCACCTGGAGCTGGTGCAATCGCCTGCAGCCGGCAGCAGAAACCAGGGCGAACTGGTAGCCTTCAAGATTGATTATGACGCCCCCAACCCGGTGGTCGCGCAGCAGGTCAACGCCAAGCTGGCAACGTTTTTCATCGATGAGAACGTGCGCGCCAGCCAGGAGCAGTCGGAAGCCACCACCCTGTTCCTCAGCGCGCAAACCCGGCAGGCTGCTCAGTCGTTATCCGACCAGGAAGCTAAACTGCACGCTTTCGAGGCCCAGCACGAAGGGTCCCTACCGCAGGAACTGCAGAGCAACATGGAGATCCTCAAAGGCATGCAGGCGCAACTGCAGTCGGCGCTGGCGGCCCGCGAACGCGGCTTGCAGCAACAGGCTTATCTCAACTCGCTGCTCAATCAGTACCAGAGCATGGGCGCGGAAAGTCTGGCCGGCGCCCCCCCAGCGGTTGACAATCAATTGGAAGGCGCGCGCGCCGCTCTGGCCCAACTGCGGGCCAAGTACACCGACGACCACCCGGACATCAAGGCGTTGAAAGACAATATCGCCCGCCTGGAGAAGCTGAAGAAGGACATGGGCTCGGAAGCCAAGGAAAACCTGGAGTCCAATTCCGCCACCCCCGCCCAGGTGGCGGCCATGACCCCGCTGATGCAAGTGCAGAGCGAGCTGAAAGCGAACAAGCTGGAGCTGCAGGCGCTGGAAGGCAAGATTCAGCAACTGCAGGCGGTGGTGCAGCAGTATGGGCAGCGGTTGTCGGAAACTCCAGCGGTGGAAGCGCAGATGTCCACCATCATGCGCGATTACGAGGGCACCAAGAAGGCCTACGAAGACCTGATGACCAAGACCGGAGGCTCAGCCCTGGCCACCAGCCTGGAGAGGCAGCAGCAGGGCGCTCAGTTCCGCGTTATTGACCCTCCCAGCCTGCCCGATAAGCCCTCGTTTCCCGACCGCTTCAAGTTTTCGCTCTCGGGACTGGCGGTAGGCATTGTGCTGGCGGTGGTTTTTGGCGCCGGCCTGGAGTTCATTGACGATCGCATCCGTACCGAGCAGGACTTGGTAGAAGCCACTCCAGTCCCGGTGCTGGTGGAGATCCCTCCCCTGCCCACGCAGGCCGAAATACGCCGCGCCCGCTGGGATCCCTGGATTGCGGCGGCTGCTACTTTGCTAGTGATAATTTTGATTCCCATGGGCATCGTTTATGCCTGGTATTGGGGATAGCCCATGTACAAACAGTTCTTTGGGTTGACGCGCAATCCATTCGAGATCAGCCCCGACCCTTTTTTTTATCATCCCACGCCGCGCCACAACGAAGCCCTCGCCAACCTGCACTATGGGGTGGGGCGCCGCAAGGGGTTTATCGTGATCACCGGCGAGGTGGGCACGGGGAAGACCCTGCTGGTGCGTTGCCTGCTGGCGGAATTGCGCAAGAACAACATCACCTTCGCTTACATTTTTAATCCAGTGCTGCCCGTGGTGGAGTTCTTTCAATACATCATGGCGGACCTGGGCCTGCCCCATAGCGGCAGGACCAAGGCGGAGATGCTGCTGGACCTGAACCGCTTCCTCATTCAGCGCCACGCCCGCGGACTGATCACCGCGCTGGTGGTGGATGAGGCGCAGGCTTTGCGTCATGAGCTGCTGGAAGAGATCCGCCTGTTGACCAATCTAGAGACCTCGCAGCAGAAACTTCTCCAGATCGTGCTCATGGGACAGCCGGAACTGGAGGTGCTGCTGGACTCTCAGGAGCTGAGGCAACTCAAGCAGCGTGTGGCCCTGCGCTGCCAGTTGCAGCCGCTGGATGCCCCGCAGACGAGCAGCTATATCCTGTCGCGCTTGCAGCGGGCGGGGGCGGCGCCGACGCCTGCAATCTTCTCCCCGGGGGCCCTGGAGAAAATCTACGAGTATTCGCACGGCATCCCGCGCGTTATCAACACACTTTGCGAAAACTCCATGGTGAATGCGTTTGCCCGGGAACAGCGGCCGGTGGGGCCTGAGGTTGTCGCTGAAGTGGCGGCGGACTTCCGCCTGATGCCGCCCGCGTTGCCGGAGGAAATGCCGATGTCAGAAGCGGCCCGCACTGACAATGGCGAAAGCCTTTTGCGCTCCTTGTTGCGCCTGCTGCGCACCGTGGATAAAGAACCGTTCGAAGCGGAAAAGTCGCTACCTACTGTTGTTGGGAGGAGAGTCTAACCATGAGTCGCGTGTTTGACGCGTTGCAGAAGTCGCAAGGGGAACATCCAGCCGCCTCGCCCCTGGCGCAAGCTCAGCCCGAGGCGGCGTCGACTGAAGAGCCAGCACGGGTCACGGCGGCGTTCGTGCCAGCGCCGACCGCTGAGGAGGTTCCGGCCGCCATTCCGGAGATGCCGATGATGACGGTTGGCGACCTGCCGACCACTACCCCGGTTGATGGCAGATTGTTGAAGGTGCCGGCAGAACGCGTACTGCATCCCCACCCCACCCCCGAACAGCGCCTGGTTTCCATCGCCGAGCCCGACAGTCCGGGCGCCGAGATGTTCCGGGTACTCAGCACTCGTTTGGCGCACATGCAACGCAAGCGCCGTCTGCACAAGCTGCTCATCACCAGCTCGGAGGGCGAAGAGGGCAAGTCGGTGGTGGCGGCCAATCTAGCCTTCTCCATCGCCCGGCGTCCCAACGAACGTGTATTGCTGATCGAGGCCGATTTGCGACGGCCCAGCGCCAGCACTTTACTGACCAGCGCTCCTCTGCGCGGGATCGCCGAATGGAGCGAGGGAAAGCTTCCTCTGGAAGAGGCCCTATACCGGGTCAACGATTTGCCGCTGTGGTTCCTTTCCGCCGGCCACGGCCTTGAAGAACCCATGCCTTTGCTGGAGTCGGAGCGCTTCGCCACGATGCTGGAAACGGTCGCGGCCAGCTTCGACTGGGTGTTGCTGGATGGCACCCCCCTATTGCCTATGGCCGATTCCACTTCCCTCTCCCGGCTATGCGACGGTGTACTAGTGGTGGTGCGCGAGGGATTTACGCGCCGCAAGGTGCTAAATAAGGCGCTGGGCGCCGTGGAGAAGAACAAACTCGTGGGCATGGTCCTCAACCAGGCGTCCATGTTGAAGGTGGGCTACGACCGCTATTACGGCAGCAAGAACGGCAAGGCGAAAAAAGAGGCGAAGGCGGAAGACGACCAAGTGACTACGGCCACGGCATGATTCGTCTGTTCAATGCCTATTTCCCTACCCGTACCATCCTGCTTACGGTGAGCGAGGCCTTACTCGTCACCATCTCCTTTGTGGCGGCGGTGGGGCTGTGGTTGGGAACGGCCACTGACGCGGGGATCTATCTGTTGTACCTCAACGGGCTAGGCCGCGTTCTTTTGGTGGCGGCAGTCTTCGTTGTCCTAATGTACTATTTCGACCTTTACGATTCCTTTGTGCTCGCCAATCGGCGTGAAGTGGTCACCCGGATGGTGGGCGTGCTGGGTTCCGCCTTTGTTGCCCTTGCGGTGCTCTATTACGTTTTTCCCGAGATCAGCCTTGGAGGCAGCAGCCTGTGGATCGGAGTGGGCATCGTTGTGATCGCGCTGCCGTTGTGGCGCTGGCTGTTCTTCGGGTTGAACCGTTCTGCCCGTTTTTCTGAGCGCGCCATCCTCTACGGTAGCGGGCCGCTGGCAACCTCTCTGATGCAGGAAGTCACCAATCGCTCGGAACTGGGGGTCAAGATTGTCGGCATCGTTGGCGAGGATGTGCCAGTCGTGCCCGGTATCCCGCAACTGGAGGGCGAGCTGGATGACCTGGTGGAGCGAAAGGGCGTGCAACGCGTGGTGGTGACCATGGGCGAACGCCGGGGTCGCCTGCCGGTGGAGGAGTTGCTCAAGCTGAAGGCGCAGGGCGTCCGCATTCAGGACGGTCCCGACTACTACGAGAGTGTCACGGGAAAAATCCCGCTGGACTCGCTGCGTTTAAGCTGGCTGTTGTTTTCGCCAGGTTTTCACGTGCGCACCGCGCTTCAGATTTACAAGCGCCTGTTTTCGCTGGTTCTGGGGACTTTGGCCGTGGTCGTAACTTCCCCGATCATGGTGCTCGCCGCCATTGCCATACGCCTGGATTCGCCGGGACCGGTTATCTTCCGCCAAAAACGGGTGGGCGAAAACGGTCGCTTGTTCGACATCTACAAGTTTCGCTCCATGTATGAGGGATCGGACAAGCGGGACCTGACCCCGGCGGGGCACCGTGATTCGCGCATCACGCCTGTGGGCAAATGGCTGCGCCGCACCCGGCTGGATGAGCTGCCGCAGTTGTTCAACATCGTGAAAGGCGACATGGCCTTCGTCGGGCCGCGGCCTTTTGTGCCGGAGCAGGAGATGCAATGCGCCGATCAAATCCCCTTTTACCGCGAGCGCTGGCTGGTCAAGCCTGGCGCCACCGGATGGGCGCAAATCAATCGCGGCTACAACGCTACTTTGGAAGATAACCGGGAAAAACTGGCCTACGACCTCTTCTACATCAAGAACGTTTCCTTTGGATTGGACCTTTATATCCTGTTCGCGACCATCAAGATCCTGTTGCTGGGCCGAGGCGGAAGATGATCCCAGCCCTAGTATCTGACGGTCGAGGAGTCCGGTGAATCAGACGGGAGATTACGATGACGCTGGGACAAATCACCGGAGTGCCGATACTTGACTACCACCGGATCGTTCCTGCCGGCAGGACGGCGGTCCGTGGCGATCGCTTCGCGGTGCAGGAAGTGGAGTTCCGTCGTCACCTTGAGCTTCTTCGCGACCTGAAAATCAAGGTGGTAGCGACGTCGGACATCGCCGCCGGTCGCCTCCACTCCAACCGGCACCACGGCAACGCCCAGCGCGAACCGGGACTGCCAGCCCCGTCCGTGGCGCTCACCTTCGACGATGGTTACGCTTCGCACTATGAGGTGGCTTTCCGCCTGCTGGCCGAGTTTGGTGTATCAGGCACGTTCTTCGTGATTACCTCGCGCGTCGGCACGGGGGAGTTTCTCGACTGGGGGATGGCGGCCGAAATGGTCCGCGCCGGCATGAGTTTCGGCTCCCATGCCCATCATCACGTCGTGCTGACCACGCTTGGCACAGACCGGTTGCAGGAAGAGCTCCGGGTCTCGCGTCAGATCCTGGAGCAACGGCTGGCGTGCGCCATCGAAGTTCTGGCAGTCCCGTACGGCTTCTGCGACCAGCATGTGTTGGATGCCGCGTGGGAGTCCGGGTATAGCGTGGTTTGCACCTCCAGGCCGTGGCCAGCGCAGGTGGGAGACCGTGTGCTGCCGCGCGTGGCTGTCTCGCAACAAACCTCAATGGGCGAGTTACGCAAACTGGTGGAAAGAGATGCGGCGGTGTATCTGCGCCGATGGGGCCGCGATCGCGCGCTGGCCATTCCTCGCTATGTTTTCGTCCGCCTGAAACCCGAGATTTTGGGTGTGCGGACCGCGGAGGATAGTGTATGACCACGCGCCTCCAGGTCATTGCGCTGATTGACGCGCTAGGATGGGAACACGTCAAGGATCGGCCCTTCCTTGATGACGTCTTACCCTATCGGACGCCTTTGCAAACCGTGCTGGGGTTCAGTTCGGGCGCCATTCCTACCATGCTGACCGGCCTGATGCCAGAACGTCACGGCCATTGGAATTTGTTTTATTACGATCCCGCGCGCGCCCCGTTCTGGTGGTTGAAGGCATTCAACTGGCTGCCTAAAGGGATGCTGGACAACCGCTACGGCCGCAAAGTTATCAAGGAGCTGGGCCGACGCGTGTTTCATCTTGGTCCTACATTCGAATGCTGCGTCTCGCCGCGACTGATGCCCTATTTCAATTTCTCTGAACGCCGCGACATCTACGCGCCAAAAGGAATTGAGACCGTCCCCTCACTGTTCGACGAGTTGGAACATGAAGGTCGTGGCTATCGCGTGTACACCTATCACCGGTGTCCCGACACGGAAATCATGCGCCGGGCCAAACGCGATATTGCCGACTCCGACGCGACGTTGTTCTTTCTATATTTGTGCGAGATGGACGGCTTTCTGCACATGCACTGCAAAGAGCCGGAAGCTGTCGCCCGTAAGCTCGCATGGTACGACGAGCAATTGCGCGAGATATTCGACACTGCCCTCCGGCGCGATCCGCAAGCCTCGCTTATGGTCTGTTCGGACCATGGCATGACCCCGGTGAACCGGCACGCCGACCTGGTCAGTGAGGTGACCAGGCTTGGCCTGCGCATGCCGCAGGATTATCTGGCAGTGTACGATTCAACCATGGCGCGCTTCTGGTTTTTCCACGAGACGGCCCGACGGCGGGTCTCCGAAGTTATGCACTCTCTCGAGTGCGGCCGCGTCCTGACGAAGCCGGAATTGCAACAGTTCGGCTTAAACTTCCCCGATGACCGCTACGGCGAGCTGATCTTCCTGTTGGATCCCGGCTGGATGGTGGCCGAGAGTGACTTCAACGGTCGCGGATGGTCTCCCGAGGGCATGCACGGCTACCATCCCGCCGACTGCTG
>Ga0187783_10003437_pt1 | contig 11659 bp, 12 predicted proteins | sample 1015_SJ02_MP02_2_FD_132471 | JGI IMG/M metagenome (GOLD analysis project Ga0187783, IMG submission 132471) | Tropical peat soil microbial communities from peatlands in Department of Meta, Colombia - 1015_SJ02_MP02_20_MG | ecosystem: Environmental > Terrestrial > Soil > Wetlands > Peat | place... | reverse complement strand
TCGGCGACGCTGTCCGGAACGTAGGCGAGCTCGGTGACCGTGGCCGCGGGCCGCGTCGCCGCCGCGAGCTGCACCGCCCCGCGCGGCAGGCCGAAGAAGATGCGGTGCGCGGTGAGCCGTCCCTCATCGTGGGTGCGATCGATCGAGGGGATGTCGACGACCAGATGCAGGATTCCGCGATCGACCAGCAGCTGCGCCGCCTCCTGCGAAAGAAAAGGAGGGTTCTGCGCGGTGTAGTCGCGCCCGCGCTTCTCCACCGTGTTGGGGAGCGTGCGGACGATGAGTGCCTGTGGGGCGAACCGCGCAGCTGCCGGCCAGGCGCGCGCCAGTGCTCGGGCGGTGATGAGCAGATCGCCCGCCTGCGGCTGCGGCTCCGAGCCCTCGCCACCTGAAGCTTCGGGGGTCACCGATACGAGCAGCGCCGGCGTGAGACCCTTCGGCGTCACCCGCCAGGCGTCGAGCCGCTCGCGGGTGAGATGTCCCGCCGCTTCGGTGTGGGTACCGTTGCAGTGGGGGATGAGCGTGATCACCTCACAGTTGCAGCTCGAGCCCCGCGCGACCGAGCCCTTGAAACCGAATCCCGGCGACTCGAACGGCCGCGCGCTCGCCCGCGGCGCGCTGAAGTGACGCGGTTGGCTGCCGGCGAAGTCGAGCTCGAGCGCCAGATCGATGGGTTGCGACAGGTCGACGGCCACCTCGCGGCCGTCGAGCACCAGGCGCGCCCGCACCTAGGCACGCTCCATGACGGCACCACAGCGAGCGCAGGTGCGTTTGCCGTGGTCGGCGAAGAAGCGCTCGAACACCGGTGGGAACTGCTTCTCGATGTCGGTGAGCTCGAAGAACTCCTCGTACAACAGCCCACCGCAGCGCTCGCAGTACCACTGGAAGCCGTCGAGCTCGCCGGGGCGACGCGCGCGCTCGATGACGAGGCCCAGGGTGTTGGCCGGTCGCTGCGGGGAATGCGGCAGCTGCGGCGGAATCAGCAGCACCTCGCCGGCGCGAATCGGCACGTCCACGGCGCGTCCTTCCTGCATGGTCTTCAGCACCATGTTGCCTTCGAGCTGATAGAAGAACTCCTGCCCCGGATCGACGTGGTAGTCCTTGCGGGCATTCGGCCCGCCGACGACCATGATGATGAAGTCGCCGTCGCGAAACACGCGCTTGTTGCCGACCGGTGGCCGCAACTGTGCGCGGTTGGCATCGATCCATTGCCGGAAGTTGAACGCCTGCAGGGATTGCATGTGCCCTCCGTGTCTTTCGCGTATGTTACGCGCATTCGTGCGCGGAACGAGGAGGGTGCGATGCTGCCGAGGGTCGAAAGGAGCGCCGGCTCGTGCGCGGCGGTGTGCGCGCTGGCGCTCATCGTCGGCGGCTGCGGACATCTGCACTGGCCGTGGCATCACAAGCCCGCGCCCGCACCGGTGCCGGTGCACGAGCTCGACATCAGCGGCGCAGCGTCGCCCGACACCTTCCCGCAGTACTGGCAGCGCAATACGCTGCTCGTCGACCTGTCCGCGGCGCGTGGCTCGGGCAGCATTACGCTCAAGCCCGTCGCGGGCATGACCTGGCCGGTGCGGCTCGCCTTCAGGGTCACACCTGGCGCAATCGCGGCGCTCGAGGTGCGCGGCGCCGAACGCACGGTGCTGCCGATCACGCCAGGCGCCGGCAAACCGATCGACCTCGAGCTCGCGCCCGACATCTACACACCGAGCACCGCGCAGATGACGGTCTCCTGGGGGCCGACCCCGTAGCGTCAGTCGAAGCCCACGCGCTGGTAGGTGGCGCAGCTAACGCTGAGCGGCGCTCGCTCGACATCGAGGTCGACCGCGGTGAGGGCGCCGCCCCACACACAGCCGGTGTCGAGGCCGATGACGCCGGGGCGCTGTACCAGGCCGAGAGCCGACCAGTGGCCGAAGATGACGCGCGCCGCGCGGGTCGCGCGCCGCGGGTGCTCGAACCAGGGCCGCAGCGGCGAGGGCTGCTGCGGCGGCGGGCCCTTCAGGGTGATGTCGACGCGCCCGTCCGCGGTACACAGACGCAGTCGCGTGAGCACGTTGATGATGAAGCGCAGCCGCTCCATGCCGGCGAGCCGCGCGTCCCAGCGATCGGGCTCGTTACCGTACATGTGCGCGAACAACTCCCGCGGATCGTGGCGCAACGCTGCGGCGACCTCGGCGGCGAGGCTCAGCGTGAGTGCCACCGTCCACTGCGGCACGACACCCGCGTGCACCAGCAGATCGCTGCCCTCGCCGTGCGCGAGCGGCCGCGTCAGCAGCCATTCGAGCAGCGCGTCGCGATCGGGTGCGCTCAGCACCTCATCGAGCGTGTCGGACCTGCGGCGGCGCTGCACACCGTAGGCGAGCGCGAGCAGGTGCAGATCGTGATTGCCGAGCACGACGACCGCGTTATCGCCGAGGCCGTGCACCAGACGCAGCGTCTCGAGCGACCCCGGGCCGCGGTTGACGAGGTCGCCGACGAACCACAGCCGATCGCGATCGGCGGAAAACTTCAGCCGGCCGAGGAGGGCGCGCAGCTCCCGGTCACAGCCCTGCACGTCGCCGATGGCATAACGCGTCACTGCAGAATGCCGGGCATGGCAAGCCGGAACGGCTCGATGGGCGCATCGAAGTGCGCGCCGTCGTCGCCGAGCATCTGGTAGCTGCCCTGCATGAAGCCGACCGGCGTTTCGATGACGGCACCGCTCGAATAGCGGAACCCCTGCCCCGGCTTGAGGTAGGGCTGCTCGCCGACCACGCCGTCACCGCGTACTTCCTCCACCTTGCCGTTGCCATCGGTGATCAGCCAATGGCGCGTCAACAGGCGTGCCGGCACCTGACCCTCGTTGCGGATGGTGATGGTGTAGGCAAAGACGTAGCGGCTCTCGCGCGGATCGGACTGCTCGTCGAGGTAGCTGGTCTCGACGTCCACGCGGATCTTGTGCTCGACGGATGTCATTGCTGCGATGCTCCCGGAAGCCGGCGTACCTTCAGCTGCGTCCGACACGCATCGCCAGCACGTCGCAGGGCGCCGCATGCAGCACGGTGTCCGCGGTGAGGTTCACCAGTATCGACAGCCCGTGTCGCTCGCGGCTGCCGAGCACAATGAGGTCGGCGTGCCGCTCGCGTGCCACGCGGACGATTTCGGCCTTGACGTTGCCGCTCTCGACGCGAGCGGCGGCGCCGGCAAGGCCGAGCTCCGCCGCCAGTGCCGTGAGGCGCGCTCGCGCGCTCTCGAGTAACTCCTCCTCGACGTGCACCGCCGGCATGAGAGTTTCCCCGAGGGGCTCGACCGGCACGAACTCCACCACGTGAAGCAGCTCGACCTCGGCTCCGAGGGCGGCCGCGAGCGCCTGGGCCCTGCGGCCGATGGTGACACTGTCGTCCGTCAGGTCGACCACCAGCAGCACGCGACGGTAAACCGCCATGGACAGCCTCTTGTGCTACGCCGCTCTGCAAAGACTAACGTCAGCCGCGCGTGCGGTCGAGAGCCTGCGCCAGAGTGTTGAATCCTTCCGGCGCCAGCGTCTCGGGCCGCGCCGCCGGGTCGACACCGCAGGCGCTGATCTGCTCGCGGCTGAGAAGCTGACTTAATGCATTACGCAGCGTCTTGCGGCGCTGCGCGAAGGCGGCGGCCACGACCGCCGCGTAGCTCGGGCTCACCGGGAAGGCGGGCGCTGCGCGCAGGGCGATCCGCACCACCGCGGACCATACCTTCGGCGGCGGTTGGAACGCCCCCGGGCCGACATCGAACAGCCAGGTGACCTCGGCCTGCGGAGCGAGCATCACGGTGAGGCGCCCATAGCCCGCGGCACCCGGCCGCGCGGCGAGACGTGCAGCCACTTCCCGCTGCAGCATGATGGTGAGGTCGGTGATCGCGGCAGCGGCGCCCAGCAGCCGGAACAGCAGCGGCGTGGAAATGTTGTAAGGCAGATTGCCGACGACGCGTAGCCGGCCGCCGCGGTCGCGGGCGAGCGCGCCTTAGTCGAACTCGAGGGCATCGCAGCCGTGCAGCCTGAAAGCCGGCAACGCGCCGAACCGCGCCTGCAGCCGCGCCGCGAGATCGCGGTCGATCTCGATGGCATCGAGCGAGCTGACAGCCGGCTCGCCGAGCAATGGCGCAGTCAGCGCGCCGCGGCCCGGGCCGATCTCCACCAGGTGATCACCCCGGCGGGGAGCGATGGCCCGCACGATGCGGGCGATGACCGCGGGATCGTGCAGGAAATGCTGACCGAAGCGCTTGCGGCGCGGCGCAGACTCGCGCGCCGCTGCCACGATCATCGCGACCGCCGCGTGGCGAGCGAGCTCGCAAGGTGCACCGCCGCGGCGAGACTGCGGACATCGGCGCGGCCGGTGCCCGCCAGGTCGAAGGCGGTGCCGTGATCGGGCGAGGTGCGGATGAGCGGCAGGCCGAGCGTCATGTTGACCGCGTGCTCGAAGCCCGCGTGCTTCACGACCGGCAGCCCCTGGTCGTGATACATCGCAAGCACAGCATCGAAGCGTGCGAGCACCTGCGGCACGAACACCGTGTCCGCGGCCAGCGGACCGCTCGCGCGAATGCCGGCCGCCTGGAGGCGGGCGACGGCAGGGGCGATCACCCGCGCCTCCTCATCACCGAGATGGCCGCCCTCGCCGGCATGGGGATTGAGTCCGCATACCGCGATGCGCGGATCGGGAAGCGCGAAGCGTCCGGCGAGCTCGCGCGCGAGGATCGTCCCGACCTCGCACAGCGATTCGGTAGTGATGGCGGCGCTCACCGCGCGCAGCGGCAGATGCGTGGTCGCGAGCGCCACGCGCAGCGCGCCCGCTGCCAGCATCATCACCGCGCGCTGACTGCCGGTGCGCTGCGCAAGGTATTCGGTGTGGCCACTGAAGTCGATGCCAGCGTCGTTGATGACGGCCTTGTGCACCGGAGCGGTGACGATGGCATCGAACTCGCCCGCGAGAGTGCCGTCGATGGCGCGATCGAGGAGCGCGAGCACGTAAGGCGCGTTGGCCGGATCGGCGCGGCCGGCGACGCTCGGCCGCGCGAGCGGCTGGTGCGCCACGCGCAGTGTGCCGGGCGCGGCGGGTGCGACCACGCGGCCGCGCGCGGCGTCGTAAGGCTCGAAGCGGATTGCGAGGTTGAGTTGCCGGGCGCGGTCGGCGAGGAGCGCCGCATCGCCGAGACACACGAGCTCTGCGGACTGCGCACTCAGTGCGAGCGCGAGGCACAGCTCCGGGCCGATGCCCGCCGGCTCGCCGCTCGTCAGTGCAATGCGTGGAATCACGGGGAGAGGGGGTGCCCGCTCCCGTGTGGAAGCGCGACGTGGCGCGCCAGACGCACGCCGGAGTCCGACGCGGACCTAGGATTTATATTCGACGTACGCTTCGTCTCGCATGCGCCGCAACCACAGCTCGGTTTCCTCGTCCGCCTTGCTGGCACGGATCGCCTCCATGGCCTGGCGGCGCTTGAGCTCGTCGGTGTTGTCGTAGCGGCGGTGGCCGAGCATCTGCACGAGATGCCAGCCGAACTGTGTCTTGAAGGGCTCGCTCATCTCGTTGTCCTTGAGATCCGCGATCGCCTTCTCGAACTCGGGCGCGAACGTCCCAGGGCCGGCCCAGCCGAGGTCGCCGCCCTCGTTGGCGGAGCCGGGATCCTCGGACACCGTCTGGGCGATGCCGGCGAAGTCCTCGCCTTTGAGAACCCGCTCGCGTATCGCCAGCAGCTTGCCGCGCACCGTGGCGTCATCGGCGAGCTCGTTGGTCTTCATGAGGATGTGGCGCACGTGGATCTGGTTCTCCACGGTCTGCTCGGTGCCGCCGCGCACCTCATTCAGACGTATGATGTGATAGCCCGTCGGCGTGCGCAGTGGCTCGCTCACCTCGCCGGGCTTGAGCTTCGCGACCGTATCGGTGAGAAAGGTCGGCAGCTCACTGCCCTTGCGCCAGCCGAGGGCGCCGCCCTCCAGCGCCGTCTGGCTGTTGGAATAAGCGACCGCGAGCTTGGCGAAGTCCTCGCCGGATTTGGCCCGCTCGTAGACCTCCTGGGCGCGCTTGGCGGCCGCATCGAGCTGCGTGGGACTCGCCTCCTGGCCGACCGCGATCAGGATGTGCGAGACGTTGTACTCGTTGCGCTCGGAGGGGGTCTTCGCCTGCTTCTCGAGGAACTGGTCGATCTCGCGCGGCGTGACGCTGATGTGCTGCAGTACATCGCGCTGCCGCAGCAGCGTGATGATCATCTCCCTGCGGATGTCCTCGCGGTAGGAGGGGTAGTCGATGCCCTGCTGTGCGAGCGCCTCCGGCAGCTGCGACAGGCTGAGGTTGTTGCGCTTCGCCACATCCTGGAGCGCGTTGTTCAGCATCTCGTCGGTCACCTTCACCCCGGCATGCGTGGCATGCTGCAGCTGGATCTCCTGCAGCACCAGCCGCTCGAGCACCTGCTGGCGCAGCACGTTCTGCGGGGGCAGCTCGAGCTTCTGCTGCCGCAGCCGCTCGCTCACCGCATCGACCTGCGCGTCGAGGTCGCTGTTGAGCACCACGCCGTCGTTGACGATCGCCACCACGCGGTCGAGCAGCTCGCCGCGTGTCGCGAGCTCGCGTGTCTGCGCAAGCGCGCTGCCCTGCAGGGCGAGCGCCGCCACCGCCGAAGCGAGCCAAGCCGGGATCCCGATTCGCCGCATAGGGTTCTCGTTCCTCTTACCAGACGGCCTTCAGCGGCCCCTGGGGTTTTATGGTTGCCTCGGGGGGCGCGTAGCCCCGAATCTCCTGGCCGAGCGAGGTGTCCGACGCCGATCCGACACTGGCGAGGCCCGCAAGTTCCAGCTGCAGCCACACCCCGGTCGACTGCCCCCCGTTGTGGTTGGTCACGTAGCGGCGGGCCCCGAACCGCACCCGCCAGCAGCAGGAACGATACTCGAAGCCGGCAAAACGCTCCAGAAACCCCACCAGCGGGAGGGTCGTGGCCGTCCCGGACTCCGGCGGCGGGGCCGTGCTCGGCTGATCGGTGTACTCGTGGTCGCTCAGCGAGTAGACCGCGCGGGCAAACACGCTCCAGTTGCGGCTGACGGGCCACGCGGTGGAGACATCGACCTGATCGAAGGTGTAGCGCTCGTAGCGGTAGCCGACGTTGACCACCGCGTTGCTCGCCGGCTTGTACTGCAGATTGAGCAGCGTGTTCTCGCTCCCCTGGATCTGCGGATTCCACTCCACCGCGGCGTCGGCGCTCCAGCTCTGAAAGGCGGTGACGGCCACCTGCGCCACGAGGTCCGAGCGATTTTCGGTGAGCGGCGCCTCCCCGGGCAGCGTCACCCGTGGAGTCGTGAAGTAATAGGTCTGGCCGAGAGTGGCGGAGATGAACTGCCGGCCGCTCTGCGCATCGAGCAGGCGGCTGGTGACGCCGACGCTCAGCTGATTGGCGTCGCTCATGCGATCGGCGCCGACGTAGCGGTTGGTGCGAAAGAGCTCCACCGTATTGAGCTGGGGAAGCGCGGTGTCGAACACCGGCAGGTCGTTCTGGTCGCGATAGGGGACATACAGATACAGGAGGCGCGGCTCGAGCGTGAGGGTGCGCTGATCGCGCGAGCCGGTGGGACGATCGAACAGCAAGCCGGTGTCGAAGCTCGCAATCGGCAGCGTCCGTGAGGGCGAGCTCGGCTCACCCGGCTGCGTGTACTCGAGCTCGTACTGCGTGGCTCGCCAGGCGACCGCGGGACGCAGGAAGTAGCCCGGACCGGTGAGGTCGATCGAGACGGCCGGAGTCACGTCCGCGCGCCAGCCGCTCGGGAGGTCGGTGCCTCCCGGCCGCTGGAAGTCGACGACCTCGGAATCGAAGCCGTAGTGGATCAGGCCCTGGGGGCCGAGAGTGTAAGCGGCGTCGGCCACGAGCCACGGCGCGCGCGCGTACGGCCGGTCATCGACCGGCAGGGTGTAGTCGATCGTCTGGTACTGCTGCGCTTCGCCATCGATCCGCCAGTGCTCGTCGCGGTAGGAGAAGGTGGCGCTGCGCTCGAGAAAGGCGGTGCTGGCGCCCTCCGGACCCTGCGAGAAGTCCTCGAAGTAGAAGGGGTCGCTCACGTTCTCCGCGTTGACGGTGAGGCGCCAGTGATCCGGCAGATCGGCGACGTCATTGAACTGCACCCGCGAGCGGCTCGCGCCGAACTCGTGATCGTCGGGCAGGTAGTTCCAGTTGAGATCACCGCGCTGACTCGCCGTGAGGAAGCGAAAGTCGCCGCCGAGGTCGACGCCGGCCTTGCTGTACACGGTCGGCTCGAAGGTGAAGTCGGCATTCGGCGCGATGTTCCAGTAGTAAGGCGCCGAGAGCTGAAAGCCGTTGGTCGAGGTGTTGCCGATGCTCGGATAGAGAAAGCCGCTCTTGCGCTCGTCGGAGAGCGGGAAGGACAGCCACGGCGCGTAGACGATCGGCACACCCTGGAAGTCGACCTGCGCGTCGCGGCCGGTGCCGATCTTGCTGTGGGTGTCGAGCACGATGCTGTCGGCCTTGATCTGCCACGATCTGTCGTGCAGCGGGCAGGTGGTGAAGGTCACGCCCTTCAGCTTCATCACCCCGGTGGGAGTGAGCGACATCTCCTGCGCGGAGCCGCGCGCCGCGCGCTGCCGCAGGCTGAAGTCGGCGCCGCGGAAGTCGGCCCCGGTCGCCGCGGAATAACTGCCGCCGTTGCCGGTCACGTTCACCAGCGGATCCTGGTACTCGACGTGACCGTTGGTGCTGAGTGCGCCGTTCTTCGCGTCGTACTCGAGCTCGTTCGCGCGGATCTGGCGGTTCCCCTGGCGCGCCTCGACGTTGCCCTTGAGCGTCACATTGCCGTTGACCACGTCATAGGAGCTCTGGTCGCTGGTGATGTCGATGTTGCCACCGGCCGCAGCCTTGGCTGCGTCGCTGTCAGCGGCCGCAGGGGTGCCCGCGGGCGGGCTCGCGGTGCTGGTGGCTGCGGTCGCCGGCGGCGCCGCTGTTGTGATCTGTGACGGACAGGGCGGATCTGCGGCCCGCGCCGCGGGCATGATGCTGCCGAGCACCGCGATCACGATCCAGAATGGGCCCGAACGCAGCATGAAGGCGAGCATTATAATGATGCGCCGCAGCCCGGCGGGCCGAAACACCCCAACGCCTCAACATGTCTGATAGCGATGCGCGCCTCGCGCTGATACACGATTGGCTGTCACGCGAGCTGCGCCTCGCGGTCGCGCGCATCGAGCCGGCCTCGAGCGATGCCAGCTTCCGCCGCTATTTCCGTGTCTTCAGCGGTGCGGTGAGCTACATCGTCATGGATGCGCCGCCGGACAGGGAGGACGTGCGGCCGTACCTCAAGGTGGCAGCGCTGCTCGAGGAGCTCGGTGCGCACGTGCCGCATGTGCACGAGGCCGACCGTGAGCGCGGGCTGCTGCTGCTCGAGGACCTCGGCACGACGCTCTACCTCGAGCGGCTCGAGGCGGGCGGCGACAGCGAGCCGCTGTACGCCGACGCGCTCGATGCCCTCGCCACCATCCAGGTGCGCGGTGGTGCCGCGTGCGCGCAGCTCGCTCGCTACGACCGCCGCGAGCTCGCGCGCGAGATGGCACTCATGCCGGAATGGTTTCTTGGCCGGCACCTCGCGCTCGCGCTGTCCACCGCCGAGCAGGAGCTGCTCGAAGAGAGCTGCGAGTTCCTCATCGGCGAGGCGCTCGCGCAGCCGCTCGTGTTCGTGCACCGCGACTTTCATTCCCGCAACCTGCTGGTGCGCGCCGAGCGCAACCCCGGCATCGTCGATTTTCAGGACGCGCTCGCCGGCCCGGTCGGCTACGATCTGGTGTCACTGCTGAAGGACTGCTACATCGCCTGGCCGCGCGAGCGCGTGGTCGGCTGGGTACGGAGCTTCCGGGCGCGCCTTGCGGCACAGGGGGGTGAGGCGGGCGCGGATGACGCCGAGTTTCTGCGCTGGTTCGATCTCATCGGCGTACAGCGTCACATCAAGGTGCTCGGCATCTTCTGCCGCCTGTGGTACCGCGACGGCAAGCCCGGCTACCTGCAGGATCTGCCGCGCACGCTCGACTACGTGCGTGACACCTGCGCGCGCTACGCGCCGCTCGGAGCGCTCGGCCGGTTCCTCGAGGAGCGGGTCGTGGCGCAGCTGCCGCACGCCAATGCGCGCATCGCGGCGGAGCGCGCCCGCATGGCCCGCGTGCGAGCATGAAGGCAATGCTGCTTGCGGCCGGTCGCGGCGAGCGCATGCGCCCTCTCACCGACTCGCTGCCGAAGCCGCTGCTGCAGGTCGGCGGCCGCGCGCTGATCGCCTGGCACCTCGCCGCGCTCGCCCGCGCCGGGGTGCGCGAGGTGGTCATCAACCTCTCCTGGCTCGGTGAGCAGCTGCGCACGGCGCTCGGCGACGGGCGCGAGTTTGGCCTGCACATCAGCTGGAGCGAGGAAGGACCGGTGCCGTTCGAGACCGGCGGAGGCATCTTCCGTGCGCTGTCGCTGCTCACGCCCGGGCCCTTTCTGGTGGTGAACAGTGATATCTGGACCGACATCGACTTCGGGCGGCTGTCGCTCGAGAGCGGGGCGCATGCGCACCTGGTGCTGGTGCCGAACCCGGCGCACCACCCGCGCGGCGACTTCGCGCTCGAGGGGGATGTGGTCATCCAGCGCGACAGCGATCGCTTCACCTATTCCGGGGTCGGCCTGTACCGGGAGGAGTTCTTCCACGACTGCACGGCGGGGCGCTTCCCGCTCCTGCCGCTGCTCAACCGTGCAATCGCGGCACGGCTCGCGCGCGGCGAGGTGCACCGCGGGCAGTGGTGCGACGTCGGTACTCCCGAGCGGCTCTCGAGCCTTGAGCAGGGGCTGCGTGCGCTAGAATCGTCGCCGTGAGCCACCTGAGGGACATTCCGCTCGTCGTCGAGCGCGCGCCGGTGCGCAGCGGCGAGAAATACATTACCGATCAGGGATTTACCGCGATACGGGACGGCATCAAGTCGCGCGGGACAGGCGCCCCGGCGGCGCCCGCGCGCAAGCCGGCGTGGCTGAAGGCGAGGGCTCCGAGCGGCGCGGGCTATCAGGGCGTGCGCGCGCTCGTGCGGCAACATCATCTCGCCACGGTTTGCGAGGAGGCCAAGTGTCCCAACATCGGCGAATGTTGGAATGCGGGCACGGCAACGCTCATGCTGATGGGCGCCGTGTGCACGCGTGCCTGTCGCTTCTGTGCGGTGGATACAGGCAATCCCCATGGCTGGCTCGACTCGCAGGAGCCGGAGAACGCCGCGCGCACCGTCGAGCTCCTGCGGCTCTCCTACGTGGTGCTGACCTCGGTCGACCGCGACGACCTGCCGGACGGCGGCGCGGCGCACTACGCCGCGTGCATACGCGCCATCAAGGCGCGCAACCCCGGCACCGCGGTCGAGGCGCTGACGCCGGACTTCCAGGGACGCCTCGCCGACGTCGAGATCGTGGTCGACGCCGGGATCGAGGTGTTTGCGCAGAACCTCGAGACCGTGCGGCGGCTCACCCATCCGGTGCGCGATGCCCGGGCCGGCTACGAGCAGACGCTGCGCGTGCTCGAGCACGCCAAGCGCCACCGCGCCGCGGTGCTCACCAAGAGCAGCCTGATGCTCGGCCTCGGTGAGAGCGAGGCGGAGATCGAGGCGACGCTCGGCGATCTGCGCGCCGCCGGTGTCGATATCGTGACGCTCGG
>Ga0187783_10003436_pt1 | contig 11662 bp, 2 predicted proteins | sample 1015_SJ02_MP02_2_FD_132471 | JGI IMG/M metagenome (GOLD analysis project Ga0187783, IMG submission 132471) | Tropical peat soil microbial communities from peatlands in Department of Meta, Colombia - 1015_SJ02_MP02_20_MG | ecosystem: Environmental > Terrestrial > Soil > Wetlands > Peat | place... | reverse complement strand
CACAAAACTTTGCCAATTCATTCATTGCCACTTGCCGGGGTTATAGCTAGTTTTTCAATCGCTTGTGACTATAAGGCTGGAGGCCCATGTGATTCGGGGTGCAGCTCGCGAGACAAGGGCCTAGTGGCGGTATGCCGTCCGGCCCGCATGAGGACTTACCGTCCGGCACGCACAAGGACTTAGAGGCGCCGAGTCTTGCGGTGGCTCCGGCGGCTGCCCGACCTGAGCGGACGGCCCGGTTAGATGTCCGGGTCACCGCGCCGAGCCTGTCCAGGGCGCGAGATTATCTGACGACATTCCAGGCTGCGGACGCGGCCTGCGAGTTACTTGTGACCCGCGTGCTGTGCGCGGGGGCCGGTGCGACCGGCGGCGAGCTCGTGGACACCGGCAGCGCCACCGGCCACACCTCGCTCGCCGGCCTGTCCGGTACGGCCGCAGCGGAAGTTCGGTTCACCCGGGTGTCACTGCCGCCGATGATGATCTGCGACGGTGATTCTGTGGGCCTGCTGTGGCAGCCGGAGGAAGTCCACGGCTCCGGGGCGCCAGGATGCGTGTGGGTCCGGGAGCCAGCCGTGGCCACCCTGCTTGCTGCGATCTTCGACGGCATTTGGGTTACCGCCGCGCCTGCCGCGACGGGCGCCAGGTCATCGGCCGCAGACGCCAGCCCGACAGCGGCCGAGGCGGCGCTGCTGCGCTTGCTCGCCGCCGACCTGACCTATCCGGCCATCGCGCGCCGTCTCGGCGTCTCCTCCCGCACGGTCGAGCGGCGGGTGGCGCTGCTCACCGCCCGACTTCATGCCAGGGGGCGCTTTCAGGCACTGCACGAGGCAGCCCGGCGCGGATGGCTATGACCGCCTGCGGCGACTGGCTGGCACGTCTCCTGCAGTGACCCGCCGACCGCCAGTGCCGCCCGCACGGCCGCCTTGGCACAGCCCGCTGCGCTATCAGCCAAGGCGGTGCGTTACCCATCGCCACGACGCCGGAGCGCTGGCAGGTTGGGTGAGCCCGCCAGCATTCCGGCTAGCTCAGCTGTCGGCGATCTCAGCTGTACGTCAGCGTCACGTCCGCGAGCTGGCCCGTGTAGTACTGCAGGTAGCCCTGGTTTCCGTCCTCCTCGTTATGGGTTTCGTCCGGCCAGCCGCCGCCTATGTAGCCGGCCCCCATGTTCACGTTGGCTTGCACATAGCCCGCATCCTGAGTGTCGCTGCCCTGCTCGACGCCGTCGATGTACAACGTGACAGTCTCCGAACTCCCATCGGGCACCTCGGTCAGCTGCACGTAGTGCCATTGCCCGTCGGTGACCTCGTTCAGCGAGTCGATCGCATTGCCCGTCGGTACGGCGAACGCGGCATGCAGGTGACCGTCATCGCCGACGTACAAGATCGGGATGTAGCCGCCGGGCGTTGTGCTGCCACTCGATAGCGCATCGGTCTGATAGGAGAACAGCACTCCGTTCTCTGCGGTCGTCTTGAACCACAGCGTGAGCGTGATCGTGGTGTCGGAAGTCGGGATCAGATCGGTCGGCGGGGTGGCGTAACCACTGCCGCCGAACTGCAGCGTGGTGCCGAAGAAGGTATCCGCCAGCCAGCTGTAGCTGCCGGTGAGGCTGGCAGTCTTCCCCGAGATGACGTCGATGGCGGTGTCTGTGGAGGAGCTACCGCCGATCGTCGGGCTGCCGTCAGTCAGCGGCCAGTCATCGTCCGGCTCCGCGACCGACGAGCCCGAGCCCTCCTTGGTCATCGTCGTCCCGCTGATGGTGTAGGCCGTGGCGGTGCTGCCGCTGAGCGTCCATATCTCCAGGCTGCCTGACCCCTGGCCGTCGGAGCCATTGTTCACGTCGGCCTGCAGAAGTGTCGGCGGAGTGGATCCCCACGGCACGGTGATCTTCGTCCAAGTGCTCGCCGTCCCGATGATCGGCCCAGCCGCGCAGTCACCGGTCGCGCAGCCGGGGTTGACCGACTCGTAGAGCGCTCCAGTGCTGCGGTCAAGCGCCAGCAGGACCGTATCGGCCGGATCACCGTTCTCGTTGGTCGAGTCGGGCAGCTGGGCGGTCGCCAGGCTGTAGTTCTCCCAGTCGGCCGTGCCGTCCGGAGCGTCGGTGGTGCTGGACTCCAGGGTCTGGTCCCACAGGTACCCGCCGGGGGAGAAGGCGGTGTACAAGTTCAGTTCATAACCGATCGTGGAGTTCCCCAGCACGCCGATCACGTCGGTGATGCCCGTCCCGAGCTGGCTGGCATTACCGGCCGGCACCAGGGTCACCGGGTTGTCTGTGGTGTCGAAGTTCGTGTCCTCCCAGGTGCCTGCCGGGATGTTGTAACTGTTGCCCGATCCCCAGAACGTGCTGCCCCAGTCCAGGGTCCCAGAGCTGCCGAAGGCACACAGAATGACGGCGTTGCCGGCGTGCGTGCCGGACGGGTAGTAGGCCGTCACGTCCTGCACCCCGTGGCCGCAGAAGTTGCCGTGCAGCACGCTCGCGCCGCTCCAGTCGGCTGGCCCGCCAGACGGCGCGTTAATGCCGTTGCCGAGCGAGCCGATGTCAAGCGGCGGATTCACCGCGCCGTTGCCGCTGCCACGGGACAGGTACAGGCTGGCGTCAGTTCCGGTGCCGACAGTCAGCAGGTCTGGGTACGAGCTGTCGGAGAAGTAACCGTCGGGCACAGACGTCCCCGAGGGCATCGTGCTGTCCACCGTCTGCGTAAAGGGCTCGCCGGGATTGCCCACCGAGGATATCCCCGTCACGCTGAACGTCAGCGGCCCGAGCTGCGAGCCGATGTCGATCGTCCCGGACCAGTCGCCGCTGCTGGCAGTGACCGTGACCGGTGGCGTCGTCCCGATCTGGTACTCGTACGTCGACGGGCACGCGGTGCCGCATCCTGACGGCTCGGTGAAGGTCACCCCGGTCACTTCCTGGCCGGGATTGACCGCCGCTGGCATCCCCGCCACCGTAGGCTGCGACGGCCCGGCGGTGTTGTACTCGAAGTAGCACTTCGATGACGCTGCCGACTGGCTCCAGACGTTCTCAGTCGTCTCGGTGTAATAGAACTCGTGCTCGCCGGTTCCCTCCCAGCCCTGGACCGTCGCCCGCGGGATGGTCTGGTTCAGGTCACCAGACCCGTCCAGCACGAAGGAGTCCACCGAGGGGTCGCTGCCACTGTCGTAATAGATGTCGACCGTCGTCTCCAGGTCGGACAAAGTGTCGCTGTAATCGTCGGAGACGTTGTTGGCCTCGAATTCGATATTGTCGTTGCCGATCTGGGCCGGGTCGCTCGCGCTCGTAGCGCAGCCCCCGCCCGGGTTGGTGGCCGCCGACGGGGCATTCGGCGGGTTGTAGTAGGTGAAGACCAGCGTGATGTCCGACTTGCCGGGCTGGAACTGCCGCCACTGGTCAGAGTCCGACTCACTAGCGGCCCGGATCCCCAGCGTCAGGTTGTTGACATCGCCCCGGACGTCGTTCTGCACCAGGGTTGCCAGCGCCGTGGCACTCCCGGCCGTCGCCTTGCTGCCGGAGCCGAAAGTCACGTCAGACCCGCTCGACGGAGCCGGGCAGCTGGAGGAGTACCCGTAACCGTCGAAGCTCTCCTCCTCCTCGTCGGCGATCCAGTCGGCGCTGTCATAGGTTGTCGTGGACGAGATCTTCCCGGTCCACCACAACTCCATGGGCTCGTCGGTTGGGCAGGTCGCCACCCAGATATCGCGCAGGTAAAGGTCGGCCGAGTAGACCGTGGTGTTCTTGTAGTTGCTGATATCGGTTGGTATCGGCATGTGGAACAACGACCTGGCCACGTCGATGCCGTCGCAGCCGGAAAAGTCGCAGTAGCCGATCTGCAGGTCCTGGCTGGTTGAGTCCCAGCTGCCATCCTGTACGCCGTCGTCACTGGGGTAGCCGCTCTCGACCTCCGTCCAGTCCGCCGCGTCCTGCGTTGGCGCCGTCGCTGCGTTGGCGGCGGTCGGGTCGAGATAGAGCGGGTACTGCACGCCATTGCCGGTCAGCACCGAGGCCGGCACCGACAACGTCAGGGCCCCCCCGGACACGCTCAACGGCAGCTGCGTCACCGTGGCATACGCGCCCGGAGCCGTGACAGACGAGTACGCGGGCAGACCGGACGGGGAAGCGACCGTGACGCCACCCGCGGTAACAAGCCGCGCTCCGGCCGGAGGCGGCGTCGAGTCCCAGACCTCGGGCTCGGTGACAGTAAAGGCCGGGACGGTGTCAGGACCGTGGTTGTCCACCCAGACCGCGACCGCGCCGCCCGGCTCCTGCGTCAGCGTCTCACCCGGAGCGGACGCCATCAGCCGGAGATTGTGCAGGCCGGGATCGGCGGCCGCGGCCGCGCTCTGCACGACCAGCGTGCTGGTGTACGAGCCCTCCGGGCTCACCGTGACGACCAGATCGACGCCTGGCAGCACGTTCTGGTACGTGGCGGTGGCACCGGAAAGCACGGGCTGCGGCAGGGCCGTCGGCCACGACAGGTCGAAGGTCCGGCCGCCCGATGACATCGTCACGAACGGCGCGGACCCGCCAGCCGACAGCGACAAGCCAGCAGACGTCGCGGCCGGCACGACCCGACCGCCGGAGAACCGCAGCGCTGGATTCAGGCTCACCCACTGGCCAGCCTGGAACGTGCGTGTCGGCATCAGCGAATCGGAGACAGTGAACATGCCGTCCGGGTCTGCCGACGTCTGCGATGTCGGCGTCGTAAGCGAGGACACCACCACGCTATGGCCGGTCTTCATAGCCAGGGCCATCGCCTCAGAGCTGGTCAGGGGTCCAGTTGAGGGTTGGGCGGCCGAATGTAGATTCGCCACGCTGGTCGCCGCCTGTCCGGCCACTGACGGCCCGGCAACCGCTAGCGCGCCCGCAAGAACGCACACCGCACCGCCGGCGGTCAGCCGCCAGAACCACCCAAGCCTGCGGAGCGACATCCACCGTTGCATTGCCCCACCCGTCCCTCGTTGCTGCTTCAGACGCCATGCCAGCCGACGCGGCTCGCATCAGTTCGCGCACGGTCAGCCACCCCATATCGTGAGGAACGGGCAAACTGCTGCCAATGACTACACAGCGTCGGCAATCCGCCATGGCGGAAACCCGCCACCAGGCTGTGCTGTAAGTGGTTGTGCCGCGCACCAACTCGCAGCCGCCGTCGCCCGCATAGCTCGGCGCGCATCGGAATGAGGCAATGGACATCCAGCATCGCCGTGCTTTGCCGCGGATGGTTTCAGCAGAATTGTGCCGCGCATTGCACTGTAAAGATAACGCGCGAGCAGCGGTACTAGTTAGCGGCGTCTCGTCCGGGCAGCATCCGCTGGAAGTAGGCCAGCACTAGCCTCACGTCCGGGTTAGGGACAGCGAACTCAAGTCGGCTCTGAATAGTCTCGCCCACTATCACACTAAAGCCAGCCCACCAAAGTGGGCCGTCGGGTCGGTAATTGCCATACGACCTGATCCTTCGATCAGAGGCAGGGTCACGAGCACGCACGGACGCGGCAGTAATGGACTGCCTCACATAAATCGTCTGCCGAGTGGGTGTAAACCAGTATGGCCGCAACCTGATCTGTCCAGGAAGGAGGTCGAGCGCGCGGTAAACAAACTTGACGGGATACTCCGGCGCGAAGCCGCGGAAGAAGCAAGACACCGACCGGCCCTCGTTACGCCCGATCGCGGTGAGGTCAGACTGTATTGCCTGCTCTCGCGGAGCACGATAGGCAGCCTTCAGCACATCCAACCCCGTACGACTGCCAGCAGCCCGCCGTGGATACCGCGACGGGCCGCTCACTCACTCACCGCCGCCCTCGCCACCCGTCTCTTCGCCTCCGCTTCCGGAGGTCGGGTCGAAATTGCCCAGTGCGCCCACGTCCATGGCACGCAGGATGCCAAGGGGACTCCACTGGTCCGAAGGAGTCTGTGCTTCATAGCTTATGCCGCCGATACCGGCGCCAAGTCCCATGCCGGTCAGCGCGACTTTGCTTGCGGCCATGCCGATGGCCTCGCCTCCCATCGCCCAAGCGCCTCCGGTCGCGCCTGAAACAGCGCCCCAGCCTACGCTCTCGATCCACCCACGGGCCGTATGCTGGCCCCCCGACACTGCATAAGTGCCCGCTCCTACCGCTCCTCCGATAGCCGCTGCAGTACCTATGAGCGCCTCTGCGCCGACCGCGGCGATGGGCGCGCAGAGGCCGGCGGTCCCAGCTATGCACACCCCAGCCAGAATGCTTCCGCCAACGATAATTGCGGCTTGAGCAATGCCGCGCCAGTGAGCCGACACCTCGTGCCCGATCCAGCTGAAGAGGTCGAACCCGCCACCCGCGGGTGGCGGCGATAGCGAGCAACCTGGGTCGAGCCCGAACCGCAGATCGGCGCCGCTGCAGTATCCCCCGGAGTCTGCTGCCTTTTCGCTGGCTTCACGTGCCTGGGATTTAGCCTGCGCAAGCATCTTGGCGTCGAAGTTGGCGGTGGCGACGTAACCCTCGACCCGCTGCCGGACGTAGACCGGGTTCTGATACTGCTTGACGATGGCCTGCATCGTCGCAGGGTGGCAGTAGCAGTTCTCCAGCTGCGTGTTCTCGACGTAAGAGGCTACGTAGTCATACTGCTGCTGGGCCTGCTGTTGCTCCTGCTGCTGCTGCCGGTCGTAGTAGCTCTCCAGGTACTGGATGCTCCCGCACGGGCCGCCAGCGGCGCATATCATGAGCCCCGCCGGGTCGCTGTCGGTTGTGGGGTCGTCGGCGGCATAGGAGTACCCGTTGTATTGCTGCGGGTCGCCGACCTCAAAGACGGGGTCAGGGGAAATGAACCGGCCGATAGTGGGGTCGTACATGCGGGCGCCGAGGATTGTCAGCCCGGTGCTGGCCTGGGTGGGCATGCCGAGGTAGCCGTTGGCGTCGGGCCAGGTGCCGGTGGCGGTGCCGCGGGGGGCACCGAACGGGGTGAACTGCCGCCAGATCGGGTCCTCGCAGTCGTTGTTGAGAGCGAGCATGCTGGTGCCCTGCCGGTCAGTGACTTCGAAGTCGTAGGCCGACCCGGATCCGGTGCGGACCACCTCGCCGCCGCCGGGCAGGCTCAGGAACCGGGTACCGGTGACGGTGGACCCGGTCGCGTAGATCTGCTCGCCGGGCAGGTACAGCGTAATCAACGACGGGGCCTCGGAGACTAGGACATCCCCGGTGGTGTCGTAGACATAGCTTGTGGTCCCGGCGCTGGTTGTATCGGTGGCCAGCGTGCCGTTGGCGTTCCAAGTCAGGGTTTGGTCGCCGGTGCTGATGTCGCGGCTGGTGGTGTCGCCGTCGGCGTTGTAGCCGTAGCTGGCGGCGGACGTCCCGCTGGGCCCGGTCGTGGCGGCGGAGGTGAGGGTGTCGGGCTGGCCGCTGCTGGTGCCGTTGCCGTCGTTGTAGGTGTAGTTAGTGACGGTGTTGGTGCCGCCGCTGGTCAGCGCGTACTCCGTCTGGCTGGTCTGATCGCCCAGGGCGTTGTAGGCCCAGCTGGTCCAGTACTCCCCGCCGCTGATGCCGTCGCCGACGGTGCCGGACGAGCCGACCGACGGCGCGGACGAGCACGATGAGGACGAGGAGCTGTCGGTGGTCCAGGCCTGGGCCAGCTGGTCCAGCAAGTCATAGTCGAAGCACTGGGTCTCATCCTGGCTGCCGTTGCGGACGTCGGTCTCGGCGGTGATGTTGCCCGACGGGTCGTAGGCGTAGCTGGTGGAGTCATACGGCGTCGACGACACGGCGGTATTCGTGACCTGGCTGTTGGTCAGCTCGCCGGTGTTGGGGTCGTAGGTATCGGTGATGTAGGCGTTGTCCGAGGTCGAGCCGATCTCCTCCTGTGCGACCTGCGACAAGTCGGTGTAGGTGACATCCTGCACGTAGGCTGCCAGGTTCGACGACAGCGTCGACGCCAGGTCGAATGCGGTCGAGTAGCCGTCTACGACGGTCTCGGCCGGCAACGCGGGGCTGGACGCCGATGAGGCTGGGTAGGTCTCGTGCAGCGGCTGCCCGGTGATCGCGGTATAGGTGTCGGCGTAGCTATAGCTGGTGTCGGAGAGCGCACCAAGCGAGCTGTTCGTGGGCAGGCTGATCTTCTCGCCGGTCGACTCGCCGAACGCATTGAATCCGGTCTGCTGGACGGTGTACGCGTTGCCGGCTGAGTCGTACGATGTCGCGGTCGTCAGCTCACCGATCGGGTCGGTCATCCCAGAGACGGCGTCGTTGGAGTTGTCGTAGACCCAGGCGGCCATCGGTTGCGGCGAGGACGAGTTAGTTGTATTGGTCTCGCTGACCTGCCGACCCAGAGCGTCATAGACCCAGGTGATCTTGTTGCCTACTTGGTCGGTGGAGGTCAGGACGTTGCCATCGGCGTCGTAGGTATACGCGGTGGTGCCGGTGTTCGGCGTGGTGGCCGACGCCACCTCGCCGAGCTGGTTGTAGGTCCGGGTCCAGGACTCGCCATCGTCGGTGATGGCCGACAGCTCACCGAGGGTGTTGTAGGAGTCGGTGACCGTCTGGTAAGCGCCGCCGCTCAGGCTGACGACCGGCACGTTGTCGGAGTTAGAGGTGACCGACACGGTCGGCGCGGTTGTCCAGGACTCCAATGCGGTCGTGCGGCCCAGCGCGTCGGTAACTGCGGTGGTCGGCGTCCCGCCGGTCGGCGGGATCTGGGTGACCTGGTCGCCGGTGTAGACGGTGTAGCTGGTCGACCGGACAGCCGAGTCGTCGTAGTCGATGACCTCCACCGGTCGTCCCATGCCGTCGTACTCGGTGACGGTCTGGTCAGGCACCTGGCTGTCGGCGATTGTCAGGATCGACGAGCCGGGGCTGGCGGTCGAGTCCCACCAGTTAGTGTTGGTCTCCCACTCCTCGCCCAGACTGTTGTAGAAGTGGTCGGTGACCAGGATCCCGCCCTGCGGGGTCGGCACCTGGGTCTGGCGCAGCCGCAGCAGCGAGTCGTACAACGCGGTGGACGTGACGTAGCCGCCCGCGTCATTGAGAGCCTCGGTAGTCACCACGGTCGGGCCGGTGCTCGAAACGTCGTAGGAGTAGATCAGGTCCGCCGCGCTCGAGGTGGCCCGGCCGTCCTCCCACACACTGGTCAGCCGGCCCAGCTCGTCGTACTGGAAGCTGGTAGTGATCCCGTTGGCGTCGGTCTCGGTGACGGGCAGGCCGCGCTCGGGGTCGAAGGTCGTTGTTGTGGCCTGGCCGAGTGGGTTGGTAACCGTCTCGCTGGTCGTGCTGCCGTCGGTGTAGGTGTAGCTAGTGTTGGTCGGGCTGTAGGTGGCCGTACCGCTGACCAGGTGGTACCCGCCATCGCCGTCATAGCTGGCGGTGACCTGGCCGTAGTTGTCGTACACGGCCGCGGACTGCGTCTCGTAGGTGAACGCCCCGCCGGAGTACCCGGTGGCCAGCTGCACCACCGACGCGTCGGAGTTGGCCGGCGCGGCCTGAGGCCACGTGGGCGATGTCGGCTGCGGCCAGGTTTGCGCCAGCGTCGGGTCGTCGTAGAAGGTCCTGGTGTCGGAGATCACCTGGGTGGAGTAGTCCAGATCGGATGGCGCGGTCAGCTCGTTCAGGACCGAGCCGGGCGCCGATACGCCGTCGGGATTCGACCCACCGCACGCAGCTGCGTCGACCTGAGTCGACGACACCAGCCCGGCCAGGTATGGCGATGTGCTCGCCGCTGCATAGCTCAGCTGGGTGCAGGTTTCCTGCGACGTCTCGGACAGGTCACCGTGGGCATAGATGAACAGCGGCAGCCCCGCCGTAGCATCGGTCACCGTGGTGTCGTAGCCCGTATCCGTCTCGGTCTCCCGCCACGTGGTCGTGGAGGTATCAGTGATCGCCTGCCGCGTCCACTCCTCCACCTCCCCGGTGAAGTTCGCCGTCAGCGCCGGCAGCCCAGACCGGGTTCGCGACGCGGCTGCGCCCGACACCCAGTACGAGTAGATCTGAGAGTCATCGACCGGGCCGCCGTCATAGGCGTACTGCGTGGTCTCCAACGTATCCCCGGCCAGCTGATCCAGGTCCGGGTGAGTGTTGCCTTGTGAGTCGGGGAGGTTCACCGCCGTGGAGTCGTTGTCGTCGGACATGCCCTGGTAGTACGTCGTCTGCGACTCCTGCAACGGATCGGAGCCCGTACCGCTATAGGTCGTGACGGCCTGGTAGCCGCGCCACTGTCCGTAGGTGCGGTACTGCGGCTGCACCACCTCGTTGTCGTCGTAATGCCAGGCCGGGTCGGCGTAGCTGTATGACGTGTACAGACCCGGCGAGCCGCCGGCCGGGTCGGTCTGCTGCACCGACGCGACCGCGTACTTGATGTACCAGTCCGGGCCCGTGGACGGGGTGAACGAGCCCCAGTACACCGGGAAGCAGCTCTTGGCATTACCCGACGGCGTCGGCGGCGACGTCACGCTGCACGGATCGGGCTCGGTGTAGCTGACCTTGATCACCGACCCGGTCTCGGTGGTGATCGTGGCGATCCGGTCCCGGTCCAGCGCCGGGTAAGTGCCAGGGTTCAGCCGGTTGGGCAGCAGGACTGGGGTGAATGTCGTCGGCGGCAGCGTTACCGACGACCCGGACGTCCCGGGAGAGGAGGAGTCGCTGCCGGTTTGGGTGATCGACGACAGCCACAGCGTTGGCTCGGTCCCATCCGTGGGCTGCGACCACTCCTGCGACAGCGCCCACGAGTCCACCGTTGTGTACGCCGATCCGTTCCACTGCTTCGTGGCGATGGAGTTCAGCGCGACCGTGGACCAGTACGACGGCGCGGTCACCGAGCACGACGTCGACCCCGAAGCGCAGTAGTCCTGTACGTACGGCACGTCATCCCAGTTCGGTGCCGTGGTCGAGTTCAGCGGGTTGCAGTCTGCCGACGAGGCAAAGCACCGGTCACCCGTGCTGAAGGTCACCTCGTCAGCCGGATGGCCGTAGACGTTGCCATTGGTGAACCCATAGGAGATGTGGTCCAGGTAGGCATCGCGCACATACGAGACCGCTGACGTCGTGCCGGTCTCCGCGTAGGCGTTCATCGACTGGTCGTAGAAATACGCCATCGCGTCATCATTCACGTCGACGACGTAGTCCAGATTCCACTGATAGGCCATCAGGCAGGACGAGTCGTCGAAGCTCGACCCGTTGATGTCATAGCACGGGTCGCCGCTGTGCGCGGAGAACACCGGCTCCCACTGCACCGAGTTGGTGGCTGCGTCCCCGCTGGCCCACCCCGGCAGATGGTTCAGTCCGAAGTAGTACGTCGTGCCGTCCCTGGTCTGGACCTTCCAGTAGTCGGTGAACTGCGTGCCCTGCCCGTTCCCGGAACTGACGTAATGCGTGACTATCTCGCCGGTGTCGTTCGAGGCATAGCAGGTGCTGGTCGCGGTGTAGCTGAACGGGACCGGGCACACCAGCGGCGTGGACTGGCCGTTCAGCGACAACGTCAGGATCGGGCCGTCATAGCACTCGTCCTGGGTCGCATCCGGCGACGCCGTGCCCTCCGGATCGTCCTGGCACGGGATGAACGTCTGCTCGATATATGACTGCGGTGTGGACCAGCCATCACCCACCCAGGAGGACTGCACCTGCACCTGCGCGGTCTGCCCGTCCACCGACCCGGAGTCGTAGTTCAGCCCCACCTGCGGCTCCAGCGCGCCTGGCGCAGGCGGCACCGAGATCGGGT
>Ga0187783_10003435_pt1 | contig 11662 bp, 8 predicted proteins | sample 1015_SJ02_MP02_2_FD_132471 | JGI IMG/M metagenome (GOLD analysis project Ga0187783, IMG submission 132471) | Tropical peat soil microbial communities from peatlands in Department of Meta, Colombia - 1015_SJ02_MP02_20_MG | ecosystem: Environmental > Terrestrial > Soil > Wetlands > Peat | place... | reverse complement strand
CCCACGACCGGCAACCTCGCCGTTGCCAACAGTGCCAACGTGACGATCTTTCCACCCGCAAGCGGAACGCCGCTCACCTACACGGCCACGAACATGAAATCCTATGCGTACTTGGACTACGATGCGTCGGGCAATTTATACGTCGACGGTGAGGGGCTCAAGGGAGGATTTGCGTTGGCCATGCTGGTGGCGCAAAGTAATAACCTAACCGGACTCAGTCTGTCGAATCTCGGCAGTGGCAAGCATCGCGCAGGCGGCCTGATTTGGGATGGCCAGGATATCGCCGTTGCCGACTCTTTGAGCACGGTCATAGATCGAATCAGTGTCTCGGGAAGTAAGGCGGAAATCGTCGATAGTTGGCGCATCCCGAATTGGAAGCTTCACTACGACCCCGTCTTCGCAATCGATCATGCGCGCCTGCTATTCCCGCGCGACGGCGAGTTGGAATTCTTTAGCTATCCGCCAAAAGGACCTGCCAAGAACGGCTTTACGGGCGACATTGGTACCGTATTGACGATCGCTCCTGAGGTAACGAATTAACCGAAACGGCAGATACCGCATCGCGCAGAGCGCCACAACCTGTGTCATCCTGAGCGGAGGCGCGCAGCGCCGTAGTCGAAGGACGGCTTACGACGCCTACCGTTTTCGAGCCAATCGTTCCCCAGTACGTCGCGCTAGCCTGCGAATCGCCGCCCAGTCCCCCGCTGCAAGTGCTTGTTTCTTTGCGCGCGACCATCCCTTGAGTTGTTTCTCCCAGCGAATCGCATCCCAGACTTCCCGGAACTGCGATACATGCACCAGTGCGACGGGTCGCCGAGTGAACGTGTAGCATTCTGGATCGTTGCCGTAGTTGTGTTGCGCCACGCGCTGTTCTGCGTTGTTGGTGATGCCGACGTAGAACGAGCCATCGCTGCAGCGGACCATGTAGACGAAGAAGGTCTTCACGCGATCAAACTGCGTCAGGCTGCAGAACCGTCTAGCTCGAGCTAACCGTCCTTCGTCCTTCGACTGCGCGCCTACGGCGCTTCGCTCAGGATGACACAGGGTTAGGCGGCGCTTCGCTCAGGATGACACAGTTGTGGCGCCCGTCCTTCGACTGCGCGCCTACGGCGCTCCGCTCAGGATGACACAGGGTTGTGCGGCGCTCCGCTCAGGATGACACGCCGACAATAGTGCCGGCGCCCAGTACCTCTTCGGACTCGCAGTCGAGGAGCGCGACCAGCTGCCCGGGCGCGATCGCGCGCTGCGGTTGGTCGAAACGCAGCTGTAGCGTTCCGTCGCCGGGAAGCGTCGCGAGCGCGCGTGCCGGCGCGGCACGATATCGGATCATCGCGCGAACCGGTGTATCCCGCTGCGAAAATCGTTCCGGCCGAATCAGGTTGACCTCATCGGCCTGCAGCTCGCGCGAGAGCAGCTCGTCCTCGCGGCCGATCACGACCGTGTTCGTCGCAGCGTCGATGCGCGTGACGTAGCGCGCGCCGTCGTTTCCCGCCGGAAGACGCGCGCGTTGGCCGATGGTGTAGTTCGCGACGCCGGCATGTTCGCCGACACGCGCGCCGCTCGATGCCAGCACCGCGCCGGGTGCGGCGATTTCCGGATGCAGACGCGCGAGCACGCTGCGGTAGTCGCCGCCTTCGACGAAGCAGATATCTTGCGATTCGGGCTTGTCGTGAACGGGAAGTCCGAGGCGACGCGCATGTGCGCGCGTCGTTGCTTTGCCGAACTCGCCAAGCGGCAGCAGCAAACCATCCAGCTGCTGCGGCGTCAGCTGCGCGAGTGCGTACGCTTGATCTTTGGCATGCGCGTTTCGGAAGAGATGCGCTCCGTCGTCGCAGTGCTCGAGGCGTGCGTAGTGTCCGGTCGCGACGTAGCGCGCACCTAACCGCTCGGCATAGCGCGAAAGCGTGCCGAGTTTAACGAAGTTGTTGCAGGAAACGCACGGATTCGGCGTGCGTCCGGCGGCATAATCGTCGGCGAACCGCTGGATCACGTTGCGCTGAAACGTCTCTTCGAAATCGAGAACGTAATGTGGAATGCCGAGCACCGCGGCGCTGCGCCGAGCGTCGTCGAAGTCGTCGATTCCGCAGCAACTCTTGGCGTGCGCGGGACGCGAAGGCGTATACATCTTCATCGTGATGCCCACGACGTCGTAGCCACGTTCGACCAAGAGACCGGCAGCAACCGCCGAGTCGACGCCGCCGCTCATCGCGGCGATGACGCGTTCCCGGCTCATGCCATTGCGTGTTGAATCGTCATACAGCGTGGAACAGGATAACATTAAGACGGCGCTAACTCAAACCTCAAATGGCAGGAGACGCGCTGGGTGAGCGGTTTCGCGCGGCACGCGAGGCCCGCAAGCTCTCGCTCTCGGACGTCGCCGATAAGATCCGCATTCGATCCGTCTATCTGGCGGCGATCGAAGAAGAGAACTGGAACGCGATTGGTCCGGCGGTCTACGTCCGCGGCTTCCTTCGAACGTACGCACGCTTCCTTGGATTCGACCCTGAAGAAGCGGTGGCAGCGTTCAGCGCCACGCAGCCCGCTCAGCCTGCGGGGCCCGGCTCTATGGAGCGCAAGCCCGCGCCCGAGTCGAGGCTCGCGTGGGGACCGGTGTTGCTCTGGATTGCCGGCGCGGTTGCGGTCGTTTTGATTGCCTTTGTGGTCTACAACGAGCTCACGTTGCGCTCGGGTCAAAGCGTGGCCGGTATCGCACCGGCCTCGGCCACTCCAAGTTCGGCGCCAAGCGCCGCGCCGACCGCAGCTCCCACGCATACACCGGCCGCCTTTGGTGCGAATACCCTGGCGCTGGTCTTTTCCGAGACCTCGTGGCTGCGGGTCACGGTTGACGGCAGTGTTAGCATGGAGGGTACGTTCCCGGCCGGAACAACCAAGACGTTTCACGGTAAGAACGCTTTGGTGCGCATCGGCAACGCCGGCGGCGTGGAGGTGTACGTCAACGGCAAAGACCTGGGAAAGCTTGGGAAGCCGGGCGACGTCGTCGATCACGCCTTTACTCTTTAAGAGAAGGAGCAGCGCAGGAATCAGTGGCGAGCGAATCCTCGTTCGACGTCGTTTCGCGCGTCGATCAACAAGAACTCGACAACGCGCTCAACCAAACGCGCAAGGAGATCGAGAACCGCTTCGATTTCAAACATAGCAAGACCAGCATCGAATTCGACGGCAAGAAGATAGCGCTGGTCTCCGATGACGAGTTGAAAATGAAGAACGTCGTCGACGTGCTCCAGAGCAAAGCGGTACGGCGGGGCATCGACATTAAGGCATTCGACTTCGGAACTGTCGAGCCGGCGGGCGGCGGCACCGTGCGCCAGCTGGTGACCTTGCGCAGCGGTATACCCAAGGATCGAAGCAAGGCGCTGTTGGAGCGAATCAAATCGCTCAAACTGAAGGTATCGGCGCAGTACCAAGACGAGCAAATCCGCGTCTCGGGCAAGAACAAGGACGATTTGCAGAAAGTCATCGCCTCATTACGGTCAATGGAGTTCGAGCTGCCGCTGCAGTTTGTGAACTACCGCTAGCGGGCCGATGCCAAGCGTCTCGTTCGTCAGCCTTGGCTGCGCAAAGAATCTCGTGGATACCGAGGTGATGATTGCCAAGCTCGGTGCCGCGGGCTGGCATCTGGAAACGCAGACGGAGCGCGCCGACACGGTGATCGTCAACACCTGTGCGTTCATCGATCCGGCAAAAGCCGAATCTACGCAAGTCATTCTCGAGCATGCCGCCAACAAGCGGCGCGGTCAGCAGCTGATCGTTGCCGGCTGTTTGGCCCAGCGTTACGGCGATCGGCTGCAGAGCCTGATTCCCGAGATCGACGGCGTAGTTGGCACCGGCGCGTACGCCGGCATCGTCGAACTGCTCGAGGACGTCGAAGCCGGGCGACGACCCGTCCGTCTCGATTTCGAGCCGGAACCCGAGCACGACTTTTTGCCCCGGCTGGTCACGACGCCGCGCGCCACGGCTTATTTAAAAATCGCCGAGGGATGCGATCATCCGTGCACCTTTTGCATCATTCCGGCGCTGCGAGGCTCTTTTCGCAGTCGCACGCCGGAGTCGATCGTAGCCGAGGCGCAAGCCTTGGTGCGCGGTGGCGCCAAAGAACTGATTCTGATCGCGCAAGACACCTCCATGTGGGGCCGAGATCGCGGCCTGCGTCGCGGTGGCCTGGCCGCACTACTCGAAGAACTGCACCAAATCGAGGCGCTGCACTGGATCCGCTTGCTGTATCTCTATCCGGCGACGGTCGATCGCGAGCTGGTCGACGCAATTGCGCGCCTACCAAAGGTCTGCAAATACATGGATATGCCGCTGCAGCACGCGCATCCGGAGGTGCTGCGCGCGATGCGCCGGCCGGGCAACGGGGAACGTTATCTCGAAATCATCGAAGACTTCCGAGCGCGGGTTCCCGGCATCACGATGCGCTCGACGTTCATCGTTGGATTTCCCGGCGAGCGCGACGAGCACGCCGATTACCTGCAGGAATGGATCGCACGCGCGCGGCTCGATCGCGTCGGCTTCTTCGAATACAGCGCCGAAGAAGGCACGCCGGCCGCCGCGCTGCCCGCTCGTGTGAGCGTGCGACGCCGTCGCGAACGGCTTATCCGCTTGCGCGAAGCGCAGCGGCTGGCATCCGAGCGTTCGCGCGCCCGGCGCAGCGGTTCGACCGTGCGCGTCCTCGTTGAAGAATCGCGACAGCTGCGCGAGCGCGATCCGCTGCGGCGCAAGCTTGGGAGCGGGCGGGCATGGTTCGGCCGCTCCGAAGGTGAAGCGCCCGGAGTCGATGGCGGGATCTATTTCACCGGCGACGCGCGACCCGGCGAGTTCGCCGACGTTCGTCTCGAGGGGGCCGGGCCGTTCGACTTTTTTGGGCGCGCGATATGATCGCTAAACGAATCGCATTGATCCTCGGGCTGATCGTGCTCGGCGCAGCGGCGGCCTTCGCCGGTTACGCCGTTGTGGAACGGCGCAATCCGGTCGTTGCCATCTCGCAGATCTTCGTTCCGACGCCGCAACAGGTTTTCGGCAAGCCGAACCTGCTGGTACTGGTCGAGGGACTCGATTACGATTACAACGAGAAAGACGAAGAGTACTCGAGCGATTCGCGCAGCGACGTCATCTGGGCGGTGAATCTCGATTTTCCCAACAAGCGCATCTACCAGCTGTCGGTTCCGCGCGACATGGTCGCGACGCTACCCAACGGGACGCAGACGAAGATTAACGCAGCCCAGTCCGACGGCGGCGTAAAGGAAGCCAAGAGCGTAATCGCCGGCTGGCTGGGCATCCCCGGGTTCGACCGTTACGTGATCCTGCGCATTGACGCAACCCAGGCCTTCATCGGGGCGCTGGGCGGTGTGGACGTTGACGTGAAGTCGTCCGATTGCCTGCGCTACAAGACCGGTTGCAGCAACGAACGGCTCGACTACGACGACACCTGGGGCCACCTGCACATCCATTTAAAGGAAGGTCTTCAACACCTCAACGGCCCCCAGGCGGTGGGGTACATGCGCTTTCGCGAGGACTGGTGCAGCGATCCGTGCCGGATCATGCGCCAGCAGCAGGTGCTGCGCGCGCTCACCGATCGCTTGAAAAGCGACCGGGTGAACACTTTCCTGCACATGGGCGACCTGCTGGCCGTTTTTCACAAGTACGTGGAAACCGATTTTAGTAATTCCGAGCTGATTTCGCTGGCAAGCTACTATCAGGGGATTGCCAGCAGCGCGATCGTCAGCGCCCAGGTTCCGTATACCGGCGACGTCGATCTCCCCAACGAGGGTGATTCGCTGATCCCGGACACGGAGGCCCGCGCGCACCTGGTCGCAACGATGCTCACCGCGCCGACCACGCCGGTTCCTTCGCCCGACGCGCTCGCGCTCGCGGCAATTCCGCCGTCCACGCTGCGCGTTGACGTCGAGAACGGCAGCGGGATCACCGGTGCGGCAGGGCGCGTGGCAAGCGTGTTGCGCCAGGCCGGCTTTACCATTGGGGACGTGGGCGATGCCGATCGCTCCGACTACACCGCGACCGAGGTTCACGAGCACTCGAGCGTCACGTTTGCCGGCGCGCGAGTGCGCGACGCGCTGCCGCGTGGGTTGCGCGACGCGGCGGTGGTTTCCGATACGTCGCCCGGCGGATCGCCGCTGCCCAGCGCCACCACGAAGAGCGACGTTACGGTAATCGTGGGCAGCGATTTTGCGAAGAAATCGTAACGTGAGAGGCATCGTCGCGGTCCTGCTGGTCGCCGGATTGATTTACGGCGGCTGGCGCGCCGTCGTTCACCGCAGCAATCTCACGCCCGCGATCGTGACGCCGCAAACCGACGTGCACCTCGAGTTTTCCAGCGACGTGGTTGCGCGGCTCTATCGGGTAACGCACGAACTTCCCGAAGACCGTTCGGGGCGTCCGCGGCTGATCGCATTGACTTTCGACGACGGACCGTACCCGGTCTACACACCGATGCTGCTCGACGTGCTGCGCGATCTCGGGGTGCCGGCGACGTTCTTCCTCATCGGTCAAGACGCCAAGCAGTGGCCGGAGCTGGCAGAGCGGATCGAAGCCGATGGTAACGAGGTAGCTAATCACACGTACTCGCATCCGAATCTCGATCAATTGGATGCCGAGCGGGTGCGCAGCGAGATTCTCGAAGGGCGCGACGTGCTCTGGGCGCTCACTCACGATCCAGCCGTGCGAACGCTGATGCGTCCGCCGCATGGCCGCTACACCGAGCGCACGCTGCGCATCGCGCAGAGCCTGGGTTATTCGGTCGTGCTCTGGACCGACGACGGCGGCGACTGGCGCACGGTCACCGTCCAACGCTTGGAACGCCACCTGGTGCAGCACGCGACCGCGCCGGAGATCGTCCTGCTGCACAGCGGGAAGCTGGAAACCATTGAAGCGCTGCCATACGTCGTTACGCGCTTCAAGCAAGCGGGATACCGATTCGTCACCGTGGGAGCGCTGCTCAAGCTAGTGCAAACCAGCGAGCTCAACCATCCCCTGCGGCGCTCGGTTTAAACGAATTGCCGCGTCAGATCATTGACACCGAATCCAGCCGGCCGGCCTACGAACGCCGCCGGATGCGCCGGTTTGTGGTCTCGGCGCTGCTCTTCGTGGTGCTGGCAGCCGCCATCTGGTTACTTGCTCACCGCGCGCTAGGCCAGGAAACTCATCCCACTGGGGGAACCGCTTCCACCTGGCCTTGGATCGGCTTAGGATGACGAATTTGTACATCAGGATGAAACATTTGTTGAAGAGAGACTCGCTTCGCGCGCCGGGATTCCTGGCGCTGATCATGACGGCTGCTATCGTCGCGTGCAGCAACCTGGGGCAGACGACCGGCGTCAACGTCGGCCCAAACTTCCCTTCGCAGACGCTTTACGCGACCAACAGCAACCAAAACGCGGTCAGCATCTATACGAGCGGAACGAAGAACGGCGGCGGCCCGGCCTACCAGATCGGTGGAGCCAGCACCAGCCTCAACGGACCGCAGTATCTCGCCTTCGATCAGTCGCAGAACTTGTGGGTTACGAACTACAATCCCAGCACGCAAAAGGCGTTGCTCGTCGAGTTCGAGGCGCTAGCGACCGGCAACGTCGTGCCCCTGACGACGGTTGGCTTGGTGGGCTGGCCGCGGGGCATCGCGTTTTCGCCGGTGGCTCCGACGCCGCAACCTTCCAGTTCGGCTAGTCCGCCGGCGGATATCATGGTGATCGCCGACAACGATCCGACCACGACATATCCCAGCCAAATACTCCTCTTCATCGCCGGCTCGACGACGCCGTATCAAGCGATCGCCGGGCCTAAGCCGGGTCTAAAACTGCCCGGCGGCGTTGCGATCGACAAGCAGGGTCATATCTACGTGGCCAACATTCAGGGCAAGTCGGTCAATCAGTACATGCTGCCAACGCCTTCGCCGACTCCAAAACCGACGCCCACCCCGACGCCCACGCCGACACCGTCGCCCACTCCGTCCACTAGCCCGACCCCAACGGCCTCGCCGACGCCGTCGCCCACCCCGTCGCCGACGCCCACGCCGGTGAACGTCTATCCGCGCTTCAGCATCACGACCAAGAACGGCGTGATTACGCCCTACGGCGTGGCGCTCGACACGAGCGGCAACATTTACATCGCCGACCAAGGTAAACGCGGCGCGAGCTGCAGCTCTTCCAACGCGCCGTCGATCCTCGTTTTCCCGCCGTTCAACAAAAAGATTCCGTACACCAAGCCGATTCGCAAGATCCAGGGTTGCAACACGCTGTTGCTCGCTCCAACCGACGTGAAAGTCAGCACCAGCGGCATCATTTACGTTGCCGATACCTCGCAAAGCGGTGGGGGGATAATTTACTTCTTCCAGGCAGGAGCGAACGGCAACGTCGCGCCGATGAATTACACGTCGCCCGGAACGGTAACGGGAATCGGTCTCGTGCCGTAGCGGCCCATGGCGTTTCTCAAAACGATCATTGACGGCAACGAGCGCGAAGTCGCGCGGTTGCGGCGCACGGCCAAGGCGGTAAACGAATTCGAAGCGCAGATGTCTGCGCTCACCGACGCCGAGCTTCAAGCCAAAACTGCGGAGTTCAGGAGCCGGCTCGAGCAAGGCGAGCTGCTCGACGAGATGCTGGCCGAGACCTTCGCGGTCGTGCGCGAGGCCGGCAAGCGCACCATCGCCATGAGGCACTTCGACGTGCAGATCATGGGCGGGCAAGTGCTCTACGAAGGGCGCATCGCCGAGATGAAGACCGGCGAAGGCAAGACGCTGGTGGCGACGCTTCCGGTCTACGCCCGCGCGTTGGAAGGCCGCGGCGTGCACGTCGTCACCGTTAACGACTATCTGGCGCGGCGCGATGCCGAGTGGATGGGCCCGATCTATCAGTTTTTGGGATTGAGCGTCGGCGTGATTCAGCACGGGCTCGATTCGGCGCAGCGGCGAGCAGCCTACGCCAGCGACGTCACCTACGTCACCAATAACGAGGTTGGGTTCGATTATCTGCGCGACAACATGGCGTGGCAAGTGGAAGACCTCGTGCAGCGCGAGCTGTACTTCGCGCTGGTTGACGAAGTGGACTCAATTCTCATTGACGAGGCGCGCACGCCGCTGATCATCAGCGGACCGTCGCAAGAATCGGGAGAGCTGTACGACAAGTTCGCGCAGATCATTCCGCGGCTGAAGAAGGGCGAAGATTACACCGTTGACGAGAAGGCGCATGCGGTTCCGATCACCGAAGCCGGCGTCGCGCGCGTCGAGAAGATGCTGGGCATCCAGAATCTCTACGAGCAGCGCAACATCGAGCTGACCCATCAGCTCAACGCCGCGCTCAAGGCCTGGAACCTGTTCCATCGCGACCAGCAGTACATCGTTAAAGACGGCGAAGTGATCATCGTTGACGAGTTCACCGGGCGCCTGATGTATGGGCGTCGCTACTCCGACGGCATCCATCAGGCGATCGAAGCCAAGGAAGGCATCAAAGTTCGCGGCGAGGACCAAACGCTGGCCACGATCACGTTCCAAAACCTGTTCCGCCTGTACGATCATTTGGCCGGGATGACCGGCACCGCCAAGACGGAAGAGCGCGAGTTCCGCGACATCTACGGCTTGGACGTGGTCGTCGTTCCGACCAACATGCCGATGGTCCGCAAAGACAACTCCGACATCGTTTATAAGACGGAGCGCGCCAAGTTCGAGGCGGTCGTGGACGAGATCATCGCCGAGCATAAGAAGGGACGCCCGGTGCTGGTCGGCACGCGCTCGATCGAAAAGAGCGAGCTGCTGGCGACGATGCTGCGCCGCAAAGGCGTCGAGTGCAACGTGCTCAATGCCAAGTACCACGAGCAAGAAGCCGAGATCGTCAAGGACGCGGGACAAGAAGGCCAGGTGACGATCGCGACCAACATGGCCGGCCGCGGCACCGACATCAAGCTTGGCGATGGCGTCGCGCACAACGGCGGCCTGCATATCATCGGCACCGAACGGCACGAGTCGCGCCGGATCGACAATCAGCTTCGTGGGCGCTCGGGGCGCCAAGGTGACCCCGGCTCGTCACGCTTTTACGTTTCGCTGGAAGACGAAGTGATGCGGCTCTTCGGCGGCGAGCGCATGACCAACATCATGGAGCGCGTCGGCTTTACCGACGAGCAGCCGATCGAATCCGGATTGGTAACCAGATCCATTCAGCGCGCGCAGGGCAAAGTCGAAAACCACAACTACGAGATCCGCAAGCACGTGCTCGAGTACGACGACGTGATGAACAAACAGCGCTCGGTGATTTACGGCGACCGGCGGGCCACGTTGGAAGGAAACTTCGACTCCCGAACGTTCATGACGCAGACGCTCGAGGCAAAAGTCAACGAGGCCGTCGAAGAGAACGCGCCCGAGAACGTGCATCCGAGCGAGTGGGACCTTGAGGAGATGCTCAACCAGCTGGAGCTGATTTTCCCGATCAAGCGCGATATCGCGGTGAACGATTTAGCCGGCAAAGATCGCGAAGAGATCCGGCGGGTGCTTCTCGAGAAAGCACAACGAGCGTACGACGCAAAAGAGAGCGAAGTGACATCGGAGATTCTGCGCGTCGTCGAGCAGCGTTATCTCTTGCTGCCGATTATTGACCGCCAGTGGGTGGATCATCTCTGGGTGATGGATCACCTGAAGACTGGAATCGGCCTGCGCGGATACGGTCAAAAAGATCCGCGGGTGGAATATGAGAAGGAAGCCTTCGAGATCTTCGAATCGCTAAAGAACAACATCGCCGACGAGGCGATCAAAGGCGTCTTCCGCGTGCAAATCGAGCACGGTCCCCCGCAGCCGCAGCTCGTCCCACACGGTACGCAGTTCGAGCCGATCCCATCGGGCGAAATGGTGCCGCAGCCCGTTGCTGCCGGCAATGCGCTTCCGCCGCAGCAACTCGAACAGATGCTCGGCCCGATGCCCGGCACCGGCCGCCGAGTGCAGCAGTTCCACACCAATAAAGACGAAGAAGAAGTCGCGAAACCGATTCATCGCGAGCAGCCCAAAGTCGGCCGCAACGAAATGTGCCCGTGCGGCAGCGGTAAGAAGTTTAAGCGCTGCCACGGCGCCGCCGCGTAAAATTTTCTGTGTCGTCCTGAGCGAAGGACCCAGGGTGTCATCCTGAGCGGAGCGCCGCCAGGAGCGTAGTCGATTACACGTGGCGCCCGTCGCTGCCGCCTGCCCGAACCTCCCAAACGACCCCGTACCCGGAACCACCCACGTTGGTTGTGCCGAAGATATTCCCGTGCGAATCGAACTCCGGATTGCTGAAAACGTATTGTCCGTCGGTTCCGCCCGTGAAATCGTACAGGTCGACGTAGTTGTAAGTGCTCCCCGAGCGTTGCAGCTCATACACCGACCCGGAACTGTATTCACCGTCGCAATGGGTGGTCCCAAAGATATTGTCGTTCGGGTCGAGGTAAGCGGTGCGGAATTCGCCCGAGATCCCCCATCCTGACAAACTGTAGATCGTGTTGAACGACCAGCTTCCGTTCGAAGGCGTCAGTTCGAAAAACGTGCCTCCCCCGCTGCCCGGACCTTGGGTGGTCGCGCCAAAGAGATTGCCTTGCGCATCGAAGCTCAGGCCGGCGTACGGAGTCCCGCCGTCGGTCACGTTCCCGAACGTGTGGATGATCTGTTCGGTCCATT
>Ga0187783_10003434_pt1 | contig 11662 bp, 11 predicted proteins | sample 1015_SJ02_MP02_2_FD_132471 | JGI IMG/M metagenome (GOLD analysis project Ga0187783, IMG submission 132471) | Tropical peat soil microbial communities from peatlands in Department of Meta, Colombia - 1015_SJ02_MP02_20_MG | ecosystem: Environmental > Terrestrial > Soil > Wetlands > Peat | place... | reverse complement strand
GTCTGTTCCTGGGGGTCGGTGGAGCCTTTGCGGGCGCCTGGATTCGGACCCGTCGATCATCGTCGTCCACGGTCGATCGGGTCGTCATCGCCCTGATAGCGGCCGGCGCGCTGGCAACGTTGCTCTCCGTCGTGCTCCAGGGGCTCGATGCTCTTGCGGCTCCCCTCAATGACCTGTGGTGGTGGACGGCATGGAGAATCGGCGGGATCGGCGGTTACGGAATGAGCGCCGCGATAACGGCGGCGGCATTGATCCTTGGGGCCCTTTCGCTCCATATCCGCAACGGCACAGCTGCCAAGATATTATCCGCGACCGCCCTGATTGCAGTCGGCTTGGGCGTTGCCGCGGCAGGTCATGCGAACACCGTCGAGCCAAGGATGCTCGCGGTCTCGACTGTCTTCGTCCATGCGGGTGCGATCACTTTCTGGATCGGATCTTTGTTGCCGCTTCGTGCTTTCGTGCTTGCCGGCAAGCATGACACCAAAGCGGCCCTGTCGTGGTTCTCAAAGAGGGCGCCGTTTGCGCTCGTCCTGATCATTGCGTCCGGCGTTTTGCTGGTAGTGCTGCAGTTTGATGGCCAGGTGAGCGCACCGTGGCGCACCAACTATGGTCGCGTATTTGCGCTCAAATGTCTGGTGCTTATCGTTCTGTTCGCGCTTGCCGGCCTCAATCGCTTCTGGCTTGTGCCACGCCTCATTCGCGGCGAGAAGTCGAGCGCCAGGTGGCTTTCGGGCTCGATTGCCGGCGAAGTGACAGCGGCGGTCGTGATTTTCGCTGTGGTCGGCCTGTGGCGGTTCACACCGCCACCGCGCGCGCTCGCCGCGCAGGAGAGGACTACGTTCTTCACGCATGTCCACGGCCGCAACGCCATGGCCAACGTGACGATCGACCCCGGCCGCGTGGGTCGGGTTCATACCGCGATTGTCCTGCAGAACCCGCGAGACGAAAAGCCTCTCGCCGTCGAGGCGGTGACCATCGTGCTTGCGAGAACCGAAGGCGCAAGGGAAGTCATCACGCGGCACGCCACCAAATCCGACGATGGGAGCTGGCAGGTCGACAATCTGCCAATTCCGGCTCCCGGGATCTGGCAAATGTCCCTTCAAATCAGCATTAGCGATTTCCAGCAGGACGTCCTGAATGCGTCGATTGACATCAAACCATGAGAGGTCGTGGATGCGCTCTTTGGATAACCAAATACCGTTGACCGGGGAGAGCAGCGAATGCGGATCGTAAAACGACTCACTTGGATGGCAGGGGTCGTCGTTGTCTCAGGAATTACCGCCAAGACATCCTGGGCTGGTGGGGACCCGGCCGCCGGAAAAGTGGTGTTTGACACCATATGTCACAGGTGTCATGCCGCCCTACCCTACACCGGGCGGGTCGGCGACCGTCTCGCGGCGTTTCTGGCCAATCCCAAGCGGGTCAATCCAAAAACCGCGATGACCTTTCCGGGCCTCAGGAGCAGGAAGCAAATCGAAGACGTGATTGCGTACATCACCAGCGCTCATTGATGTTTGGTTGGTATGATGTTTGGTTGTTGTCTCGCGGCACGCACTGTTGCACCAACACCCGCGCGGTTGCCAGCATGTCGACCGACCGGTAGGAGTAAGCGCGCAGATGGTATTGAGCAATCCTGGGAACCCGCCGTCGAGCGCCGGACCGGCTTGCGCCCGAATGGATACGGTGTCTCCCCGGGCGCGAATTCGGCGCATCGCGGCCGCTACCTGGGCCGGTGTGCTCCTGCTGCTGCCGGGTCCGGTCGCGGCGGATGACGTCGACCCGCAGGTGCTGCCGGACCGCATCGACGACGTGCCGGCCACCAGACCCGACCCCTTCCCAGCCTTCGACAATTTCAGCTGGCGCGCCTTCGTGGCTCTCAATTGGCCGGCACTGACCGACGCGGCTCATCGCGGCGAGCCGGATCGCTCGAAGGCGCTTGGCGATCCCGGGCCACGCGTCTGGGAAACATTCAAATCACGATATGAGGTGTTCCAGCGAGACCCAGACGGTCGCGCCCTCGTGCCCTCACCGTGGGACAGTTACGAGGCAAGAAACCCCTGCGGTTCCGACGTCGACAATCGAACCAAAACATTGCGCTCGTTCACGCCCTTTGCTGATTTCAATCAGGCCGGCTTCACCATCGGCGGCCTCGCCAATCCCCTGGTTGCGCAAAACGGTACCTATACGCGTTTCGAGGTGCGTTTCGATCGAGAGGAGTTCAGCTCCATCGTCGATCATAAGTGGTATATCCGGCGCAATTTGCCGACGGTGCGCAGACCCGCTGCTTTCAACACCGGCTCGATCCAGATCAAAGCGGCTTGGCGAATCCTGACCGACCGGGATACCGCTGCGGTTCGTCAGCGCTACTATGTCGTGAAGGACGCGCTGGTTGTGGACGTGCACAACAGTCTGAAAGCTGGCACCAGCGTTTGCAGCAGGCAGGACATTGCGTTGGTCGGTCTTCACATCGTCGTCAAGACGACGTACCGGCCGCAGTGGATCTGGAGTTCATTTGAGCATGTCGACAACGTACCCCCCATCGGCAAAGACGAGGCGCGAGAGCCGGACGCCAGGGGATCCGGGGTGCCGTATTCCTACAACAATCCAAACAAACCCCAATCAGAACTCGACCCGCCTGTCGACTCGCCGGCGCTCCTGCCGATCAGCGCCGACAATCCTCCGAAGGAACATCCGGATCCCATGCAGGTCATTCGCCAGCAGCCGATCAACGCCGAAACCATGGCGATGAATCGTGCCTATTGGGCGCTCCCGGAGGTTCGCCGTTCGGTCTGGGCGAATTACATGCTGGTGCTGACGCAGTGGCCGACGGTCACACAGCCGCCCGGTCCAGATAACGATGGCTTGCCGTTTCCGGGCGGCAGTCCCCGCCCCCACGGCCCGCTGGATTTCTACCAGCTTCCGCATCGCATCGGCGAGCCCAACCCGAACGTGGCCAATACGACAATGGAGACCTACCGCCAGACCACGTCATCGAATTGCATGGCCTGCCACCATCTGGTGTCGAATGCACTGGGCCGCGACTTCGTCGCGTTCATGGCGCTCGACGCGGGTAGGCCCTAACGCTGATTGATTGTTTGCCGGCATCAAACCGGCCGTCCGCCGTTGATCGCGATCAGGGCCAGCCAACGGCCGGCCCTTTGTCAGACCGTCACAGCTGTGGCCACGGTTCGCGGCCTAGAAGGCAATCCACGCGTAGGCGTAGAGCGCATTGTTATCGCGCGCGTTGGTGCCGAGGCCGTCATAGTTCGTGCTGGCGCCGAAGAATTTGTCGTACCAGACATACTGGAGGCCAAGGCGGGCGTTGAACCACGGCCATATCTCTGGGCTGCCCGTCCCATAGGGAATATAGGCGACTTCGGCCACCCAACCATCGGTGTTCGGACTGCCGGTCGCACTGGTGCTGTAGAGCAGGGCGTCGGACGTCCCCCAGGTGTTGAAGTAACCGCCGGTGAACACGACCTTGTTGTTGTCACCGTAAGAAATCGATGCCTGCGCCCGGAACGACTGAAGGGTATCGGAAGCGTTGGACGCAAGGCCCAAGACCGTTGAGGCGTTGAAGGTCTGCTGTTCATGGATATAGAGCGCCTTCAGGGTGACCCAGAAATTGTCGCCGTGGTACTGATACTGCGAATCGAATCCGATGTCGGTGTAGTGATCGGTACCGGCAGACCCGAAGAAAACCAGCGGCTGCGGATTGACGTCAGCCGACATCCCGAAGGTGCCGACCTCCCAGGTGTTCGGGCCCCAGCTCGGCTCGAACGCAACCCGCCAATAGGGCGCGAAGGCATCGATCGAGCCCAACTCCACATTGGGGTCAATCCCGAGATTCGCGCTCAACCGCGATGGAGTCGACTTGTAGGCCTCCGCCTCGATGTACAGCATATCGTTGATCCACAGGTACCCGCCGGCTCCGATTACGTGCTGAGCAAACGGTCCGTCGAGAATCGTGGTCGCCGGGGTGAAAGCGGGGCCCGCGGCCGCCATGTAGGGCGAGCTCTGGAACGGCCAGCTCCAGGCCGGCGTCGTGTTCCAAGGGTCGGAGACGGTCGGACTGTTGTTGAAATCAAGACCATAAAGCACATCTATGCCGGCGATCTTGGTCGTATCGGCCACGCGGATGTCGGTATTGTCCCAGTGGAACAGATACTGGGCGCTCGATACCCCAACCGGGGGACCCGGATTGGCGGTGACTGGGCCGTTGTAGGTGCCCTGAATGAAGGCCCCGATATGGTCGGTGATCGCCCCGCCGTAGAACAGACTCACGGTATTCAGAGTGGAATTGTCATTGTTATGAAGCGCCGAAGGCCCAAAGCTCGGACCCGAAACCGGTGTCTCTGTATGAGTCCAGTCGCCGATGATCATCATCGATAACGGCGGAACCCAGCCACCCTGCCCGAGAACTTTGTTGTCCCCGCCTCCCAGCGTGTAGCCGCCAATCTTGAAGCGCCGACCAAATGGCGTCAGCTGCGGAAAATCGGTATGGCAGGCCCCACACGGCTGCCCAGTCTGGCGTGCAAAACTCGGCAGTGCGTAGGCGGGCTTTGATGCAAGAGTTGTCGCGGCCAGCGCCAGCATGGCTCCGACGATGCCCAAACACCATCTAGATACCGCTGCTGACTTGATAAAAATCAAATCGTCCTCGCGCTTCATTAGCACTCCCCCACTCCCTGCCGCCGCTCACTTGATAAAAATCAAGTTGTGCAGGTTCCTACCAAATTTCCTGCGCTCCGATTCTGTAGGAAATTTTGGCACCGGCCGGATTGAAATTCTCGTGTTATTGCAGTTGTGCACGCGGTTTTCTGGAGCATGAGACGAAATTGCAACAGGGGCGCACCGTCAAATTGACAAAAGTCAAATTGCTTTCAGACATCTGCTCGCACCGGCCATCCTGAAAACTTTGGCACCGGTTAATTGAATTTGTTGTTCTATCGCAATTCGGCCGGCCGCTTTCTGGAGCATAAAACAAAAATTGCAGCTAACTAGACCGCACCACAAAGAGAGGTTTCAGATGACACATGTACCCGGCATGCAATCACCCCTTTCACGTCGGTCGATGTTGCAGGGGGTGGCCTACGCGGCGACGGTTGGGACCACACTCGCGGGCCTGGCTCGCCAAGCGGCGGCAGCCAAACTTTCACAGAAGGCAGTGGCGTATCAGGAAAGCCCAAAAGGCAGTCACAGCTGCGCGAATTGCAACCTGTTCCAGGCGCCCTCGTCCTGCAAGTCGGTCGACGGCAGTATCAGCCCCAGCGGCTGGTGCAATATTTGGGTCCAGAAGCGGGGTTAAGCGGAAGGCCTCGTCCTGTCTGGAGTTGGCCGGTCCGCGCTGCCGGCCCAGTCCGCGCCGGCAGCGGTTTGGTGTTTGGCTGGACGATGGTAGCGCGGCAGCCGCGCATGTCTGGTGAGTGGGACGCGACGACCCGCGGCACGCGCCGGCGTGATGGTAGCCCGGTGCCAGGCGGATCTAAAAAACTCAATGTCCTTCGAAACTGATGAGGGTGCGGACGGGCACGCCGATGTCACGTAGCTTCTGGGCCCCGCCAAGGTCCGGCAGGTCGACGATGAAACAGGCAGCGAGCACCTCGGCCCCCATGTTGGCCAGGAGCTTGACGGCGCCCTCGGCGGTCCCGCCGGTGGCGATGAGATCGTCGACCACGATCACCCGTTCGCCTCGAGTAACCGCATCCTCGTGCATCTCCATTTCGTCGATGCCGTACTCGAGTGAGTAGGCGATCCGCACGGTGGTGTGCGGGAGCTTGCCTTTCTTGCGGATCGGCACGAAGCCGGCCGATACTTGGTGGGCCACCGCGCCGCCGAGGATGAAACCGCGAGCCTCAATGCCGGCAACCTTGTCGATTTTGGCACCGGCCCAGGGCTGGACCAGTTCGTCGACGGCGCGGCGGAAAGCCCGGGCGTTACCGAGCAGCGTGGTGATATCGCGGAACAGAATCCCGGGCTTGGGATAGTCGGGGATGGTGCGGATCGTTGCGCGCAGATCGTTTTCAAGAACGGGACTGGTCATTGTTATCTCGCCGGGCAGAGGGCCGCATATCCGGACTGTGGCGGACGGTGAGCCAAGGAGCAACCGTCAATCGGAGGCAACGGCGTCCCGCTGGCTGCCGAGGATACGGCCTGCGACCGCATCGAGCTTGCGCAGAAGTTCGGGATCACGCGCCTCCGGGGCAGTGATGATGGCGGTCTCGAGCGCACGGTCGGAGCCAATCGGGCAAGGCTCGTGCTCGCGTGGAAAATCTCGCGCCAGACGCGCCACCAGACGGGCCGCCTTCTCGGCATTCGCGCGCAGCACCTTGATGATGTCGGAGACGGTGACCGCGTCATGGTCTGGATGCCAGCAGTCGAAATCGGTGACCATGGCAACGGTCGCGTAACAGATCTCCGCCTCGCGCGCGAGCTTCGCCTCCGGCATGTTGGTCATCCCGATCACCGAATAACCGAGCGACCGGTAGGTCAGGCTCTCGGCCAGCGTCGAGAATTGCGGCCCCTCCATGCACACATAGGTCCCGCCCCGGACCACCTCGATACCCTCGGCCATGGCGGCTTCGGCCAGGTGTATCCGCAGCCGCGGCGACACCGGGTGGGCCATCGACACATGGGCCACCAGACCCCGGCCGAAGAACGAGCTTTCGCGCTTGTGGGTGCGGTCGACGAATTGGTCGATCAGAACGAAGGTGCCGGGCGGCAGCTCTTCCTTGTAGGAACCGCAGGCCGAAAGAGAGATCAGATCAGTGACACCAGCCCGCTTGAGCACGTCGACGTTGGCGCGGTAATTGATATCAGATGGCGAAAGGCGGTGCCCCCTGTCATGGCGCGACAGGAACACGATCGGCAGGCCTGCGATGTCGCCGATCCGCAAGGGTGCCGACGGCTCGCCCCAGGGGCTGGTCAGCGCTACTTCGCGAACGTTGTCCAGTCCGGGCAGATCGTAGACCCCTGACCCGCCGATGATGCCAAGCACCGCCCGAGTCATCATCCACCCTCAGGCGTGGCCTTCAACCGCCGACCATACCTTCTTCTTGGTGAAGTAAAGAAGGCCGGCGAACACGACCAGGAAGATCATGACCTGAAACCCGATCCGCTTGCGCGAATCGAGATGCGGCTCGGCCACCCACATCAGAAAAGCCGATACATCCTTCGCGTACTGTTCGGCTGTTGCCGGGGTGCCGTCGGTGTATTCCACCGCCCCGTCCGACAAGATCTTGGGCATTCCGAGCGCGTGACCGGGGAAATATTTGTTGTAATGCGCTCCTTCCGGCAGGTCGAAACCTGCGGGCGGCGGGTCCTCGTAACCTCCGAGCAACGCGACGATGTAATCGACGCCCTGTTCCTGGTAGGGGCGGTAGAACATGTCGATCACGAACTGCGGAAAGCCGCGTTCGTAGGTCCGTGCCTTGGCGATGACCGAAAAGTCCGGCGGCAGCGTCCCGCCGTTGGCCGCGCGGGCGGCCTGTTCGTTGGGGAAAGGCGGCGGGAAATAATCGGCCGGGCGTCCTGCCCGTTCGAACATATCGCCCTGGTCGTTGGGACCGTCTTTGATCTTGTAGTCGGCCGCGATGGTAGCGACCTGCTCGTTCGTGAAGCCGGGCCCGCCGTGATCGGCCAAGTTGCGGAACGACAGCAGCGAGATGCTGTGACAGGCCGAACAGATCTCACGGTAGACCTTGAAGCCGCGCTGCAGCTGGCCCGGGTCGTAGGTTCCAAACGGACCTGCAAACGACCAGTTGAGGCGCGGCGGAACGGCGGTTTCCGCCGCTTGCACGCCGGTCACAACGAGTCCGGCCACCGCAAGAGCCAGGATGCCGCAACGAAATCCCATGACCGCCCCCACCTTACACTTTCGCGTCGCCATGCGCCGGCGCCGCCGATTGCGGCGTGATGCCGGCACCCTTGCCGAGCACCGCCTCATTGATCGAGTTCGGCAGTGGCTTCGGCGTCTCGACCAGACCGAGTATCGGCAGGACGATCAGAAAGTGTATGAAATACCAAGCGGTCAGGATGCGCGCGGCAATCACATAGCCGCCTTCGGCGGGTTTGGAGCCGAGCCAGCCGAGTCCGACGCACACCAGGAAGAAAATCCAGAAGAACTGCTTGTAGAGCGGCCGGTATCTGGCGGACCTGACCTGCGAGGTGTCGAGCCAGGGCGCAAAGGCCAGGATGACGATCGCCGAAACCAGCATGACGACCCCGCCAAGTTTGGAGGGGATCGCGCGCAGGATCGCATAGAAGGGCAGATAGTACCACTCCGGCACGATATGCGGTGGCGTCACCCCCGGGTTGGCCGGGATGTAGTTGTCGGCGTGGCCCAGATAGTTCGGAACGAAGAATACGAACCAGGCATAGAGGAGGCAGAAGCAGATAATCAGGAACAGATCCTTGATGGTGGCGTAGGGCGTGAAAGCGACGGTGTCGCGGTCGGACTTCACTTCGACCCCGGTCGGGTTGTTCTGTCCCACCACATGGAGGGCCCAGACGTGAAGACCGACGACCCCGACGATGACGAACGGCAACAGATAGTGCAGCGAGTAAAAGCGATTGAGTGTTGGATTGCCGACCGAGTAGCCGCCCCACAGCCAGGTTACGATCGATTCGCCGAACACCGGGATTGCGGAGAACAGGTTGGTGATCACCGTGGCCGCCCAGAAGCTCATCTGACCCCAGGGTAGGACATAACCCATGAAGCCGGTCGCTATCATCAGAAGCAGGAGGATGACGCCGAGGATCCACAGCACCTCGCGCGGCTCCTTGTACGAGCCGTAATAGAATCCACGAAACAGATGGATGTAGCCTGCCAGGAAGAACATCGACGCGCCATTGGAGTGCAGATAACGCAGCAGCCAGCCATAATTCACGTCGCGCATGATATGTTCGACGGAATTGAACGCATAGTCGACATGCGGGGTGTAGTGCATGGCCAGAATAATTCCGGTCACGATCTGCACGATGAGCATGAAGCTTAGAATACCGCCGAAGGTCCACCAGTAGTTGAGGTTGCGAGGCACCGGGTAGACGACGAACGACGAATAGACCAGCCCCGCAATCGGCAGTCGCGCCTCAAGCCATTTCATGAAGCCGCTTCGCGGCTGATAGGTCGATGCTCCGCTCATGGTCTGATCCTAAGAGGTGTCCGCAGGTCGTGCTCAGCCAATCTGAACCTTGTTGTCAGCAACAAATTGGTAGGGCGGCAGTGCGAGGTTGGCCGGCGCGGGGCCGCGGCGAATCCGCCCCGAGCTGTCGTATTGCGAGCCATGACAGGGGCAGAACCAGCCGTCGTAATCGCCCTGGTGAGGGAGCGGAATGCAACCCAGATGCGTACAGATTCCGATCACGATCAGCCACTGGTCGTGACCCGGCTTCACGCGGGCCTGGTCCGGCTGCGGATCGGGCAGCGTGTGCCAATCGACGCTGCGGGCCTCTTCGATCTCTTTGCTGTTGCGGTGACTGATGAAGATCGGCTTACCACGCCAGAACACCTTAATGATCTGTCCCTCGGCGATCGGCGAGAGGTCGACCTCGATCGGAGCTCCGGCAGCGATCGTCGAAGCGTCCGGGTTCATCTGATCGATGAGCGGCCAAATGGATGCCGCCGTCGCGACTGCGGCCGCAGCACCGGTTGCAATATAGAGAAAATCGCGGCGTGTCGGTTCGGCCGAAGACAAGCTCGTCACGGTATCTATCCTCTCTCACCCAGCGGGTCCGTCCATCCGCGCTACGTACCGTCCGACCCCAAGGTCGCTCGTCAAAGTTCCTGGGTGCCCCGCGGCGAGCAAACGTCAGCCCTGGGGAAGGGTGCGTGGAACCCAATCCGGCGGCGATGTCTTGGCACCCTTGCCGTGAGAGCGCAAGCCCGCTATCGCGGCAATGACCAAGAGTCGCACAATCTAACGGCTAGTTGCACGTCTCGCGGGGTTCAAGAAAGCACGAACTCACAGGCTTTCAAGCCGCAGCCGGACCAGGAATCCAAGTGATTCGGCGTCGCTAATCTTGCGACCAACCCGAGACCCTCCCATGCGTGTCGCCCTCTATCAACCGGACATTGCCCAGAATACCGGTTCAATCCTGCGCCTTTGCGCCTGCTTGGGCATCGAGGCGCATATCATCGAACCGGCCGGCTTTCCGACCAGCGACCGTGCCTTCCGCCGGGCCGGGATGGACTATCTCGATCATGTCTGTCTCATGCGCCACGTCTCCTGGCAGACCTTCGATGTCTGGCGGAGCGAGCGGGGCTTGCGACTTGTGCTGCTAACCACCCAATCCGATCAGGCATATTTCGGGTACACCTTTCAGAGACAGGACATATTGCTGCTCGGCCGTGAAAGTGCGGGCGTGCCGACGGGTGTTCATCAAACTGCCGATGTGCGCCTGAGCATTCCGATGCGGCCCGGCCTTCGTTCGCTCAATGTTGCGGTGGCGGCCGCCATGGCGCTGGGGGAGGCATTGCGCCAGACCGGCGAATTTCCCGAACATGAGCGCGGCGATCGAGTCCGGTCGGACTGAACCCAGGCCACGGAGGTGACGAGCCACGCGACGGAGCGTAAGAGGGGGGCCTGCTTCGCCAATTCCGGCCTGCTAAGGGTATTCATGCGCGACGATAACATCGAACGGCGCAAAGACCGCGCCAGGACATGGTTTGAGAGCCTGCGCGATGAAATCTGCCAGGCGCTTGAGGGCCTCGAGGACGCGGCCCCCGCCGAGCTTTACGGCGCGGAGCCCGGTCGTTTCCAGCGCACCCCTTGGGAACGTGCCGACCATAGCGGCGCCCCTGGAGGGGGCGGTGTGATGTCGATGCTGCGCGGACGGCTGTTCGAAAAGGCCGGGGCCCATGTCTCAACCGTATTCGGGGAGTTTGCGCCAGAATTTCGCACCCAAATACCTGGCACCGAGGATGACCCGCGTTTCTGGGCATCCGGCGTCTCCCTCATCGTCCATCCGCGAAGCCCGCACGTGCCCGCCGTGCACATGAACACGCGCTTCGTGGTTACGGCGAAGTCGTGGTTTGGTGGCGGGGCTGATCTCACACCCTTGCTTGAGCGGCGGCGCAGTCAGGATGATCCCGACGCAATCGAGTTTCACGCCGCCATGAAGTCCGCCTGCGATGCCCACGGCGGCGTGGCGCCCCACGCCAAATACAAGGCCTGGTGCGATGAGTATTTCTTCCTCAAGCATCGCAACGAGCCGCGCGGCATCGGCGGCATCTTCTATGACTGGCACGACGGCGGCGATTTCGAGGAAGATCTTCGTTTCACGGCCGACGTCGGGCGTGCCCTTCTCCGGGTCTATCCCGAACTGGTGCGGCGCAATTTCACGACGAGCTGGAACGATCGGGATCGCGAGGAACAGCTCGTGCGTCGCGGCCGCTATGTCGAGTTCAACCTGCTCTACGATCGCGGGACGATTTTCGGACTGAAAACCGGCGGCAACGTCGACTCGATCCTTTCATCGATGCCGCCACAGGTCATGTGGCCTTGACGGAAGGCCGCCGGTTTTTGCCAGTGGCCTTTAGTCCTACTGAGTCAGAAAGCCGCAGATTACCTCCTCCAAGAATCAGTTATCGGCTGAGATTCGGCTATCAACGGGGGGGCTTAACATGGATCTCCAATCGGCAGACGGTAGTGAATCGCGATTT
>Ga0187783_10003433_pt1 | contig 11662 bp, 22 predicted proteins | sample 1015_SJ02_MP02_2_FD_132471 | JGI IMG/M metagenome (GOLD analysis project Ga0187783, IMG submission 132471) | Tropical peat soil microbial communities from peatlands in Department of Meta, Colombia - 1015_SJ02_MP02_20_MG | ecosystem: Environmental > Terrestrial > Soil > Wetlands > Peat | place... | reverse complement strand
TCCTGAGCCTGTCGAAGGGTTACCCCTGAACTTGCTTGTGCTTTGGATTGACTTCGCAGATCACCCGCACTTTGCCGCGGCGCCGGATGATCTTGCAGTTTTCGCATATCTTTTTAACTGAGGGTCTAACTTTCATCGGTTTTTACTTATACCTATACGTTATTCGGCCGTGGGTCAGGTCGTAGGGTGAGAGTTCCACCAAAACGCGATCCCCGGGCAGAATGCGGATGAAATTCATCCTGATCTTTCCGGAAACGTGCGCTAGAACGCGATGCCCGTTGGCCAGTTCGACCCGGAACATGGCGTTGGGAAGCGGCTCCACGATCGTGCCTTCGACCTCGATAGCCTCTTCCTTGGGTGTCGCGGTTTTTGCAGCTTTCTCGGCACTCGCCTTGCCACGCGGAAGCCGTCCCCCTCGCTTTCGCGCCATCTACGCGAGCGCTTCCTGCGGCGGACGGTACGGCTCGACACCGGGGTCCTCCGCATAGTCGCGCAGCGTAAGAATCTTGGGGCCGTCCTCCGTCACGGCGATCGTGTGCTCGAAATGCGCTGCGAGTTTACCATCTGCCGTGACGACTGTCCAGCCGTCCGGAAGAATCCGCACCTTGGGGCCACCTTGCGTGATCATCGGCTCGAGGGCCAGCACCAACCCGGTACGGAGCTCCAACCCGGTTCCGGGCTCGCCGTAGTTTGGAACCTGCGGCTCCTCGTGCATCGCTCGTCCCACGCCATGGCCCACCAGCTCCCGAACGACGCCGTAGCCGTGCCGCTCGGCATGCGCTTGAACCGCCGCTCCGATATCTCCGAGGTGCTTGCCCCGCACCATCTCGGCGATGCCGATCGTCAAGCACTCCTGAGTAACGTCGAGCAAACGCCGAGCGGCTTGGGAAATTCTTCCTACGGGAATCGTCGCCGCGCTATCGCTGACGTAGCCTTCCAGCGTCGTTCCGATATCGATCGAGAGCAAGTCGCCTTCGCGCAGTACGCGCGCACCTGGAATCCCGTGCACGACCTCCTCGTTCACCGACGCGCAGATCGAGCCGCGAAATCCATTGTAGCCCTTGAACGTGGGGACGCCGCCGGCTTCGCGAATTCGCCGTTCGGCCAGCTCGTCGAGCTGCGCGGTCGTCATTCCCGGTCGCGCCGTCTTCATCAATTCCGTGAGCACCCTCGCGGTGATCTTTCCGCTGCGGCGCATCGTCTCGATCTCGCGCGCCGACTTCAACGTCACCATCAGGACGCTTCCGAATGAGTCGCCGCGCCGATCGCGGCGGCGATGCGGTCGGTAACGGCCTCGATGCTTCCCAGTGCGTCGATTTCGATCAGCTTGCCGGCCTTACGGTAATAGTCGACGAGCGGGCGGGTTTGCTCGTCGTAAACTTGGAGGCGTTTTGCGACCGTCTCAGCCCGGTCGTCTTCGCGCTGCACGAGCGGCTTGCCGTCGTCATCGCAGATTCCGGCGACCTTCGGAGGCGACGTAAGCGCGTTATAGGTGCGGCCGGTACGCGGATTCGTCCAGCGAGCCGAGAGCCGGGCGATCAGCACCGCGCGTTCTACTTTGAGAAGCAGCGCCGCATCGAGCGGCGTACCACGTCGCGCGAGCATCGCATCGAGCGCTTCGGCTTGCGCGACGGTCCGCGGAAAGCCATCCATCACAAACCCCGCGGCGTTGCGGTCGAGCTCGCCCTCGATCATTGCGATGACGAGCGAATCTGGAACCAGCTCGCCGCGTTCAACATAGGGTTGCGCTTCTCTTCCGAGTTTGGTTCCGTTCGCCAAATTCGCGCGCAGCATGTCGCCGGTCGCGATCTGGTGCAACCTCAGCCTAGCCCGCAGAAGCCGGGTTTGCGTACCTTTGCCCGCGCCCGGCGGCCCCAGAAAGACTATGCGCACTCGGGCTGTAACCTAACGCTTGATAAAGCCGCGATAGTCACGCATCGCGAGTCGAGCTTCGATCTGCGTGATCGTATCGAGCGCCACGCCGACGACGATCAGCAGCGACGTCGAGCCCAGATAGAAGGTCGTAATCGACAGTCCCCGCTGAAACGCTCCCGGCAGAACCGCCAGCAGGCCTAGGTAGATCGCGGCAGCCGTCGTGATCCGCACCAGGATCTTGTTGAGGTAGTCGACGGTGGGCTGCCCGGGACGAATGCCCGGAACGAACGCGCCGGTTTTCTTGAGATTGTCGGCAACGTCGCGCGTGTTAAGCACGATCGAGCTGTAAAAGAACGTGAAAACGACGACCAGTAAGAAGTACACGATGTTGTACAAGACGCCATTGGGCGAAAACCATACGTTGAGCCATTGCGAGAAATCTTGGAGCCCGTGCTGAAATACGCCCCACGCCCCGGTGCCGGTAACGGCTTGACCTCGGCCAAACCACGAGAGCGCCTGCTGCGGCAGCAGAAGGATCGAGATTGCGAAGATGATCGAGATCACGCCCGCGTTGTTCAGGCGCAGCGGAATGTAGGTAGATCTTCCGGCGAACATCTTGCGCCCGACGACGCGGCGGGCTTGCTGCACCGGGACCCTGCGTTGCCCTTGATACAGAAAGACGATCGAAATAATCACAACTATCGCGATCGCAACGTACAAGAACAAGTTCAGCAGCGACTCTGCGCCTTGACTTGCCGAGGCATACGTCTGCGAGACGTATTGCGGGTACCGTAAAACGATGCCGATGAAGATGATCAGGGAAACGCCGTTGCCGATGCCCTTATCGCTAATCTGTTCGCCTAACCACATGAGAAACAGAGTCCCGCCGACCATCGCCACGATCGCGTAGATCAGATACCAGATGCTGGTGTCGTAAAAGACGCCCGATCGTTCCATCGAAATCGCCATGAACGTCGCTTGCACCGACGCCAGCACGATAGTGAGCCAGCGCGTATACTGGCTGATTTTTTTGCGGCCTTCCTCGCCGCCCTTCTTCGCCATCTCCTCCAGCTGAGGCAGAACGACCGTCATCAGCTGCATGATGATCGACGCGTTAATGTACGGCGTGATGCCCATCGCGATAATCGACAGCTTCTGCAGCGCGCCGCCCGAGAGGAAACCGAGCAGATTATAGAAAGCGCCGCTCTGCAGAACCCGTTGCCAGGCGGCTTGATTCACGTTGGGCAGCTGCACGTGGATCATAAACACGAACCACGCGAACGCAAAGAATACGAACAGGATGCGTTGCCGGATCTCGGGCACGAGCACAGCGGCGCGCAAGTTGTTGAACATGGGTTACTTCCGAGTCAGGCCTCGGCAGGCTCGGCGTGACAATGAGACAGATCGGCGCCGGCGGCGACCAGCGCTTCCCGCGCGCTCTTCGAGAACAGCAGGTCGCGCAAGCGCAATCCGGCGGGCAGCGTCGCGCTGGTGCCAAGAAGCTTTATGCCGTCCTGCAGCGACTTCACGAAGCCGCGCTCTTTGAGCGCCTCGGGCGTGACTTCCAGGGACGGATCCCATTGCACTAGCCGCTGCAGATTCACCACGGCTAGACGCGTCCCGAAGTGCCCGCGGTCGCGCGCCTTCTGTGAATAGCCGCGCTTATGAGGAAGGCGTCGCGCCCAAGCGGTTTGCCCGCCTTCGAACGCGGGGCCTTTGCCGCCGCCCGAGCGAACGCTTTGACCTTTCCCGCCCTCGCCGCCGGTTTTCACCATTCCCGAACCATGCCCGCGCCCGATGCGCTGGCGCTTCGGGCGGCTTCCGGGCGCCGGCTTCAGCGCACCGAGTTTAAGAATCGATTTCTCTGCCATATTTACGCCACGTAGATTTCTTTTACGCTCTTTCCGCGCATGGCCGCGACCTGCTCGGCCGTGCGCAGCGACTTCAATGCCGATACGGTCGCCATGACCACGTTGATCGGATTATTGGTGCCCAGGCACTTAGTAAGGATGTCGTGAATGCCGGCGAGCTCCAACACCGCTCGCATCGAGCCGCCGGCAATCACGCCCGTGCCGGGGGCGGCCGGCTTGAGCAGGACCGTAGCGGCACCTACTTCGTGCCGAACTTCGTGCGGAATCGTACGCTCGGTCATCGCGACCGTGATGAGATTCTTGCGAGCCTGCTCGACGGCTTTGCGAATCGCTTCCGGAACTTCGCCGGCTTTGCCGATCGCATAGCCCACCTTGCCCTTGCGATCGCCGACGACGACGAGCGCGCTGAAGCTGAATCGTTTTCCGCCTTTGACGACCTTCGCGACCCGGTTCACGCGGACGACCGTCTCTTCCAGTCCGCTTCCGTCGCGTTCGCGACCACGGTATTGCATGTTAGTGTCCTAGAACTCCAATCCGGCTTCGCGCGCCGCGTCTGCGAGCGCTCGCACTCGCCCGTGATACTTGTAGCCGCCACGATCGAAGACGACCTGCGAAATGCCGGCGGCCTTTGCCTTGGCCGCAATCGCGTTGCCGAGCGCTTTGGCCGCGGCGAGATTCGTCCTGGACGTCATCTCTCCTGAAAGCGACTTATCCAGCGTCGAGGCGGCCGCCAGTGTGTGGCCCCGCACGTCGTCAACGAGCATCGCATATAAATGGTGCAGCGACCGCCGCACGCACAGCCGCGGGCGATCTTTGCTTCCGGAAAGCTTCTTGCGCAGGCGAGCGTGACGCTCGTGCCGGGCTTCGGCTTTAGCCATTATTTCTTTGCAGCCTTTCCGGCTTTGCCCAGTTTCTTGCGAATCCGTTCGCCCTCATAACGAATGCCCTTACCCTTGTATGGCTCGGGTTTGCGCAACCGCCGGATGTCGGCGGCAACCTGACCCACGGCCTGCTTATCGATACCGTCCACGTGGATCTTGTTCTGGCCCTCGACCGTCAGCGCAACGCCCTTGGGCGGTTGAAACGTGACGGGATGTGAATAGCCCAAGCTCAAGTTCAAGCGCTCGCCCGACTTTGCGACGCGGTAGCCCACGCCGCTGATCTCCAGACTCTTGCGAAATCCCTTGGTCACGCCCTCGACCATGTTGGCAATCAGCGTGCGCGTCAGTCCGTGAGCGCTGCGATGGCTTTTTGCGTCACCTTTGCGCGCGACCACGACTTGACCGTCCGTCAGCCGCACTTCGACGACGCCGGTAAGAATCGACCGGCGGAGCTGGCCCTTTGGTCCGGTCACCAGAACCTCGCCGTCTTCGAGCTTAACCTCGACGCCCGACGGCACGCTGACGGGCAGTTTTCCTATGCGCGACACGGCTACGACGCCTCCCTACCACACATACGCCAACACCTCGCCGCCCACGCCGCGCTTTTTGGCGCGTTTACCCGACATGATCCCTTGCGGCGTCGACATGATCACCAAACCGAGGCCGCCGAGAACGCGCGGAATTTCCGTTTTGGGAGTGTAGACGCGCAGTCCCGGACGAGAGATCCGGCGCAATCCCGTGATAATTTTCTCCTTCTCGGGGCCGTAGCGCAACGCGATGCGGATCGTCCCTTGGGGTCCGCCCTCAATTCGCTCGAAGCTCTCGATAAAGCCCTCATCCTGCAGAATCTGCGCAATCGCGTGCTTGACGCGCGACGCCGGAACGTCGACGGTCTTGTGACTAGCCGTGTTTGCGTTACGGATCCGGGTTAACATATCTGCGATCGGATCGGTTATCGACATTCGTACTTCTCCCTCACCACGAGGCCTTGGTCACGCCGGGAACGACGCCCGCATGGGCGTTCTCTCGAAAACAGATGCGGCACATCGCGAACTTGCGCAAGTAGCCGCGCGGACGCCCACAGACACGGCAGCGATTATGGCGCCGTACCGCAAACTTGGGGTCGCGTCGCGATTTGATAATCAAGCTGGTTTTTGCCATTACCCTCGCACCTTTTGCAGCGGCAAGCCCATTGCAACCAGGAATTCCGATGCTTCCTCGTCGGTTTTGGCCGTCGTCACGATCGTCACGTCCATTCCGCGCGCTTTATCAACTTTGTCGTAGTTGATCTCCGGAAAGACCAACTGCTCCCTCAAGCCTAAATTGTAGTTCCCTCGCCCGTCGAACGATTTCGCCGGTAGACCGCGGAAGTCGCGGATGCGCGGAAGCACCACGTTGAAAAGCTTGTCTACGAACACGTACATCCGGTCACCGCGCAGCGTCACCTTCGCCCCGATGTTGGTCCCGGCGCGCAGTTTGAACGCCGCGATCGATTTCTTGGCTTTGGTAACGATTGGCCGCTGGCCGGTAATTGCGGCCAGCTCGCTCACGGCGGCGTCGAGCGCCTTCGGATTGACGATCGCCTCTCCGACGCTCATGTTTACGACGACCTTCTCGAGCTTCGGGATCTGATTGACGTTCTTGTACCCAAAGCGCTCCTGCAGACGAGGCCGGATCTCGCGCCGATACACTTCTCTCAAGCGTTCTGCCATGGTGGCTGTTCCTCTACGCTCCCTTAGCCGGCTCGCGTGCCGGCTCGGCGCAGCGAACGCAAATGCGGTGGACGGCGCCGTCCTTGGTGCGCCCGCGGCGCAGACGCGTCGGCGCCTTGCATTTTTCGCAAACGTATTGCAGCGCGGAGAGCGGCAACGGCGCCTCCTTTTCGATGATCCCCCCGCCCTGCATCGCTTTACCCATGCTGCCCTGGCGCTGGGATTGCTGCTTCGCATGGCGTTTGACGACGTTGACACCTTCGACGATCGCGGCACCCGACGCGCCATAAACCGACTTCACGGTTCCGCGCTTACCGCGCTCCTTGCCGCGCCGGACTACGACCGTGTCGCCTCGTAGAATCGTTGCCTTCATTTCTTGTTATAAAACCTCCGGCGCGAGCGAGGCGATCTTCAAGAATCCGCGCTCGCGCAGTTCCCGCATCACCGGTCCGAAAACGCGCGTGCCGCGCGGATCGAGATTATCTTTCTCGCCTTTAATGATCACGCAGGCGTTGTCGTCGCAGCGGACGACCGAGCCGTCCACGCGCCGGATCGGCGCGCTGGTGCGAACGACCACGGCCTTGACGACCTGCCCCTTCTTCACGGCAGCACCGGGGATCGCACTCTTCACCGTCCCCACGATCACGTCGCCGACGTGCGCGTAGACGTGGCGGCTCCCGCCGCTCACGCGGATCACCAGAAGCTCGCGGGCGCCGCTATTGTCGGCAACCTTCAACCGCGATTCTTGCTGAATCATCGCGCTCGTTCGACGATCTCGACCAAGCGCCAGCGCTTCTCGCGCGAGAGAGGCCGGCACTCCATGATACGGACGACGTCACCGACGTTTGCTTCGTTGCGTTCGTCGTGCGCCTTGAACCGGGCCGACTTGCGAACGATCTTTCCATAGGCCGCGTGCGGCACACGAGTCTCAGACACGACCACAATCGTCTTGTCCATCTTGTTGGACGCGACGCGGCCCTGTTTGATTCGCCGCTTTCCCCGTTGCTGCTCCGCCGGCGCGCCGTTATGCTGCTCCATGCTCTCCCTCGGCGAGACGCTTCTCGCAGATGATCGTCTGGATTTGCGCGTACGTGCGCCGCATCGCGCGGATCTTGCTGAAGTCGGTCAAATGGCCCGTGCGCAGCGCGAAACGCAGGTTGAACAGCTCCGACTTCGCCTCGCGCGCCTTCTGCTGCAGTTCTCTCACGGTCAACTCGCGCAAGCCCTCGAGCTCCTTTTTCTGCATCCTATGCCTCCTCGCGCGCGACGATCTTGGTGCCGATCGGCAGTTTTGCCGCCGCCCGCCGCAGCGCTTCCCGCGCCACGCTGGGCGCAACGCCGGAGAGCTCGAACAGCACCCGGCCAGGACGAACGACGGCCACCCAAAGCTCGGGGTTGCCCTTACCCGAACCCATACGGACCTCGGCGGGCTTCTTGGTCACCGGCTTGTCGGGAAAAACCTTGATCCAAACCTTCCCGCCACGTTTGATATAGCGGGTCATCGCAATACGTGCCGCTTCGATTTGTCGATTTGACATCCAGCACGGCTCCATCGCTTGCAATCCGTAGTCGCCGAAGCTCAAACGATTGCCACGAACCGCGGCTCCGCTCATTCGCCCGCGCTGCACTTTGCGCCACTTGACGCGCTTTGGAGTCAGCATGCTATTCCGCCTCCGGCGTCACGATCGGTTCCGGCTCAGCGATCGGTTCCGGCGTAACGATTGCTTCCGACACGGCGACCGGTTCCGGCGTAACGATCGCTTCGGGCGCAAGGATCGGTTCGGACACAGCGACCGGTTCCGGCGTAACGATCGCTTCGGGCGTAACGATCGCTTCGGGCGTAACGATCGCTTCCGGCGTTAGGATTGGCTCAGGCGCGGCGATGGGTTCGGCCGGCGCTACCCGCGGCTCGCGCCCGCGGCCCCGGCCGCCCCGTTCGCGCCGCTCTCGCCCGCGGTCGGAACGTTCGCGCAAGGCTCCGTCGCCACGAGCTTGATCGGGCAACACTTCGCCGCGATAGATCCAGACCTTCACACCGATGCGGCCGAAGGTCGTAAATGCTTCGACTTGCGCGTAGTCGATATCGGCGCGTAAGGTATGCAGCGGCACTTTGCCGTCGGCATTATGCTCGGTGCGCGCGATCTCGGCGCCGCCCAAACGCCCCGACACTTGGACCTTGATGCCACGAGCCCCGGCGCGCATCGTCCGCATGATCGCCTGCTTCATCGCTCGGCGAAACGCGATTCGCTTCTCCAGTTGATCGACGATGTTTTGCGCGACCAGGCGCGCGTCCAGCTCCGGATGCTGGATTTCCATCACGTTGACGGCTACCGTCTTGCCCGTCAGCACTTCCAGGTTCTTCCGAATATCGTCAATGCCGACGCCGCGCTTACCGATGATGATTCCCGGCTTAGCCGTATTGACGATTACGCGCGCCTGATTGGCGCGCCGCTCGATTTCGATGCGGCTGATCGACGCAGACCGCATCCAGCGATTGAACGACTTCCGGATCGCAACGTCTTCGTGCAGCCAGTCGACGTAGTGCTTCTTCTCGAACCACCGGCTATCCCAAGTGCGCGTGATGCCCAAGCGCATTCCGACCGGGTGTATCTTCTGACCCATTACGCCTCGTTGGTCTCCGTCACGGATTCGCTCGCGGCCGGCTTACTCGTCGAACGTTTGCGCGTCGCGGCCCTTTTGCGCCTCGGTTTTACCGGCGCCTCGGTTGCAGCGCTCCGGCGAACCGTGCGCGGTGCTTGCACCGACGCCCCGGCGACGTTTTTGCGCGGCTTCGCGGGTGCCGTTTCGCTAACGACGACCGTCACGTGCGACAGGCGCTTGCGCTTGAACGCCGCCCGCCCTTGCGCGCGAGGATCGAGGCGCTTCGTGAATCGGCCGCCAGGACCGCCGTCTACGGTGATCCGGGAAATGTACAGCTCGTCGGGGTTCATGTCATGATTGTTGCCGGCATTGGCTACGGCACTGCGAACCAGCTTCTCGATCGGCTCGGCCGCGTAAACTTCGGCAAACTTTAGCAGCACCAGCGCCTCCCGAACGCTCTTACCGCGAATTGCGTCGGCCACGCGCCGCAGCTTACGCGGTGCGGTGCGAACGAAGCGCAGATGCGCCACGGCCTGCGGCGCGCGCGCGATCACGTCTTCACCGTCGCCTTTTCGCCGCCGTGCCCGCGGAAATGACGCGTCGGCGCAAACTCGCCCAGCTTATGACCCACCATATTCTCGGTGATGTAGACGGGCACGTGCGTCTTGCCGTTGTGAACGCCGATGGTGTGGCCCACCATCACCGGCAGCACGGTCGACGCGCGGCTCCACGTCTTCACCACGCGACGCTCCCGAGTTTCGTTAAGCCGCTCGATCTTTTGCACGAGATGCTCGGCCACGTACGGGCCCTTCTTTAGAGATCTCGACATCTACTTAGATCCTCGGCGGCGCACGATCATTTTAGCGGTCCGCTTGTTGCGGCGCGTCTTCTTGCCCATCGTCATCACTCCCCAGGGCGTCGTGGGCGGACGTCCCGAAGTCGAACGCGCTTCGCCGCCTCCATGCGGATGGTCGACGGGATTCATCGCGATCCCGCGTACCTGCGGACGTTTTCCCAGATGGCGCGTTCGGCCGGCCTTACCGATGACTTGGTTCTCGTGATCGACATTGCCGAGTTGCCCGATCGTCGCTCGGCACTCCACGTGAATTTTCCGCACTTCGCCCGACGGCATGCGCACTTGTGAATATTCGTCCTCTTTTGCCATCAGCTGCGCGGCGACGCCGGCAGACCGCACGAGCTTGCCACCCTGCCCAGGCCGCAGCTCGATGTTGTGAATCACGGTGCCGACCGGAATGCTGCGAATCGGCAGCGCGTTGCCGATCTTGATGTCGGCGCTAGGCCCGGACTCGACGACTTCTCCCACCTGCAGACCGAGCGGCGCAAGGATATAGCGTTTTTCGCCGTCGCGATAGTGGAGCAGCGCGATGCGGCAGGATCGATTCGGATCGTACTCGATGCCCGCGACTTTGGCCGGAACGCCGTCCTTCGACCGTTTGAAGTCGATGATCCGGTAAATGCGCCGCGTGCCGCCGCCGCGATGCCGAACCGTGATGTGACCGTTGTTGTTACGGCCGGCGTGCTTCTTACGCACCTCGACCAGGGAACGTTCCGGCGGCCGGGTCGAAAGCTCGGCAAAATCCAGCGTGGTAACGAAGCGCCGGCCCGGCGACGTCGGCCTGTACTTTTTTATCGGCATGTCGCGCTACTGCTCAAAGTAGTTGACTCCGCCCAGCTCGATCTTTTGCCCAGGCTTAATGGTCACGATCGCCTTTTTATAATCGCTCTGCTTACCGGTCGTTCGTAGACCCCGGCGCGCAAACGTGCGCGCCTTGCCGCGAACGTTTACGGTGTTGACGTTCACGACGTTGACCTTGAAAATCTCTTCAACCGCGTGACGGATCTGCGTCTTGGTCGCGCGCGGATGGACGACGAACGTATATTGCTGCACCAGCGCATCGGCCATCGCTTTCTCGGTGATCCTTGGCGCGACGATCACCTCACGAGCGTCCATCGGCATTCTCCTCTGAAGCCAACCGGCGGCTCAACGCTTCGTACGCCGCGGTAGTGAAGACGAGGCGGTCGAAACGGAGCACGTCCTTGACGTCGAGCGCACCGTCGTTGGTGACGGCGACGCGCTGCAGATTCCGGCTGACGCGTTCGATAGCCGGAGCATAGCTCTCGTCGCGCGCGCAGACCAGCAACGTCGACGGACCGGTGCGCGCGGCCTTTGGGCTGCCGAACAGCAGCTTTGCAAAGTCCGCGGTCTTTGCTACCGCAAACTTATCGGGATCCAAAAGCATGACCGCGTCGTTGCGAAAGCGGTCGGCCAGCGCGGCGACGAACGCGAGCCGCCGCTCCTTCTTATTGAGCCTCTCGACGTAGCTGCGCGGCTGGGGTCCGAAGACGACGCCGCCGTGCCGCCATTGCGGCGACCGAATCGATCCCTGGCGCGCGCGTCCCGTGCCTTTCTGCCGCCATGGTTTGCGTCCGCCGCCGGCAACTTCATCGCGCTTGCGGGTCGAGGCCGTGCCGGCCCTCGGGTTGGCAAACTCGCGATGCACCGCACGAAAGACGACGTCGAGCTTCTCGTCGTATTCTCGCTCGAATATAGCCGGGGCTTCGATCTCGCGAACGACCTTGCCGGTCGAGTCGATCACGCTTGGCACCTACGCACCGGCCTTGCGCGACTTAACGCTTTTGCTTACGATGACTAACGAATTTTTCGCACCGGGCACCGCTCCGCGCACCAGCAGCAGGTTGC
>Ga0187783_10003432_pt1 | contig 11663 bp, 9 predicted proteins | sample 1015_SJ02_MP02_2_FD_132471 | JGI IMG/M metagenome (GOLD analysis project Ga0187783, IMG submission 132471) | Tropical peat soil microbial communities from peatlands in Department of Meta, Colombia - 1015_SJ02_MP02_20_MG | ecosystem: Environmental > Terrestrial > Soil > Wetlands > Peat | place... | reverse complement strand
GCTGTCGCTGTTCCCGTCATTCCGCTTCGCCGGCTGGCAGTGGGTGCTGGTGGCGCTGGCCGCGCCCGTCGCGGGCTGGGCAGCCTGGCCCTTCCACCGCGCCGCGCTGCGGAACCTACGGCACGGCACCCTCACCATGGACACCCTGGTGTCCCTTGGCATCACGGCGGCGTGCGGCTGGTCGCTGTATGCGATGTTCGTGCTGGACGCGCGCGCCAGCCGGTCGGGGGCGCGGTATGAGCTGGTGCATGCAGCTGGCGGCGGTATTTACCTGGAGGTGGCCGCGGCGGTCACCACGTTCCTGCTGGCAGGACGGTTCTTCGAGGCACGCGCGCGGCGCTCGGCGGGGGAGGCCATGCGCGAGCTCGCCGCGACCGGAGCCCGCGAGGTCTGCATTCTGACCGACGGCGGCGGGGAACGGCGGGTTCCGGTCGCGCAGCTGCGTGCAGGCGACCGGTTCATGGTGCGGCCAGGCGAGAAGATCGCAGCCGACGGCGAGGTGCTCTTCGGGCAGTCAGCAGTCGACCGGAGCATGATGACCGGCGAGTCGGTGCCGGCCGAGGTCACGATCGGGGACAGCGTGACCGGCGGCACAGTGGCGATCGCCGGGCGGCTGATCGTGCGCGCTGACAAGGTGGGCGCGGACACCCAGCTCGCGCACCTGATCCGGCTGGTCGAGCAGGCGCAGGCACAGAAGGCCGCGATCCAGCGGGTAGCCGACCGGATATCCGGCATCTTCGTGCCCGCCGTCCTGGTGATGGCCGCGGCCACGCTGGCCGGATGGCTGGCAAGCGGCGCCACGGCGGAGCACGCGTTCAGCGCGGCGCTGGCGGTGCTGATCATCGCCTGCCCGTGCGCGCTCGGGCTGGCCACCCCTGCTGCCCTGGTCGTGGCGTGCGGGCGCGGCGCCCGCCTCGGCATCTTCATCAAGGGCTACCAGGCGCTGGAGGCCTCCCGTGACATCGACATTGTCGTGCTGGACAAGACCGGTACGGTGACGGCCGGCACGATGTCGCTGGCCGGGCTGGCGACCGCGGACGGCGTGAGCAGGACCGACCTGCTGCGCTGCGCGGGCTCGGTGGAGCAGGCGTCCGAGCACGCTGTCGGCACCGCCATCGCCGCCGCTGCGCGCGCCGAGCTGGGCGACCTGCCGCAGGCTGAGGATTTCGCAGCGCTGCCGGGGCTTGGCGCCGCGGGACTGGTAACGGGCCGGCCCGTGGTCATCGGGCGGGACCGGCTGCTGCGCGACCGCGGAATGCTGATCCCGGCGGCGCTCTCCCTGCAGGCGGGCCGCTGGGAAGAGGCCGGCTGGACCACGGTGCTGGCCGGGTGGGACGGACAGGCACGCGGCGTGCTGGCAGTGGCCGACACCATCAAGCCCTCGGCGGCCCCCGCGGTAGCCGAGCTGCGCCGCCTGGGCTTGCGGACGGTGCTGCTGACCGGGGACAACAAGGCGACCGCCGACGCCATCGGCGCGGCTGCCGGTGTCGACGAGGTGATCGCGGGCGCGATGCCGGCAGACAAGGCAGCTCACATCAGCCGCCTGCGCTCGGCCGGGCACCGCGTCGCGATGGTCGGAGACGGCGTGAACGACGGGCCCGCGCTGGCGGCCGCCAGCCTGGCGCTGGCCCTGGGCTCAGGGACCGACGTGGCGATCAGCGCCGCCGACCTGATCCTGCTGCGCGACGACCTGATGGTCGTGCCGGAGTCGATCCGGCTGGCGCGCGGCACGTTCCGCACCATCCGGCGCAACCTGGCCTGGGCGTTCTGCTACAACCTGGCCGCTCTGCCGCTGGCGGCGGCCGGGCTGCTCGACCCGCTGATCGCAGCCGGCGCGATGACGCTGTCCTCGGCGTTCGTGGTGTGGAACAGCCTGCGGCTGCGCAACCTGCCGGTCTCCGCCTGGCAGCCCCAGGCGGGGCGCGCCGAGCCGGCCGTCCGGTCAGCCAGGCGGGCGCCGGGCCAGCTCGTACCCGAAGTCGATGACCTGCCGTAGCGTTCGGCCGGCAGCATAGGGCGCCAGCACGCGGTGCACGTCAGCCTCGAACTCGGCCGCCAGCGCGCCGAGCGCCTGCCGGGACAGCACCGAAGTCGCGAGCAGGTACCCGGTGATCGCGGCCACAGTCCACGCGTGCTCGGCGGGGAAGCTGAAGCGGCCGCCCGGCTCGAAGCCGGCCGCGGTCAGCACTTCCGCATCGGGCCGGTCCTGCCGCGCCTGGTCGTACCCGGCCGGGACCCGCGGCCCGCCGCCTTCGGCCTGCTCAGCACGGTCCCGCCAGCGCCGCATGGTGGCAGCCAGGGCCCGCTGCCAGGGCTCGTCGCCGGCCGAGGGCCCGTCGCTCCAGACCAGCGCGACATGCCCGCCCGGCCGCAGCCAGCGCAGCATCCGCTGCGCGACCGCGTCCCGCTGCAGCCGGTGAAAGGCATTGCCGACGGCGATCAGGTCGAGAGTTCCGGCCGGCACGGACAGATCCTCCGCCGCGGCGACCCGCGCGCTGACCTCGGCCGCCCCGGCCGCCCGCGCCTTCGCCCGCACCACCCTGATCATGTCGGGTTCCTGGTCGGCCGCCAGGATCTTCGCGAACCGGCCGCGCATGGCGAAGGCGAGCTGGCCGGTACCGCAGGCCAGGTCCAGCAGCCTGCCCGGTCCGTCGGCTCCGCTGCGCCAGGCGAGGTCATCGACGAGCTGCCGCGGGTACGCCAGCCGGAACCGGTCGTAGTCCTGTCCGGCCCCGCGGAAGAGGTCCGTGCGGAACGCGGGATCGGTCATGGTGCGATTCTGGCCGGCGCCGCATCCGGACGTTCCGCTCTTTCGCCCTGCTTAGGCTGGGAACGTGCAGCCAGAGGGAAGCGGCAGTCCGCCAGAGCGGGTCGAGGCAGGCCCTGTGACCTTGAGGCGGGTCCGCGCCTCGGATGCGGGAGCGATCGCGGCGGCCGTCGGCTCGAGCCTGGACTATCTGGCCCCGTGGCTGCCCTGGGCGACGGCGGCAGCGGCTGAGCGGCGCAACCAGCTCAGCCGGGTGGCGGAGGCCGACCAGTGGTGGGAATCGGGCGTCCGCTACACGTACTCCGTCGTGACCAGCGACCGCGGCACGCTCGTCGGGGAGATCGCGCTGCACCGCCGGACGGGCGAGGCCAGCGCGGAGATCGGCTACTGGATCGCTGCCAGCCAGGCGGGCCGCGGGTATGCCACCGCAGCCGGGGCCGCTATCACCGCAATGGCGCTGGCGCTGCCCGGAGTGGCCAGGGTCGAGATCCACTGCGACGCCGCGAATGTGCCGAGCGCAGCCATCGCGCGCAAGCTCGGTTTCCGCCTGGACAGGATCGAGGAGCGCAAGTCGGCGGCGCCAGGGGAGAGCGGCCGGCTGATGATCTGGGTCCGCGCCGGTGACGGCGGCATGCAGCCGAAAGTGAGCAGCTGACAGGCCACTACAGTGAGGGGCCGCCGCGGTCGGCCGATGCCAGCACGGCCCGAGTAGCAGAAAGAGGTGGCGCACGTGTGCGCTCAGAAGGTCGCCGACCTGCCGACGCCGGCCCTGGTGGTCGATGCGGAGGCGCTCGAGGACAACATCGCGGCGATGGCCGCGGTCCTGCCTGGCGACCGGCTGAGGCCGCACGCCAAGGCGCACAAGTGCACCAGCCTGGCGCGCCGCCAGGCCGCCGCCGGTCACCGCGGGTTCACCTGCGCGACCATCCGCGAGTGCGAGGGGATGGCCGCGGCCGGCCTCGGCGAGGATCTGCTGCTGGCCAACGAGGTGCTCGACGCCAGCAGGATCGGTGACCTGGTCCGGTCCGGGCACCGGGTCACGCTGGCCGTCGACTCCGAGCAGACCATAGAGGCTGCGTCGAGCGGCGGCGTCCTGGAGGTCGTCATCGACGTCAACGTCGGCCTGCCCAGGTGCGGGTGTAAGCCCGCCGATGCCGGGCGGCTGGCTGACCTGGCGCGGGAGCGTGGCCTCTCGGTACGCGGCGTCATGGGCTACGAGGGCCACGTGATGATCCTCGACGACGCCGCCGAGCGGGCCAGCCAGTGCCGTGACTCCATGGCGCTGCTGACGGCCGCCGCTGCCGACGTCGGCGGCGAGCTTATCTCGGCCGGTGGCACCGGCACCTACGACTGCAACACCTGGGCGACTGAGATCCAGGCCGGCTCCTACGCGCTCATGGACGCGCAGTACGGGCGGCAGGGCCATCCGTTCAGGCAGGCCGTATTTGTGCTGGCCAGCGTTATCTCCAGCGCACCTGAGTGGTCGGTCGCCAACGCCGGGATGAAGGCGTACGGCATGGACCACGGCAACCCCGAACTGGACGGCTCCGTCGTCTTGTTCTGCTCGGACGAGCACGCCACCTTCTGCCCGCCCAGGCCGGTCGGCGACCGGGTCTTCCTGGTTCCCGGCCATGTCGACCCCACCATGGCCTACCACGACCGGCTGTACCTGTTCTCCGGCGAGGACGTCGTCGACTGCTGGCCTATCGACCTGCGCGGCTGGTAACAGCGTCGTTTCCGTTATGAAGCAGTGGCGTCGGCGATGCGGTAGCCGACGCCTGGCGTGGTGGAGACGACGGGCGGGTCGCCGAGCTTTCGCCGCAGCCGCCCGATGGTCACCGTGACCGTGTTGGTGAACGGGTCGGCCTGCTCATCCCATACGCGCTCCAGCAGGTCCTCGGCGCTGAGGTAGCCGGGCGCGGCCAGCAGCAGGGCCTCAAGCACCCCGAACTCCTTGACCGACAGGTCGAGCTGACGCCCGTCCCTGCTGACGGTTCGGCGCACCGGATCAAGCTCGATTCCCGCCGCGCGCAAAGTACGCGCCCGCGCCGCCGGCTGCCTGCGCGCCAGCGCCCGCACCCGCAGCACCAGCTCGGGGAAGTGGAAAGGCTTTCCGAGATAGTCGTCGGCCCCGACGCTCAGCCCGGTCACCCGGTCGCCCGGTTCCCCGGCCGCGGTGAGCATGAGCACCATCGCCCGCTGGTCGCGATCGGTGATCATCTGGCACAGCGTGTCGCCGTGGATGCCGGGCAGGTCCCGGTCGAGCACGACCACGTCGTAGGGACTGAGGTCCAGCTTCGCGGCTGCCTCCAGCCCGTCGTGGGCCACGTCCACCGCCATGCCCTGATCGCGCAGGCCCTCGACCAGGACCTCGGCGAGCGACCTGGAATCCTCCACCACCAGCACTCTCATGCGCTCGCACCCGCCGGGGCGGCCGCCTGGCGGCCCGCCGCAGCCGGCAGCTCGACGCGGACGCGCAGGCCACCGTCTTTGCCGGCGCGCAGCTCCAGCGTCCCGCCGTGCGCCTCGGCGATCGCCGCGACGATGGACAGGCCGAGACCGGAGCCCTTGTCCGACCCGGTGCGGTCGGCGCTGAGCCTCCGGAACGGCTGCGCTAGCTCGTCAACCTGCCGCTGGTCGAGTACCTCGCCGCCGTTCTTCACGATCAGCGCGGCGCGGCCCGCCTCGGTCTGGGTCGTGATCTCAATCCAGCCCCCGTCGGTGTTGTGCCGGACAGCGTTGCCGACCACGTTTTCCACCAGCCGGGACAGCAGGGCCTGGCTGCCTGATACCCATGCGCCGCCCTGCTCGCTGGTGTCCTGGACGGTAAGGTTCATCGCCGTGATGGCGGCAGCCTGGTCGGCCAGGGCGGCGCTGACGAGGTAGTCCAGCGGCAGGGTGACCCGGCCCGGCAGGTGCCGGTGCTGCGCCCTGGCCAGCACCAGGAACGCCTCGAGCAGGGCGTCGATCTTGTCCAGCTCGGCGCGCAGCCGTCCGGCCAGGGCGACGGTCTGCGGTGGCGCCGGCTCGGGCTTCGCCATGGCCACGTCGAGGGATGCGCGCATGGTGGTCAGCGGAGTGCGCAGCTCGTGCGAGGCGTTGGCCACGAACCGGCGCTGGGCGTTGAACGCTCCTTCCAGCCGGCCGAGCAGCCCGTCAATGGTGTCGCCGAGTTCCTTGAGCTCATCCCGCGGGCCGCCGACGGCCAGCCGCTCGTGCAGGTTGTCCTCGGAGATGCGCTGCGCGGCGGCGGTCATCTGCCGGACGGGGCGCAGCGCCCGGCCGGCGACTAGCCAGCCGAGGACCGCCGAGAGGATCGTCATGATCGCCAGCGCGATCAGCGACGAGATCAGCAGGTCATGGGTGAGCTGGCTCTGACCGCGCGGCCCGGCCGGTGCCGACTGCAGGTTGGCGAGCCTCGCTTGCAGCTGGGCGACCTCGGACTCCAGCTTCCGGATGCGCGTGCCGGCCTGGCCCGGCTGTCCGGGCGGCGCGCCGCCCGGGCTCCTGACTGCCATTTCAGACGAACGGCCGACTGTGACGCCGCTGGCGATGGCCAGCAGCAGCGCCCCGGAGACGAGGAACAGGATCGAGTACAGGATGGTCAGGCGTACCCGCACGGTCCGGCCAGGCAGCCGTACCCACCCCGGCAGCCTCATCCGCCTCTCCTTGCCTTGGCAACTGGCCTGTTCAGGGCCGCCATCCCGGTTCAGCATGGCCCGTCCGGCCTAACAACGAGATAACAGCGTGCGTGCGGCCCATGTTATGGCCGGCCAGGTAGAACCAGTGTCGGCAAGTTTTTCGCTCCGACCCCAGAGGATCTGCAGATGCAAGCCACGATCGAAGTCGACGGGCTGCGCAAGCGGTTCGGGCCGACGCTGGCGCTGGACGGAATGTCGTTTACCGTCCAGCCAGGCCAGGTGACCGGCTTCGTCGGCCCGAACGGTGCCGGCAAGTCCACCACCATGCGCGTCATACTCGGCCTGGATGCAGCCGACGAGGGCAAGGCCCTGGTCGGCGGCAGGCCATACGCGAGCCTGCGGCAGCCGATGCGGGTGCTTGGCTCGCTGCTGGACGCGGGCGCGCTGCAGCCCAGCCGCAGCGCTCGCAACCACCTGCTCTGGCTCGCCCGCTCGCAGGGCCTGGCTGCCGGACGGGTGAACGAGGTGATCGAGCAGGCGGGCCTGCAGGGCGTGGCCAGGCGGCGGGCGGGCGGCTACTCGCTTGGCATGCGCCAGCGCCTCGGGATCGCCGGGGCCATGCTCGGCGACCCGGCGGCGATCATGCTGGACGAGCCGTTCAACGGCATGGACCCCGAGGGCATCGTGTGGATGCGGGGGTTCCTGCGGTCGCTGGCCGCCGAGGGCCGGTCGGTGCTGGTCTCCAGCCACCTGATGAGCGAACTGCAGGACGCTGCCGACCACCTGGTCGTGGTGGGCCGCGGCAAGGTCATCGCGGACACGACGGTGGCGAGCCTGCTCGAGGCGGCCTCCGGTGACCGGGTGACGTTGCGGACCTCGGCACGTCCGGAGGCGACGGCGGTGCTCGAGCAGGCGGGGGCCACCGTCGTTGCGTCCGGCCAGGACGTCCTGACGATCTCGGGACTTGCCGCAGAGCGCGTCGTCGCACTGCTGGGAGAGAAGGCAGTGCCGTTCTCGGAGGTCTCCGCCCACCGCGCGACGCTCGAGCAGGCCTACATGGAGCTGACGAAGCAGGCGGTCGAGTTCCGCCCGGCCGGGTTCGACGCCGATGGCGGGCAGGAGGAGCCGCGATGACGACCAGGGAAGTCTCGGTGCCGCAGCCCGACACCGGACTCGACGACCGACCCCGCGGCAGCGGATTCGGCTCGTTGCTGCGCGCTGAGTGGATCAAGTTCCGCAGCGTGCGCGGCTGGGTGATCGGCATGATCATCGCCGCGATCCTGACCATGTTCTTGGACGTGTTCGTGGCTGCGAACGGAAGCATCGGCTGCGGGATCAACGGCGGTCCGACGCAGACGGGCAAGGCCTGCCTGCCCTACGTCCCGCACGGCCCCGGCGGCGAGGTCGTGACCGACAGCTTCTCCTTCGTGCGCCAGCCGCTGACCGGCAATGGCACGATCACAGCGCGCGTCACCGCGCTGACGGGCGAGCGCGGGAACCCCAATGGCGGGCCGCAGCAGGCTGGCTCCGGCCCGGACATGGTGCCCGGCATAGTGCCATGGGCCAAGGCCGGGATCATCATCAAGCAGAGCACCCACCAGGGGTCCGCGTACGCGGCGATGATGGTGACGGGCAGCAACGGCGTCCGCATGCAGTACGACTACACCGGCGACATCGCGGGCATGCCAGGCAAGCCGTCGGCGGCCCATCCGCGCTGGCTGCGGCTCACGCGCTCGGGCGACACGATCACCGGCTACGACTCGGCCAACGGCACGCACTGGACGCAGGTCGGCACCGTGCAGCTAGCCGGCCTGCCGTCCACAGTCCAGGTCGGCATGTTCGCCACGTCGCCGAACTACACCGTGACCCAGAACTCGTTCGGCGGCGGCAACATTAACAGCGTGAACACCCAGGCCACCGGCGTCTTCGATCACGTGAGCGTGACCGGCCAGGCGCCCGGCACGTGGACCTACACCGCAGTCGGCGGCGGCGGTCCGCTGGGGCTGGGGCCGAAATCGGCCGGCAACAGCGGGCCGCCTCTGTACACCCGCACCGGCAGCACCTTCAAGCTGACCGGATCCGGTGACATCGCGCCGGTCACGCCGGGTCCGGGTGGCGGGCTCCCGACGGTGACGATCGGGCAGAGCCTGGTCGGAGTGTTCCTCGGGCTGATCGCGATCGCGGTCGTGGCGGCCATGTTCTTCACCGCCGAGTACCGGCGCGGCCTCATCCGCACGACGCTGGCTGCCACGCCGCGCCGCGGCTCGGTGCTGGCCGCCAAGGCCGTGGTGATCGGCGCTGTCGCCTTCGTCACCGGGCTGATCGCCGTGGCGGTGTCGATCGCCGTCGGCGTTCCGAGGGAGGAGAACCAGGGTCAGGTCCTGCTGCCCGCCACAGGTCTGACCGAGTTGCGGGTCATCGTCGGCACGGCGGCCCTGCTGGCGCTGGCGGCCGTGCTGGCCGTCTGCCTCGGCGCGATCCTGCGGCGCAGCGCCGCGGCGATCACGGTCGCGATCCTGCTCGTCTTCGTGCCGTTCCTGCTCGCCCTGCTCAATATCGTCCCCGCCAGCGTCGGCGCCTGGCTGCTGCGAGTGACCCCGGCCGCGGCCGTTGCGATCGAGCAGAGCATCCCGCGCTACCCGCAGGTCCAGACCTTCGTCTCGCCGGTCCGCGGCTACTACCCGCTGTCGCCGTACGCCGGGTTTGGCGTGCTGTGCCTCTGGGTGGCGGCCGCCGTTGCCCTCGCCCTGTTCACGCTCCGCCGGCGGGACGCGTGAGCACAGTCGTGCCGGAGGCGCGCAGGTGAGCACCGTGCCGGAGGCGCGCAAAGTAGACACCGTGCCGGAGGCGCGCAAAGTGGACACCGTGCAGGCTCAGCCAGCGACTAGGGACACGGTGACGGCACGCGGGGCGAGCCTGCGCTGCGCGCTCCGCGCCGAGTGGACCAAGCTGCGCACGGTTTCCGGTCCCGCCTGGCTGCTCCTCGGTGTCGCGGCGCTGACTGTTGCCGTCAGCGCCGCGGCCACCGGGGCCACCCACTGCCCGGCCGGCCTGAGCTGCCCGGTCGACCCGACCAAGCTCAGCCTGAGCGGGGTCCAGTTCGGCCAGGCAGTGGTCGCGGTCCTGGCCGTGCTCATGGTCAGCAGCGAGTACAGCACCGGCATGATGCGGGTCACGCTGGCAGCGATGCCGAACCGGCTGGCGGTGCTGGCGGCCAAGGCGATCCTGCTGGCGGTGCTGGTGCTGGTAGCCGGCGCGGTCGGGGTGTTCGGGTCGGTGCTGGCCGGGCACCTGATCCTGCCCGGCCACGGGTTTACCGCGGCGCGCGGCTTCCGCCCAGTGTGGCTGAGTAACGGGCCGACGCTGCGCGCAGCGTGCGGCTCCGTGCTGTACCTGGCCCTGGTCGCGCTGATGAGCCTAGGGGTCGCCATGATCGTGCGGGACTCGGCCGTCTCCATCGGCGCCGCGCTCGCGCTGCTGTACGTGTTCCCGATCGTGCTGGCATTCATCGAGAACGCCCACTGGCAGCACCGGCTCGAGCGGTGGACGCCCACGGTCGCCGGGCTGACCATCCAGGACACCACCGGCCTGCACGGCCTGCCGATCACGCCATGGGCTGGCCTGGGCGTGCTGGCGATCTGGGCGGGCGCCGCGATGCTGGCCGGCGGGCTGGCATTCCGGTTCCGCGATGCCTAGCGCGACCGCTGCCTGCTGACCTGAGCTACCGTCGGAGCGTGTGCCTGCTGATAGCGCTGTTCCAGGTCGTCCCTGGCGCGCCGCTGGTCGTCGCCGCGAACCGGGATGAGCGGCTCGACCGCCCCGCCGTCGCGATGACCGTGCTGCGGGATAGCGGGCCGCGGATCCTGGGCGGCCGGGACGAGCTTGCGGGCGGCACCTGGCTCGCAGTCAATGAGCATGGCCTGGTGGCCGGGCTGACCAACCAGCCATCGGCGCAGGGCCGCGATCCGAGCAAGCGATCGCGCGGCGAACTGCCACTGGCGTTCGCCGTGCACGAACGCGCTGCCACGGCCGCGCGGGCCATGCGCGCCAAACTCGACCCGGCTCGGTACAACCCGTGCTGGATGCTGGTCGGCGACCGGGAGTCACTGTTCTTCGTGGGCATCGACGACGGGCCGAGGGCCTGGTTCGAACGGCTCGGCCCAGGGCTGCATGTGCTGGAGAACGCGCCGCTCGATGCGCAGTCGCCGAAGGCTGAGTTCGTGCGCGGCCTGGTGCGCGCGGAGCTAGACCGGCAGGGCACGGACCCGGCCGCATTCGTGGCCGGGCTGGAGCGGGTGCTGAGCAGTCACCAGCCTGCGGTCGCGGAGCCGAGGACCGACGACACCGGCCGGACCTGGCCGCCGGAGATCTCCGCGCCGTGCGTGCACACGGAGTTCTACGGCACGAGGTCAGCCATGACTGTCGCGGTGCCGGCTGACGGCCAGCCAGGGGTGCGGGTCGCGGACGGCCCGCCCTGCCAGGTCCCGTTCCGCGACGTTACCTCGATGTGGACGGCAGCAGTCACCTCTGGTCGCTCTGCGTGAGGCTCCAGGCTGTGCAGTCCTGGCCCATGTCTGTCACCGCGCGTCGCAGCGACTCAGGTGGCTGGCAGCCGCAGTCCGGGACGCAGTCCGCGAACGCCTCGTCGGCCGGCACCTTGTCCTGGGCCAGCACCGTGTCCTGAGCCGGCGAAGCCTGCTGGGGGAGCACCGTCTCCTGGGGCAGCACCGTGTTTTCTGGCAGCACCGTGTCTTGGGTTAGCACCGTGTTTTCTGGCAGCACCGTGTCTTCGGTTAGTACGGGGCCTTCCACCAGCGCGGCGCCGTCGGCCGTGTCCGTGACCAGTGCCGCAGCGCCGGGCGCGGTCTCGGCCGGTGCGGAGGCGGCCTGCATGACCGCGGCGCTCGCGTGCATATTGCCGGGCGCCATTGCGCCGGCAGCCGGGGTGCCGCCGCCTGCAGCGTCCGCAAGCGCGGTGCCGTCCGGAGTCGGCGGGACCGCGGAAATCTCCCCGGCGCCGCCAGAGCCTTCGGCGCCTGCCGGGTCTTCGGCCGCCGCGGCTGCCGTGATTGCCGTGGCCATCTCGGCGGTCATGCTTTCCGCGACGGCAACTACCGAGTCGGTGTGCGCGGGTCGGCTGGCCTCCGGCCATGGCTGCGCTCCAACTGCCGCTAGGGCCTCACGCGCCATGGCCAGCTTCTCGTAAACGAAGAGCACCGGGGCGCCGCCCGCCATCGAGAGCGCTGCCCGCAGCG
>Ga0187783_10003431_pt1 | contig 11663 bp, 8 predicted proteins | sample 1015_SJ02_MP02_2_FD_132471 | JGI IMG/M metagenome (GOLD analysis project Ga0187783, IMG submission 132471) | Tropical peat soil microbial communities from peatlands in Department of Meta, Colombia - 1015_SJ02_MP02_20_MG | ecosystem: Environmental > Terrestrial > Soil > Wetlands > Peat | place... | reverse complement strand
CGGGTGAAGCGGGTGCTGTCTCCGCGCATCGCGTCGAGCAGCAGCACCTCGTAGGGGGTCGGGGCCTCGCCGCCCTCCTGTGCGAACTCCATGTCGAGCGTGATCCCCTCGGGGCCGGCGATGAGCTCGTGGCCGCATACGGCGGCTGGCACGGCCCGTGGATCGCGTCGTGAGCACGACCAGAGCGACAAAGGGAGGCTCGCGCCCACACGGCGCCACTAAGACCGGCAGGATCACGGGCGAGAACGCGAAGCCGGCGATGCCCCAGAGCGCGGCGATGCCCCAGAGCGCGGCGATGCCCCAGAGCGCGGCGATGCCGTCCCCGTTTCCGGGGATCGCCGAGTACGCGTTCCTGTCCGACTGCCACACGGGGGCGTTGGTCGCCCCCGACGGGTCGATCGACTGGCTCTGCGTCCCGCGCTTTGACGCTCAGAGCGTGTTCGGCACACTGCTCGACCGCCAGGCTGGCTGCTTCCGCCTCGGTCCCTTCGGCATCAACGTGCCGTCGGCGCGCGTCTACGAGCCCGGAACCAACATGCTGCTCACCACGTGGAAGACTCCCTCCGGCTGGGTGGCCGTGCGCGACGCGCTCACGCTAGGGCCCCGACGCGGCGTGGACCACGTCACGCCGCACACCCGTCCCCCAACCGACGAAGACGCCGACCACCTGCTGGTTCGCGTCGCGTACTGCATGGAGGGCGAGGTCGAGATGGAGCTGACCTGCGAGCCGGTCTTCGACTACGGGCGGCTACCCGCGCAGTGGTCGGTTCACGAGGACGGTCAGACCGCCGACGCGAGCGGTGAGGAACTGACGATCAGACTGCACACGGATATGGCGCTCGGCGTCGAGGGCGACCGCGTGCGGGCCCGGCACACGCTCAGGCAGGGCGAGCACATCTACTGCTCGCTGTCCTGGGCCGAGGAGCTCGCAGGCGCAGAGGGCATCGATGACGCCAACGCGCGCCTCGCAGCGACCGCGCGCTTCTGGCGCGGCTGGCTGGGCCGCGCGCGCATACCCGATCACCCCTGGCGCGATCCGATCCAGCGCTCGGCACTCGCGATCAAGGGGCTGACATACATGCCCACCGGCGCTACCGTGGCCGCGCTGACCACCTCGCTTCCCGAGACACCGGGAGGCGAACGCAACTGGGACTACCGCTACACGTGGCTGCGCGACTCGACCTTCACGCTGCAAGCACTGCACTACCTCAACCTCGATTGGGAGGCCGAGGAGTTCATGCAGTTCGTCGCCGACCTCGAGCCCAACTCCGACGGCGCCCTGCAGATCATGTACGGGATCGACGGACGGCGCGACCTGACCGAGTCGTTGCGCGAGGACCTCTCGGGCTACGCCGGGGCGAGCCCCGTGCGGATCGGCAACGGGGCCTTCGACCAGCGCCAGAACGACGTCTATGGCGCTGCGCTTGACTCGATCCTGCTGCACAGCCGACGCAGTCAGCGCCTGCCCCGGCGGCTGTGGCCGATCGTGCAGGCGCAGGCCGAATGCGCGACCAAAGTCTGGCGTCAGCCCGACCAGGGCATCTGGGAGGCCCGGGGCAAGCCGCAACATTACGTCTCGTCCAAGCTCATGTGCTGGGTGGCGATGGACCGGGCGTCAAAGCTCGCGGCGATCCGCGGTGACGACGCGCGCCAGTCCACGTGGGGCGCGACCGCCGCGGAGATCAAGGACGACATCCTGACGCACGGGGTGACCAAGGACGGCGTCCTGCGCCAGCACTACGACACGGACGCGTTGGATGCCTCCAATCTCCTGGCAGCGATCTTCGGCTTCCTGCCAGCCGATGATGCGCGCCTGCGGGCGAGCGTGCTGGCGATCGCCGAAGACCTCACAGAGAACGGCTTCGTGCTGCGCTACCGCACCGATGAGACCGACGACGGCATGTCGGGCAAGGAGGGGAGCTTTCTGATCTGCTCCTTCTGGCTGGTGTCGGGCCTCTCGATCGTCGGTGAGCAGCAGCGCGCACGCGACCTGATGGAAAAGCTCCTGCGGGTCGCCTCGCCGCTCGGGCTGTACGCGGAGGAGTTCGACACGGACACGGCGCACTTCCTGGGCAACGTCCCTCAGGCCTTTTCGCACCTCGCGCTGATCGAGGCCGCCGGGCGGATCATCGCGGCCGAGTTCATGAGCGAGCTCTCGTGAGTCCACAGGGAGTACCTCCGAACGAGCCGCCGCCGGGCGGGCAACCCCCCGTCCCGGGTGGCAGCCAGGAACCAGGCGGCTACCCCCCTTCGGTTCCTCAGCAGGTTCCTGGCCAGCAGGGATATCCACAGGGCGATCCGACCCAGCCCTATCCGCAGCAGGGCTACGGCCAGCAGGGCTACGGCGAGCCGCCGCGAAAATCGAAAGCCTGGCTGTGGGTCGTCCTGATCGTGCTCGTCGGAGCCGGCGTGGCTGCCGGGGTCATCGCCTCCAACAACAAGTCGAGCAAACCGACGATCGTCAACCAGCAGACCTCGACCGTCAACAGCTTTGGCGTCTCCGTTCAGGCGCCGCCGGCAGAAAGGACCGTGACCGCACCGGCGCAGACGCAGACGGTGACCGCGCCGGCGAAGACCGTGACCGCGCCCGCACAGACGGTGACGACCCCGATCGCGCCGGCAACGACGTCCAAAACTACCTCGACGACCCCCGCGGGCACGACCCCTTGAGCGAGCCCCGTGCGCGGCGCTGCGGCGCCAGCCGGCGCGCCGGCCGGGCGTGACGGTCGGCGAAGCGCGATGAGCGACGTCTCGCTGCAGATGATCCGGCTCGCCGATCCGGTCGCGTCGCTCGAGGCGACGTTCGTCCCAGCGGCCGGGATGCTCTGCTGCTCGCTGCGCCACCGCGGCGAGGAGCTACTGGCCCAGAACGACGGCGTCGACGCCTACGCGCGGATGGGCAAGACGATGGGCGTGCCGCTGCTCTATCCGTGGGCCAACCGCCTGACGGGCTTTCGTTATGAGGTGGCCGGGCGCAGCGTCGACGTCGTGCGCGACACGACGCTCGTGGCTGTCGACGGCAACGGCCTGCCGATCCACGGTGTGATCGGCGGCAAGCTCGAGTTCGAGCTTGCTCGTGTGCAGGAAGAGCCGGGGCGCTCCGTGAGCGCGACGCTGCGCTGGGAGGAGACGCGGGCGCGCCTGTTCGAGCTGTTCCCTTTCGTCCACGAGGTCCGCTACACGGCCACGCTCGCAGACGGCGCGCTTCAGATCGCGATCGAGATCGAGGCCAGCGGCGGCGACCCGGTCCCGGTCGCGTTCGGCTTTCATCCCTATCTGGCGCCGCCCGACCGTCGGCGCGAGCGCTGGCAGGTACAGCTGCCCGAGATGCGTGCGCTGCGCCTCGACGCCCGCCAGATCCCATTGGGCCCGGGCACGGCACAGCCGCCGCGGCGCTTTGAGCTGGACGGCGAGCGCTTCGACGACGGCTTCGACTCGCTGGCGGACGGCGCGCGCTTTGGTGTCGTCGGGGGTGGGCGGCAGATCACGGTCGAGCTGTCCGAGGGATACCCCTGCGCACAGGTCTACGCGCCGGCGGCGAGCACGTTCATCTGCTTCGAGCCGATGACCGCGCCGGCCAACGCGCTCTGCAGCGGAGAGGAGCTGCCCGTGCTGAACGCGGGCGAGCGCCTGCGCGCCGTCTTCTCGATCGCCGTGGCCGACGCCGATCACCCCCAGCTCGGCGAATAGGATTAGGAGGCGGATGCCTTGTCGTCGGCGCCCGCCGCGTCCCCGGCGGGCACCTCGTCCTCGGCGCGCGCCACACCCCCGGTGGGCGCCTCCGCCGGGATCGCGCCGGGCTCCTCGCGGTACTCGGCGTGGCCGAGCTGGACCAGCCAGGCGCGCAGCTGGCGGTGCACGCGCTGCGCTCCGACCATCTCCTCGACAGGCACCGCGAGCTCGCGGGGGTGAAGCAGGAACGGGAAGGACTGGCTTCCGCCCATGCCCCCGTGGGAGCCGACGAGCTCCTCGAAGGCGGCGACCTCGTCGGAGTCTGACCAGTAGGTGCTGTTGACGACGATGTCGGGGCAGTGCGGGAAGCCCGCGGTGCGCGCCACGTGACGGGCCGCATGGGGGCCGAAGGGCAGCAGCGGGTCCTCGCCCTCCACGCGCTGCTCGTCGAGGTAGCTGACGCCGCCCGCCCCGATCGCCAGCGCGCCGTGCTGGTGTGAGCGCACGAGCAGAAAGCCGATCCCGGGGTGCTCGCGCAGGACGGAGATCAGCAGCGGGTAGCGCGCTTCGATGTCCTCGAGCGTTACCCGCCCCGGGGTGCGCGCGAATGAGATCAGCCCCAGGCAGCCCGAGGCCATCACGACGACGTCGGGCGGTTGCCGGTCGGCATCGGCGTCGTCGCCGTCGCTCGCGCTGGGCACGCCGCGGTCCGCGGTGGTGCGCTCTGACATCCGCATGAGCGCATCCGAGAGCAGCGGGGCGTGCGCGGAGGCCTCGGCGAGCGACGCGCCGAGGAAGGCCAGCGCCTCGCTGCGCGAGCCCTCGATGGCCACCGCGCCGACGGCGACCACGTCGCGCACGAGCTCCTCGAGCGTCACGCCGTAGCGCTGGCGGAAGGTCGCCCCCTGGGACTGGCCATGGTCTGACAGCACGACGAGCTCATAGGGGCGCGGTGCAGACCGCGCGGCGGAGGCGATCCGGCCGATCTGGTGATCGACGTCGCGCAGCGTTTTGAGCGCTTCGGGGCGCTCGATGCCCGAGTGGTGGGCGACCTCGTCGTAGGCCAGGAACGTCGTGTAGACGACGGGGCGCCCGGCGTACATGTCGCCGATGACCGAGTTGACCTGCAGGTCGCGCTGCACGACCGTCGCCCAAGCGCGCACGAGGGCGTAGGCGAAGCTGCGATCGATGCGCGGCTGGATATCGAGGCGGCGCTGGCGCGAGGCGCTCCACAGCTCGCTGATCACCTCGCGCACGACGAGCACGAGCGTACGCGTGACGTTGTAGGGATTTACGAAGTAGGTGAAGTAGTCCTGCCCGACCCGACCCGGGCGGTCACGCTGCAGGACGGTGCTCATCGTGAGCAGGCTGTGCGGCGCGTCGCCGGAGACGATGTTGGCGCGGCTGGCGCCGTCGGCGAACAGCAGCCCCCGCCCGTTGGAATGACGGCGCTCCAGCTCGGCCGCGTCGCGCGGGTGGTTGGTGACGATCGGCACGCCGCGGTCCTTCTCCCACCAGCGAAAGGCCGGCATGTCGTGGTTGTCGCCGTGCAGCAGCCCCGCCTGGCAGGCGCCGGTCTGCGAGGACCAGTCGGTCTCCCAGCGCGTCAGCTCGTGCGAGCCCGCATGCAGCCAGCTCGCGAGCGTCGGCGCATTGCCGTCGCGCATCGCGCGCAGCAGCACGTCATGGGCCAGGCCGTCGATCTCCAAGAACAGCAGCCCCGGCGTGTCCAGCGAGGCGGGCGGCGCGGTGCGCCGGCCGTAGCGGCGCACGACGTTGCCGTACCAGAACGCGTCGTCGTCGATGCCGAGGATCCCCGACGCGGCGGTGTTGACGATGGTGAGCGCGACCGTCACGAGGATCGCCGCCGACAGCGAAGACACGTACACACCGGTGCGCGCGAGCGAGATCAGCAGCACGATCGCGCCGTTGAGCACGATCACCCCGAGGCCGAGCGTGAGCACCGTGAGCGGAAGTGCCAGGCGCAGCACGAGCGGCCACACGAGCGCGTTGAGCAGGCCGATCAGGGCCGTCACGGCAAGCGCGCTGGCGAAGCCTTCGACGTGCACATCGCTGAGCACGGCGCTGAGCGCCACGAGCGTGGCCGAGGAGAGCAGCCACACGAACGCGATCCGCGCGAGCGGGGGGTAGCGATGGGTGCGTCGACGCCTCACCGGCGGGCATTGTCCCTGAGAGCGGCCGCTCAGCTTCCGGCCGCTCGCTCGTGTGACAGCTCTGTTCGCTGACCGACCGCGAGCACGCGCACCTGCACCGACGGGCTGTCGCGCGCGACCAGGGCCGCAAAGCGGCGCGCGGGCAGCTCGGGGTTGGCCGGCGGCCGCGCCGGCCAGCGCAGCGTGAACGTCCCCCAGTGGATCGGGACGGCCACCCGCGGCGCGATCAGTGCGGCGGCGGTCGCCGCTCGCGCGGGGTCCAGGTGCCCGGGACCGAGCGTCGGGCCCCAGCCCCAGACCGGGAGCAGCGCGAGGTCGATCGGCCCCGCGATGTCGGCCATGCCGGGGAACAGGTCGGTGTCGCCGGCGAAGTAGCAGCTCAGCGAGCCGCGCGCGACGAACCCGACCGCGTCGGTGGACGCGCCGACCGGCCACCGGCGCCCGTCGTGCGCCGCGGGCGTGGTGGACAGCCGCACCGGGCCGATGCTCGCCTGCTCGCCGGCGCCCAGCTCGCGCACGTCGCGCAGGCCGTTGCGCGTCAGCCAGCGCGCGGCGCCGGGCGGCGCGAGGATCGGCACCGAGCGTCCGATGCGCGCGAGCGAGCGAAGGTCGGCGTGGTCTGCGTGGAGGTGGGAGACGAGGACAGCGTCGATGCGCTCCGTGACCGCCGGCGCGACGGGCTTGGCGATGCGCCTGAGCGGGCCCACTCGTTCTCCGAGGACGGGGTCGGCGAGCAGCCTGATCCCGTCGAGCTCGATCAGAACCGTCGAGTGCCCCGCCCAGGTGACGGACATCGAGGAGCGCGCAGGCGTCGCGCCGGCTGGTGGCGGGGTCTGGCTGGGCATGGCGCCGGCGCTAGGCGCGAGCGCCACGGGTGGGCGGCAGCAACGCGCCGATCAGCCAGAAGAGCGGTATGAAGATGCCCACGATGAACATGATCCAGTGCCCCTTTTTGATCGACGTGAGCCCGAGCACGACGAACAGGACGACATAGAGCACGGCGAACACGAACCCCAGGGGTGTCGACACCGCGAGCACCATCGCCGCACGAGGCTAGCGCGTCGGGAAGGGCGTTGCAGGGCCCGAGCGCCTCGGCGTAGCTGCTCGCGGCCGACGGATCATGCTCCTGAGCTTGTCTTCGAGCTTCGCGACCTCGCTACAGGCGGCCATCGCGCCCCGCCCGGCTGAGGTCATCCGCTGCCCTGCTCCAGCAGACTGAGCGCCGACGATGTTCCTCCTCACCGTGATCGTGTATCCGCTCGTGCTGGCGCTGCTGTGCGCCGGAGCAGGCGTGCTCGTCGATCGCGCAAGCGGCGGCGCGCTGTGCGGCCCGCTGCTCGTTCCCGTCGGGGCGGCCGCGCTGATCGCGCTCTCCCAGCTTACGACCTACATTCCGGGACTTGCACGCGCGACGCCGGCCGCGCTGGCGATCGTGGCACTCGCCGGGGTGGGACTCGCGTGGCAGCGCGCGCGGCGCGCGCGCGCCGGGCTACGCGAGAGCGCCACGCGGCTGCTCGCAGCGGGTGGCTGGGTCGCAGCGGCGTCGGTGCTCGTGTACGTGATCGCGCTCGCACCCGTGCTGCTGTCGGGTCGCGCGACGTTCTCCTCGTTCATGGCCCTGTCGGACTCGGCGTTTCATCTGATCGGCGCCGACTACCTGATCCGCCACGGCCAGAGCTACTCGCACCTGGACCTGCGCAACTCCTACGGGCTGTTCATCGACAACTACTACAACTCGAGCTACCCCTCGGGAGCCGACACGCTGTTCGGCGGCAGCGCGTTTCTGCTCGGGCTGCCGCTGATCTGGGCCTTTCAGCCGTTCATCGCCTTCATGCTCGCGGCGGCCGCCGGCCCGGCCTGGCTGCTCGCGCGCGGGATAGGGCTCGATCGCGCGTGGGCCGCCGTCGCGACCCTGTGCGCGACGCTGCCTGCACTCGTTTACGCATACGCGCTGATCGGCTCGGTCAAGGAGATCGCGGCGCTGGCGCTGATCCTCTGCCTGGGCGCGCTTGTGACCGTGCGCAGCGACTGGCTGCACGGCTCGGCGCGCGGGGCGATCCCGTTCGCGCTCGTCACGGCGGCGGGAGTGTCGGCGCTGGGCGTAGGCTTTGGCGCGTGGGCGCTGGCGGCGGCGCTCGTGGCGCTCGTCGTGCTGGTGGGCGGCGACGAGCGTGCGCGGGCCGGTGCGCGCCTTCGCCGCGGCGCGATCGTGCGCCGACGTGATACGCGCTCGGCCCTCACCGCCCGCCCGCTCGTGCTCGTGGCCGTTGGCCTGGTCGTGCTGGCCGTATCCGCGCTGCCTACGTGGGCCGATCTCTCGGGCTCGGTGCAGGTCACCCAGAGCATCGCCGGCACGAGCAACCCGGGCAACCTGAGGAGTCCACTCAAAGCCGTGCAGGCGCTGGGGGTGTGGCTGGATGGCAGCTACAAGCTCGCGCCGGGCGGCGGAGCGCACACCCTGACGTACGCGCTGATCGCCCTCGCGCTCGCCGCCTGCGTGCTCGGGGTCGTCCAGCTACTGCGCAGCGGCCCGCGAGCGCTGGCGTGCTGGCTGGTGCTGATGGCTGGGGTGTGGCTGATCGTTAGCAGCTCCTCGACGACGTGGGTGGGGGCGAAGACGCTCATGCTCACCTCGCCGGCCGTCGTGCTCGCCGCGTGGGCGGGCGTCGCCGCGCTGCGGGCATCGCGCTGGTCACTCGCTGCCGGCCTCGTGGGGGCGCTGCTGCTCGGCGGCGTGCTCGTGTCCGACGCGTTTCAGTACCGCAGCTCCGACCTCGCGCCGACCGCCCGCTACGAAGAGCTCGCGTCGCTGAACGCGCGCTTTGCCGGTCGCGGTCCGACCCTGTTCACCGACTTCGACGAATACGCGATGTATGAGCTGCGCGACCTCGACATCGGCGGGCCGGACTTCGTCTACCCGCCCCCCGCGCTTGCGCAGATCGCGGGCGGCTACGGGCGCCCCGTCAACCTGCAGCGCGCGCTGCCCGCGGCGCTGAGCGCCTACCCGCTGATCATCACGCGCCGAAACCCGGCCGCGGTCCGCCCACCAGCCGCCTACCGGCTGGCCTGGCAGGGCACCTACTACCAGGTGTGGCAACGGCAGCCGAGCGCGCCACCCGCGCTCGCACACGTCGCGCTCACGGGCGGTCCCGCCGCCCAGTGCGCGCAGATCGCGCGTGTGGCCGCATCTCCCGCCGCCCGCGGTGCGCAGCTGGTGGCGGCCACGGCGCCTACTGTCGTGCGTATCCCGCCGCAGCGCGCTGCGCACCCGCGCGGCTGGGGACGCGTGCACGGGAGCCTCGTGCTGAGCAGGCCCGGGAGCCTGTCGGCGACGTTCGTGACGCCGCGGGCTGGGGACTGGACGGTGTGGCTGGAAGGCCGCCTGATGCCGGCCGTGACCGTGGATGTCGACGGACGGCGCCTTGGCACAATCGCGGGTCAGCTGGCGGGCAACTCGCTCGTGCCCGACACGATGACCCCGCTGCGCGTGCGCCTGGCCGCCGGCGCGCACCGGCTGACGATCACGCGCGGCGGCTTCACGCTTGCGCCCGGGGGCGGTGGCACCGCAGTGCTCGACGGCGTGCTCGTGGCGCCCGCGGGTGCGTCACCCGTGCTGCGCGCGGTGGCGGGCGCGCGCTGGCGCTCGCTGTGCGGCGTCGCCTATCAGTGGGTGGAGCTCGTCGGCGCCTAATGGCGCCTGTGGGCGGCGCGGCGGGTCGGCGGCGCGGGCGCGACTCTCACAAGGACGGCGCTGCTCGGCGCGAGCGTGACGATTACCGCGCCGTTTCGGTCGGGGACGCTCGGGAGCTTCGCGGGTTCGCGCCAGCTGCCGTCGGGCTGCACCTCACGCCCGCCCAGCCGCACACCGTCGGTCGACTGGGGCGAAGGGGCGGTGAGCGACAGCAGCGACGCCGCGCCAAAGCGGCGGTTCGGGCGTAGGCTGACGCTGTCGCTGGCGCTGCCGGGCGGGTCGTCGTCGACCAGCACCACCTCCAGGGCGCCGGTCGGGGCGAGCAGCGACTGCACGTCGACGTTGGAGCTGCCGCTGCTTTCGATGACCGTGTGCAGCGGGCGATCACCGACGAGCGAGCGCGTCATGAGCAGCGCATACCACTCGGGCTGGGCGTGAAGCTCGCCGCGGGAGAGGCGGGCGGGGGTGCTCGCACACAGCGGGCTGTAGCCGCTGCAGTTCGCCGGCGCTCCCTGGAAGTTGAGCCCGGCGAGCCCGGTGGTCATCGCGCGCGCGGTGTAGTCGACCGCCCACAGCGCCGAGGCGAAGGTGTTGCTGATCCCGGCGGTGCCGCCGCAGGAGACGGTGTTGGCCTCGGTCATGCGAAACGGCGTGCGTCGCGAGACGGCGACCGTCATGTAGCGGCCGAGCGAGAGCTGCTCCTTGTAGCGCGTCTCGGGGCTCAGCAGCCCTTCGATCGAGGGCGCCGGGAGCTTGTGGCAGCCAAGGGGGTAGTGATGGCCGGTGAGCAGCCCGGGTGTGAGGTCGGCGCTCTCGGGCGGTCCCCAGCGCGGGAACGCGTGCGAGCCCGAGACGTCGGGCCCCGCGAGCGCGACGCCCGGCGCGTGATGGGCTATCGCCTGGCGGTAGGCGAGCGCCTCGGGGTAGTACTGGGCGAACGTCCACGGTTCGGTGCGCAGGCCGTTCTCGACGTAGGCGTCGGGCTCATTGCCGATCTCGAAGGCCGCCAGCCACTTCCCGAGAGCCGCCTTGGCCGCCGCCGCCTCGCGCGCGGCGGGGATCGGTTCGAAATGGGCCAGGCCGAGCGTGAACAGCACGCGCCAGCCGCTGCGCGCCGCCAGCGTTGCGAGTTCGCGCAGCTCGCGATCGGTGACCGCGACGCTCGCCCACGACGGCAGTGGCGTGGCGGCGTCGGTCCAGGCCGCCTGCGTGTCGGCCGAGACGCCGCCCAGGCGCAGCACTCCCGGGCCCAGCGAGCGCAGCAGGTTGACGAGGTCCCCGCGCGCTCCGTCGCCGGCCAGCTCCCCGAGCGCCGACATCTCGAACGACAGTCCGAGGAACCCATAGGGGACCGGGGTGCGCGGTTGGAGCGTGTCGATCGCGACCGAGACGGGGGTCGGCGGAGGCGCCGGCGGCGGCGCGGGCTGGGCGGCGCCCCCGGAGACGGGCGCGACGCCCGCAGCGAGCGGGGATCCCGCGTGGGCTGCCGTATGAGAGTGCGGGTCGATGCCCAGCGGCAGCGGCATCGAGATGAGCGCGAGCAGCCCGCTCAGCGCGACGCCGAGGCGCAGGGCGGCGACGACACGTCGGCCGAGCGGGGCTCGGCGGTCCTGGCGGTAGGTCGATGCTCGGCTGCGCGAGGCCATCGGCGTGCGGCGCGTCCCTCCGTGTGCGATGTGGCCGACGCGCGAGCAAGGCGGCCCCGCCGGCGCGCGTCGGGGAATCGGGGCAGTCAACCAGGTTGAGCAGATGGGGGCGACGGTTCGCGGCCGATGCTTCGCGGCGTGGTTCGCGCGAACGCCCGTCGCGGCCAGTTGCCGCTCACGCTGAGCCGCTTGGGAGGGCCGCTAAACTCCGCCCCGGATCTCGTGGTCGAGTCTTGGCCGCGCGATCGCGTGGTGGGCGTAGCTCAGTTGGTAGAGCTCCTGGTTGTGGTCCAGGCGGTCGTGGGTTCGAGCCCCATCGCTCACCTGACACGAAAGCCCTGCAAATCGGGACTATCGGGTAAGCGTTCAGTGCCTTCCCGCTCAGGCGAGCAGCGGCGCAGGATCGCCGCGAGCGTGAGCGGCGAGGAGCTCGCTGAGGTAGGCGAACAGCGAGCGACGTTGCAGCCGGCAGGTGGTGTG
>Ga0187783_10003430_pt1 | contig 11663 bp, 12 predicted proteins | sample 1015_SJ02_MP02_2_FD_132471 | JGI IMG/M metagenome (GOLD analysis project Ga0187783, IMG submission 132471) | Tropical peat soil microbial communities from peatlands in Department of Meta, Colombia - 1015_SJ02_MP02_20_MG | ecosystem: Environmental > Terrestrial > Soil > Wetlands > Peat | place... | reverse complement strand
TTCTCGTGAACATCTTCGAAGATCAAAATAAAGCCAGTGTTTTCTTCCATATTCGTCAACGTGGGCTGGCTTCCCATCAACCAATGCATCGATAATGGCGCGAGCATTCGTAGCAGCCGAGCTATAATGCGCGGCCATGACGGGCCCGTCGACCAAGCCAAAAACCAAGATCAAAAAAGAAAGTAGTAGTCGCATGAGATTCACCACAACCTGTTAGGAAATGTCAAAATCCGTCCCCCTCTCGGCCTCATACTGAGCTCTATAAAAAAGTCTAGTGCGGCAATCAAATTGAAGACAGCGAGCTTGGAATTGATATGCCCATCGCTACTTACGCTGATTTATGTGATCGAGTGATACCTTGAGGGCGATGTAAACGCTCTCCCAACCAAGTTGCGACCATCCTATTTTTCCGTGATTACTTAAGTATATTGAGCTGGATAACTTAAACACTATCTAAGGAAAATCGAAACATGACTTTTTATCCAAAAATATTGAAGAATTTAGAAGCTGCCATGACTTACTGTTTAGTATTGAGTCTTATAACGACGGCCTTCCATGGTTTTTCCACAGACGCCGCACAGGACGCCCCCGATGATAGCGACGTGATTGCGCCATCCAGCGATTTTTCCGAAGTTTTATCGGTAACCGATCCTTTTGAGTGTATGCGCCTGCAAAAGATCCTTCTCGCGCATCTTAACAATCTCTTGCGAACCAAGATGGGATCAGAGCTCCGCGAATCTATTCCTGATGGAGCATCCGATTCTCGACGGGCGCTTATTTTGAACTCTCGAAATATCGATGAACTTATCGGTCTACTCAACAATCTTTACAAACGATACGAAAAAATTGCCACCGTCAAGCAAGATGGCATTGGTTATCAGGGCATTTATCGCTGCTTCGAAATAATTGATATTTTTGAGTGTATTCGTATGCATAACCTCGCCGTCAAACAGATGGCTTTTCATAGTTTTCGAGATCTGAAAGCGGATTTACCGAAGTCAGAACATGATACGAAAAATCGCTGTGAGGTTGAAATTACTAGCCGTGATAACTCGTACGAATGCCTACGACTGCAAACAGACGCGTTGATGCCGACGCTAAAAAAGCTATACGAGAAATTTAAGGAAAAAAATCGCAAGATTTCGACGACAACCGAGACTCTTCACCTAGCACATCCCGACGATAGCCGTAAAAAAGTCGAGTACTTTGTAAGCGCTCCGAAAGCGCATAATGGTGAGCTCCCTGTGCTTGTTTTCATTCACGGTCATCAATCGGAGCAACCAACTGGAGGCAAGATCTTCATCGATCGAGAATCCGTTAACTACGTAAAAAAGGGCTTTCTTGTAGCATCCATTTCTCAACCCGGCTATGGCAATTCCGATGGCCCTGCTGATTTTTGCGGCCCCTTCACTCAATCAGCCGTGCGCGCCGTGATCACAGAACTTAAAAAGCGCCCCGACGTCAACCCCAATCAGATTTTCCTCTACGGTGAAAGCCGAGGCGCTGTGGTTGCCGCCATGGTGGGAGCACAAGATGGCACGCTCAAGGGGTTGATTTTAGATGCAGGTTTCTATGATTTGAGAAAAGTTACCGATCAACAAACACGCGATAATTTTACCAACGAAGTACAAGGGACTCTGCCATCTCTCACTGAGGCCCAACGAGAGGAAGCAATGCACCTGCGTTCAGTTTCCGACTGGCACGCTCAGCTCAAGTCCGATGTCTTAATGTTTCACGGCGCGCGCGACCCACGTGCCCCTTTTCCATCTGCAATGGACTTTTACTATAAGCTGTGCGACTCAGACTTGTATGTAAACTTGCACTATTTTGATTGCGAACATCACACCCCCGACGACAAAAGAGAATATTTCATCGACATCTTCTTAGAAGAACGCACGAAGTGACAGGGCTAGACGGACATGCTGCGAGAATGCCAACTATTATTGATTGCGAAGGGGTGCGTCTTATTAATCGCGCTATTTGCGAGATGCCTTAGCGCCGACACGCTCGATCTCTATTTTTGGCCGACGCCTGTAGTGACTTACGAGTCAGAGAGAACAGGCCTGCTATATGCTTGGCCGGACTTTAAGCTCATATTGCAAACGAAGGATGAGAAGTCGCGTTACGCGCCGGCTTTAGTTGACGACGCTTTGGCCAAAAAGCTAGGCATACTTTTTGCGACGACGGCGGATTCACCGATCAGAATCTTTAATGATGCATCTCTTAAAATGTGGGGACTGGCGATTCCTGGCGGCAGCAATCTCCCCCACGTAAACGAGTCGTTTCTCGAGGCAATGGTTGGTGCATTTGTTTCCTGTCTTAGATCCTTGGAGCAAAATGAGGCTGATCGTATCAAAGAAATTCTTAATGCACCAAATTCTCTGATAGCTCGTGCCGGCGAAGTACTTCTAGACGACTACGACAAAGAAATTGGGAATAAGATGTATGAGAATTATCGGACTACGAGATGCGGGACGAAAAAAGCTGTTCTTCCTGCGCTCTTGGAAACCAAGAGCCGAAGTTACTTAACCAGACTTATCGTCGGCAATGCGGAAACTCTGGTGCCCACCGACGGCGATTTGCTCGTCATTACAACCTTGTTTCACGACTTGCTATTTGCGAAGAATGGCCTTTGGGTAAGGGCCGCCTTGGGGAAAATCCGGGAGTTTATCGAAGGACGGATGGCTGCGTATCCGGGTATCAACGATGTAAGTTGGCTCGCTAAGGATTACACGAGTTATGTCGACGCTGTACTCCTCACACATAGGCGTTTTGGCCTAAGCAAAACGCAATATCTCAACCTAGGTGAAATTTGTGGCGTGGACAGCAAGAAGGACGCGTTCAAAACCTGTCCACTTAAACGTCTTAATGATGCTGGTCAATTTTCAATCGTCAATTTGTTTATCGATTCTCTGAAAGCAACCTTCTTTTTCAGGAGGCCATGAGGTGGTGAAAAAAGCGATCACCGGCTTGGTGGCGATTTTGGTTCTTGTGGGAATGTCGGTGCTGTTTTGGCCAAAGGCGCAGGAGATCGAGCCTTACGTTACGGACCGTCCCACCTTTATTAGCGCGCAAAAAGCAAATGCGAACCGGATTATGTCTCAGTCGGACGACTATCACGTTGAAAATGGCCATCAGAACGGGCAAGTTCAAAACGCTCGCGATTGTCTAGTCGAGCAAAAACTAGCCCGATTTCTGGAACGAACTTCGCACGTTGACGAGCAGACGGTGCGCAGTGAGCAAGAACGCGTAGCCAAGGCTCTGCTTGTCGCCCAGAATCAAACCAGCGAACTACCCGAAACCGACATCGCGAAGGACGAACTTGGCTTCGCTTGGGAGAGGCTGCAATACAAAAACGGCACTGTCCGATACATTCCTGCATCGGAGCAATAAAGATGCAAGAGATTCGCAAGAGTGAAAAAAAACATATGATAATGCACCACATATTGTTTCTCACCGCGGTCGCTCTTTTTGATATTGGATGTAGCGTGGCAGAAAAGTCCGCGGAAGACATTGTACCTTTATTTCTTATCGACTCGTCCCGCGATTGTTTGACAAGACAAAAAGATATTATTAGCAATCTAACTACGGGCCTGGATGGGGATTTGGGCCATTTTATAGAGATTTTGCTAGAGAGCGAATCAGTTCGAGATCAGTTGCCAATTTGCACTGAAAGCTAATACGTTGGCATGGCTACAGGTATTGCATTTTTATCATATTTATTGTACGTGATTCTTTTATAATAATTGTCTTTAAAAATAGTAAGATAAGGATTTATATTATGGCGAATAAGTTTTTTAGTCTGTTTATTTTATTAATACTAGGCGCAACACAAGCTGCTGCTATGGACTCAGACAGATCCGAACTAATGGTCTTGACTCCCGAAGAGAAAATGCAGGCGGCAGAAACAGAGACAGAGTTAGATGGCTATGATAAAACGCTGGCAAGCGCCACCGTGCAAGAAAAGGCAGACATTCGCGGTAAGCTATTTGCCTTGTGGGGAAAAACCTCCCAGAACCCACTAAAACACGACCGTAATGTTCTGTTTCGCGCCATTGAGACGGCAAAAAAAGCTGACGCTGCTCATCTTGCCAAAGAAATGGAGGCTTATTTGAGCAATCTGTTCACCAATGCCGAAAAACCCCAATCTGGCTTTGCCTCTTTACCTATTGATGTTTTGATCCTCATCATCAAAAGCGCGGAGAAGAACTCTCCTGCACTAATGACTGAAATGGCGGCAACGTCCAAGCATTGGCTCGCCGCAGTAATCGAGCTGGAAAATGCAGCCGTGGAAAAGTTTCTCAATGATAAAAAAGAGATCGAGTGTGTGGTGAAACTAGGATTTAAAGATCTCCAATCCCGTGATCAAGTCGTTGACTCCATCTCGTTGACCAAGCTTCCCTCCAATCCTGAAAGAGCATCTTTTTGCGTGTTCAACGGGAGAATGATGACGAGATTGTTGAAATCGATCCTGGAAAAATACGCTGATAAAATGCCGGACAATAAATTGTCGGAGGTTGTCATATTTGGAATTTCGATAACAGATCTGAGTATGCTTAAAAGCCTTAAGAGCATAAAAAAACTCACCATTCAAGATTGCCCATATGTGGATGCCTTGACCCCATTGCAAGAGCTGAAAGAAGTAGACTCTTTACATATCGTCCGAACTGGTGTGGTGAACGTTTTGCCTTTAGAGCACGTCCTTAAGGAGGTTAGTTGCCTCAAGATATCGGGATCACAGGTAAAGGATTTTTCATGCGTGGGTAAAATGGAGAAGGCCACATACATCGAATTCTCGTACACCTGCTTTGCTGATATGGATTTATTGCCAACTACCCTGACCTGCCTCGATATATCGGGCACCCGCGTCACGAATTTTTCAAGTCTCAAAAAATTCAAGTCATTGCGTGGCCTACGCCTATCACGAATAACCAATGCGGATTTTCTTCCCGCACTGAACTTAACTTGGCTTACGGATCTAGACCTGTCCGGCACAGGCCTTAAAAGCATCGAGTCACTAAAAAAACTGGTTAACCTGGATAAGCTCGATCTATCCGGCACCCAGGTCACTGATTTCGAAAATCTCCTCGTATTCAAACGTGTATACACTCTCGAGCTAAACCACACGAAAATTACCGACATTTCACAACTAAAAGAGCTCTTAGAGTTAGGCATCCTGAAGTTAATCGGCTGTGAGGTGACCAAAGACCAAATAGAGGACTTCAACAACCCGCGCTCCTATTTCAGAACGCCAACCTGCATTGAAACCGAGCCCAAGGACTGGGATTTACACCCATACCATCAGGGTGAACCACCCAAGCCAAACTAGTGCCGTAAAACAGGTCCAAAAATGGCGGGGCTTGTTTTTTTTGAAAGCGACAAACAACATTCCGGTCGATATGAATTTTTATTTGCCATAGGAAATGGTCGTGAAATTTATTGTTGTTTTGTCATTAGTGTTGGCGGGATGTTTTGGCCATCAGCCTGTAAGCCAGAGAGCGATTAATAAAAGCGGCGTCTACTCTGATGGCGGGGACTTTTTTTCAGAGCAACGATTCGGGGTTAATTTTTTTAATGAGCAGGAGACGCTTGAGCGGATGATGGCGGCCAAGCGCCTGGGGTTTGGTTTCATACGGCTCACGCCGAGCAAATGGAAAAGCTCTAGACCTAATGCAAACCTTGGGGAATTTTTGATAGGGGATCGGGCACATTATCAAGGGCTTTACCAAAAAGATCTGGATGAGCTGCGCAAAATATTAGATATGGCGGACCAGGTTGGTTTAAAAGTGGTCCTTACTTTTCTTAGTGTTCCGGGGCTTATGTGGCGGCAACATAATCATGGGCGCCTTGATTGTCGGTTATGGCGCGATGAAGCGTTGCACGAACAAGTTCAGGATTTTTTTGCGGATATTAGTGTTGCAGTCTTAAAGCATCCCGCAGTGGTAGCGATAAATCCACTGAACGAGCCTGCACCGGAACACTGTGCCACCAAGGCGCCCGATTGGGCCGATACCCAAGGCTTTTCGGCCTGGCATCGGCAAAACCAAAATACGGCAAGCGATCTGAATATTTTATATAAAAAAATTCATAAAAGTATCCGTAAATTCCATCGTACTATTCCTATCATTTTTGGTGCATCCAACTATACGTCGGGCGCGGCTTTGCCATATTTGACGCCATTTTCTGATCCTCATGTGTTGTATTCCTTCCACATGTATGAACCGTTTTTCTATACCTACCAAAAGAAGCCGAAATTATCTTACCCGGGAGACATCCCTAGCGGAGAGTATGGGGCCACAGTCAAACGATGGGACAAGCAGGCACTGGTGTCTTTCTTGGCTCCCATCAGGAATTGGCAAGAACAGCATAAAATTCCTCATCATCGAATCTTCGTTGGAGAATTTGGCGTTGATCGCGCGGCTCCTAGCGCGGTTAATTATCTCTCCGATGTGATGGATATCTTTAACGAGCAGGGCTGGTCTTTTGCTTTATATACTTTTCGTGAAACCGCTTTTACCAAGTTCGATTATGAAGTGGGTTTTGGCAAACCTGGCTGGAAATATTGGCAAGCAATTGAAGCCGGCCACGACCCGAATTTTCGCCTGTTTAAAAGCAATGAGTTAATCGAAACCATTTTAAGTAAAATTGGTCCGCAGCGCGAAGCAATCAAGCCCACCATGGGCTTTAATAGCTGGAATTGGTTTGGAAAAAATATCAACGAAACCATCGTCGAAGAAACCATTGTGGCCATGGCAAACCAAGGCTTTAAAAAGGCTGGCTATGACTACGTGGTTATCGACGGTGGCTGGGCGGATGACAACCTAGATAAAGAAGGCCGGCTCCTTCCCCATCCACAAAAGTTTCCTCGAGGCATCAAGAGGCTCTCCGATTTGGCTCATGCTCATGGATTAAAACTGGGCCTTCATGTGAGCGCTGGCACCCACAATTGTGGAGGCAAGCCCGTAGGATCACTTGGTAGAGAACAACTTCATATCGAACAGTTAAATCAATGGCAGATCGACTACATCAAGCTTGATCAATGCGAACTTGATAACACTGAAGATTGGCCCAAACAGCAGAAAAAGACTGTCTTTCAAACGTGGCATGATCTTATAAAAAATAATCATCGCCCCATTGTCCTCAGCATGAGTGCTTACAAATTTCACGATTGGTATCCCCAGTTTGGTGCTTTTGGCCGAACCACTATGGACCTTAGGCCCAAGATCTTTGGCGGCGCCGTATTTAACCGCGACTACACGGGAGTATTTCTGTCAGTGATGGAGGCGGCAGAAATTAATAATAGGCATCATGCGAAAGCAGGCCGCAGCTATTGGAACGACCCTGATATGTTGGTGGTTGGCGATCCCAATTTGACTCATCATCAGCAAAGAACCCATTTTGCCCTGTGGGCCATGATGAACGCGCCACTGATGCTGGGCCTTGATATCCGAGTTATCGACGAAGAAACCAAGCGATTGATTTTGGACCCGGAGATCATCGCCCTCGATCAAGACCCTTATCAACAGGGCTATCGCATCAAAAAGACTGCCGACCTGGAAATCTGGCGCAAGTTTCTAAAAAACGGCGACACCGCCATTCTCGCAATCAACCTAAACAAAGAAAAATCCCAGCCAGCCCTAATTAACGATTACGAAGCCGAGATGGCGGGAGAATTCCAAGTTAAAGACCTCTTTCTCAAAAAATCCCTCGGACGCTTCTCCAACCACTTCAAAACCGAAATAGGCCCCGATCAAAGCAAACTATTACTCTTCACCCAATCTCTTGCTCAGTGAGATGAACCAGTCTTAAAACCTAATGAATCCGCGCTTAGCATGTCATCCCTGCGGGAGCGCACTACTGTCCAAAATGTTTGCTCTCATGTCTTTCCCGCGGAGGCGGGAATCCAGTGCTCACGCCACTTCGTTGGATTCCCGCCTCCGCGGGAAAGACAATGAAAGGCATTGCGAGACTTTAAATCATCATGTTTCAAGACCAGTTCCTAATCCTGCTTTTAGAAAGGGTGCTCAAAATGTCATGAATAATCTCGTCTTAGAGCTCTTTGCAGGTTCCGTCTTTGTCGATAACAAATACAGTTTTTGGTAGGCTGTCAAAGTCCGTCAAGTTGCGTGCCGTAAAGACATTGCAGCTTGCCCCTGGCCAAACAGAACCTCCTTGGGGATGAAATTCTATCCTAATCCGCAAATTTGTATGGACTCCTGGGTTTGATAGGTACTCTTTAACTTCGTCTCTCAGCGCCTCCCCACCAACACTGGCTACCTTACTAGCGTCCACCGAGCGCATGCCCCAGTCAAACAACATTCTTCTGCCTTGCGGGTCAACATCAACATAAACTGATACGATGTCATCTTTGCCCGTATTATTTTTAATATTTACAAATCCAAATCCTGGGCCCGAGAGCACCAGAAGGCACGCAAATAAATTTACAAAAACAAAATAACTTGCTTTTCTCACGATTAACTCCAACTGACTAATTTTACGCCAATGTTTTTACGTAAGGATAATACAGCAAATTTTCAAGGCGGATCTCACTACGAAAATGCATAAAAATCGTTAACATAATAGATCGGATTTATCACCTAAACAAATTGCTGGAAGATGACTATAAAAATAGGACCATAGCAAAGTTATGAAAATAGTATCTAAAACTGTCCTCAAGGCCAAAATGTTTGAGTATTTTCGCGAGATAGAAAAAACCGGTGAAGAGTTGATCGTAGCCGAGCATGGTAGGCCAGTGCTTAAAGTCTCACCTATTAAGGCGAAACAGAGCGTGAAGGATGTCTTTTTGGGATTTTCTGGGCACGTCACTTACGGCGAGGATATTAATACGCCCACAACCAATGAATGGCCTAAAACATAATAAAAACTCCGCTCTATCCTGCTTCCAATTTAGTCCTTAGGTAATAGAACTTGTTTATCGAAGGGGACATTAAATATGAAACTGATTAGTGCTTGTCTTGTGGGCTGCCGTTGTCGGTATGACGGACAAAGCAAAGCGATAAAGGAATTTGAGGACATGGTGAAGCGCGGAGAGGCGGTGTTTGTCTGTCCTGAACAGCTTGGCGGGTTGCCGACGCCGAGGCCGGCTTCGCAGATTGTCGGGGGAACTGGTGATGATGTGTTGGATGGCGAGGCGAAAGTTGTAACCAGTTCGGGTATGAATGTGACCGAAGAGTATTTGCGCGGTGCTCGTGAAACATTGCGAGTGGCGAAAGTTGTTAAGGCAGAAGAGGCGATTCTCAAGGAGAGGAGCCCGTCTTGTGGATCGACTGCGATTTATGATGGCACGTTTACCGAGCAAAAAATTCCGGGCGTTGGCGTTACCGCTGCCTTGTTAAGGCGTCATGGCATCAAAGTATATTCGGAAGAAAATTATCTATGATCCGAGGCATCAATCACATCAATCTCTCGGTGAGCGATATTGAGCGATCGTTTGATTTCTACCACCGGCTGGTTGGATTAAAGCCGTTATGTAAATGGCCTCGGGGTGCGTATTTTTTGGCGGGCGATGACTGGTTTTGTCTTAACGTCGCCGACGACCGAGGCGTAGCGACGAGATCGGACTATACGCATTATGCCTTTTCTTGTTCGGTTGATGATTTTCCATACGTGGTTGCGCGCCTCACGAGCGCCAGAGTGAGACCGTTCAAAGAGAACCGATCTGAAGGAGACTCCTTCTATTTTAAAGATCCCGATGGCCATCAGCTTGAGCTCCACGTCGGTGATTGGCGTTCACGAATAGCGGCTAAGAAGGTCAAGCCTTGGCCATCGGCCGAGTTTTTCATTTGATCACTTTTTTTGTTATGGTGTAACGCCAACGAGTTTGCTCGGCGCGACAATATCCATGAGAGCAATTTAGGTCGGGAAAAACGGCTTTAATGGTGTCAACTAGTAAACCAACATCGTTTATCAATGCGGAATTTATCGTCACTTTTTGGATTTCTGTGACCTGGCTAAAAGCCTTGACTAAGGCCAGCATCTCTTCGGTGTTGTTGCCGTCCATTTCAAGAATAAGCTCCGTTTTTCCCTGCATCTTGTTCGAAAAATAGTCTACTCGACTGGGCTCAATGAATCGCCGAGTAATAACGTACCGCCGGCTTCGCCCATAAGCTTCCTCATAATCGATGTTAAATTCCTTTAAATATGGCTCACTGATCACACCGTGGATCCAATTCTTTTTTTTCTCATAAGGCCCATGGCTCGGGCCAAATGAAATTGTTGCTTTTTTGGTATGTGGAGTTCTCTTCATCGCCATAAGGAGAGCGCACACATATTCTAGATTATACTCTTCATAACGCACGGCAAATTCTGCATTTCCGTTTAGTTTCGTGATGAAATCATCAACAAGCGGAGTGTCCGTCTCATGTCCCGCAGGTCCCTTAGAATCTGCAGATCGGAGATTTCCTGAAAGCAATAGTAAAGTAGCAAAAACTAGCAGCGATAATATGTTAAATAATTGGTTGTAGCCTCGGAAACTGCTTAATATACTCATAAAACGTCCTTTCTTTCTGATGTATCGCGTACGGCATTGCGCCATCGGGTCCTCTCGAATAGTTAGCTCCATTACAAAGAGGAGATCGAAAATGAAACAGGTTATCGTATTAGCTTTGATTTGGAGCATGGTCGGCGCGGTTTTCGCGTCGGATGTGTCGAAGGAAGCATTTGGCCAATTCAAGGTTTTGTCCGTAATTAGCAGCAAAGAGGAATGGAAAGAGTTTGCAAAATCAGGGGGTGGTTATTTTGTAATCCCCTCAGATTTAACGAAATATTTGGCGGGAACATTACAAGAAGCCCGCTCACTAGGCGATCACAACGCAGATAAAAAAGAAGGATATTTTGAAGAAGAAAAACAGCAACATAAATTGCAAATTTTAGAAAAGAAGGATTGGAGCAAATTTTCGCAAAAGGAAACCAAAACGCTTGCCCAGGGTATGAATGACGTCGCAGTTTTTATCCTGAGAAAAACATTGGAGGCGCTCGACGTTCCAGAAGCGCTTTGGTCAAAGGCGACGGGCGGGCTCAGCGATTCAAAAGGCCTCAATCACTTCAAGCTGGTCTACTATGATCCAGACAAAAGAGCGCCAGGAATTTCCTGGCATAAGGATTTTCGATGGGTCACGGTCTTTTATTTCGACCAACCAGGTCTTCAGGGAAAAATCGGTGACGAGGTAATTAATGTAGCTCCCAAGGAAGGCCACTTTTTTGTTAACCTGGGCACATTTTTTGAAGCATTTATCGACAATCCCGAAATTCTAAACGCGTTGACTCATCAGGTGGTGGAGCAGGTATCTGCTCCTAGAGTGGCCGCAGGCATATTTTGTCGAGGGGCTTATCCAAATAAAATCTACTACCGACTTGTTGATAACAAACTCGTTGAGATTGATGAAAATGAGGTAAAAAAATATGAAATAAAAGATGAAAAAGGGCTATTTTCTATAGCGCCGAACAGTGCATTTAGTCCATATTATCAGCAAGACCAATAGTGGATATTAGCGGTGCTTGTGTGCCAATCTCAAAACACATGAGGGTTTCAAGTTAAGAGATCTTGGACCTTATTTATTTTAAGGCGCCACTCTTCTATAAAGCGGCGATGAAAAAATGCCATAAATGTCAATCATCTCACATAATCAAACGAGGCAATCATT
>Ga0187783_10003429_pt1 | contig 11668 bp, 16 predicted proteins | sample 1015_SJ02_MP02_2_FD_132471 | JGI IMG/M metagenome (GOLD analysis project Ga0187783, IMG submission 132471) | Tropical peat soil microbial communities from peatlands in Department of Meta, Colombia - 1015_SJ02_MP02_20_MG | ecosystem: Environmental > Terrestrial > Soil > Wetlands > Peat | place... | reverse complement strand
CTCGCATACCCATTCGCTGGACGCCGGCGCCGCGTGGGCGCACCTGGCTCTGCAGGCGGCGCGGCTCGGTTGGGCCGCACACGGCATGGCCGGCTTCGACATTCCGCGCACGGCCGCCGAACTTGGTGTTCCCCCCGATCATCGCGTCGAGGCCGCCATTGCCATCGGCAAGCCTGGCGACAAGGCTATGCTTCCCGATGCACTCCGTGCGCGTGAGCACCCGAGCGGACGGCTTCCCCTGTCCGAGTTGGTGCGGGAAGGCCGGTTTGATCGCTTGCCGCGCGTTTAATTGGTGCCGGCTCGCTGCGCTTGGCCGGTAGTGCGGCGCCGCCGACGGCCAACGCCGATCCCCGAAATGCCGTGGGCGGTCTGATCCGTCAGCAACCGTGGGATCGCGTCGATTGGCCGTGCTGTGTACAGCAAATTTATCGCGTCTGGCCGATTGGCAGGCATCGCGGCTTGGCCCAAAACCGTCGCGACGGCGAGGGATAACCGCGCAACCGCCGCACGTTGGCGATCGGTTGACCGCGCGCTAATTTCGACCCGAAAAAGCAACGAGAGCTTCTAGGTCGCCGGCGCCGCCCACCCGACCGCTCAACAAAAGATACAGGCGCGGCACATGGACCTAACCTCGTCGACCGCCTTGTCGATCTTTGCTCGGATGTCTTTGACAAGCGCTTTCGTCGCCTCGGTGTCGCACACAAAGCTCTCCCTGCGGATCAGCAGCAGAACCTTGCCCCTGAAGTACGTGGCAACTCTGTTCAATGCCCCCTGCTCGATGCAATCCCGTGCCGCCAGCATCATGCGTCGGTCGACGTGCGACGGCGAGCCACACTGCCTGAGGAAAGCCTCGGCTGCCGCATAATTGTCGATGAGGCGCCAGAGCTCGTGCAATTGCGCCTTGGATAGGTAGGAAAACCCCAGTTTGACGCGGACCGCAATGGCTTGGCCGTCGTCGGCGGGCGGTGACACGAAGGCTGCTAGCATCAGTCCGCTGAGCAGCACCATCGGCAATCTCGCGCGCATCATGCCGACACGACCTTCCCTGTTTAGAGGGGTGAGATCACACCCACCTTTCCCCTTCTCTGCGTTTGCCGGCCCCCATCGCAAGCGGCGTTCCCGGGCACGAGCGGGGCTCAGCTAAACCCACGGACATGCCGAAAGGCAAGCGCGGCACCGTACCGCCTGTGCGCGGTCTTCTGCTCGCTGTCGGCTTTGAGGCGGGAGTGCGAGCCGCTGGCGTCCGCCGGGCAAGTCGACACTTCGGCTGCCGGCAATCCTATCGTTGCGGCTCGGGGATGGCGTTTTCCAGCGCTATCCATCCCTGATGCTCGGACGTCAGCACGGACTGCAGCTTGCTGACAAAGGCGCGAACTTCAGGCTCTTTCGCGTCCGCTGCGGCGCGCCGAGCAGGTTCGAGCTCCGCCTTGCGCAAGGCGATGAGCTTGTCGCGCGCGATCGCAAATAGCGTGGCATTGCGGGAAGTGCCTTCGATCTGCGCCAAGGTATAGGACACCGCCCACCAACTGGCGAGCGCTAGCGCCAGGAGCAAGAGGGCGAGGTCGGTGTAGGCGGCCTCGAATTTCAGCAGCGCGGCGGAAACGTTCTCGTTCATTGCCGATATGCCATCCTCGCCTTTGTCGAGAAACTGGGTGGCAGCCATGGCGGCGACAGCGAGCAACGCGAACACAAAGAATATCAGCTTACGGTAGAAGCTTCTGCGCACCTTGGCTTCATGCTGTGCGCCGCGACAGCAGTAGTAATCTTCTTGAAGGTCGAGCTGAAATCGCCGGACGTATTCGAGCTTCAATGGAAGGAGATCCAGCTTGTCGCGACCGGCGTCCATGACCGCATCGAAAATGCGGCCACGCTCGGCTTCCGCTCCCGCCCGTGCCTGCCTCCACGCCACGTCCGGCTTGCTATAATAGAGCCAAGCCATGCCCAAAAAACCAATCAGCATGCCGAGGTAGATCACCGCAAGGGACCAGAATCGTGCGCTGCGCTGCGAATCCTCCGACAGGGGTAGCGCCAAGGCAACCAACGAGACATAGATCAGCAGGGCGATGACGCTGAGCGTCCATGCACATAGGCTACGGAAGCGCGTCTGGCTGGCCAGGGCGGCTCTGTCGAGGCGCTCATACCGATCTATGAACGCAACGATCGGCGCGCTGTCCAAGACGCTCGACAGACGCGTCTCGCCTTTCGAGCGCAGATAGTCCGCATGCTTGCGGGGGTCGAGTGCAAAACCGCTCTTTCGCCGCTCCTCACCCATGATCGCCATGGCGTCGTCCGTCTTGGGGTCACGTGGCGCACTCGGCTCACTCATGGATCACGCACCTCGCAGACAAAGACGCGCCACGGCCTTCCATCGGCTTTGGGTGACAGTGTATATCATATGCCAGTTTTCCGGCGGTGTGTCTTAAGCGACATTCGCGTTAGCTTATTGTGAGGCGCATTTGGTGGGCGCTCGGGGGGAAGCTTCAGTGAAAAGCTTGTCAGCACGTGGAAGGCTCTTGGCCATCCTAACCGGCATTGTGGTCGCGGTGTTTGCGTACGGCAGCGCCGGGGCCGGCACGTCCCGAGCCCTGATCATTGGCAACAACTATCCGGGCTTGCCGATGGGCGGTGGACAGCTGGAGAACGCGCATGCCGACGCCGACCACATCGCAGATCTTTTGCAGCGCATTGGTTTTGGCGAGGGCGATGCCAAGGCCGTCATCGTCAAAAAGGATGCCAGCCTGGTCGATATATATGAACTGTGGCAGCAGGCGCTCGATGAGACGGATGCAGGCGGCGTTGTCGTCTTCTTCTTCTCCGGTCACGGCTTTCAGGATCGAAACGCCAACTACCTGCTGCAAGATGGAGCGCCCGTGCCTCCGAGCTCGAACCCGAAAGTGCTCGAGGGTCAATACGTTCGCCTTGACGCGATCACGGATAGCTTTATCGAGGCGCGCCAAGGCAAGAATATTGTCGGCGTCTTCATCATCGACGCCTGTCGCGAGGACGTATTCAAGCCCTCGGGCACCCGGGCGATCGGGGCCGCGCGCGGTCTAGCGCCGGTGCGGATGCCCAATGACAGCGAGACCTTTGTTCTGTTCGCTACCGCGCCGGGGCAGTACGCCTACGACGCACTGGCTGACGGTGAGGCCGGCAAGGGTTCGGTTTTTACCCGCAACCTGGTCGCGCACTTTCAGGTCATGCAAACGGGTCAGATCGGCAAGGAAGGTCTTGCCGACATGGCCCAGGACGTGCGCGATTTAGTCGTCGCGCTGTCCCGGGCGAGCGGTAAGTCTCAGGTTCCGACGTACTACGACCAGCTTGCACAGCGTCGGAACATATTCGGCGCTCCGATCGCGCGACGCACCGTTTCCGAAGAGCTGGAACATCTGCAAAAGCCAATCGCGATGGCGTCGATCGCCACCACGGCGGTCATTCCGGCCGTGCGCAAAGTGGGCGATGTGTTTTCCGACGCGTGTCCCGATTGCCCACAGATGGTGGTCATCCCGGCCGGTTCGTTCCAGCAAGGCTCGCCCGACACGGAGCCAGGCCACGGTGCAAGCGAAGGGCCGCGGCGGCTGGTGAGTCTGGCGGCCGACTTCGCCATCAGCAAATTCCCGATCACCAACCAGCAATGGAACATCTGCGTCAGAGAGGGCGGATGTGTCGGCTACCGCGGCTTCGGTTGGCCGAACTTGCCGAAGACGGGGTATACTTGGCTCGACCAATTCATTCCCGATGCCTATCGTCCGAATAAACCGGTCGCCAATGTGAGCTGGCGGGACGCGCGGGCGTACGTCGGCTGGCTCAGCAAAAAGACGGGGCAAGCCTATAGGTTGCCAAGTGAATCGGAATGGGAGTATGCGGCGCGCGCCCGATCGAAGGGACCGTACCACTTCACGGGCAAGAGCAAGCGCGATGATCTCGTTGAGATCTGCCAATATGCCAACGGCGCAGATGTTTCGCTGCGAGCCTTTCGAGGGGCCAACACCCGTTGCGCCGACGACTACGCACGCGAGACGGCGCCCGTCGGCAGCTACAAACCCAACGATTTTGGGCTGTTCGACATGGGGGGCAATGTCTGGCAGTGGACTGCGGACTGTTGGCACGACGACTATCGTGGCGCACCGGCCGATGGCGCCGCTTGGACCGACGACAAGACAGCGTGTGCGCGGGTCGCCCGTGGCGGGTCCTGGCGAAGCGGGCCAAACGCAATGCGATCCGCGGCACGCAACGCGTTTGGCGAGGGTCACACTCGGGGCACCCTCGGCTTCCGTGTTGTGCGAACCATGAAGTGAGCACGGGCTAGCATGGCGACCTAACGGCCCGAAAACGCAAGCTGTCAGGTCGTCGTCGGCATCGCAGGCACATGCGACTTTTCGAGTCGGGGGCACTGTGAACTATCTCGTAACTCAGTTTGAGGCAGGTCATGCGCCCGATGAGTCCAGCTATCAGGTGGAACTTGCCGAGACGATCGCCATGTTGCAAGCTCAGATTGCATCTGGGCGGGCCGATGATTGTTGGGCGCTCGCTGACCTTGGCGTTTGCTATCTGTTGGCGCTCGAAACCAAATCCGCCAAACGAGTCTACTCCGAAATGCAGAGCAAGTGTCCTCCGGCAGTGGTTGATTCGAGCCTCAGCGTGCTGACCAGCGTAGCGACGGCAATGGAGAACCTTGGAGATAGGCGCGCCAGGGCGTTTGCAGAGATGATTGCGAATTTCGGCGGTAAACGCATATGCTGACGGAGAGAAAAAAAAGCCGATGTTCCGTTATATTTACTGGACATATGATAGATTTGGAAACGAGGCAGGAACCGCGTTTCCCGGCGAAACTAGAGCACATCGCTGGTGCGGCGATCCTCCTAGCCTTGCGCAGACTGCGCGAAGAAAGCGAGGGAGATCTAGTGGGTTTAAGTAGCGCCGCACGTGGCGGGGATCTGTTGTTTTTGGAGGCATGTCAGCGATTGATGATAGAAGCATTCGTAGTCATTCCATTCTCCCGGGAAAAATTTGCCGAAACATCTGTTGTGGGTGTCGCGTCTGGATGCTGGCTTGAACGCTACAACAAGATGCTCGATCATCTCGGACCGAGCCAAGTCGAAGTGATGTCGGAGACCCCCTCACCGCAGGCCTTCGATAAATGCAACCTACGTCTACTCGAGGCGGCGAGTTCGATGTGTCAGCAGGTCGTACTTTTGGCCTTGGTTGACTCTGACAGCGTTCAAGAGAGTGGAGGCACTGCCCACTTTGTAGCAAAAGTACGTGATACGGGAGGGCAGGTTGAGATTATCGAGCTCAATAAGTTGAGGACATCTTACTGAATCTTCTGCTAGCCGTTCAGCTGTGCAATCCATAGCTGAGCTTGTTCACTAGTCTCGACTTGAGGTGTCGGGAGCTCGTCCCGTCGGAAATGAGCAACCAAGTCTTCCGCCGTAAACTCAACCCCTGCCGAAGTTCCTGCGACAACTAGAGCGACCGTTCGCCCGCTGGCCCGAACGGGTAGCAATTCCACAAGGGCCTGGTGTCGATCCAAAAAAGCCGATGCTCGCGAGAGCAGTTCCTCCGCCCTTTCTGGGGGTGCATCTCGAAAAGACACAACCGCCGTCGCCATGTGACATTTCCTGTTAGCGCAGTCTTGGCTCGTTGAGTGCGGAGGTATCAAGCGTGGCAACGAAGTGCCCGGCCTGTCAAGCGGCGCAGCTTCGCGAGTATGAGTCGCTCTTTCACCTGCTGACCAAACTGAGGCGCGAGGGTCGATCGAAGCGAGATCGTGCGCTGCAGGGGAGCGTGCCGTATTCTGGGCCGATGAGGATCGCGGCCTTGCGCTCGGACGCCTAGTTGCTGTCTTGCTCGCAGTAGCGGGCCGAGGCGTTTACGTCGTGGCCGGAGAAGGGGCGGATGGTTTCCCTTAATGAATCGCAGTCGCTCACCCTTCTTGGCGCTGTTGGCGCCGGCCGTGTCCAGGTTCGAGAGCGCGGCACGCACGAAGCCATCGAAGCGCAGGTTTGCTACCGCTAGATCGGCACCGCCGTTGAAAGCACCGCGTCGGCGATCCCTTTGCCGGGGTGCGGCACCCCGGACCGACCTCGCAGGGCGCGGGACGGCCTCGCCCGGACGCCAGGCGCAGTCGCACCGAGGGGCGGAAAGCGCGGGGCCGTTCACCGCCGCGTCACACTCACACGCTGAGCTCGGCGAGGGTCTTTCGAAGACAGCTGCCCTCGGCTGAATGCTCGTGTTCGCGCGGGGCGACTGATTACCGCGCGCTTACTGACAGAATCACGCGATCAGTTCCACCGCTCGGACCACTTCTCCTACCTAAGGTATGGGCAAGGCCGCTTTTCGCCGGAATAAGTCGTATACATTCCAGTCCGCCACTCAAACGAACGGAAGTTCTGAGCGCAGATCACGCGAGGATCGCCATGGTATCCTGGCGGATAGTAATACGGACCCGCATAGGCGTAGTCGTCATAGTAGTAGCCAGGCCGAGGGCGATAGGCCTGATCCGCAATGATCGCTCCAGCGACGACGCCGGCGCCGAACCCGACCCACGGCCAGGGACCCCAACCCCAACCCCACCCACGACCACGCCACTGCACCTCGCTTGCGCCGCCGGCCTGCGCCTTGAGTGCAAGGGCCGCATCCGATGTCATGGGCCCGGCCTGAGCCGGCGCGAGCGCAAATGCCAATGCCAATGCACCGGCCGGCAGGAGTTTCCACGCGATCATGTATCCCTCCTCTGATTGTGCATGCATCCGATCATGCATCTGTGATGAGGACACCCGGCTAGGCCTAGTAACGGTTGAGGGATCAACTCTCCGTCCCATCGCTGCCGAGGCGCCGAAGCAGAGGAACTGCACAATTCTGACCAAAAATCGGCAGCCGACTCCTCGCCCGCGGGCTGCGAGATGATGGTCAGGTCCCGACGGCTGAAGCTTCGCATCCGTTCGCGGCGCAAACGCTAGAGTGTGGGCTGGGACTCGGAACGGCGCGGCGACGCATGGGGTGCCGGTTGGTTGCGCCGTGCCGAAGGCGCATTGCGTCCGCCTTGGCTGGTCCCAAGGCCCGCCACCGTCATCGCGGGGGCTTGGTGCCCGCCGCTGTGCCGAGCGCTGTGGCCCCGCGCCGCAGGGCGCGGCTGCGGTCCGGCGATAAACGCCGCGCTAGTTCGCCAGGCGCATGCACGAGCATCGGGGGGTGGCGTGGGCACCCCTCGTGCTGTGTAGGCCGACCGGCGATCCGAGGGACTTTGCGGGGCGGCACTCCAGTACCCTCGCCTTCTGCAACGCCAGCGCTTGATAACCGCCCGGTCGCGATCGAAGATGGGGTAGCGGGCGATTGTCAACTGTAAGATTTTGTTAAACAAAGCAGTTGATGACGTGGCTATCGCACATTAGGAATGGGGAGACCTCCCATGGCAAGACCATCGAGCCTTGAGAAAATGACGTATTCTCAGTTGGCCGAACTCCGCAATCGCGTCGATCGCCTGATGTCTGAGAAACAAACCGCTTCCCGTACGCAGTTGCGCGACAAGATGGTCAGCATGGCTAGAGAGCACGGCCTGTCGATCGTCGATGTATTCGGCAGTGGGCGTAAGGGCAAAGGCAAGGGAAGTGTGGCGCCCAAGTACCGGGATCCGAATTCGGGCAGCACCTGGACCGGCCGCGGGCGCATGCCCCGCTGGATGGTCGCTGCGACCAGGGGCGGAAAAGCCAAGAAGGAAGATTTCCTGATCTAAAGGCCTCCGGTCGCGTCGACGAACGACAATGCCTGGCGCGAGCGGGCTTGTGAATGTCCTGCCTCGAGGATGGGTCTAATGCGTTCGGTTCTGGTTGTCGCCTTGCTACTCGGCTCTGCTCCGGCGCAGGCCCAGGTGTGGGACCTCCTCAACAGCAAGTGCGAGGCTGCCTGTAAAACAACACTCAATCAATGTGCCGCCGTTTCCAACAAGATCATGGAGACGTCGCTCAAGGAGACGACGGCTTATAACATCGGCACTCCCGATCGGGAGAGAGCCGATATTAAGTTCGAAAACGCATTCCAAACGGCTGAGAAGTGCTGGGGCCGATATTACAAATGTACGGAGCATTGCCAAGCGCCGAGACGGTGTGTAGCTGCATGCCAGTCGACTTTCAGGCAATGCTTTGCAGACAGCGAGAGAAAAATGAGAGAAGGCCTTCGCGAGATGAACAATTTTGCATTTGGTTCGGCGGAATGGACGGCCGCTTATGCGAAGGGAAGTACGGACGTCGATCATTGTCTAGATGAGAACCACAGTTGCCAGGCAAAATGCGCCAATCCTTAGACCCCAGCGGGGGTTTCGGGGTGGTAGGCAGCAAATCCAACGGCCTAAGGTGACCTCCTTTCGGTTGCTCGCCCATCGGGTCGAATGAAGAGGGGCTGCCGTCGCGATGATACGTCGCTGGTTCCGACAGTTGCAGACGCTGCAGTAAGCGGCGATCTTTGCCCTGGGTTTCTCGTGATCCGAGCCTATGTCGTTGTTCTTTGGGCGACTTTGGCTTAGGTAGGATTGCATCTCTGGTCATCGGCGTCGCATAGGCTTCGGGTTACTGCGTTGTCGCCTACAGACGGGAAAGCGCGAGTTAGTGTAAGTCGGTCGCAAGCGGCGACCGCGGCAGGGACGCCGAGAGCGCGCATGCCCCCGCCCTTGGGCGCCCCCGACCTTGCTGAGCGTCGCCGCGACAGATAAGCCGCTCGCGAGCTGGCAGACGGGTATAAACTCGCCAGCAACGCCGATCCAATGCTAGGTTCGGTGCATGCTGGGCGCTGCAAGGATCGTGGCGTTTGCGGTGACCGCCGACGCTGCAAGGTCTCGCGGCGTTTACGAGCGCGTTCTGGCACTCAAACATGAGGATGAGTTCGCAATCGTCTTCGCCGCGCGAGGCGTAGAATTGCGGGTCCAGGTGCGGGCGTTCCAAGCCGCATGCGCAGCTCGGTTGATCCGTCTCCTCCATTGATTGCGGTAGCAAAGCGCTTGAGGAGAATGGCGCGGTGTTTGAGACCTATGCTCATCTCAATCGACATCAAAATTGCATATGGATGGCGCCATTCGGCGCGAAAATCGGCTGGTTCAACGGCCCTGACGGCAACCTCCCGTCGTTGACGGGGCCGCCAGGGGCCTCATCGGAGCCAAGCGTGCGATGAGAAACTTGCTGCACGCGGGGAGACTGCTGCTCCTCGACATGGCGTCGACGATCGCATTTCTCGTCGTCTTCCTTCTGACACACGAGGTTGCCCTCTCTGTCGCTCTCGGCATGGCGCTGGGCATCGCTCAAATCGGCTGGCAGTTCTCGCGCAAGAAGCCGATCGATACCATGGAATGGCTGAGCCTTTTCCTCGTGCTGGGCTCGGGCACGGCCGCACTCGTCACGAACGATCCGCGTTTTGTCATGTTCAAGCCGACCCTGATTTACGTGATCGTCGGGCTCGTCATGCTGAAGCCGGGATGGATCAACCGCTATCTGCCGCCCGTTGCGAAGGCCGTGGTGCCGGATATCGCCGTCATCGTCGGGTTTCTCTGGGCTGGCCTGATGTTCGCCTCGGCGGCGGTAAACGCCTTGGTCGCGCTGAATTTCAGTGTCGTGACATGGGCGGCATTCATGCCAGTGTACGGCATTGTCAGCAAGGTCGTCTTGTTTCTGGCCGGGTTCGCCATCATGCGCTTCATCGGGCGGCGCCGGATGCGGTCGATGCCGACCTCTGAGCGCGATGCCCTGTTGGCGTCTATCGAACGGTCAGCAAACGCCAGAGCGGCAAAAGAATTCGATGGCAACTCTGCAACTACCGCGCCTTAATATTAGTCACTGGCGAGTCGCGTCGGGCACGGCATTGACCCAACCAAAATCGCGATGCATTGGGCTGTATGCTCGGTGAGCTTTTCATCCGATGGGCGCGCGCTTGCTTTCTCGCTATCGGCGAACTCGCCAACTCGCCGCGGAGGCCTGCAGTTCAACGGCGGGTCGCTGCTTCTCGGGGAGTGGCCCGGATGCTACGCTCCATCGGTATTATCACTCGCCTTGGGTCCCGCGCCCCACTCCAGCGGCGGCCGTAGCGCGAAAGCAACATGCGCGTGAGCCGCCCATTAACGCCGCGAACAAACCTCGGCATCTGGCGGCAGCAATCGAACGCTTAAGTTGCGGATGACGCTTTCATAACTGCGCCCCAGGCATGCTCCAAATCCTGCCAGTCGGAGAGCGGGTAAACTGTGGCGTCAGGTGCCGCCTTGAATTTGGAGCTATCGCGCACATTGACGTCAATATTCATGCCTCCCAATATCTTTATTGAGAACACATCCTTATAGCGGTCAGCCGAGCGCATACCACCAAATTGTAGGCGTCGGTTCATCGCGTTCCTGGGCGCCGGATCCGGTCGCAGAGGGGTTCCAGCGCTCTCGAGCTCCACTCCCAGGATCGCCGAATATCTCACTTGCCTGGTTCTCTGGTAAACAAGTGCGCCGGTGATGAGATCAATGGCCCCCTCGAAGCTGAGTAGCCAGTCATTACCAAGGTAGAGCGCGACAAAGCCCTGGGGAGTGATGCGCGGACGATGATCGTGACCCAAACGTCCTCTCAGTTGCAGCTCGGGGAGGCGTTCAAGATCGGGAAATCCTCGTAGGAGCAAAGGACCTTGGGCGGTTTTGGAGGTGACAGCGCAACTATCGAGGACGCGGGTAATAACCTGGTCCAGATGTCGCGCAACATCCTGTCGGAAGGACGCATCTATCTCGCGCTCGACCTCCTCTTTGGGTGGCGGTGGTTTTCTCCTGAACAGCATGCCCAGCACCACGAGAACACCGGCTACTACGCCAATTTCATTTCTCAACGTCTCTGAGGCAAAATACCGTCCAGTTCCCCAAGCGGCAATAAGCGTTATGGGCGCGAGAATGAGCCAAAGAAAGTACCGCCAGAAATTATAGAACACCTGGTCCCATAAACGATCCCAGCGGCCGACGGCAATAATCACGGCACCAGAAATGATCAAACCCGCCACAGACACGATTGTCTCGAGCGAAGCCGCTTGAGTGACGCCGTCTTCCAATATCTTGTAGGCTTGATAGAGGAATATTGGGATTGTTAAGCTCCACAGAACTGCGCCCAACCATATCGTGGCGCGCTTGATGGGAGTCTTGAATTTAATCAGGCCGCGAGATGCGGCTTCACCCGCAAAGTAATTAGCGAATTGTTCTCGGCGCCTTGTCGCCCGCGATTGCTCTTCGTCTAGACTCTGCGGTGCCGGATCGATACTCGCGACGGTTGAATCGGTCATAAGAAAGCTCGAGGATGCTGTGGTACGGATGAAGCGATACGTCTCGCGAGGCCGATCCGAAGCGAATCACCAGAGGTATCCGGCGGCCGATATCGGAGATGGGCGGGCAGATAGATCGGACGAATAGATTACAGAGATTAGTCGACATCACCGCTGGCTGCAACATCGTTGCCAACTCAGGCCGCGCCGCGCAATAGACGCTCATGCGAACACGGGGGGCGGATGGATGCCCGTGAGGCCGAGCATCTTGAAGCGCGTTAGTGCACTCGGTAGGGGGCAAACGGATTGAATGGCTCGGCGCATGGGTGCTGGGCCAGTCGCCGAGTTTGCATCGGGCTAACTCTAACAGCGAGGCGCGGCGTTACCCGCCGTTCCCTTCGCCGTGGGT
>Ga0187783_10003428_pt1 | contig 11669 bp, 9 predicted proteins | sample 1015_SJ02_MP02_2_FD_132471 | JGI IMG/M metagenome (GOLD analysis project Ga0187783, IMG submission 132471) | Tropical peat soil microbial communities from peatlands in Department of Meta, Colombia - 1015_SJ02_MP02_20_MG | ecosystem: Environmental > Terrestrial > Soil > Wetlands > Peat | place... | reverse complement strand
GGCGACGCGGTGGCCAATACCTATACTCTGAACGGGTGGTTCGGCTCGGGCGTAACCGTGGAGGGCGCGGGATTTCTGCTTAACAATGAAATGGATGACTTCACCACGAAGCCCGGGGCGCCCAATCTTTTTGGGCTGGTGCAGGGTGAAGCCAACGCCATCGCTCCGCACAAGCGTCCCCTTTCGTCCATGACTCCGACCCTCGTCATGGGAGGCGGAAAGGTGCGCCTGGTGCTCGGTTCGCCCGGGGGCAGCACCATCCCCAACACGGTTTTACAAGTGTTGCTCAATATTCTCGTTTATAAGATGGACATTCTTCAGGCCGTATCTTCGCCGCGCTTTCACGATCAGTGGACGCCCGACCTCCTGACATTCGAGCGGGTTGGCTTTTCTTCTGATACTCTCGAAAAACTTCAGCAGGTCGGCTACCCGGTGAGTTTTCGCGATAGTATAGGTGACTGCGAAGCCATCGAGATTGATCCCCAGACCAGATGGCGATGGGGCGCTTCCGATCCCCGGGCGGATGGAAAGGCGGTTGGATACTGATGGAATACGGTCTCTCTACTTACCTCTACGTCAACGAGCGGCTGAACTCCCACATTCTGGATAAGATTTTGGGGGCGGGATTCCAAAATATCGAGCTGTTTGCGGCACGCCAGCACCTGGACTATACGGACCGCAACCACGTGCGCGACGTGGCCCAGTGGTTTCGCGACCATCAGGTGAAGCTGCATTCCGTCCATGCCCCGCTTTACGGCGACGCGAATTGGGGACGGTTGGGTGGGCCCGCCATTTCCCTTGCTTACCGGGAGCGCCGCCTGCGCATAGAGTCCATGGATGAAATCAAACGCGCCCTCGATATTGCCGACCATATGTCTTTTCGCTACCTCATCGTGCACATGGGATTGCCGGAAGAGGAATACGACATGACCAAATTTGACGCGGTCATGACTTCGCTTGAGCACCTGAAGGTTTTTGCCAAAGACCGCGGCGTGCAGTTGCTACTTGAGAACATTCCCAACGAACTGGGGACACCGGAGCGTTTGGTGCAGTTTCTCCAGTACTCACGCCTGAACATAAAAATCTGCTTTGATACCGGGCACGCGCACATCACTCCCGGCCTGCACCCGGCCTTTGAAACGCTGCGTACGCACATCGCCTCCACCCACGTCCATGATAATCGCGGCGAAAAGGATGATCACCTGATGCCCTTCGACGGCGACATTGATTGGACCGAGGCGGTTCGCGATTTGCGCCGCGGCGAGGAGCAATTTCCCATCCTCTTTGAAATTCACGATTCTGGGCCGGAGATGAGCAGCCTCTCACGCCTGGCAGAGGTCATGGAACGTATGGAAGGCATTCCCGAGGAGGATTAAATCCGTGCCGCCTGTTGTTGAAATCAGCCATGTTGCCGAATATGCAGGCCAGGAGGTTACGCTGCAAGGCTGGCTCTACAATCTGCGAGAAAGTGGCAAGCTGCTTTTTCCGCTCTTCCGGGACGGGGCTGGGATTATCCAGGGCGTGGTGGTGAAGAGTGCGGTTCCACCGGAAGTTTTCGATTCGGTGCGCGGCCTGACGCAGGAATCCTCGGTGCGCGTCACCGGCAAGGTACGGGCGGATAAGCGCGCGCCCGGAGGCTTTGAATTGGACGTCATGAATGTGGAAGTTCTGCAACGCATTCCTGCGGAAGCGCCATATCCCATCACCCCTAAGGACCACGGGATCGAATTCCTGATGGATCATCGCCACTTGTGGCTGCGCTCTACGCGGCAACGCGCCATCCTGAGGGTGCGCCACGAGATTATCAAAGCCGTGCGCGACTTCTTTGACGACCGCGGTTTCACGCTGGTTGACACCCCTATTTTCACGCCCGCTGCCTGTGAGGGCACCACCACGCTTTTCGAAGTTAATTACTTTGATGAGAAGGCCTACCTGACTCAATCCGGGCAGCTCTATAACGAAGCGGCGGCCATGGCCGTCGGCAAGACTTACTGTTTTGGCCCCACATTCCGGGCGGAGAAATCGAAGACGCGCCGCCACTTGACGGAATTCTGGATGGTCGAACCGGAAGTCGCCTTCGCCCACCTGGACGATATCATGACGCTGGGCGAAGAATTGGTAACGTTTATCGTGCAGCGCGTACTGGAAAAACGGCGATCGGAACTTCACACCTTGGAGCGGAAAATTGAAAACCTGGAGAAGATCAAGGTGCCTTTCCCGCGCATGAGCTACGACGAGGCCGTGAAGATTCTCCAGGGCAAAGGGAGTGAAATTCAGTGGGGCGGCGACTTCGGCGCCACGGACGAAACGCTGCTGTCGGAGGGCTCCGATAGGCCTCTCCTGGTTCATCGATATCCCAGCCAGGTGAAGGCATTTTACATGGCGCCCGATCCGGCGCGCCCGGAAGTGGCGCTGTGCGTTGACATGCTCGCTCCTGAAGGCTACGGTGAAATCATCGGGGGCGGCGAGCGCTTGGCCGACCTCACTCTACTCGAGCAACGCATCGAGGAGCATCAGTTGCCGCGCCAGGCTTTCGCGTGGTATCTCGACCTGCGCCGTTATGGCACCGTGCCGCATGCGGGTTTCGGCATGGGGATTGAGCGCGCCGTGGCTTGGATCTGCGGGCTCGAACACGTGCGTGAGACAATTCCTTTTCCGCGAATGTTGTATCGTTTAACACCTTGATCAGCAGTCCGACGAGCATAGATCTTGAATATGGACACTAAACCTGAACTTTTCGGCACCGACGGCATTCGCGCCGTAGCCGGGCAGTACCCCCTGGATCAGGTTACGGTTCGCAAGATAGGAAACGCTCTGGGAACGGTCCTCAAGAATTGTTCCCGCCACGTGCGGGTACTGTTGGGAAAGGACACGCGTGAATCGAACGAGTGGATTTCCCGCGCCCTCGCGAGCGGCCTCGGCTCTACCGGCGCGGAGGTCGTTGACGCTGGGGTCATCACCACGCCAGGGGTTGCTTTCCTGACCCGCCGCGATCAGTTTTCCGCCGGCGTGATGGTTTCCGCCTCGCACAATTCTTATCAGGACAATGGCATTAAGATTTTTACCTCCGCCGGGACGAAGCTCGCGGAACCGCAGGAACTGGAAATCGAAGGATTGATTAAGACGATGCCGGATCTGACGGAGGCCAGGGAAAATGGCGCGCCATCTGCTCCCGGCTGGGTGGACAAGTACGTTGATCACCTGGCCGGTCTGATTCCGGCAGACCTCGACTTCTCCCGCTTTCGCCTTATCGTGGACTGCGCTAACGGCGCAGCCAGCCGCGTGGCGCCAATGCTGCTCGCACGTTTGGGAATAAAGCCGCATCTGCTGAATGCCGAGCCGAATGGACGGAACATCAACTTGCATTGCGGGTCGCTTCATCCGGAAACGATGGCGAAGGCAACACATGCCTTGGGCGCGGATTTGGGAGTGGCGTTCGATGGAGACGCCGATCGAGCTATCTTTGCCACCCGCGATGGACAGGTGGCCGGCGGGGACCACGTGCTCTACGCCCTCGCCCCGTTTCTTCAACGTCAGGGAAAATTAAAGGGCGACGCCGTGGTCGGCACGCTGATGACCAACCTCGCTTTGGAACTCGCCCTGGCCCGGCAGGGCATCGGCCTGAAGCGCACCGCGGTGGGCGACAAGTACGTCCTGGAAGAAATGTTGAGGTCGGGAATATCATTAGGCGGGGAGGCGTCAGGACACATTATCTTCGCGGAACTATCGCTTGCAGGCGACGGCATGATCACGCTGCTCCAAGTCCTGCGCTTGCTTGCCAGGACCGGGAGGCCCTTCGCTGAGTTGTTGCATGGCTACCAACCCTTCCCGCAATTGATTCGCAACGTGCGCGTGCGGGAAAAAACGCCACTCGAAGCAATACCCAGCGTCGCGAAGGCCATCACGGAATGCTGCCTGGTGTTGGGCGAAAGCGGTCGCGTCGTAGTGCGCTACTCCGGCACCGAACCCCTGGCTCGTGTTATGGTGGAAGGCGCAGACGCAGTAGCCGTGGAAGAACACACCACGCGCATCGCCGCCGCCATCGAGTCCGCGCTGGGGAGACATGGGGATTGAGCAATCGGGCCATTGGATCATGGACTCATTGAGCGATTGAGTGATTTTGCGATTGAAAATCATACATCCATAACAATCGACGAATTACCCCACGGCCAATCTGCCCAAGACTCAATGACCCAATGACCCGATGGCTCAATGGCCCAATCCACTCATGGGTCGCTTGCAACCATGCCACAAGGGGATTCATCCAACCGCTTTGAAACGAACAAGCAGCACAAGGAAGGTGCAGCATGAAGGCAATGACGCTCTCACTCTTAATGCTGGCACACGCAATTCCGGGTATTGCCCAAACCCCGGCGGGCCCTGTGAACCCGCCGGCTCAATCGCAACCCGCGGCCCGTACAGAGGCGGTGGCCCCGGCCCCCAGCACCCCGGCTGTCCCCGCCGACTCACCGGTGGCGGTTGCCAATTCGAAGATCGTGGTGCCCGGGGATACGACGATCCCCATGATCCTCCTGAACACCATCAACACCAAGTCGGCCTACGTCGGCCAGTCCATATATTGCGAATCCATCTATCCCATTACCGTGGGGAACCACATCATTATTCCCAAAGGCAGTTCCATTCGGGGCACGGTGACGGAGGTGATTCGCCCTGGACGCATCAAAGGCCGCGCCCAGATCGGCCTGCGGTTTGATGAACTGATTCTTCCCAACGGCACCACTCGGCACTTGCGCGCCACGCTTTCGGGCTTTGGAAGCGAGGGCAACGATAAGTACAAACCGAAAGAAGGTCAGATTGAAGGAGGAGGGTCCAAGGGAAAAGACGCGGAAACGGTGGCACGAACGACTATTCCCGGCGCCGAAATCGGGACCATCGTGGGAGGCGCAAAGGGCGCGCCGCTGGAAGGGCTGGGCATTGGCAGTGCGGCGGGCGCTGCCGCCGGCGTCGCTTGGATTCTGGCCACACGCGGTAAGGATATAGTGTTGCCTCACGGCACCAGCCTGGAACTGCAGCTAAGCCAGCCCGTAGCTTTCGATCGAGAGGAGGTGGAGCCTCCCTCCCGCTATGACGCGGGGCCTATGACGCCGCGCCCGGAATATGGACCGCGCAATTGAATGCCGGGATCTCGCGCAATGAGCGAGAACTCAGGAAAACACTACCGATTGCACGCCTGAAATTTCAAACCTCTTACGGCATCGCGGATTCTTGCACTGCATGAAGTCATCGCGGCGAAGCATGTAGGATTGCGCCTTGGCAAACTTCGCGCGGTCGCGTTCGTCCGCATTTCCACGCAACGCTTTCTTCTTGGTGCGTACTAACCATCGAATTTCGTAGGTGTCCGCTTGCCGGCAGTACATGCAAGAGAGGTTGGCGGGTTTCCGAGTTTCGCTCTCTTCAAAAAAGTCTCGTTCATCCATGGTGAACTTATTTTAGCCCTAATCACGCGCGAAGGCCACTACGACGTTTGAAGTGCGACTTTTGAGGGTTCGGAGGTGACGTGGGGAGGTAGCCGCGCCTCAGTCGGGGAGGATCCAACCCTTGGCCCCGCGATCGTCGGCGCCAACCAAGTAAACGTGCGCTTGCACTTGTTTTTCGCCGAGGGTCTTTTGGATCAACTCGCCGATGGTGGCCGTGTTGCCGCGAGTGAAAGCCAGGAGGGATGGCCCCGCCCCGCTCAAGCAGATGCCCAACAAGTCAGGATGCTTTAAGGCAAGGACTTCCGGCAGGCCCGGGACCAGGTGGGACCGGAAGGACTGGTGCCAGCGATCGTCAAAAAAGCAGCGACGCAATTCCGCCTTGCCGGAGAATAGTTGTGCGGTCAGGACCGCTGCGCGCTGCAAATTATGGACAGCATCAGCCCGCGAGTAGCTGTCGGGCAAAACCTTGCGCGCATCTTTCGTGGGCAGGGCATAGTCCGGCACCACCAGAACCAACCCCAGCGGTTCTGGCACCGGGCACGTATAGCTCAGAACGCGGCCGGCCGATTCAACCGCCACGGTGAAACCACCATGCCAGGCCGCGGCCACGTTATCAGGATGGCCTTCACGCCGGGCGGCGAGTGACACGATTTCTTCGTCGAATGGTGTGCGGTCAGTAAGCCGGTAACTTGCGGCAAGTGCGCCCACGATGGCGGCGGCACTGGAGCCCACACCCGCCCCCACCGGAATCTGATTTTCGATTTCCAGGTCAAATCCGTGGGTCTTCCCCCAACCACGAAGCGTCTCCCGCATGGTTCCCGCGATCAGATTATCGGCGCTTTCGCTCACGCGATCGGCATTGACCCCATGGTAATGCACCACGATCTCGTCATCCGCGCGTGGAGTGACACGGATATCGGCGTAAAGGCTAAAGGCGATCGCGCCACAATCGAAGAGACATCCGAGATTGGCGGCCGTGGCCGGCACGCGAACAGCAACGCGCTCACTCATGGGTATGTCCGTCTCCGCGGCAACAGATCATGATAGACGACGAGAGGATAATCGGCAACGGTGCATCAAAAGTTTCGCATGCTGACTGCAATAGACGGGCAATTGGGGATGAAGTATCGCGTGGTGTTTATGGACGACCCCCCGTGGGTAAACCAAAGTTCCGGCCGGGTACCGCCCGAACTCGGAAACTTTGCTGAGTAGGACTTCGACGGATTGGGAGGGGAAAAAGCCCGTGCTAAGTTTCGTCAAACTGCATCACTGCCGCCACGTTAAAGCATATGCTGATAATCCCGCAGGCGAGTACAATGGCAGGGATCTTGAGGTCCCTGCTTGATGAGCCCTCTGTCACAACCGATAAAGGCCTTCCGCATTCTCGGCACACTGGGGATCATCGGCGGAATCACATTACTCTACTACCGCATCTTCAATGTTAATAATGTTACAGTTGCCCTTTCGTTTCTGCTGGCGGTGCTTGCGACTTCCACAGTTTGGGGAGTGATTGAAGGGCTTGTAGCTTCAGTTGCCAGTGCGCTTTGCTTCAATTTCTTCTTTATCCCTCCTATCGGATCATTCACGATTGCGGACCCCCAGAACTGGGTAGCTCTTTCGGTCTTTGTAGTGACCGCGGTAATCGTCAGCCAACTTGCCGCAAGGGTAAGAATGCAGGCGCTGGAATCCACTTACCGTCAGCACGAAATGGAACAGCTTTACACCTTAAGCCGGAATTTGCTACTTCTCGAAGTCCATGGTTCTCTGGCCCAGGAGACTACGAACTTGATTGCCCAGGTGTTTGCATTGCCGGGCCTGGCATTTTATGACCGCACCAGCGACCGGATTCACCGGGCGGGTCCACGCGACATTCCTGTGGACGCCGGCAAGCTACGGGATGCCGCTTTGCAAGGCACAGTTTTTCACGACTCTGCAACAAAAACCACGATCATTCCAATCAGCTTGGGAGGGCAGCCGATCGGGAGCCTGGGAATTCAGGGCTCGCAAGTGTCGGAGACAGCATTACACGCCATCGGCAACCTTACGGCCATCACCTTGGAACGCGCGCACGCGCAGGATGCCGCCACCCGCGCCGAAGCTGCACGACAGAGCGAAGAGTGGAAGTCCACGATGCTCGATGCCCTGGCGCACGAGTTCAAAACACCCCTCACGCCCATCAAGGCGGCAGTGACCTCCATGTTATCCGACGGCGGCGTGACTCCGACCCACCAGGAACTGCTGCGCATCGTTGACGAAGAGACGGACCGGCTGAACTCCATGCTCAGCGAGGCCATCCGGACGTCACGAATCGAAGCGGGCCAACTCCAATTGCACCGGAGCCCGCAGTCCCTGAGCAAGATTTGTCAAGCCGAACTGGAAAAGCTGGGAGAAAGCATCGAGGGACGCAAGGTAATTTTGGATGTTCCCGAAAAGTTGCCCCGGGTTAGTGTGGACCCGGAATTCACCGGAATTGTGGTTTGGCAGTTGCTCATTAACGCTTTAAAGTACACTCCGCCGGGTAGTCCCGTTACCCTTCGCGCCAGCGCGGGAGAGACGGAAGTTATAATCAGTGTTGAGGACTGCGGACCGGGGATTTCCGAACAGGAACAACGAAAAGTATTTGAAAAGTTCTACCGAGGCAAAGACCAGCGGGAGAGAATACCGGGTACGGGAATGGGACTTACTATTGCCAGGGAAATTGTGCGCGCTCACCACGGCCGGATTTGGGTGGAGAGCGAACCCGGGAAGGGAGCTAGATTCTCATTCTCGCTCCCTCGCGCTCCAAGGGAGTCTTAACTGTGACCAGCGCCAGGATTTTAGTTGTCGATGATGAGCCACAAATTCGCCGCGTGATGCGCACCACACTGGTGGCACGCGGCTATATGGTCAGCACTGCTCGTAACGGCGAGGAGGCGTTGGATAAAGTACGCGAAGAGCGCTTCGACCTCGTACTCCTCGACATCAATATGCCGGGAATCGGTGGCATGGAAGCCTGCCGCATCATTCGCTCCCAGAGCGATATTCCCATTGTGATACTTTCCATTCGCAATGCCGAAAAAGAGAAGGTTGAAGCTCTGGACGCGGGCGCGGACGACTATGTGACTAAACCCTTCAGTATGCCGGAACTTTTAGCCCGTATTCGCGCAGCGCTTCGCCGGGCGCCTCTGCTGAGTTCGGGCACACCGGATTTGGTGAAGCTGGGCCCCACCGAAATCAATTTCGTTGCTCGACGGGTTACGGTGGACGGCACGGAGGTGCGTTTGACTCCCAAGGAATTTGACCTGCTTCGTTACTTCGCCAGCAATCCGAATGTGGCCATCCCCCACACCAAACTTCTTCAGGCCGTGTGGGGACCGGATTATGGCGAAGAGGTGGAGTACCTCCGCGTCTTCATCAACCAGTTGCGCAAGAAGATAGAGCCCGACCCCTCCCATCCTGCCTATCTCATGACGGAGCCGTGGGTCGGCTATCGGCTTAATCTCCCCAAGGCCTAACAAAATCTTGACCAAGTCTTTATGACTTCTTTATGGGCATGCAAGCAGGATACGATGAGAGAAGCGCCGTGGGTTTTCTCCTGCCGCTTTCATCTTTAATTGTTGTGGGAGGCAAGAAACTCTGGTGGACCAACGCAGCGTAAAAGCTTGCGCAGGGTCTCCAAAAAGATTGGCGCCACACGATATTTGCGGAGCTGAGGTGACACCACCGTGATAGACCTGGCTTACATCTTGATTGGCGTGCTGTTTTTCATCGGTTGCTGGATTTTCACACGTATCTGTGAGCGTCTCTAGGGAGGGCTGACCTATGGATTTCATCATTGCCGGAATCGCCGCGTTGTTTTTGTTTGTTTATCTGGTATACGCCCTCTTGCGTCCAGAGGAGTTTTGAGGAGGCTTGCATGACCATGATCGGCTTCGTGTACATCATTGTCTTCTTTCTGTGCCTGTTGGTGCTAACCAAGCCGCTGGGCCTCTTCATGGCTCACGTTTTCGAGGGCGAGCGCACTTTTCTCCATCCGCTGCTTCGCCCCTTGGAACTGTTCATTTACAAGTTGTGCGGCGTCCGCGAAACCACCGAGCAGCGCTGGACGCAATATTCCGCGTCGGTTATCGCTTTTACCCTGATGGGATTCCTGTTTGTTTACGCCATTCAGCGCCTGCAGGGATTCCTGCCCATTAACCCGGTGGGATTCAGCACCGGCCATGCTCCCAGTTACGCCACGCCCATGACGCCGGACCTGGCGTTCAACACGGCGGTGAGCTTCGTAACCAACACCAATTGGCAGGCTTACGGCGGCGAGCAGACGCTCAGCTACTTCGTCCAAATGGCAGCGTTGACAGTCCAGAATTTCTGCTCCGCGGCGGCGGGCATCGCCGTGGCGGTGGCGCTCATTCGCGGTTTTGCGCGCAAGCAAATGAACACCATCGGCAATTTCTGGGTTGACGCAACACGCGCCACGGTTTACGTGCTGTTGCCTCTATCGTTGGTATTTGCCCTTTTTCTATGCGCTCGAGGGGTGCCCCAAACTTTTAAATCCTATCAGAAAGCCACGACGGTGGAAGGAGCGACTCAAACCATCGCTGTGGGCCCAGTGGCCGGACAGGAGGCCATCAAGATGCTGGGCACCAATGGGGGCGGCTTTTTCAACGCCAATTCGGCTCATCCTTTTGAAAACCCTACCCCTCTCACCAATTACATGCAGGTCCTGGCCCTTCTCATCATCTCCTCGGGCTTGACCTATACGTTCGGGAAGATGGTGGGCGATACGCGTCAGGGCTGGGCGCTTTTTGGCGCCATGGCGTTCCTGTTCTTTGCGGGGGTATTTATCTGCTATCCCTCCGAGCACGCGGGTAACCCGAACCTTGCCCGATTAGGGGTGGAGACGGCGGCCACTTCCACCCAATCGGGAGGCAACATGGAGGGTAAGGACGTCCGCTTTGGTATCCCTGGTTCCACCATGTTTGCGACCGCGACCACCGATGCAAGCTGCGGGGCCGTGAACACAATGCACGATAGCCTCACGCCGCTCGGCGGCTTTATCCCCATGTTCAACTTACAGACTGACGAGGTTATTTTCGGCGGAGTTGGGTCAGGTTTATACGGCATGTTGTTGTACGCCATCGTCGGGGTTTTTATTGCCGGACTGATGGTGGGCAGAACGCCGGAGTATATCGGAAAGAAAATCGAGCAAAAGGAAGTGAAGATGGCCATGGTGGCCGTCATTGCCACGGCCTTCTCCATCCTTGTCTTCGCGGCGATTTGCGCGGTCATTCCCTTCGCGAAAAACGGCTACTGGAATGCCCCAGGGGCGGCCATCGCCAATCTCGCAAACTCCGGCCCGCATGGTTTCAGCGAGATCCTTTACACCTTTTCGAGCGCTTCGGAGAACAATGGCAGCGCCTTTGCCGGAATCAACGTCAACACTCCCTGGTATAACCTCACGACCGCGCTGGCCATGCTGATTGGGCGTTTCGGATTCATTCTTCCGACCCTGGCGATTGCCGGCAGCCTTGTCACCAAAAAGAAAGTGCCCACAACCAGTGGCACGTTCCCGACACATGGCCCGCTCTTTATCGGCCTCGTGGTGGGTACCGTGATTGTGATTGGCGCCTTAACTTTCTTCCCGGCGCTTTCGCTGGGGCCACTGGTGGAGCACTTTTTCATGCGCGAAGGGAAACTCTTGTCCTCGCTGATGTTGACTATGGGGAGCTAATTCATGCCAATGACGACGGTAACGCCTCCTTCACTTGATGATCTGACGACGCTCGTACCGAAGAAAATGGTGCGGGCACGGCCCTTGTTCGATCGGCAACTTATGGGGCACGCCCTCGTGGCTTCGTTTGTAAAGCTGAATCCTGTCACGCTTTTCAAGAACCCCGTGATTTTCGTCGTGGAAGTAGGCGCAACGCTAACTTCGTTTTTTCTGATTCGAGACATGTTCATCAGGGCGCCCGGCATCGGCTTCTCGCTGCAAATTTCTCTCTGGCTCTGGTTCACGGTGCTCTTTGCCAACTTTGCGGAAGCCATGGCGGAAGCGCGCGGCAAGGCGCAGGCCGACACCCTGCGCAAGGCCAAGACCGACTCGATGGCGCGACGGGTAGTTTCGGGGGGCTGCACAGAAACCATTCCCGCCTCCAAGTTGCGCGCCGGGGACGTAGTCATCTGCGAGGTAGGCGAAATCATTCCCGGTGACGGGGAAGTCATCGAGGGCAACGCCACCGTCGATGAGTCGGT
>Ga0187783_10003427_pt1 | contig 11669 bp, 9 predicted proteins | sample 1015_SJ02_MP02_2_FD_132471 | JGI IMG/M metagenome (GOLD analysis project Ga0187783, IMG submission 132471) | Tropical peat soil microbial communities from peatlands in Department of Meta, Colombia - 1015_SJ02_MP02_20_MG | ecosystem: Environmental > Terrestrial > Soil > Wetlands > Peat | place... | reverse complement strand
GCCGCGCTGGCGTTGCTGGTAATGGCGCTCGGGGCCGCGCGCGCACAAGATAACGATACCGAAACCCCGCAAGCGCGGGCCGATAGCTCGATTTCGATCCAGACCGACCGAGTGAAGACCGAAGGCCTGCATCACTATGCGTCGCCGGCCGAGCAGGCGCACGATGCAATGCTGATCACCGCCGTGGAGGCCGCGCTCCGTCACGACGACATCGCCGGCGATCATCCGGTCGAAGTGGACTGCGACCACGGCACCGTGCGCCTGAGCGGTATCGTCGACTCCCCCGCCGCGGCGAAACAGGCCGCGCAGGTGGCAGCCAACGTCCAGGGCGTAGTTGCGGTTCGCAATCAGCTCATCTGGCGCTGACAATCCGGACTGGATCTATTCCAGCTCTTATTCCTGTTTCCCAGGCAACGCCCCCTCTGGCGCAATGGAAGGTAGATAAAGTAACAGCCGGTCAGACGTGGAATGACTCGGGAAAGCGCTGCACACTGAAGGAGGTAGAGAGTATCGTCGAGTTGCTCGACGGCTCAAGGGCTACGGCGCAATGAATCCTGTGCTTGAGGCACTGACTCCGCTTGTGGGGCTATGGATCGCTGAGATCCGCTGGTCGGAAGAAACCCATAAGCTCATCGGCGGCCCTCGGTCCGTCCGTACCCCTGTGAGCTTCAACTGGATCGAGGATGGTTCCTTCCTCGTCCATCGTATCGGCACCGACACCTCTCCCACTGCACGGTGGATGATTGGCGCCGACGAAAGTTCTCTCGACTTCGCCGTTCTCTATTCGGACGATCGTCAGGTTTCTCGGCTTTACAACATGAGCCTGAGAGAGGGTGTCTGGAAGGTTTACCGAAAGGCACCCGGTTTTCATCAGCGGTTCACCGGCCATTTCAGCGCCGATCAGAAGACTATCGAGGCGCGATGGGAAAAATCGAGCGACGGAACCGATTGGAAACTCGACTTCGACATTACCTATACCAAGGCAGCCTGATGCCCGCTTCGCGGCAATCCGCTGGAGCGGACTGGACGCTAACTCGCAGTACCGATTCTCGTCCGCAGCACGCCAGTTTTTTGCTTATGATGTCGTCTCACAGACGCATGCGCCGGTCGGTCCCGACCGACAGGCTTGACCTCTGATGCGATCGGTTCCCTCAACTCTTGTAAACGAGCTTGAGCGCAGCGAGACGCGAAAGTTAGCGGGCAGCTGACGTCTGGCCGACGAGAATCGGTACTGCCGGTTAGCGTCCATCTCGCTCCGGCAAGCAGTCAGCCGCAAACCGGTAACGCTCGGAGACTTTTCTGAAACAGGAACCATCACCCCGAGTGGGAGATGCAACTTCTTGTAGGCTGGCCAGCGCAAGGCCTATTTTCGTGCGCATGTGGACCGACCTGCTGATGCCGACCTTCGAGACGGAGCGCCTGAAAACGAGCCCACTGCGCCCGGCGACCGCGCTCTCTACTACCCTCGCCTCAAGGCCACGAGACAGCCGTCCGGCCGGGCGCAGCACTCTGGCATTACTGAAGAATCATCTGTTGCGTTCGACGAAGATGGTGATCCGATTTTCGTCGTCGCGTGAGACGCCGATGAAGTATTCGATATTAGCTACGGTGTAGGAGTCCCATTCCTTTGAGTGCTCAGGGCGTATAAAGATTCGCTCCCCAGCACGAGGAATGAATCTAACTTCCCGTAGCAGACGTCGTGCTACCGGACGCTTCTGTTCGACGTCGTATAGTTCAAGAAAGCCGACGTCATCATCGTCTATCGCCATACATTTCGAGCCTCCCAAACTCGACTCGGAACAAAATGCTGGGAATGCGGATATTATCAGTACCGCCAACTCGAAATGCCTTGTCAGGGTAATCCCGACAAACGAGGACCTGATGATCGCTCGCCACGTCTTCGAGGAAGTTTTTTTCAAACAAAGCGAAGCCGCGCATGACCAGCTGGTCGCAAGTCGAGGAGCGCCTCCAAACCGTGGAATCTAACAGGCTGCGGAAAAAGTTTCATTAATGGCGAATTTGTTCACTCTCGGCAGTTGTTCGCGTTAGTGTGCGAGCATTCAAAGGATCGCAAAGGCGAAGTCTCCGCTAGAGTCACCGAGGTCCGCATGCCAGCTGCAAACCAGGCGTGTTGAACTGTTTTCCGTGTCACCCGACTTGCCGATCTCGGCAAGTCTTATTCCTGCCAGCTGCCCGGCTATTTCCTGTGATTCTGAGTTAGTTTCGGCTCAGCGCGGTCGATCTGTTTTCCCGAGTTTTCGTTAATCCCCGCCGGGGTCGAAACCGAAGTTGCCTAGCCGCCGAGAATCGTGGTCGTATCATATCCAGAGGGTAAGCGCGAGTTTGTAATGGCACGCCTTTCGCTGTACAGAGAGGGCCTCAGCGAGAAAGGTCCCCCGGGCCTGAGGTTACTATGAATTACCTCAAGAGATTCATCATCGAGCCCGGCGCCAGGGTTCGACTCGGCAAGATTGACCCTGGATTCAAGGACAAGCACGAGTCGCGCGAGCTCGCAACCCCCGAAATTCAAAAACAGATCGACCGCATCGCCAAGCTTCAGTATCTCCTCTATGCCGATGGCAACCAGTCACTTCTGATCGTTCTGCAAGCTCTCGACGCCGGCGGCAAGGACGGCGTGATCCGCCATGTGTTCAGCGCCATGAACCCGCAGGGCACCTGGGTCTTTGGCTTCAAACAGCCGAGCAAAATTGAGGCGGCCCGCGACTTCCTCTGGCGCGCACACGCTCGCGCGCCGGGCAAAGGCGAGGTAGTTATCTTCAACCGCTCGCACTATGAAGACGTGCTGGTGGTGCGCGTTCATAAGGTGGTCCCGAAGCCCGTGTGGTCGAAACGGTACGAACTAATCAACGACTTCGAGAAAATGCTCCGCGAGAACGGCACGCGCATCCTCAAGTTCTATCTCCACATAAGCCCCGAAGAGCAACTCGAGCGATTCAAGCAGCGGCTCGATGATCCTTCGGCCCACTGGAAAATCAGTGAGAGCGATTACTCGGAGCGCGAGCTGTGGTCGGACTACGTCGAGGCCTTCGAGGAAGCAATCGAAAAGACCAGCACCAAGCACGCTCCCTGGTTCGTGATTCCCTCAGATCACAAGTGGTTCCGCAACCTGGCCGTTTCCGAGATAGTGGCGGACACGCTGGAAGACATGGACCTCAAGCTCCCGCCGTCCCAGGTAGACATTGCCCAAATTCGTCGGAAGTATCACAGCGCTGCTGCACAGCAGAACCCTAAAAGTCACAAGCTGCAGACGGTATCCAGCTGAAAGCAAACACGCCACATGCCCCGGACCAACGGCCCGCTAGTGCTGTTCAATTTGAGTTCCGCGAGCGCCGCTGCGTGGTTCCGGCGGACGGCTTCTTCTTATGATCAACACACCATCGGTTCCCACTTGAAGGAGACCAGCTTGCTGTTGCGTCCTGCGAAGGAAGATGAACGGGAAGCTCTCGGCGACCTCAAGCTGCGCGCCACTTTGGCGTGGGGAGATCACACCCGGGAGGTGCTGTTGGCGCTTGGTGGCGCTGACGAACTCGCAGCTGAGCTTCTTGAAGCGTCGTTTGTGGCCGAGATCAGCGGCCGGATCGTCGGGTTCGCGACCCTCGTGCCCAAGGACACGCTGGAAGCCGAGGTGGAGGAACTGTTCATCGAACCCAGTGAATGGCGCAAGGGCATCGGAACGCAGCTTTTGAAGGAGGCGGAACGGCGGGCCATTGTCGCCGGGGCACGCCGCCTCCGGGTCGCTGCCAACCCCCGGGCTCAGGTCTTCTATGAGGCGTGCGGATTTCATGTGATCGGGAAGGTCCCCGACAGTTTTGGCTTTGCTCCTCTGATGCAGAAGCAACTGAACTGCTGAATTGCTGAAAACTGCAGCGCCACCCCGTGCCGCTGGCATCGCTCTATCTACCTGCGGTTTGATGCTGATCGAGGATGGCGCTACAGGTGAATTGAGTCGCGGAAGTTAATGCGGCGTTGAGCAAGGCGGGGCGCGCCGACCAACTTTCGTCCGCCCAGGGCTTCCGCCAATGAGTTTCTTCATAACCGGACAATGGATGGTCTATCGCCAGTTCGCTCCGATAGCGCCGCAGACGACTGTCAATTTCGGCCTGACAATCGCGTTCCCGGAGCTTAGGAATTATTGGGCGGACGCCAGCCATTGAAGATCTCGAATCTCCAAGAGTTCGGTCTTCATGACGATTGTGATCGCGGTTCTCCGAGAGATGCTCGACGTCGTCCATTTTTGTAACAGTTTACTCTCATCGAAGAGCTTGCGTCGGACTCAGGCTCAAACGCTTGGTATCGGTTCACGACCTGGTAGCGTTCTTGGTCCGTCCATCTTTCGTTCAAGAAGGACGCGCCGTATTGTCGTAGGTGGATTCTTTGCGATACCGATCGTCGATGCGTAGCCGCATCAATTACTTCGGCTTAGTCTCTGACAAGTGACAACTGTCCCCTGAACCTGAAACTTCGCCCCGAGCGCGCTCCGCACCCCAACAGATTGATCGAGAAGACGCAGCGCAATGATTCATTAGGGGCTGGCAGCTCTCGATGGCAGCTCACGCATGCCGTGCCCGATTGATTAGGCGCCAGCGCTTCAGCGGCCGGCGAGTGGTCGGATGTCGATTGAGATCCGGTAGCGCATTCTCCAACTCTCAAGGAACCGTCGGTCGTCTTCTTTGCCAGCACGCCTGGTCGCCGAACACCTCGCGCTCCCTGGCCATGCAAAAGCTCTGGCAACTGGGTGATGTTGGCGATGTTGGCGCCGGAAGCATCGGTCGCTCTCACCGTATGGACCTCCGGTGCTTATCCGCCCCGATGTGCAGCGCCGGCACGCCCTGGTCGATGGTCTTCGAGTGTTATCGACCATTTAACGACGATGTTCATCTTGGCATCACCCATCGCCCTTAAGTCTCCGGAGTTCGTCGACTAGAATCGGCACTCCGAGATTGCATGCCTGAACGCCTTGGACGACGCAAAGCTTGAGCACTTCCATGATCTCTTCCAGCGATACGCCCAACTTTAGCGCAGCCTTGATATGGCGTTGTGTTCCCGGCGCATACATGTGAGTGTAGGACGCATCGAACGCGATGCTCAGTAATTCGACCAACTGCGGCGTCATTACGCCGCCGGCATAAATGGATGCGCCAGTTGCAATGAACTGGTCGGTCCACGCCGGATCGAGTTCGAGAAAAGGATTCCATGCATCGTTCCATTGCCCGAGCGCACGAACTTGGTCGCAGTCGGGAGTCGGCATTGACGGCTTTGGCACTGGCCGCACGCCCGCTGCTTGAGCCTCCTCCAGAAGAATAGGCGCCCCGAGACTGCAGGAGTGAATCGCTAATACGGAGGCCATTTTCAACACCATTAGAATCTCTTCGCATATCGCGGCTGAACAACCCGACGCGTCGACGATGGAAGGCGAGCGCAAGATGGTCTGCGCGCTCTGCGCGAATCGGTATCTCCCGGAGATTCCCGAAGACGGGGGAGTCACGGCCAGGACTTCCATCCCAGTAAGCGCGGAAACCACGTCGATCCCCACGAATGATGGTTTCTGGCTTGACGATTATCAACGCATCTAACACCGACGGGAACAATCGATAGAGCCAAACCAGGATTAAGCGATCGACGTTGCGCAACCGGGCTCGCCTCGGGGTCCGCCGGCTCAGCAGCCGCCAACTCTCATGGGCGATAAGAAACCAACCGAACGAGAGGCATCCAAGTATCGCAAGGCCAAGGAAGCTGTACGCGAGTGCCTGAGCCGCTATCGCGAGGAACTTAAAGGCCCCCTTTTTCAGGTTCAAATCCTGACTTTGTTGGCGTTGCTCTGGTACGCAGTTGTCGCACGACATGCGAACGATCTGACGCGCAGCATGATGCGGGCTGCCTCTCGGCCAGCAATTGCGCTGACGGTCGCGCCTGAAACATTTTCCTTCGATGACGAGGGAAAGGTCAGCGCCGCGATTGTCGCCGACGATACCGGCAAAGGTGCGAGCAGCTATTGGGAAGCGGGGCGAATCGTATTCAGCACGGACCGATTGAAGGCACTCTGGGACAATATTTCCAGACCAGCTCGGCGTTTCGTGTTCGCTTCCAAGAGTGATCTGTTCATCGTTTCGAGCGACAGCATGGGCGAGTCTATCGCTAAGGACATTACGAGCCAGCGGGAAAATATCGGCTGGCTGTACGTCTCGGTATGGGTCTGGTACGGCGATTATCGGTCTTTTGTTTGTTGGGAATACAAACTGCCGTCGCTACACGATCCACAGCCTTGCCAAGACCCCAACGCAAACTATGCCGATTAAGAGCGCGAGCCATACGATCTGACCGCTCGCTTGCAGAAAACCCACAGACACCGACCTGTCACGCTCCGCCAGTATAGACGGAGATTTCAGGCGGGTGTCACGTTCTGGATAGTCCCCTCTCACAGGTACATGTATCTCTCTTAGGCTGATACCAACGACGGCAAGATCGGCGGCGGCGCGACACACGGCGTGGGTCCAGATTTATCTCCCTGGCTCAGGGTGGGTAGAGTTCGACCCGACCAACGGCATCTTGGGTAACCGCCACTTGATACGGGTTGCAGTGGTGCCCGATCCATCGCAGGCAGTGCCGATCTCAGGAGAGTGGACCGGCAAATCTGCGAGCTTCTTGGGCTTGGAGGTCAACGTTAGTGTAACGAGCGATGATCCCCGCCGGACGCCCTTGCGACCCGTTGGCAATTATTGAAAGGTTCTTTGCGAGGGCCCGCGACACTCATGGTCAGACGGCCCGCGAATCATGGGCATTCGAGTCGCGCTCAATCACAAAACCGACTACCGTTATGACCGACTCGTAGCGCTCTCTCCGCAAGTCGTTCGGCTTCGACCGGCTCCGCACTGCCGCACGACTATCTCCGCGTATTCCCTGAAGATCGAACCGCGCGGACATTTCATCAACTGGCAGCAGGATCCGCAGAATTGTTACCTCGCGCGGATCGTGTTTCCGGAACCGGTCGACCATTTCACGGTGGAGGTTGACCTGGTCGCCGAGATCGCGGTCATAAATCCGTTCGACTTCTTCCTCGAACCATACGCGGACAAGATTCCCTTCACCTACGAAACCGAACTTGCGCGCGAGTTGACGCCGTATTTGGCTCCCGAGCGCGCTGGTCCGAACCTGCGCGACTTCCTCGACCGAATCGATCGCCCACCGACTCGCAGCGTCGAGTTTCTGGTACAGCTGAATCAGCAGGTTCAGCGCGCCATCAAGTATGTGATTAGGCTCGAGCCTGGAATCCAGAGCGTCGAGGAGACCCTGACGCTGAAGTCGGGCTCCTGCCGCGACAGCGCCTGGCTACTGGTTCAGATCCTTCGCCATCTTGGTCTTGCCGCGCGGTTCACGTCGGGCTACTTGATTCAGCTCAAGCCGGACGTCAAGCCTATAGATGGGCCTGAGGGTCCCGCGCAGGATTTCACGGATCTTCACGCTTGGACCGAAGTCTATATGCCGGGGGCCGGCTGGATCGGACTCGATCCGACTTCGGGACTGTTCGCCGGCGAAGGACATATTCCGCTCGCGACTGCTCCCGAGCCGACTTCCGCGGCGCCGATCACAGGCAGCGTCGGCGAGTGCCAGGTCGAGTTTCGTCACCACATGTCGATCTCGCGAATCCACGAGGATCCGCGGGTCACCCTCCCTTATACGGACGAGCAGTGGGACCGAATCGAGGCCCTTGGGTTACAGGTCGACCGCGAGATCACGGCGGGCGACATTCGGCTGACGATGGGAGGCGAACCGACGTTGGTCTCGATCGACGACATGGATGGTGCCGAGTGGAACGTCGCCGCAATTGGCGACAACAAGCGCAAGCTGAGCGAGCGGCTAATCCAGCGGCTGCAACGTCGCTTCGCCCCGGGGGGCTTGCTCCACTACGGGCAGGGCAAGTGGTACCCAGGCGAGCCGGTTCCGCGATGGGCCCTCAGTTGCTACTGGCGCAAGGACGGAGTTCCGTTGTGGCAGGACCCCTCGTTGATCGCGCGAACTGACGTGCGATCCTGCTTCGGTCCGCTCGACGCGCAACGATTCGCCGAGACGCTCGCGACCCGGCTCGGTGTGGATACCGGTTATACGAATCCCGCCTTCGAAGATCCCCTCTACTATCTCCAGCGCGAGCGCCAGCTTCCGATCAACGTCGATCCAATCGAGAACCATCTCGAAGACGCCGGCGAGCGCGAGCGGGTGCGCCGCGTGTTCGAACGTGGCCTCAATCAACCCGTTGGCTATGTCCTGCCGCTTCGGCGCGGGTTCGACAAGAGCGGTCCTAAGTGGCAGACCGGGCTGTGGATGCTGCGAGGGCAGCACCTCTACCTGATTCCCGGCGACTCGCCAGTTGGGCTGAGGCTTCCGATTGCGAGTCTTCCATGGGTCGATGTGCCCGAGAGTTTCTACTCAGTCGATCCGATGGCGATTCAAACTCCGCTGCCGGAGCCTCGCAGAGTCTCGCTTGCCGACCCGGTCTTGCAACGAAACGGGCGCACGACGCGCGAGCGCAAGCCCGAGCTCGGCGAGCCGGCACAGTGGGTAGTGCGGACCGCTCTCTGCGTCGAACCTCGCGACGGCCGGCTGCACGTGTTCATGCCTCCTGTCTCCAGTACCGAGGACTACGTCGACCTGCTCGCTGCGATCGAGGATACCGCCGAACATCTCAAGACCTCGGTCATCATCGAGGGGTACACGCCGCCACCCGACCACAGGCTTAACCGCCTCTCAGTGACGCCCGACCCCGGCGTGATCGAAGTCAACGTTCATCCGGCGCATCACTGGCGCGAGCTGGTCGAGATCACGACTGGCCTCTACGACGACGCCCGTCAATGTCGGCTCGGCACCGAGAAGTTCATGCTCGATGGGCGCCACACGGGGACCGGCGGGGGCAATCACTTCGCGCTCGGCGGCGCAACCCCGGCTGATTGTCCTTTCCTGAGGCGCCCCGATCTTCTGCGCAGCATGCTCGCGTATTGGCTCAACCATCCGTCGCTTTCGTATCTGTTCTCGGGCATGTTCATCGGACCGACAAGCCAGGCGCCGCGGATCGATGAGGCGCGCTCCGACAGCCTCTACGAGCTCGAGATTGCGTTCAGTCAGATTCCGGAACCCGGGTGGAGTTACACTCCGCCGTGGCTCGTCGATCGGATCTTCCGCCACATCCTGGTGGACCTGACCGGCAATACTCATCGCAGCGAGTTTTGTATCGACAAGCTCTATTCTCCGGATTCCTCGACGGGACGGCTGGGGCTCCTGGAGATGCGAGGTTTTGAGATGCCGCCGCATGCTCGGATGAGCCTCGCACAGCAGTTGCTGGTAAGAGCGTGTGTCGCGTGGTTCTGGCGGGAGCCATATCGGCAGGCGCCCATCGACTGGGGCACTCAACTCCACGATCGATTCATGCTGCCATACGTCGTCGCGGCAGATTTCGAGCAGGTGCTGAGCGACTTGCGCCGCGGAGGCTATCCGTTCGAGCGTGAGTGGTTCGCGCCACATTTCGAGTTTCGCTACCCGGTCTTCGGGCGGGTGAACTACCATGGCATCGCGATCGAACTGAGGCAGGCCACTGAACCGTGGTACGTGCTGGGAGAGGAGCCCTCGGGCGGCAGCACGGCCCGGTTTGTCGATTCTTCGGTGGAGCGGCTGCAAGTGAAAGTAGAGGGACTTACGAGCGACCGTTACATCGTCAGTTGCAACGGCCGCAGGGTTCCTCTTCAGTCCACCGGCGTTCGCGGCGAGTGGGTCGCGGGAGTGCGTTACCGTGCGTGGCAACCCCCCGCATGCCTACATCCGACCATCGCGGTGCACACGCCGCTGGTGTTCGATCTGCACGACACGTGGTGGGGACGCTCAATCGGAGGATGCACCTATCACGTCGGTCATCCGGGCGGCCGCAACTACGAGACTTTCCCGGTTAACGCGAACGAGGCGGAGGCGCGCCGCTCCGCACGCTTCTTTCCCTTCGGCCACACGCCTGGTCCAATGCCGATTCCTCCGCATGAGCCGAACCCGCAGTTCCCAACTACGCTTGATCTGAGACGCACGACTGAGCCGCCGAAAGCCTCATCGACGCATAGGTTCTGATCTCTCCAGAACTGGATTGGCCGGAGCCGGCACGCTACTTCTGATTCTCCATCACGCGAGGTTCCGCGATCTCTCTATGAGCGATGTCAACGCCGGGGCGGGCAGCCAGTTCAGTTCGGTCTGGCGCTACCAGGCCAATCCAAGCTTCTACGACGAGATGATCGCCGCAGATGGCTCGATTCGCCGGCACTGGCGCGCGCTCGGCGAGTCCCTTTCCGAAATCGAACCCGCCGGGCTGACGAGTCGCTGGGAAGAGGGCCGCCGCCTGATTCATGAAAACGGGATTACCTATAACGTTTACGGCGACCCGCAGAGCACCGGTCGACCGTGGCCGCTCGATCCGATCCCACTGGTGATTGCCGAAGAGGAGTGGAACGCGATCGATGCGGCGCTGCGGCAGCGCGCCACGCTGCTCAACGCCATGCTCGCCGACTTTTACGGTCCTCAGCGCCTCCTCCACGAAGGTCTGTTCCCTCCTGAACTCGTGCTCCGCCATCCAGGATTCCTGCGTCCGTGCTCCAATCTGAAGGTGCCCGGCGGCATTTTTCTGCACAACTACTCCGCCGATCTCGCCCGCTCGCCGGACGGTCGATGGTGGGTCATCGCCGATCGAACTCAGGCTCCGTCGGGCGCCGGTTATGCGCTCGAAAATCGGTTGGTCACCCAGCGCGTGCTGCCGGAGCTATTTCGCGCTACACGACTGAGGCGGCTGGCGGAATCGTTCCAGTCGTATCGCGAAATGTTGCAAGGGTTGGCACCGCACGGTCGTGAGAATCCGCGCATTGTGCTGCTTACGCCCGGACCATACAACGAGACCTACTTCGAGCACGCCTTTCTTGCGCGCTATCAGGGCTACACACTGGTCGAGGGTGGCGATCTAACGGTCCGCGACAATCACGTCTACCTTAAGACCTTGGTCGGATTGCTGCCGGTGGACGTGATCGCGCGCCGCCAGGACGACGGTTTCTGCGACCCGCTCGAGCTTCGCGAGGACTCCGTGCTCGGTATCCCCGGTCTGGTGCAAGCGGTTCGAATGGGCAACGTCGCGGTGGCGAACGCGCTCGGCAGTGGCTTGATCGAGTCGGCAGCGCTCGCGGCGTTCCTACCGGGCCTTTGCCACCGGGTACTCGACGAAGGTCTCAAGATGCCGACGGTCGCGACCTGGTGGTGCGGCGAACCAGCTCAACTCGATTACGTGATCGCGAATATCCAGAGCCTGGTGCTGAAACCGAGCCTCGTGACTGGACGCCGCGTCGTTTTCGGGACGCGGCTGAGCGCGCAAGCGCGCCAACGCCTTATCGATAAGATCCGCCTGACACCGTCCGACTACTGTGCGCAGGAGCAGGTCGCACTTTCCACCTGTCCGGTCTGGGAGAACGGCCGGCTCGCCCCGCGCCATCTCGTTTTGCGCGTCTTCGTGAGCGCGAATCAGGGCTCGTACCAGGTAATGCCCGGGGGATTGACACGGGTCACGTCGGGTCTCGACAGCCTGGTAGCGTCGATGCAGGAAGGAGGCGGCAGCAAAGACACCTGGATTCTGTCCGCCATTC
>Ga0187783_10003426_pt1 | contig 11670 bp, 8 predicted proteins | sample 1015_SJ02_MP02_2_FD_132471 | JGI IMG/M metagenome (GOLD analysis project Ga0187783, IMG submission 132471) | Tropical peat soil microbial communities from peatlands in Department of Meta, Colombia - 1015_SJ02_MP02_20_MG | ecosystem: Environmental > Terrestrial > Soil > Wetlands > Peat | place... | reverse complement strand
GCTCGAAAAGTTCTGGCAGCGGTGGAAGCCGGCTTGGCTCATCAAATTTCGGGCAGGCGCCTTCCGTCTCAATTTCGATCTTCATCGCGCGAGCGGGCTTTGGCTTTGGGCGATGCTTTTTATCTTCGCCTGGTCGAGCGTCGCGATGGACATGCGGCCTGTCTATGAATGGGTGACAAAGGCACTGTTCGATTATCGCTCTCCCAGGGACGCGTTTAACGCGCTGCCGCGGCATCCGAATGACGATCCGCATCTCGACTGGCACTCGGCGTTGGCGACCGGCGAGCGGCTGATGGCCGAGACGGCATCGACGCATGGCTTTGACGTTCAGCAACCAATCGGCCTTGTGTATCGATCGGATTTGGGCGCTTATAAGTATGAAGTGCGAAGCAGCCGTGATGTCTTTGAGCGCGCGCCCAAGGGCGGCAGCACCTACGTTATGTTCGACGGCAACACAGGCGTCTTGATTAGGGTCTCCATGCCGACCGGCGAGCATACTGGCAACACGGTCGAGAGCTGGCTTTACGCCCTTCACATGACTCGCGTCTTCGGCCGCCCGTATCAGATTTTCGTGTGCGCCCTCGGCCTTGCCGTCGCCATGCTCTCCGTCACCGGCCTCTACATCTGGTGGAAGAAGCGCCGCGCACGAAGATTCTCCAAGGTGCACCGCGGCGTCGCGGCGGAGATAGGCCACGCGGAAATCGCAGAGTGAAGCAGGATGTTGACCGCACCGGAGACAAACGCCGGAAGTTAGGTGCGCGAGGTCAAGCCCGTGCGGAAGCGGGCGTTTCTGAAACCGATCCTCGCCATCACCGCCTGCGTGGCCTTGATCAACCCCCGCGCCTGCGTGACCAGAATGCGCGGTGCCGTCACGGTGAACCTCGCACTTTCAAAGGAACGAATCGCCTGGATGGACGCGTAATGCTGGCTCCGGTCCCAGCGGCGGCATGACCGGCAGACCATCGGGCAAGCCGTGCTTGATTTGGCGGCGGCGGCGCTGCGGCCGGAACAATGAGCGATTAATTGCTACCCAGATTGCTACCCAACTCGCTGCGATTTGATGGGATAAAGAACGATCCAAGAACAGCAATTTGCTCTGATTTCAAGAGCTTGTGGGACATTTCGGGACAATTGGGGACGCTCGCAACCGCATTTCGAGTGCGGTGCTTTCAACCGCTCAGCCACCTCTCCGAGCTGCGACGCCGATAGCACGCGGGGCCCCCCGCAGCCAAGTGGCGCAAATGCTCAGGGCCCATTGCCCGCTGCAGCCTCTTCTTTCAAACTGTCCGGGTGCGGTGTCAAAATAATGTTATAGCCCAAATCGACGTGATGGATTTCTCCTGTGACGCCGCTTGCAAGATCCGACAAAAGGTAGAGCGCCGCGCCGCCGATGTCGGCAAGATCGAGACTGCGGCGCAGCGGGGCATGCGCCTTTTGGAAATTGAATATCACCCGCCCATCGGCAATCCCCGCCCCCGCCAAGGTGCGGACGAGCCCGGCCGAAATCGCATTGACCCTGATGCCTTGGGGACCAAAATCGGCGGCGAGGTAGCGCACGCTCGCTTCGAGCGCCGCTTTGGCTACGCCCATGACATTGTAGTTGGGCATCACTCGCCGTGCCCCCTCAAAAGTCATCGTCAGCAGAGCACCTCCTGGCCGCATGAGCGGCGCGGCGCAGCGCGCAACTTCGGTGAAAGAAAAAGTCGAAACCTGCATCGTGCGCAGAAAGTTCTCCCGCGTCGTATCGGCGTACCGGCCTTTAAGCCCGGCCTTATCGGAGTAGGCGATGCAATGGACGGCGAAATCGAGCCTTCTCCAATGGTCTTCGAGCGACCTGAACAGCCGGTCGATTGAATCTGCGTCTTCAACGTCGCAAGGAAGGACGACCGTCCTCCCGAGGCTTGCAGCAAGCGGCGCAACACGCTTGCGCAGCGCCTCACTTTGATAGGTGAAAGCGAGCTCTGCCCCATGTTCATGCAGGGCTTTGGCGATGCCCCACGCGATCGAGTGATCGTTGGCAACGCCCATGACAAGGCCGCGCTTGCCGCGCAGCAAGCCCCCCAGGGCCGGGTTGCACTGCGCCTCAGGCGTCGACATGCTTTAAAACGATGCTGGCATTCGTGCCGCCAAACCCAAAGGAGTTCGAAAGCACCGCGCGAAGCTTGACGCCGTCGCGCCGCTTGCGCACGATGTCGACATCGTCAAATGCCGGATCAAGTTCCTCAATATTGGCGCTTTCGCAGATGAAGCCATTTTGCATCATCAACAGTGAATAAATTGCCTCCTGCACGCCGGTTGCACCGAGCGAATGGCCGGTTAGAGACTTTGTCGCGGCAATCGGCGGGCAGTTCGCTCCCGAGCCAAAAATGGTCCTGATCGCTTCCATTTCCTTGAGATCGCCAATCCCGGTCGATGTCGCATGCGGATTGATGTAGTCGACGGGCGTCTTAACCGTCTCGAGCGCCATGCGCATGCAGCGCACCGCGCCCTCTCCAGAAGGCGCCACCATGTCGAAACCGTCCGACGTTAGGCCATAACCGGCGATTTCCCCATAGATCTTTGCCCCCCGCGCGCGGGCATGCTCCAATTCTTCCAAAACCAATACGCCCGCCCCGCCAGCGATGACGAACCCGTCGCGATCCTTGTCATACGCCCGCGAGGCGGCGGCGGGACGGTCGTTGAAAGCCGAGGACATCGCGCCCATTGCATCGAACAGAACGGAGAGCGTCCAATCAAGCTCCTCGCATCCGCCGGCGAACATAATATCCTGCTTGCCATACTGGATCATCTCATAAGCATTGCCAATGCAATGGTTTGACGTGGCGCAAGCGGAAGAGATCGAGTAATTGACACCTTTGATCTTAAACCAGGTGGCAAGCGTGGCGGACGCTGTCGAGGACATGGCTTTCGGTACCGCAAAGGGACCGATTTTCTTCGGCCCTTTAGTACGGGTGATATCGGCGGCTTCGACGATTGCGCGCGTCGACGGCCCGCCAGAGCCCATAATGATGCCGGTGCGCTCATGAGAGATTTCGTTTGGAACAAGCCCAGCATCGCGGATGGCCTGCTCCATTGCGACGTGATTCCACGCTGTACCCCCGCCAAGGAAGCGGATGGCGCGGCGGTCCACGCTTTCGCCCGGATCAAGCTGGGGCGCGCCATGAACCTGACTGCGAAAGCCGAGCTCAGTGTATTTCTCCGCCCTAACGACTCCCGGTTTGGCCTCGCGCAAGGAAGAGAGCACCTCTTGCGTGTTGTTGCCAATCGAGGATACAATACCCATTCCCGTGACGGCGACGCGTCTCATTTTTTAAAACTCCTGCTTGACGCCGCGGTGCGCGGCCTGCCCGGCAAGCCGCTCTTTACGTTGGCCGATGCGGTGATCCGGGCATTCAGGCTGCGGTGGGCGTTGCGGCCTTGAACAAACCTACCCGCAAATCCTTCGCTTCGTAAATGCGCGTTCCGTCCGCGTCGAGCCAGCCGTCGGCGATGCCGAGAACCAGTTTGGTCTTGAACACGCGCTTAAGATCGACGCCATAGATGATTCGCCGCACACTCGGTAATACTTGATCAGAAAACTTGACCTCGCCGACGCCGAGCGCCCGGCCGCGCCCGGTTAGCCCCAGCCAGCCAAGATAAAAGCCGAGGAGCTGCCAAAGGGCATCAAGCCCGAGGCAGCCGGGCATGACCGGGTCGCCCTTGAAATGGCAGCCGAAAAACCAAAGGTCGGGTTTGACAGAATATTCGGCGACGACTCCGCCCTTGCCATTTGCGCCGCCCTCCTCGGAAATGTCCGAGATCCGGTCAAACATCAGTAGCGGTGGCAGGGGCAGTTGCGGATTGCCAGGGCCAAAGAGGTCGCCCCGCCCGCAGGCAATAAGATCCTCATACTCAAAATTGGCGCGCCGCTCGTTCATCTCCGTTCCACCCTCCGGTTCTTGCCGCAGACCCGTCTGGGCTTTCTCCGGCGCCGTTCGACCGCTTCTAACATAGTCGCCGCTAGGCCGGAAGACGCCGGCCTGTAGCGGCACGGCCCATAGCAGCGGCGCGCGCCGGTGCCCTTATTTTGCCCAGTTTGAGCCATTTGCTAGGCGGCGATCAAGTCTGGCCCCGAGGCACTGGGACGCCAGAAGTGCAAGCTGGAGAGAATAGCAATGGGTGGCGCGGCAGGCCGTTTGGGCGGGCCGCGGTGCGCCCGAATACTAAGGGACGCTTTGGCAAACGGGGATCCATGAAGTTCCGTTACGACATTAATGCCCTTCGCGCGCTCGCCGTCATCGCGGTCGTACTCTTTCACTACAAAGTCGATTTCGTTTCAGGCGGATTTGTTGGCGTCGACATTTTTTTTGTTATCTCCGGCTATCTCATGACCGCGATCATCATGGGCAGGCTTGAGAAAGGCACCTTCAGCTTTTGGCAATTCTTTCGTGACCGTGCCAAGCGCATCGTTCCCGGCCTGTCCGCCATGGTTTTTGGGCTTTTAGGCGCGGGCTATCTTTTACTCGAGCCCGCGACCTATCATTATCTCGGCTCGACATCGATCTCCGCCCTATTGTTCTTTTCGAACTTCCGGTTCTGGGATGCCACAGCCTATTTCGATCCCCAAAGTGACATCAAATGGCTCCTCCACACCTGGAGCCTCTCGGTGGAAGGGCAGTTTTACTTGGCCTACCCAATTCTACTGATGGGATTATACAAATTTGAGAGGACGCGGCGCCATATCCTGTTCGTCCTTTGGGTCTTGGCGCTCTTATCGTTCGTGTCCTGCGTGTGGCTATCGCTATCTCAGCCGCCTTCGGCGTTCTATCTGCTGCCGCCGCGCGCCTGGGAGCTGATCGCAGGCGGGATCGTTGTGCTGCAATTTCCCAACGACCGCAGGGTATACGCCTCAAGCCTTCTCGCATGCGGATTTCTGCTCATTGGCGTTTCCATCGCACTTTATGACAAGAATATGCCTTGGCCCTATTTCTGGGGGCTTCCTCCGGTTGTCGGCACATGCCTCGTTATTGCAGCCAACCGTGCGGACGCGGCAGTCTTCAGGATCAACATCATCCAAATGATTGGCCGCTGGTCGTACTCTATTTATCTCTGGCATTGGCCGGTTGCCGTGGCTGCGGTCTATTTTGGTTTTATTACGACAACGCCAGCAAAACTCGCTGCTCAAATCATCATCATCGTCGCTATCCTCGCGGCGGGCAGCCAGGCGTTGTCGCTGTTCAAGCGCTTCTTCGAAGTGCAATTGAATGGGTTTAGCCGCCCGGGGTTAATTTGGGACGCGGCCGTCCTCGGACTGACATTGGCCATTGCCGGTGTAATTACCGTCAATCAGGGCCTCGCCGGCCGCCGTCCAGACGGCTTGCGGCAATACGGCGCCTATGCGACGGCGGCAAAAGATTGGGACTATCCCGACCAATGCAATGGCACTGACGCAAACGGCAATTTGAGACCGTGCAGGCTCGGCGCGGCGGACGATCGCGGGACACTTTTCGTTGGCGACTCTTTCGCCATGCAGATCTATGGCCGTTTCGCCGAAATCGCAAAGCAGGAGTCCGGCAGCTCGTTTACGTTCCTTGCTTCGTCTTCCTGTCCGCCGGTAACTGGTATCCGCATTGTGCACGATCACTTCAACTGCAACGGCTTCTTCGACAAAGCGTTGCACTTTGCGCGAGAGCGCCACTTCACCCGCATTATGCTCGTGTCGAATTGGGAGGCCTACTTTCGCCCGGAATTTGGCAAAGTTTGTTTCGAGACTGCCGATGGCTGCCGTGCGGAGCGTGAGCCGCAATCCTTTTATGTGCTTCTTGACGCTGCTTTGCTCCGCCTGCGCTCAATCCTCGTCGACCTGAAGAATAGCGGAAGTGAAATCGTCATTATTGGCACAACGCCCTCCGGCGTTTGGAACGTGCCAGCTGAACTTGCAAGGCGCAAATTCCTTGGGAGGGACACCGCCGATATCGAATCTATCGACAGGGCCCAGTTCAGCGATTATACCTACCCAGTGAAAAGAAGGCTTATGGCGCTGGCAACGGCGAGCGGCGGAAGATTTATCGATCCTCTCGACTACCTTTGCGACGATCATCGCTGTCCTACGGTCGACAGCGAAGGCCTGCCCTATTTCCGGGACCAGTGTCATTACCGATCGGCTGCCGTCAAGACCGCGCGATTTGAGTTTTTGGACGACGCCGCAGGGCTCAGGAGACGCGTAAGCGCAGCGCCTATGAAGGAAAATGGTGCCCCCAACTTGTGACAAACTTGGAAACGCGCTTGGCTGCCGGCCGCGCAACTCAAAAAGCGCAACCTATGTTTCCGGATTTTTTCTCCCTCGCGCGGACGCAATGCCGGTCGCGTCTATTGAATCAATGGCCACTATCGGCTGGGAATTCTCTCGATGGAAGGCACCGGCAGTCCGGTTGTCACGGGTCGCGGACGCATGAAGTTTCGCGAGGACATTAACGCCCTAAGAGCGCTTGCGGTCACAGCCGTAGTCCTCTTCCATTACAAAGTTATATTCGTCCCCGGCGGTTTTGCCGGAGTCGATATTTTCTTTGCCATCTCCGGTTACCTCATGACCGCGATCATCGGGGGAAGGCTCGCGAATGACAAATTCAGTCTTTTGCAGTTCTACCGTGAACGGGGACGGCGCATCATTCCTGGGCTCCTGGGCCTTTGCGTTGGGCTTCTCTCGGCCGGTTATTTTATCCTCGACCCCTGGACCTATCAAACCCTCGGCAAGACCGGGATTTGCGCTCTGCTTTTCGTCTCCAATTTCCAATTCTGGGATCAAATAAGTTATTTTAATCCCGAGAGTGCCAATCAATGGCTTTTGCATTCCTGGAGCCTTTCGGTCGAATGGCAATTTTATCTCCTCTATCCGGTCGTGCTCTTGGGCTTGCACGCCCAAAGGATAATGAGGCGCCATCTCGTGCCAATCCTCTGGCTTTTGGCAGTCTCCTCCTTCTCGCTTTGTGTGTGGTCATCGCAGCATGATCCGGCATCCGCTTTTTATCTTCTTCCACAACGAGCCTGGGAGATGCTCGCGGGCGGGATTGTCGCACTTCAATTCGACAACCGTCAATGGAAGTCCCCTGCCACCCTAGCTGGGGGGGGATTCGTTGCAATCGGCATTGCTTTATTTGCTTATGACGACACAATGGCTTGGCCATCCTACTGGGCATTGCTGCCGGTTGCCGGCACGTGCCTCGTCATCGCAGCCAACCAGCGTTCCGCTACTTTATTCAAGAACCAAATTGTCCAGACGCTCGGAAAATGGTCCTATTCGATATACCTCTGGCATTGGCCAATCGTGGTCGCAGCCTCCTACTTTTATTTTGTCAAGACGACGGCGCTCAAAATCCTTTGTGAAATCCTCATTCTCGCAGCAATCCTTGCGGCCGGCGGTTTTATCCTTGCCTGGGCGAATAGACATCGGCCGCGCTTCCTGCCGGAGAAAGACTGGCCAGGCTTCGCTGGCGGCGCGGCCGCTGCGGCCTTTGCGCTTGCCTTCGCGTTGGTGGCCGCCAGGGACGGTCTCGAAAGCCGCCGCCCGGATCTCGCAAAAGACCTTGAAACCTACGCGCAAGCAGCCGGCGACTGGAACTTTCCGCAAGAATGTATTGGCGCGGATCCGGCGGGGAGTCTGAGACCTTGCAGGCTCGGGCGGGCAGACGATCGCGGCGTGCTTTTTATCGGCGATTCCTTCGCCATGCATATTTATGGCCGTTTCGCCGAAGAAGCAAAATTTAACCCGGAGAGCTCATTTACCTTTGTGGCCTCGCCCGGCTGCCCGCCGGTCACGCGCATGCGATGGGCTCAAAATGGGCACAGCTGTCACGGTTTCTTCGAAAAGGCGCTGCGATTTGCCAAGGCGCATCACTTCAAGCGCATCGTGCTTTCGTCCCGGTGGCATGCCTATTTCAGGCCGGAGAAAGGATGGATGTGCTTTGAGACCGAAACCGGCTGCCGCGTGGAGAAGAATCCAGAGATTTACTATTCGCTCTTAGACACAGCCCTTTCAGATTTGCGCGGCCGTCTCCTTGACCTAAAGGCAAGCGGAGCCGAAATCGTAATTCTCTGGGCGATACCTGGGGGCGAGTGGAACGTGCCCGCAGAGCTCGTGAAACGCAAGTTTTTGCGATTGGATGCAAAAGACGTCGAATATGTCGACCGGGTGTTATTTGAAACAGACGCCGCCGAGATAAAACGCCGGCTCATGGAGCTAACGGCGGCAATTGGCGGAAAATTCATCGACCCGGTTGAATTTCTATGCGACGGACAACGTTGCCCGACGGTCGACAAGGACGGCGTGCCCTATTACATCGATGACCAGCACATTCGCGCGACGTTCATCAAAACCGCCCGCTTTCAATTCCTCGATGATGCCGCGGGAATCAGCAACCGCGTGAGTGCCGTTCCCGGAGCCGCGGCCGCAAGCCCGAAATTCTGAGCCCGCAGCGGCGCGCCTTGACGCGTACTTCCCTTTGCCTTGTCGCATTTCACGCCCATATGAGGCCCGCGGAGCAATTCGTCCGCCCAGTTGCACGATGTATCTCATGGCGTTTCGCCAAAAAGCCTTTGGTGCGTTCGTCCCCAATCGTTAGCAGCAGTCGTTCCCGGAAGTTTTCAATGCCGGTCGGAGTGTAACATGGTCTAAGTCTCACCCTGGCCAAGGCAAAAGGCCCCTCATGCGCTGCTTCGTTATTTTCTGCTCACTGCTAGTTTTGACCCCGGCTCCGGCCATGCCATTGCCGCAATGGCTCACGCTGCCCGCAACGCCAGCTTTACCCCAAGCTGCAAGAAGCGGCGACGCGCCTGTGAATGGAATAAAAATCTGGTATGCCGAATATGGGCAGGGCGAGCCTGTGATCTTGCTTCATGGCGGTCTTGCCAACGCAAACTATTGGGGCAAACAGGTTCCAGAACTCGCAAAATCCTACCGGGTCATCGTGATGGATAGCCGCGGCCACGGTCGAAGCAGCCGCGACAAAAGGCCGTTCGGCTATGGACTTATGGCCTCCGACGTCCTTTCGCTCATGGACTATTTGCACGTTCAGGCTGCGGCAATCATTGGCTGGAGCGATGGCGCGATCTTGGGACTGTACACTGCCATTCATCATCCGGAGCGGGTAACGAAACTCTTTGCCTTTGCTGCCAATTCCGACCCCACTGCGGTGAAAGACGTCGCCCAAAGCCCGGTCTTTAGCCAATTCATCGCCCGCGCAGAGAGGGAATATGAGGAGCTCTCGCCTTCGCCAGATTCTTACAGCGCCTTTGTCGCCCAAATAGAGGGAATGTGGGCGGCAGAACCAAATTTTACGTCGGAACAACTCGGCGCGATACAGGTCCCGGTCTTGATCGCTGACGGCGATCACGATGAAGCCATCAAGCGCGAGAACACAGAATTTATGGCGCGGGAAATCCCGAATGCCGGATTGCTCCTCTTGCCTGGCGTAAGTCACTTTGCTTTTTTGCAAGACCCTGAGCAGTTCAATTGCAATCTTCTGCATTTTCTGCAAAACGCCGAACAGCGCCACTGAGCGCTGTGGCCGGCTATTGCTCGATCAGACTTCTAAGGCTGGTGCAAAATTCCTAAACCGGTTGCCGCATAGAGAGAGCCGCACGCGGCCATGACAGCTGCAGCCATTCCGATTGGAGGATAGCGTTGGCGAACAGGCTCAAGAAGGGCGCGCTGAGCTTTTTTGACACGCTCATTATGTCGATTGCGGGTTCGGCGCCCGCCTATTCGATCACCGTCAGCACCGCCGCTTTGATCGTTGCCGCCGGCTATGCTGGACCAGCGGCGCTCTGGATCGCCGCCGTGCCCATGCTCGGCATCACACTTGCCTTTGCCCAATTAAACCGCTGGCAGCCGGACGCCGGAGCGGCCTATGTTTGGGTTGGCCGCACAATGCATCCGGCGCTGGGCTTTCTCGCCGGCTGGGCGCTCCTAAGCCTTTCCACCATTTTCAACGTTGCAGCAGCATTACCCGCCGGACAAGCAACGCTGGAACTCGCGGCGCCGGGCCTGAGCCACAACGTTCAATGGGCATCAGCAATCGGCGCCCTATGGTTTCTCGGCGTGGTTTCGGTCGTCACCGCCGGCATCACAGTGAGCACCAGGACCCAGATTGCTCTCACCGTGTTTGAGATTGCAGCCGTCATTCTCGTCTGCGGCGCCGCGATCTGGAACGCGCGCAACGCTCCCGCCGCCCCATTTTCGCTCGGTTGGTTTTCTCCAACCGGCTTCGGCTCGTTTCAGGCGTTTTCCGCCGGGATGCTCGTCGCCCTCTTTTATTATTTCGGCTGGGATGTTTCGGCCAATCTTGCGGAGGAGACCGCGAAAGCGGACTGGTCGGCCGGCCTTGCCTGCATATTCGGCGTGGCTGCGGTCGTCGCTATGTTTCTTCTGGCGCAGGTCGCGGCCCAGGTCGCCCTCTCGCCAAGCGACATTGAGGCCCATAGCGGCAGTCTGCTTCCAGCGCTCGGCGCTGCGGCGCTCCCCGCGCCTTGGAGCGCAATCGCCGTTCTGGCGATATTGGTCAGCACCGTTGCGACGATCGAAACGCAGCTTCTCCAATGCACCAGGCTGCTCTTTTCCATGGCGCGCGACCGGGTGATTGGCGAGTCGATGGGCAATCTCCATCCGCGCTATCAAACACCTTGGCTCGCGGGCTTTGCCGTCGCCGGGGTCACTCTTTGTCTGTTCGCAGCCTCGGCGGCCTTTCCATCCGCCGGTGCGTTGATGACAAGCCTCATCAACGCCATCGGCGTGCAAGTCGCTTGCTATTATGCGTTGGCAGGATTTGCGTGCGCCTGGCATTTCCGCAAGGCCGAGCATAGAGGCACGCGAAGTCGGGTATATGCCGTTATTATTCCACTCTTATCGGCCCTATTTGTTGCCGGCATTGGCATCTACCAGCTGCCCTTCCTCGGCTGGCGCGTTGCATCACTCAGCATCGGCACGATATTGATTGGCGTTGTGCCCTATTTTTTTTATCGCTGGCGCTACCGGGGATATTTTCTGGCGCGCGATGATCCGGTTTGACCCGCGCGTTCAACGGTGTCGGTAAAGCAGCCAGCGGCCGCAACTGAAGCTTCATAAACATTTTGCTTTGCACGCGAACGTTTAGCGCGCTCGCTTCTAAACACGCCCGCCGCGGCCGCTCTTACGAGGCATCGAGCTTGTCGATGAGTTCGGCCCTGCTTTGCACGCCAAGCTTGGCATAAATATTCCGGCAGTGATTGATCGCCGTGTTCTCGCTCACCCCGATTCGGTCGGCGATCTCTGCGCGCGGCTGTCCGAGCGCAAGCGGCAAGCACACCTCAATCTCGCGGCCGGAAAGCGGCAGTTTTTCGGCACGGCGCCAAAACTTCAACGCCAGCGGCTCGCGGCGCTCAACCGCAATTCCGATCATCGGCGCTTCCTGGTCTTGGACGGTCCGGCCGAGCCAAAAGGCGCGAAAGATAAAGGCCCCCCAGGCATTCGTGAGCCGGCAAACCGGGACCGCAAACGGCGCCTTGTCCGCAAAAATGCGAACGTGATCGTGGCAGATCCGCATGACCTCTGGCGGCAAGGCTGTGCCGGGCGACGGCAATGAAACACCCGGCGCCAAAAGCACCGGGTGCTGCGCCATAACAAGCAGGCGGCCAGCTTGCGGACTCAAATATTCAACT
>Ga0187783_10003425_pt1 | contig 11672 bp, 9 predicted proteins | sample 1015_SJ02_MP02_2_FD_132471 | JGI IMG/M metagenome (GOLD analysis project Ga0187783, IMG submission 132471) | Tropical peat soil microbial communities from peatlands in Department of Meta, Colombia - 1015_SJ02_MP02_20_MG | ecosystem: Environmental > Terrestrial > Soil > Wetlands > Peat | place... | reverse complement strand
CCGCCGTGGTGGCGGGCTAGGACGCCGCCGAGTACTGTCTCCCCGGCCGCAGGCAGCCGCGGCAGCCGCATCACCAGGTCGACGTTGATCGAGCCGACGACTATCACCCGGCCGGGCGCACTCGCATCCGGCTGCCCCACTAGGCGCGTCCTGACCTGGCCGCGAACGGGGCATGACCCACTGGTGCAGCGGGCTGGCGGGTGCGCGGATGGTCAGCGGCGATGGCCGCGCCGAGCGCGCCTCCGGCCAGGCCGACAACCGGTCCGGCTAGCAGCACGACCAGCATGAGCACTGCGGGACCGAAGAGCGGGGCCAGCAGACCGCAAGCCATCCCGCTGACCAGGCCGGCCAGGACTCCCTGCCGGATCCGCGCCGCCCGCCGGTTATGCGCGGTTCCGCCACTGACACCAAGCCACGCAGCGGCCATGGCGGCCACCGCTGCCAGCGTGAAGAGCGGGACTACCAGAGCGAGTAGCCCTAGCACCGGGCCGAGTCCGCTGCCGACGAGGATGCCTGCCAGCGCGCTCATGATCGGCGCAGCGGCGAGGCCGGCGTCAGCGCCGACGGCGAGGGTTGACGGCAGCAGCGGCGACCGTTCCGATGTCGCGTACAGGATGCCGGCCACGTACGCCAGCGCCAGCGCCTGGAGCGGCACCACCGCCACCACCACCATGCCTGCCACTCCGATCAGGCACCACAGCGTGGAGGCCTCGACCCTCGGCCAGCGGGAGTAGGCGACAAACGGCGCCGCGAACAGCGCGACCAGCAGCGCCAGCCCCGCGATCTCGTGCGGCCAGCTGAACCGACCGGAGCCGATCCCGCCGTGGCGCGCGTGGCTGTCCACGCGAACGATGACAAGCCCGACACCGCACAGCGCCGCGCAGGCGGCCACCCGCACCAGCCGCGCCGCGACGCTGTCGCCGACCGGGCCGAACACGCCACGGCCCCGGCCCAGCCACGGCAGCACTGCCAGCGCCATGACCAGGACGAGCACGCGGAACCGGTCAGTCAGGCTCTCGACGTCACGGGGCGGCCCGGTGTGGCAGCTACGCCATGCCAGCCAGGCCGCGGCAGCGCAGACGCCGGCCACGCCCAGCCAGTACCCGACCTTGCGTCCCATCCGGCCCTCCGCGTCCGTCTAGGACAGCTAACTCCTGCGGAGGCCAGGTGTGCCAGCCTCAAGCTCACTCACCTTCAGGACTGCCGAGCCCGGCTAGCCGGCCGCCGTGAATCCCTCGCGCCAGGTCGGGTAGCGCAATGTCCAGCCGAGTTCCTTCTTCGCCTTCGCATTGGACGCGCCACGGCATTGCGTCATCATGGTCAGTCCCTCGCCCATGACCAGCCGGGCGAGCCACTCGGGGATGTGACGCGGGGGCTTGGCGCCGACCGCCGCCGCCAGCACCGGCACCCAGTCCCGCATGGCGGCAGGCTCGTCGTCGGTGATGTTGTAGATGGCCGGGCCCTCGTGGTCGAGCGCGAGCACGGTCGCCGCGGCCGCGTCATGCAGGTGGATCAGTGACATGACGCCCGCGCCGTCACCGATGACGGGGTACTGGCGCTTGCGGGCCAGCTTGGCGAATCCATCCGGGTCACCGTAGAACCCGCCGTACCGCAACGCGATGCCGCCGGCCCTGGTCACCGCCTCGTCCAGGTGGCTCATCGCCGCGAACGTCTGCCGTGCCGATACGGGCGGCACCGTCACGAGCGGGTCGTCCTCGGTCTTCACCGCGCCGCCCTCGTGCGCGTACCGGTACGGCGCGAAGCTCTGCGCTACGAACTTCCCGACCCCCGCCTCGCTTGCGGCCGCCAGCAGGTTGTCGGTGCCCTCGGTCCGCAGCCGGTTGGTCGCCCCGAACGTCCGGTCCAGGCTGCGGCCGAAGCGGGCGCCGGCCAGCGCCGTCGACTGGTAGATGATCGCTTCCGGACGGGCCGCGGCGACCACCGCGCGGACCGCGCTGGCGTCCAGGACGTCCAGCGTGATCGGGTCCGCGCCGAGCGAGTGCAGCAGGCTGGCCTTCGCCGGGGTGCGCGAGCTACCGGTGACCTCGTGGCCTTGATCGACAAGCTGCGGCACTAGCCGGGTGCCGATCGCCCCGCTTGCCCCGACGACCAGGACTCTCATGACGACGCCTCCTCAGCTCGCCTCGCGGCAAGCCTCACTGGCGGCCTTCCCCAGGGCCGCTCCTGCCCTGTCTGACACGCCGGGGACGCGGAACGTGACAGCGGCGGGCTCCGTGACCGGGCCGGATCGCCGTGGGCCACTATAAGAGCCGGCCCCGACACCGGAAGTGAGCTCATGCCGGAGAAGATCATCCTCGACTGCGATCCCGGCGTGGATGACGCGCTCGCGATCGTGTACGCGCTGGCCTCGCCCGAGCTTGACCTCGTCGGCATCACCACGGTGGCCGGCAATGTCGGCCTGGACAAGACCACCGCCAACGCGCTGCGGCTGCGCGAGTTCCTGAACGCCGGCGGCCTGCCGGTCACGGCCGGCAGCGCGGCGCCGCTGGTCCGCCCGCCGTCGTCGGCGCCGCACGTGCACGGCGAGGACGGGCTCGGCGGGGCGCCGCTGCCGCCGGCGGCCGCGCGCCCGGAACCGGGGTTCGGTCCGGACTTCATCGTCGACACCGTCATGGCCGCGCCTGGCGAGGTCACGCTGGTCGCAACCGGCCCGCTCACCAACGTGGCGCTCGCGCTGCGCCGCGAGCCCGCGCTGGCCGATAGCGTGCGCGACTTCGTGATCATGGGCGGGTCCAGCGCCCGCGGCAACGTGACCCCGGCCGCCGAGTTCAACATCGCCACCGATCCTGAGGCCGCGGCGGCCGTGTTCGCTGCGGGCTGGATGGTGACCATGGTCGGGCTCGATGTCACGCTCCAGGCCGTCACGACGGGCCAGGTGCTGACCAGGCTGTCGGGCCTCGGACCGCTGTCTGACCAGCTTGTGGTCCCGTGCCTGCGCGGATACGGGGACAGCGTTCACGCCGCGAACGGCGCCCTCGGCGCGCCCGGTTCCGGAAAGCCGGTGCACGACGTCTGCGCCGTCGCGCACGTGGCGCGGCCCGACCTCATCGGCTATCGTCCGGCGCGGGTCGAGGTCGAGACGGCCGGCCGCTGGACCGCCGGCATGACGGTCACCGACTTCGCTGCGCCGCCCGAGGCCTGCAACGCGCTGGTGGCGGTCAGGATCGACGTCGGCGCCTTCTGGGACAACGTCGCGGACGTATTCGCGCGCGCCGCCGCAGCGCTCTAGGGTGCGGAGCTCGTTCTGGCGGGCGCGGTATTAACGTTGTTACTACAGGGCCTGCGCCGAGGAGGATCACCATGCCGCTAGATCCGGCGACCACTGCGGTCGTGCTCATCGAGTACCAGAACGAGTTCACCTCCGACGGCGGCGTGCTGCACGGCGCAGTCTCCGAGGTGATGGAGAAGACGAACATGCTTGCCAACACCGCGCAGGTCGTCGAGGCGGCGCGGGCGGCGGGCGCGACGATCATGCACGCGCCCATCACCTTCGCACCCGGCTACAACGAGCTCAGCAACCACCCCTACGGCATCCTCAAGGGCGTCGTGGACGGCAGCGCGTTCGTCAAGGGCACCTGGGGAGCCGAGATCGTGGACTCCCTGGCGCCGGAGGAAGGCGACATCGTGGTGGAGGGCAAGCGCGGGCTTGACACCTTTGCCAGCACCAACCTTGACTTCATCCTGCGCAGTAAGGGCATCAAGACCATCATCCTTGGCGGCTTCCTCACCAACTGCTGCGTCGAGTCGACCATGCGAACCGGATACGAGAACGGCTATCAGGTCATCACGCTGACCGACTGCACAGCGGCGACGTCGGTGCCCGAGCACGAGAACGCGATCAGCTACGACTACCCGATGTTCTCCAGGCCCATGAGCGCAGCCGACGTGATCGCAGAGTTCAGCTAGCCGCCAGGCACCGCAACGCCCTGGCGTCCTCCGGCAGGAAAGGACGCCAGGGCATTAGCTCATGCGGCCTGGCTTCGGCTGCAGCGTCAGCAGCCGTCCGAGGGTGCCCACGGCTGGGCGCCGTACTCGGCGTACAGGCGGTTGAAGGCGATCTGCTGGAGCCAGACCGGCGCCTGGCCAGCGGTGCCTGAGTAGCCAAGCTGTGCCCAGGTCGACGGCAGGATCCCGAACAGCCCGTCCGGGTCGGTCGGGGTGTCGGTGCTCTCCCGCCATGCCACGCACTGCTCGAAAGCCGATGCGCCGGCCGGCACGGGCCCGGCCGCCTGGCTGGTCTGGCTGGCTCCGCTGGCCTGGTCGTCGTTAGCCTGGGCCTGGGCCTGCGCCTGTCCGGCAGGGGCCTGCAGCTTGACTGCCGCGACAGCATGCGCCTTGTGCACGACGTGGGTGCGGGCTACCGCCGTGGCCGTGGGGTGGGCGGCTTTCGCGTGCTGGCTGGTGAGATGCGCGACGTGATGCGCGGGCGCGCCCGGCGAGGTCAGGGCGATGCCGGCGGAGACGCCGGCGCCCGCGAGCGCGGCCGACGCCACTGAGACTGCTGCGATCTTCTTAGTGATCTTCACGGGGGATCTAACCCTTTCTCCGTCCGCCCTCAGCGCTTCGCGGTAACCGCGACTCACAGTTGTCGGGCGTGACTTGAGGGCCATGGCCTTGGGGGACATGGTCATGGTCAGGGGTACTGGTCACTCGTGCTGCGTCGGGCCCGGCGGCCTCCTTTCATCGAGCGCGCATATCGCGCGCATTGCTATCCCCACTTCCAACTCCAGCCGCGGGCGCGTGCCATCCGCAGGGCGCCGAATATGGGCCTTGTCACGGTGCCGCGAGCCGGGAATATCGGTTCTGACCTGGGACGACATGGCGGAGGCGGTTCAGCGTGAATATCGTCGGCCGCGCCCAGCGTTACTTAGATGGGCAAATCGAAGAAGCGCAGACGCCGGGCCGCGGTGCGAGTTAGACCTGAGGCTGAGAGCGCATGTGATGGTCGTCACTAATCTGCTTAGTTTCCGCGTCCTCAGGTTTTAAGGAGCTCCCGAGATGAAGTCACGCCGAGCTTCGCGGAAAAGCGGTATACGGATACCGCGGCTGCGATTCATGGTCGTGCTTGCCCTGGCTCTGGTCGCCGCGAGCGTCCCGGCGGCCATGGCAGTCGCGCACAGCGGCGGGAATCGCGGCTCGGCGGCGCGCACGGCGGCAGACGGCTTCCGGCCGCGCCGCCCCTCGCCGTCCCCGTCGCAGCCGGGCCCGTCGACGTCCAGTTCGGCGTCGCCCACTCCTACCAGCGCGGGCGCCCCGGCCGCCGTCGAAGGCTTCGACGAGGCCGGCGTGTCCACCGGCCTTGGTGACGACTTCTCGGCCGCGCAATGGTCGACCATCGCGGCGGACGGCTTCAAGCTCTTCATCACCGATCCCATCGAGTGGTCGTCGGAATGCTCGGACGGCAACTGCACCGACCCCGTCAACACGTGCACGATCGACGCTGCCGCCGTGGCGCAGATCCAGGATGCCTATGACGCAGGCATCGACTACGCCGTCTACACGCGCAACGTGAACTGCCTGACCGCGGCGATCGAGGGACTGTCAAGCACCCTGCAGGCGCACCTCAGCTTCGCGGTCCTGGATATCGAGCCCGACCCGAGCGTCCAGCTGACGACGTCGCTGGTCAACGGCGTCACCGCGCTCGGCCAGACCCCGGTCGTCTACAGCTACCAGGCAGGCTGGGACGCGGTCATGGGCAGCAGCACGGCGTTCAGCACCCTGCCGCTGCAGGACGGCGTGGTCCCCAACTGGGGAGCGCAGTTCCCGGCCGCCTACCCGGCCGGCTTCCCTTCTGTGGTCGCGATGCCCTACGCGTTCGGCGGCTGGTCGGGTTATGACGCGCAGGTCGAGCAGCAGCAGTGCTGTACCGATATCCAGGGGACGGCTGGCACGATCGACAACTCCTCGGACCAGATCGACCTGGACTCGGTGAACGCCGCCTGGCTGGCGAGCCTGCCGCACCAGGCCTGACCTGCATCAAGACACTGCCAGCTTGACCCCGCGGCCTCCAGGGTAGGAAGCCGCGGGGGGAATTGTCCGTGAGCATTCAGTTCGGGGGGCTGCTCACGCTTGCCGTCGCGGCCTTCGCCGCGCCGCTGCTGGCCAGGCTCGTCCCGGCACGTCTGGTGCCGCCGGTGGTGTTCGAGGTGCTGGCCGGGCTGGCCGTCGGCCCGCAGGGACTCGACCTCGTGCAGCCCACCGGCGGCGTCTACCTGCTGTACCTGCTCGGCTTCGGATTCCTGCTATTCCTCGCCGGCCAGGAAATCCAGATCGAGCGATTCCGCGGGCCAGTCTTCCGGCTGACCGCTGCCAGCTTCGCCGTCAGCGTCGCGATCGCGGTCCCGCTGGCGATCGGGCTGCGGCAGATCGCCCACGGCGCCGACGTCCGGCTGCTGGCCCTTGCCCTGACCGCCAGTTCGCTTGGCGTCATGGTGCCGGTGCTGCGGGACGCGGGCGAGGCTGGCACCGAGTTCGGCCAGTTGGTGATCATCGCCGGCTCGGTCGGCGAGTTCGCGGCACTGCTCCTGCTGACCGTGCTGTTCTCCGCCCAGCCGGAGCCAACCTGGGTGCAGGTGGCCTACGTGCTCGCGCTGGGGGCGGCCGCGGTGATCGGCGCGCTTGGGCTGCGGTGGCTCTGGCAGTCGCCGTGGCTGCGCCGGGCGCTGCTCGCCACCGACCAGAGCACCTCGCAGCTGCGGATCCGCGGTGGTTTCGTGATCCTCCTCGCTTTCGCCGCGATCTCGCACGAGTTCGGCGTCGACGCGCTGCTCGGCGCGTTCGTCGGCGGCATCGTGCTCAACATCGCCGATCGCGACGACCGGCCCACCAGGGAGCGCTACCGGGGCAAGCTGCACGCCATCGGGTTCGGCTTCCTGGTCCCGGTGTTCTTCGTGGTGACGGGCGTGCAGTTTGACGTCAAGTCGCTGTTCGCCAGCGCATCGTCGCTGGCGCTGACGCCGGCCATCGTGGCCGCGATCCTCATCGCCCGGGCGGTGCCGGGCCTGATGTACCGCCGCAGGCTCGGCGTCAGGCCGGCCCTGGCGGCCGGCCTGCTGCAGGCCACGACGCTCACGTTCCCGGTAGTCGTCGCCGAGGTCGGCAGCAGCCTCGGGCTGCTCACGCCTGCCACGTCCGCCGCGCTGATCGGCGCGGCGCTGGCATCGGTGCTGCTGTTTCCCGCCGCCGCCATGGCGCTGCGGCCGTGGACGCGCGCCCCGGCCGCCCGTGACGAGCCTGTTCCCGGCTCTCAGGAGTCGTAGCCCAGGCCGATCCGGTCCATGGTCCGCAGCCACAGGTTGCGGCGGCCGTGGTGCCGGTCGGCCTGCGCCATCGACCAGCGGGTGAGCTGAATCCCTGCCGAGCGGACCGGCTCCGGCGGGAACGGCAGCGGTCGGCTCCGCACCATCTCCAGCTCGGTCAGCTCGGTCGGCTGTCCGTCGAGCAGGTCAAGCAGCACCCGGCCGCCGAACCTGCTGGCTCCGACGCCGAGGCCCGTGTAACCGGCGGCATAGGCCAGCCGGCCGCCCATGGCCGTGCCGAAGAACGCGCAGAATCGCGAGCAGGTGTCGATCACGCCGCCCCATGAGTGCGTGAACGAGATGCCCTCCAGCTGCGGGAAGGTCTCGAAGAAGTGCCTGCCGAGCATCGCGAACGTAACCGGGCGCTGGTCCTGGGCCGCAGTGATCTTGCTGCCGTAGTAGTACACGGCGTCGTACCCGCCCCACAGGATCCGGTTGTCACTGGTGAGCCGGTAATAGTGGAACTCGTTCGAGGCGTCCGAGGTCCCCTGCCGGCGCCGCCAGCCGATGCTGTCCAGCTGGGCGGCCGACAGCGGCTCGGTGATCAGCGCGTAGTCGTAGACCGGGATGACGTAGTAGCGCATTCGGCGCAGCAGCGGCGAGAACGCGCCCGTTCCGAGCGCTACCCGCCGCGCTTGCACAGTGCCGCCAGCGGTACGCAATTCCAGGGCGGCGCCCGCCGGACCCGGCTCCGCCACGATGGCCCTGACCGGGCTCTCCTCGAAGATCCGGACGCCCGCCTCCAGGCACGCCCGGCGCAGCCCGCGGGCCAGCAGCAACGGGTCCACTATCGCGCAGCCCTTGACGTCCCACATCCCGCCCAGGTAAGAGGGCGAGTTCAGCTCCGCCCGCGTCGCGGCGGCATCGAGCAGCACGGCCCTGCCGCCAAGCCGCGTGCTGGCATCTGCCGATTCGCGCAGGTCAGCCAGCTGCCAGCTGCTGGTTGCCACGGTCATCTCGCCGCTGCGGGTGAAGTCGCAGTCGATGCCGTAGCTGGCAACGGCGGCCTCGATCTCGTCCAGGTTCTGGCGGCCCAGGCGCTCGAGCGTTGCCATCTCGCCGGGGAACCTGTCCATGCCGTTGCCAATGCCGTGGGTCAGGCTGGCGGAGCAGAACCCGCCGTTCCGTCCAGTGGCCGCCCACGCGACCTGCCGCGCTTCGAGCAGCACCACTTCCCGGTCAGGATCGGACTCCTTCGCCTGCAGCGCCGTCCAGAGGCCGGTGAACCCGCCGCCGATCACCGCCAGGTCCGCGCTGACCTTGCCGCCGAGCGCGGGCTCAGGCGGTAGCGCATCCTGCCGGTCAAGCCAGAAGGGAACGGGCCGCGCCCCGGCTAGCGCATCCGCCACGCCCGAGTCGTTCATGCCACCCTCACCTTCGTGCCGCTGGCGAACCCGGCTAGCCCCCGGACGGTAGCCAAAAGCTAAGAGGCCGCCGGAGTCGGCACAAGCGACACAGTGGCAGGAATCGCCAGGCCGGCCTGTCACAGTGAATGGGCGGCCTGCCGCAGGCGCCCGCAGGCCGGGCCGGCTAGTGGCCGGCCGCGATCGGCTTGAACAGGCTGGTCCAGTAGGCGAGCTGATCGGCGTTCTCGAACTGGTAGTAGTACCGGGACCGCTCGATCATCTGGCCGGTCGGGAACACGTACGCCGAGGACGCCGTCTGCGCTACCGGCACCCCGATGCTGGGCTTCAGCTCGGCGAGGGTCTGCGCAGCCCAGCCTGTCGGGGACCTGAGCACCTGCTGGGCGGCGGGCACCGGGCAGACATAGTCGATTGAGTACTCGACGACCGCCTGGACCTGCGGCTGGTAGAAGTAGTCCATCACCGCCATCGCGTCCTTGGGATTCTGCGAGTGCTGCGGGATGCACATGTTGTCGGTCCAGAACATCGCCCCTTCCAGGGGCATCAGCAGCCGCAGTTGCGGGGCGCCGCTGATCCTGGCCTGGTAGATGTCACCGGAGAAGGCCTGCGAGACCACGGTCTGGCCGCTCGTCAGGTAGTCGATGTAGTTCTGGCCGTAGTACCCGCGGACGATCCCCGCGTCTCGCTGCGCCCGCAGCGTCGTCGCCGCCGCGCGCCAGTCCGACTCCGTCGACAGCGCGGGCCATACCCCGTTGCGCAGCAGCCCGATGCTGCCCAGCTCCCAGGGGTCGCTCATCATGCCGACCCGGCCCTTGTAGCGCTCGTCGAACAGCAGGGCCACGCTGTCGCCAGGCTCGGAAATGACGCGCGAGTTGTAGCCGATGGCCGTCCACCCGGACTGCCACGCCATCGTGTACACGTTGCCCGGATCCCAGGGCGGGCTCTTGACCTGAGAGCTGGCGTAGCGGCGGAAGTTGGACATCATCGCCTGGTCCAGCGGGATCAGCCACCCGTTGGAGATCAGCGAGCCGAGCGCCGGGCTATTGGTGGTCGTCACGATGACGTCGTAGCCCGTGTACTGGCCGCGCTTGAGCTGCGGGCTGATGGAGTCAAAGAACGGCATGTTCTCGCTCACCGGCTCGGTGTAGTTCACCGTGATGCCGGTCGTCTGGGTGAAGCGCTCCAGCGACGGGTGCCGCCCGTTCAGGACGTCGATGTAGTCCGGCCAGTTCGCGAAGTTGACGAGGTGGTGCAGCCGCTGCGAGCGCCACCAGGCCGGCGTCCCGGCGGTATCCACGGCCGGGGGCGCGGCGGCCTGGTCACCGCAGGCGGAGAGCAGGCCAGCCAGCCCGGCGAGCCCGGCGCTGGCGCCGGCCGCGGTGAGCAGCCTCCTCCTGGTCAGTCCCCGGATGACCGATGGATCGCTGACAACTCCGGGCGTGGCGGACGCACGGTCCTCACGCTGCGACATCACTCCTCCTCAGCGGCAGCCGACGGCGCCGTCGGAGTCAGGATCGTCGCAGAAACTAACGTCCATATCCTGCGACTTTATGACTTTGCAAGCAAAGTCGGCCATAAATCTCCGGCCGGCCGCCGCGGAAGCCGCTGGTGCGGTCAGGCGTCGATGTAGCTCATGACGTGCTTGACCCGGGTGTAGTCGTCGAAGCCGTAGCCGGACAGGTCCTTGCCGTAGCCCGAGTGCTTGAAGCCGCCGTGCGGCATCTCCGAGACGAACGGTATATGGGTGTTGATCCACACGGCGCCGAAGTCCAGCTGCCTGGCCGCGCGCATGGCCCGGCCGTGGTCGCGGGTCCACACGCTGGCTGCCAGCCCGTACTTGACGCCGTTGGCCCAGCGCAGCGCCTCCTCCTCGGAGCTGAACCGCTGGACGGTGATGACCGGCCCGAAGATCTCGTCCTGGATCATCTCGTCGTCTTGGCGCAGGCCGGTGACGACGGTCGGGGCGAAGCAGAATCCGCGTGCCCCGACGCGGTGCCCGCCGGCGGCGACGGCCGCGTGCACCGGTGCCCGCTCCAGGAATCCTTCCACCCTGGCAAGCTGAGCCGGATTGTTCAGCGGCCCGTAGTCGGCCTCAGGATCCTCGCGGCCTGCCGTCTTCACCGACCCGGCACGGTCAACTAGCGCGGCGGTCAGCTCATCGGCAACCCCGGGCCCGGCCAGCACCCTCGTCGCCGCGGTGCAGTCCTGCCCGGCGTTGTAGTACCCGGCGTCGCTGATCTGCCTGGCCGCGAGCACGATGTCGGCATCGTCGAACACCACGACCGGGGCCTTTCCGCCAAGCTCCAGATGCACGCGCTTCAGGTCGGCCGCTGCGGCAGTGGCGACCTCGATGCCTGCCCTGACCGACCCGGTAATGGAGACCATCTGCGGGATCTGATGCGACACCAGCGCCCGGCCGGTGTCGCGGTCGCCGCAAACCACGTTCAGCACGCCGGGCGGAAGGAACTCAGCGGCGATCTGCGCGAGCAGCAAGGTCGACACCGGGGTGGTGTCCGAGGGCTTCAGGACGACCGTGTTGCCCGCCGCAAGGGCGGGCGCGAACTTCCAGACCGCCATCATCATCGGGTAGTTCCACGGCGTGACCTGAGCGCAGACGCCGACCGGCTCACGGCGGATCATCGAGGTATGGCCGCGCAGGTACTCGCCGGCCGACTTGCCCTCCAGCATCCTGGCGGCGCCGGCGAAGAACCGCAGCTCGTCGGCGAGCGGGGGCACCTCATCGGACCGCGTCAGCGCGACCGGCTTGCCGGTGTTGCGCGACTCGGCCTCAATCAGGTCCTCCGCCCTCGCCTCGATGGCGTCCGCGAACCGCAGCAGCGCGAGGCTTCGCTCGGCCGGCGTGGTGTCCCGCCACGTCTCGAACGCCTCAGCCGCCACCCGCAGGGCCGCGTCGACGTCGGCGGCGCCGGATACCGGCGCCTGCACGTACGCCTCCCCCGTGCTCGGGTCCACTACGTCGCTGAATCTG
>Ga0187783_10003424_pt1 | contig 11675 bp, 8 predicted proteins | sample 1015_SJ02_MP02_2_FD_132471 | JGI IMG/M metagenome (GOLD analysis project Ga0187783, IMG submission 132471) | Tropical peat soil microbial communities from peatlands in Department of Meta, Colombia - 1015_SJ02_MP02_20_MG | ecosystem: Environmental > Terrestrial > Soil > Wetlands > Peat | place... | reverse complement strand
CGCACCCTGAGCGGTGACATTCATGTGACCAGGGCAGACACCGACCGCCGTGATCCCGTCAACCCGTCGCCCGCAGAAGCCGAGTAGGACCGCTTACCACCCGCTGCGGCACCAACGATGAGGAGCTCAGTCAGATGAATCAGAACATGATCGCGGCGCTCGCACGGCAGCGCACCGCAGAGCTGTACGACCGCGCTGCCGGGAGTCACCGGCCGCGCCGGGACCACGCCGGGAGGCCATCGCTGCGGGAGCGCACCGGCTGGACCATGGTCAACCTGGGACTGCGGCTCGTCGCTCAGCCCGCGCCGGGTCTCGCGCAGCGCCCGGCTGGCTCATGACGATGGCTCAGCCGGAACCAACCTCGGCTGGCGACCGCTGGCGTGCCAGCCAGCCGTCCTCGAGACGGCCGCGCGCGACGATCTCGGCAGGCCCGGTGAGCAGGCTGGCCGTGGCGCCCAGCGCTACGGCCAGCGTTCCGCCGGGTACGTGCACAGTCCACGGGGCAGCCACCCACTCGCGCGGCCGCTCCCCCGCCGACCAGGCCGCCGCAACCGCGGCAGCGACCGCGCCCGTGCCGCAGGACAGAGTCAGCCCGGAGCCACGCTCGTGTACGCGCATGGTGACCTCGCGCGCCCCGATCACGCGAACGACCTCGATGTTCACGCCTGTGGCCGACACAGCCGACCCGAGCGCTCGCGGGGAGCTGAGGTCGATCGCCTCGACCGGCTGATCGACCACACAGGCCAGATGGGGGTTCCCGACCGTGATGGCAAGCCCGGCCAGCAGTTGGCCGCCCGCCTCGACGGCGCCCTCCCCGAGCACCGTCACAGGTCCCATGTCCACGGTAAATAGCCCATCTGCCTCGGCGCGAACGATCCGGATGCCGGCCCGCGTGGCTACTGCGATCTCGGGCCCGTGGGCGAGCCCCTCCTCGATCAGATAGCGGGCGAAGACCCGGACCCCGTTTCCGCACATCTCGGCCAGGCTGCCGTCCGCGTTCCGGTAGTCCATGAACCACTCAGCGGACTTGCTCTCGCCAACGACCGCCGTCCGAACGACCCGCAGCACCCCGTCCGCCCCGATACCGAAGTGCCGGTCGCACAGCGCGCGAACTAGCTCAGGCGGCAGGTCCAGCGCGCCATCGAGGTCAGGAACGAGGACGAAGTCGTTCCCAGTCCCGTGCCCCTTGGCGAACCACATGATCCCGATGCTAGCCGCGCAACTCGCAACTCCGGGTAGCGGCCGGTTCCGTGCGTCGCCAGACCAGGTGGACGCCGCGGTCGACCGCTAGCCTGCCTTGACGGTCGCCAGTGCTCGTTCGGCTAGATCGTCACCAGCCGGGAGCCACACGACCCGCGGGTCTCGCCTGAACCAGGACTCCTGCCGTCGCACGAACCGGCGCGTCGCGAGCACGGTGTCCGCAGCGGCTTCCTCCTCGGACCACTCTCCAGCGAGAAACCGCAGTACCTGCGCGTAGCCGAGCGCCCGGCTCGCGGTCCGGCCGGCGCGCAGTCCCGCCGCCTCCAGCCGGCGAACCTCGGCGACGAGCCCGCGGCGCCACATGCGGTCCACGCGGTCGGCGATCCGCTCGTCGAGCACCCGGCGGGGGACCTCCACGCCGAGCTGCACAGCCGGATAGAAGGCCTCATAGTCCGGGAGCGTGGCGCTGAACGGCTGACCGGACAGCTCGATGACCTCAAGCGCCCGCACGATCCGGCGGCCGTTGCCAGGCAGAATCGCGGCCGCGGCCACTGGGTCCAAACTTGCGAGCCGTGCATGCAGCGCGGCCGAGCCGACCCGTGCCAGCTCATCCTCAATGCTGGCCCGCAGCGCCGGATCCGTGCCAGGGAACTCAAGCTTGTCGATGGCCGCCCGGACATACAGGCCTGACCCGCCGACCACAATTGGTGTCCGCCCGCGGCTGCGGATGTCGTCAATGGTCCGCCGCGCGAGCGCCTGGTACTCCGACACGCTGGCGGTTTCCGTCACGGCCCAGATGTCGAGCAAGTGGTGTGGCACGCCACCTTGCTCGGCTCGGGAGAGCTTCGCCGTGCCGATATCCATGCCCTGATACAGCTGCATGGAGTCGGCGTTCACCACCTCGCCGTCCAGCACGTGCGCGAGCGATAGCGAGAGTTCGGACTTCCCTGCCGCCGTCGGCCCCACGACCGCGACGACTGGCCGTAGCATGGCTTCAGTGTGGCAGCGCGGGGTATGTCCCAGCGCACGCGAGGTGCCAGGTCATCACCACCCAGACATTTCATCATCACCCAGATCCGTGGGGGAAACATGACGTACGCCGACGACCTCGACACGCCCCGCGGCGAAGACGCGGAGGACGAGTTCGACGCCGAATATGAGCCCGTCGACAGCTATGACGACGACGAGTATGAGTTCGACGACGAGGAATTCGACGACGAAGACGACGATGAAGACGAGGACGACGAGGACGAGGACGACGACGAGGATTACGAGGAAGACGAAGACGACGACGAGGAGTGACCGATCAGCTGAGGTCTCCGTCGCCACCCCGTCCGTCGCGGACTCGCGGGTGGTTGCGCCTTAAACCGGGGCTGTCCAGCGGACTGTAACCTGCCAGACCAGATGAGCACTGCCAGCCACGTCGCAACGTGAGCGTCAAGCCATCCGGTCCTGGCTCTATCTTTCGGCGTGTGCACTCATCGGTTCGGTAAGCCTCGTTGGCATACCCAGCAGCACGGCACCGCTTTGCGGTCCGTGCTCGCTGGCTCGCGATTCACGCGCCTCCCAGGCATCCCCGCCGCGCGTCCGCCGCACGCTGATCGGCGCGCCGTCTGCCAGCAGGTAGTGCGGGGCAGCGCCGGTCACCTGCGTGGTGATCAGGTCGCCAGGCCGCGGCGCGGGGTCCGGCGGCGTGAAGTGAACGAGCCGATTGTCGCGCGCTCGGCCGGACATCCGGTGCGTGGCACTGTCCTTGCGGCCCTCGCCGACGGCTACGAGTACTTCCACCTGTTCGCCGACCAGCTTCTGGTTCTCCCGCCAGGCAACGTCGGACACCAGCGCCGCGAGGCGCTCGTACCGATCCGCCACCACGTCCGCCGGCACCTGGCCCGGCATGTCGGCGGCGGGCGTACCGGGCCGGATGGAGTACTGGAAGGTGAAGGCGCCCGCGAACCTGGCCTGCCGCACCAGATCCATCGTGTCGGCGAAGTCCTGCTCGGTCTCGCCGGGGAAACCCACGATGATGTCGGTGGTGATCGCCGCGCCGGGCATCGCCGCGCGGACCCGGTCGAGGATCGCCAGGTACTTGTCTCGCCGGTAGGCGCGGCGCATCGCTCGCAGCACCGCGTCGGACCCCGACTGAAGCGGCATGTGCAGCTGCGGCATGACATTCGGCGTCTCCGCCATCGCCGCGATGACGTCATCAGTGAAGTCGCGCGGGTGCGGCGAGGTGAACCTGACCCGTTCGAGGCCGGGAACGGCCCCGCAGGAGCGCAGCAGCTTCCCGAACGCGAGCCGGTCACCGAACCCCACACCGTAGGAGTTGACGTTCTGGCCAAGGAGCGTGACTTCGAGCACACCGTCGGCCGTCAGGGCCTCGATCTCGGCGAGCACGTCGCCGGCCCGCCGGTCCTCCTCGCGTCCGCGCAGGCTGGGCACGATGCAGAACGTGCACGTGTTGTTGCATCCCACCGAGATCGCGACCCACGCCGAGTACGCCGACTCACGGCTGGCCGGCAGGACCGACGGGAAGCGCTCCAGCGACTCCAGGATTTCCACCTGAGCCTGCTCCTGCAGCCGGGCACGCTCCAGCAGGACGGGCAGCGATCCGATGTTGTGGGTGCCGAAAACCACATCCACCCAGGGCGCCCGTGCCACTATCGTGGCCCGGTCCTTCTGCGCAAGGCAGCCCCCGACCGCGATCTGCATGCCGGGGTGTGAGGTCTTCACCGGCAGCAGGTGACCAAGGTTCCCGTAGAGGCGATTGTCCGCATTTTCCCGCACGGCACAGGTATTGAAGACAACGACGTCCGGGTCCGTTCCGGCCGCCGCACGCTGGTATCCGGCCTCCTCGAGCAGGCCGGCCAGCCGCTCTGAGTCGTGCATGTTCATCTGGCACCCGTAGGTGCGGATCTCGAAGCTCCGCCGAGTGCTGGCGCCGACCATGCAGACAAGCGTAGATGCCCGCCGGGAGCGAGCCGACCGTGCTGGCCGTCCGGTCGACCCTCGTCTTGGGCCAGTGTCCTGATTCGCAGCAGCGCCGGGGCGTCTGGTAGGGCACGATATGCGTATGACAGCGAGCGGGAGCGAAGCCGACGACCGGACGGAGACGACGGACGCCACAGCAGCCGACCAGACCACTCCGGAGCCTGCTCTTCCCGCCGTGCCCTTCGGCGAATGGCCGTCGCCCATCGCCGCTGCGGAGGTAGCTGGGGCGCAGGCTTCCGGCGCCTTTCCCACTGTTATCGGCAGCAACGTCTGGTGGCAGCAGGTCCTGCCCACCGAGGGCGGCCGCACGACGATCATGCACAGCTCCGGCGGCAAGCTGACCATGCTGCTTCCCGGCCCGTGGAATGCCAGGAGCAGGGTGCACGAGTACGGCGGCCAGTCGTATCTGCCTGTTCCGAGGTCCGCGCTGGGCGGGTCGCGCGGCCAGCGCGGCCATGCGCTGGTCTTCGTCAACTTCACCGACCAGCGGATGTATCTGGCGCCTGCTTCCGCCGCCGCGGCGGAGCCGCCAGCGCCACTGACGCCCGATCCGGCCGAGGTGCAGGCCGTCGACGGCTCGGGGCCGCTGGCAGCCGGTGCGTGGCGCTATGCCGACTTCACGCTGTCCCCGGACCGCAAGCACGTCTGGTGCGTCCAGGAGCGGCACGAGGGCAGTAAGGTCAGCCGGGCCATCGTCGCCGTCCCGCTGGACGGCTCGGCGGCCGACCGGCCAGAGGCCATCCGGACCTTGGTGACCGGGGGCGATTTCTTCGCCTTTCCCACCCCGTCGCCGGACGGTCACTGGCTGGCCTGGATCACCTGGAATCACCCGCACATGCCATGGGACGGCACCGAACTGCGCGTCGCCCCGCTGGAGAAGGGGGTGGCCGGCAAGGCCCGGCTGCTCATGGGCAGCCCGCGTGAGTCGGTGCTAGCGCCGCTGTGGCGGGATAACACGAGCCTCTACGTGGCGACCGACTGGCCTGGCTGGTGGAACATCTACCAGGTGAGCCTCACCGGCGAACCACCGCTGGCCCTGTATCCGGCGGAGGAGGAGTTCGCCGGGCCGCTCTGGCGGCTGGGCGCGCGGCCGTTCGCGCTGCTCGGCGACGGCAGGCTGGCGGTTACCCACGGCGCAGGGTCGGCGAGCCTCGCCATCCTGGATCCTGAGTCGTTTGAGCTGAAGGACCTGGACACGCCGTTCGCCGAGTTCGCACCCGGTGGCGTCGCGACCCTGGCCGCCGATGGTGACTCGATCATCGCCGTGGCTGGCGGGCCGAGCATCCGGTCGGCCGTGGTCAAGATCGACGCGGCTACGTCGCGGACCCAGGTACTCCAGCGTGAGCAGGGCGCGCTGCCCGACGAGAAGTACCTGCCGGTACCCGAGCCGATCAACTTCGAGGGCCCGTACGGCCAGGTGGTGCACGCGCTGCTGTACCCGCCGACCAACCCGGAGGTGACCGGGCCCGCCGGAGCGCGCGCGCCGTACGTGATCTGGGTGCACGGCGGGCCAACCGGCCGAGTGACCTCCGTCCTCGACCTCGCGAAGGCCTATTTCACCAGCCGCGGCATCGGCATCATTGACGTGAACTACGGCGGCTCCACTGGCTACGGCCGGCTGTACCGGGAGCGGCTGCGCCGCGAATGGGGCATCGTCGACGTCCACGACGCCGTTGCCGCTGCACGCTGGGTGGCCGAGTCGGCCCACGCAGACCCGGCCCGGCTCGCCATCCGTGGCGGCTCGGCGGGCGGCTGGACAACGCTTGCTGCGGTGACGACCGGCACCAAGCGCGGTCGGGTGTTCAGCGCGGCGGTGTCATATTTCGGCGTCGCCGAGCTGCGCAGCTTCGTCGCGACCACGCACGACTTCGAGTCGCGCTACCTCGACGGCCTGATCGGCCCGCTGCCGGGCTATGAGACGCGCTACGACGAGCGAGCGCCAGTCGGTCACTTCACCAGCGACACCTGTCCGATCCTCCTGCTGCAGGGCCTCGATGACCCGATCGTGCCGCCTGCGCAGGCGGAGACCATCGCGGCTGACCTGGCGGCGCACGGGATCCGGTATGCCTACCTCCCGTTCGAGGGCGAGTCGCACGGCTTCCGCAAGGCGGAGACGATCGCGACGGCGTTCGAGGCAGAGCTGTCCTTCTATGGCCAGATCCTTGGCTTCGAGCCACCAGGCATCCCGAAGCTCGCTGTGAGTACCCCTGGCGCTTAGCGCGATACGGCACGCCGCTACGGCTGCGACCCTGCGGACCGGGGAACGGGACAGTTTCCTCGTTCCCTCATTCTGACGTCGGTCGCGCGGTGGCGGCTGGAGGCTGGGCAGTGCGACTGACCGCGTAGCTGAGGTGCACAAACGCGGCAGTGAGCGAGCTGCTGAACTTCACTGCCTAGCGAGCGAACTCGATCGCGCGCGACTCCCGGATGACGGTGACGCGGATCTGGCCGGGGTACGTCAGCTCGTCCTCGATGCGCTTGGCGACGTCGCGGGCGATGACCTGGGCCTGAATGTCGTCGACATCGCCGGGCTTGACCATTACGCGGATTTCCCGGCCGGCTTGCATCGCGAAGACCTTCTCGACGCCTTCCTGCGCGTTGGCGATCGCTTCCAGCCGCTCGAGGCGCCGGACGTAGGCCTCGAGGGACTCGCGCCGCGCGCCGGGCCGGCTGCCGCTGATGGCGTCCGCTGCCTGCGTGAGTACAGCCTCGACCGTGCGCACTTCAACCTCGTTGTGGTGCGCCTCGACGGCGTGCACGACGTCTTCCGGCTCGCCGTACTTGCGCGCGATCTCGGCGCCGATCAGGGCATGGCTGCCCTGTACCTCATGGGTGAGCGCCTTGCCGATGTCGTGCAGCAGCGTGCAGCGCTTCAGCAGGACGGCATCCATGCCCAGCTCGCTAGCCATCATCCCGGCGATGTGCGCGGCCTCGATGAGGTGCTTGAGCACGTTCTGGCCGTAGGAGGTCCGGTACCGCAGCCGGCCGAGCAGGTTCGTCAGCTCGGGGTGCATGTCGGTGATGCCGACGTCGATCAGCGCGTCTTCGCCCGCGCGCACGCACAGGGCTTCGATGTCCGCCTTGCTGCGCTCGTAGGCTTCCTCGATGCGCTGCGGGTGAATCCGCCCGTCAAGCACCAGCCGTTCCAGCGTTAGTCTGCCGACCTCACGGCGGACCGGATCGAAACATGACAGCAGAACGGCCTCCGGCGTGTCGTCGATGATCAGGTTGACCCCGGTCACCGACTCGAAGGCACGGATGTTGCGGCCCTCGCGGCCGATGATCCGGCCCTTCATCTCATCGCCGGGCAGGTGCAGCACCGACACGACGGACTCGCTGGTCTGCTCGCTCGCGATGCGCTGGATGGCCAGCGTAACGATCTTGCGGGCGCGCTTGCCACCTTCCCGCTGTGCCTCGGTCTCCATGTCCCTGACGATGCGCGCGGCGTCGCGCTTGGCCTGGTTCTCGATGGCCGCGACAAGTTCGCCTCTGGCCTGATCGGCGGATAGCCCCGCGATCCGCTCGAGTTCGGTTCGGCGTTCCGCGCCCAGCCGGTCGAGTTCTTCCTTGCGGGCGTCCAGATCGGCGGCACGCTGCTCAGCCCTGCGCGTGAGCTCATCGATGCGCTGTTCGCGCTCGCTGAGCCGGTCCTCGCGCCGCTCTAGTTCTGCGCGCAGCCGACGGGTTTCCTCCTTGGCCGACCTAGCTTCTTCTCTGGCGGAGGTGGCCTCTTCCTTCGCCGCGCTGGCCTGTTCCTTCGCCACCTCTACCGCGGACTCCGCCTCCAGGCGGGTCTCCGCCGCAGCCGCGACCGCGGTCTGGGCCTTGCTGAGGATCTCCGCCGCATCGCGCTCCGCCTGGGTTCGCACCTCAATGGAGTAGCTGTCCGCCGCGGCGCGGGCCTGGCTCGCGTCGGCTTCCGTCAGCTGCACGTCGGCGCGACTCTGCGTCAGCGTCTCGGAGTGCGGCTTCGTCTGCAAGCTGCCGCGGCGAACCACGACCACCAGGATGACCACTGCAGCGATGGCGGCTACGCAGCCGACGATCGCTAGCGCAAGGACTGCCCCGCTGCCGTTCAAGGTCGCCCCTCTCCTACCGGTGGCCGACGCGGTCGCCGACCTCTGGCAGGCACGCGTGCCTGCAGCGAGGGGTTACTGCCAAGCAGCGAAAGCCCAGCGCGGCGTCATCATCGCCGCTAGGACCACACCTACCAGCTTTGGGTCTGCGTACTCTCGGTGCTGCGCAGACTCGCGCTGGTAACCCGGAGCTTTGAAGCTTGCACGCCATCCAGACTGACAACATCGCGGCGTCGTGACCTTGTCACGGTCGGTGACCCGCTAGCTCCGCGCACCCGCCGCTGGCTACCCACCGCCATAAGCGAGCGCTCGCTCGGTACCGCACTTCTCCTTTCTCCGGGGCGGCGATCCATTCGACTGGCGATCTACCAATCCGCCTGGCCAATGTGCGCCGCTGCCCGCGTCCGTCCGATACTTCTAGCCCTCCCGGCAACCAGGCCGTCACCCGGCCGCCCGTCATGCCTTGTGTATTTGTGAAGGTACTCACACGCCGAACTTCGTTGCACAGAGCAGAAAACCTCGCTGCCGTGAGGCTAAGCGCTTATAACGATTTGAGCAAGCACATGCAGATGATCTTGGATATGGCCAAGCTTGCTCGCTACGCCTCAGCAGGCTCTTCCTCCTCGTAAGGCTCTGGAAATACTTCAAGCTCGTAGGAGGGAACGGAGCCGTTGGCCGACTCCCCCTCCAGCGCCTCGCGGACAACTCGGTACGCCAGCCCCGGCGAGTAGCCCTTCCGCGCGAGCACGCTCGTCAGCCGCCGCATCCGGGCCAGCGGCGGCAGCCCTGCGGTGCCGGGCAGGCGGCGCTCGACCAATTCGCGCGCGGTCGCCAGCTCCTGCTCCGGACTGAGCTGGCCGAGCGCTGCCTCGATCTCAGTCGACGCCACCCCGCGCTGGCGCAGCTCTTGGCCGAGCGCCCGACCGGCGAGGCCGCGGCCGTGGTGGCGCGACTCTACCCAAGCTCTCGCGAACAGTTCGTCGTCGATGAGCTTCACTTCGGCGAACCGCTCCAGCACCGCAGCCGCGGCAGTGTCCGGCACGCCGCGGCGGCGAAGTGCCGCAGCCAACTCGGCTTGCGTGCGCGGCGCGGCCGACAGCAGACGAAGACAGATCTGTCGCGCGATCGCCTCCGGATCCGCGTCGGCCGCGACCCAGGTGCCTCCGCGCTCACTCCGTGCGCGGTCGCCCGCGCCGGTGCCAGTGCCGCTCTGGTGGTGGCCATCCCCCTCACCGCCACCAGACACACCCGGCCCACCAGTCCTGCTGGGTCCGCCGCGCCGTCTCGCCATCGCCGTTGCCGTCGGGAACGGCTACTCGGGGCGCAGGCTGCGCACCGTGGCCATGCCCTTCTCAGTGAGGCTCAGGCCGACGCTCGGCTCGGGTTGGGCATCGAGGCTCGCGCCAACGCCGAGCTTCTCCTTGATCTTCTTCTCGATCTCGTTGGCGAGGTCAGGGTTGTCGCGCAGGAAGGTTCTGGCGTTCTCCTTGCCCTGGCCGAGCTGGTCGCCGTCGTAGGTGTACCAGGCACCCGACTTACGGACGATGCCCTGCTCCACGCCGAGGTCAATAAGCCCGCCCTCGCGACTAATTCCAATTCCATACAGAATATCGAATTCTGCATTTTTGAATGGCGGCGCGCAGTTGTGGACCACCACGTCCTCCGCCACGAGGGTGTGCATTTCCTCAACTTCGACGTCGAACGTCCGGGCCTTGCGGGCAGGCATGACGTCGACGATCCGCGAGAACCACAGTTCGTCGGCGACGAGTTCACGCAGGAACGCGTCATCCAGCGCCTCTGCGAGTGCCTCGACCCTGTCCCGACGCATCCGGGACGCGCCGAGCACGATCTTCATGCCACCCCGCGGATCTCCCGCATGCTCGCCTATCAGCTGGGCGGCGAGGATTGCAGTGACGCCTCTCTGCTCTAGATGGGCAAGGATTTGCGTCGCTAGCGACGGCGACAGATAAACGCGCTGCGAACCGCGGTAGCGGCCGTCGAGCTTCGCCAGTTCCCGCGTGAGCACTTGCCCGCGCGGACCCCACATCGGAATCCCGGCAGCGAAGGCAGCGATGTTCTCGACACCGGAGACGCGAACCTCCCAACTGGTGCGCTTGCTGCTAATCCGGCGTCCCTTCACCAGACCGCCACGCTGGGCGCGGGGATCGCGGACTTGGACCGTGCTGCCGACGCCCCAGCGCAGCAGCAGCCAGTGGATCTGCTGAGCGAGCTGCTCCGACGTCGTGGCGAAACCGACTCGGATACCTCCGGTCTGCTCACGTGAGACGTATCCGTCGCTCTCAAAGATCCCGAAGATCAGATTTCCGATCACCTCGGCCGAAACGTCTGGTGCGAAGAACGCTGGCGGAATCTCTTTCTCCCACGCCAGATGACCGTAGATGCCTGCCCAGTGGCAGAGTTCGAGGACACCATTCTTCTCACCTGGGCGATGTGAGATAGCAACGGTTATCTCACTTGCCGTCGGCTTGACTTCACATCCCATCGCACGGACGATCCGAGCGACATCCTCATGCAAGGGTTGTGCGGTATTGATGAAGTGGACTGGGGTCTTGCCTCCGACGTAGCCGTCCCCGACGAGGTAGCCCAGCAGCCGCGCGTGATCGGGAGGCACCGGAGCTTGCGAGCCGAAGCCCATAAACGACCTAGGCCTAGCTACCCGGTCTCCCCGTGACAGTTCTCCGGCGGTTCGCCAGCCGTGCTCCGTCATGACCCGGTGGTCAGGCGTCACCCAGAGCTGGGTGCCATCGCGGAGCTTGAGCCCAACTACTTCCTGCTCACCCTGGTCGAACCACGAGACTACGGGTCGCACGTGCAAGGCGCCGCTCTTGTCCGCCGCTACCACGTGAGCCAGGATCTGCTGTTCGACGATCTCCTCGATGGGGTGCGTCTGACCGGTAACGGGGTCGAAGATCCGTGTACCTTCAGCGAGGCACTTGTTCTTGACAACCTTGACGCGTGTCCTGTTTCCGACCGAATCAGTTCCATCCTTTAGTGTTTCGATCCGCCGAATGTCGAGCCTAATGGAAGCATAGAACTTCAATGCCTTTCCACCAGTTGTCGTTTCCGGCGACCCGAACATGACGCCTATGCGTTCTCTAAGCTGATTAATGAATATTGCAGTAGTTTTGGTCTGATTGAGTGCGCCGGCTATTTTGCGGAGCGCCTGGGACATGAGGCGGGCCTGGAGGCCGACGTGGCTGTCCCCCATCTCGCCCTCGATCTCGGCCTTCGGCACCAGGGCGGCGACCGAGTCGATGACGATGAGGTCGATGGCACCGGAACGGATCAGCATGTCCGCGATCTCGAGCGCCTGCTCGCCGGTATCCGGCTGCGATACCAGCAGTGCGTCGATGTCGACACCAAGCTTCTTGGCGTACTCGGGGTCGAGTG
>Ga0187783_10003423_pt1 | contig 11678 bp, 9 predicted proteins | sample 1015_SJ02_MP02_2_FD_132471 | JGI IMG/M metagenome (GOLD analysis project Ga0187783, IMG submission 132471) | Tropical peat soil microbial communities from peatlands in Department of Meta, Colombia - 1015_SJ02_MP02_20_MG | ecosystem: Environmental > Terrestrial > Soil > Wetlands > Peat | place... | reverse complement strand
TCCTTCGTATATTTCATTCTGAGAGAATTGTCGACCGTTGAACTTCAAGATTTTCGAATCCATCGTCATGCCTGTCTTCTCTCGAATTATCGATCCTAATTGACCTGAGTAATTGTTTTCGATTAGTATCTTCTTTCTAGAAGTCGAAAGATACTTCTCAATTAGTCCACTTGGGAACGGGTTCATGTATCTTACTTGAAGGAAGTTGCACCTGATCCCATCGGCTTCAAGGTCTTGCATTCCGTCAAGTATTGCACCTTTGGTTGAACCCCATCCTACCAGGGTCACGTCTGCTTGGGGAGGGCCGAAGAAGTTTACCTTCTTAATATCGGGAATCATCTCTGCAGCAAGCTCTACCTTTCGCATTCGCTTCTGCATCATTTTAACTCTATTTTCGGAGTTTTCCGAGATGTGACCGAATTCATCATGCTCGTCTCCAGTGGTACGGAAGATTCCCCCCCTGGTTCCAGGAAGTGATCGATTTGAGATTCCGGTTGGTGTGAATTCATACCGTTTGTACATCGGGTTTGCGGCCAGGTCGGTTTCAGTGGCTATTTGGCCTCTTTCAACCTTCAAGTCGAGGCTGTCGAAGATAGGATGAGTTTGGTAGCTTGACGCTAAGAATTTGTCAAGAATCACGACTACTGGCATTTGGAATTTTTCAGCGTAGTTGAACGAATCGAAAGTATCGTAGAAAGCCTCTGAGGCGTCTCCGGGTGCGATAGCAATTCGCGGAAATTCGCCATGGCCTGCATGTAGCACGAATTGTAGGTCGCCCTGCTCGGTCCGGGTCGGCAGTCCAGTCGAAGGCCCTGCTCTTTGCCATAGTATGATAACCGGTCCTGGGGCCTCTGTATGGCTTGCCCAACCCATTCCCTCAGACATCAGCGAAAAACCCGGGCCTGAGGTTGAGGTTGAGGCACGGACTCCTGCATGAGCCGCGCCAGCAGCCATCAATATTGCCGATATTTCGTCTTCTGCTTGTACGACCACTATGTTATAGTTCTTCTCATAGTGCTCGAGAAATTCGCTCTCGTCAGTTGCTGGGGTTATAGGATAATAAGTTTGAAGTGCGCAACCGGCCTTGAATTTCGCAGTTCCGACTGCTTGCACACCTCTGATGATCATTCTTTTCTGATCTGACTTCATGGGGTGAAGTTTGTACGGGAAACCGTTCGCAAAATTTTTCTTAATGTAATCGTAGCCGTGACGCGCCGCGCTGACGTTAAGGTCACCTAACGCTGCTTTTCTGCCCGTGAATCCTTGCCTAATTGAATCTGATACGATGTTGAAATCGTAGTCTAGAAGGGCTATGGATGCTCCAAACGTTACCGTGTTAGCCATAACTTGGTATTTACTTAGCTCCTTTTCGTGCCCCTGCTCTTTCAATGCTGCGACGAGAACGTCCATGTACGGGATGGGGTAGAGATTGACATCGGGCCTTCCGATATCTTCAGCTTTCAGCTTCAAAGCCGCATCATAAATTATGCCTCCACCCGGACTGACTTCGTTCCTATGTCCTTCGTGGGTTGGAAATTCCTTGTGGATGTCACCGAACAATGTCTCTTTGTCGAGGGCGATCAGCAGATCAATCCAATCTACATGTGATCTGATTTCCTTATCAGACGCGCGCACACGATAGTAACTATGCTCCCCTTTGATGTTTGAGTGGTATTCAATATTAGCAAAAATATTCAGGCCACCACGCGCACACGCCTTCGCAAAGGTTTCGGCAACTGAATTGATTCCGCCACCCTGCGGTCCGCCGATAACCCACGTTACGTTATTCTCTTCAGGCAGATTCCATACCTCATGGTTACTTGCAACACCTAGCTACCAGGTTTAAAGCTTCTTCCTCGAAGCGGAGGAAATTGCAGCAGGAAGTTTTGTGGAAGCAGTACATTACCAAAGGCACTAGCTCATTGAAAAATGAGGCCATAGTAGATTTCGCGGTCGCCTATTGCTAGCCACGTTTACCACGCCCGACCGAAAATTTTTTTGGCATTTCTACTTTCCGGGTGGCGAACCTTAACACGTTTTGTCAAATTCGCGATTGAACATTTACTGGTAGGAATTATTCAAGGAAATCGTTCTAAGTGCCTAGGGTTTGGACATATACTTGACGTCCGACCCTAGGTCCATCCAGCTCCACCAGAAATATGTTTTGCCATGTCCCGCGAACGAGCTTTCGTTTTGAGATCGGGAACATTTTCGAGTTTGCTATGAATATTGCTGCGAGGTGTGCGTCAGCGTTGTCATCGATGGAATTGTGAGAGTACCGGGCTGATAAGGGGAACAGTTGCTCAATCTTCGCTAGGATATCAGCGACCAAACGCGGCTCATTTTCATTAACTAGAATCGCTGCTGTAGCATGCGGCGAACTAACCAAGCAAATGCCCTCCATCACAGCAGACCTCTCAACCATTTCGACAACTTGTTGGGTAATGTCAATCAATTCCCGTCTTAACTTGGAACTCAAAGAAATCACTTGATGCTGCATAACCAACTTTTAGCCTCCACTACAGTTCCGTCATTACACATAATTAACTAGAACATTGAGCCAGAATTTCTTAAGATTCCGTCGACGTGCTTTTATCAGAACGCAGGTCCAATATCCGTGGCGGTGGAGAGTTTGGATCTTACGTTGTTAAGTTTGAAGGATGCGGCTGAGTTGATTCATCAAAGTGACTTGAGCTCGTATGAACTCACGTTGGCATATTTGCATCGTATCAAGCAACTCAACGAGAGGTTGAACGCGTTCGTCACAATAAACGAGGCTGCATTACGTTCCGCACAAACCGCGGATGATGAATTGAAGGCTGGAAGATACCGTAGTAAATTGCATGGGATCCCAATCGCATTGAAAGATGTCTTTGAAACTAGCGAAATCAAGACCACTGGGGGATCCAAGTTACTCGCTAACCATATCCCGACCCAGGACGCATACGTTGTTGAGCAATTGGGAGATGCTGGCGCCATTTTGTTAGGTAAATTGAATCTCCACGAGTGGGCATTGGGCGTAACAAGCGCTAATCCACATTTTGGAACGGTGATTAATCCCTGGGATATACAACACGTTCCAGGAGGTTCTAGCGGAGGATCGTCAGTTGCCGTAGTAAGTAGGTTATGCTTGGGTTCTTTGGGAACGGATACAGGAGGCTCAATTAGGATCCCCTCTTCGTTTTGCGGAACGGTCGGCTTAAAGCCCACGTACGGATGCGTAAGCCTGCGTGGTGTTATACCATTAAGTTGGTCCTTGGATCATGCCGGACCGATAAGCAGAACTGCTGAGGATGCGGCTATTCTGTTTGAAGTTATCAACGGATATGATCCACTCGACCCAGTTGCAATGCCGCGCGACACGTCTCTGCGTGCCCAACCGCTGCGGTCATCTGTTAAGAAATCAAGATTCCTAGTGTTAGGAAACATGTTTGAACAAGTCGACGAAGAAGTGACCAAAGCGGTTTATGCTGCACTCGGTCGATTCGAAGAGTTGGGCGCCCAAGTTTCCGAAGGCAATTATCAAGGCATCGAAGACGATTTGAAATACCATGGAATTGTTTTACTTTCGGAAGCCGCCGCTTACCACAAGGATCACTTAAGAAATAACGCTGCAGAAATTGGGGATGATGTTCATAAGCGGCTGAGTATGGGAGAGGCTATATCGAGCATAGATTTAGCCGTCGCTCACAGAAGATTGGTCGAGACGCGAAGGAGTAGAGTGGAAATGTTTCGTCAGGCTGATCTCTTAGTTACTCCAACAACCTCAAGCCCTGCACCTTGGAGTGCAGACCTAGATCCAGTAGCAGCCGCTCGTGAGTTTACAAGATTGACTGCCCCCTTCAATTTTGCTGGGTTACCGGCGATATCTGTTCCGTGCGGATTTACCTCAAATGGACTGCCGATTGGAATGCAACTGATTGCTGAGCCCTGGAAAGAATTGACGCTTCTTGAGGCGGCTCATGCCTATCAATCCGTGACCGATTGGCACAATCGAGAACCTCCGGTCAGATAATTCGATCCGTAAGAGTTTTTACGAATTGTGTGGAGTGTGGTTGTATGAAACCCGAGAACACTAACGTTGTTCTACTCAGAATTGAAGACAAGCAGAAGTTTGATGATGCGATAACCTACGTTTACGCGGGCAGCGACCAATATGCCGTTTTTAAGCCAATTACTGTGTACAAGGAAAAAAATGCGAACGCGTACGTCGTCGCTGGAAGATATGCTGGCATAACGGAGACTCATCTGAAATATAAGCCGCTCAACGAGGAGGAACGAAAGACGGTTTCGGAGAAATTAGGGTCGGGAAAACTAATAAAATTCTTAGAGTGAAACCCTTTCGGAATGTTTGTAACTATTCACGGTTTATGCTCCCTAGGGTAAGTGACAATCCTGCAAGCAGTACGATTATTCCTACTAACATCCATGCGAGCCAGTTTGGCATCAGAAGCGTTAGCCACTTAATAATTCCGATCATCAGGAAAGTGAGCCCAAGCAGTGCTACGATGACCCCTCCGAAGGCCATCGCGGCCAAACGGAGTGCACGTCTTAATGATCGCTCGATTGATTCGGAAACCTTGCCGAGAGTCCTGCGAATAATCTCCCGAAATATCTTTTCGACGAATGACTTCTCGTCGTCCGACAATAATGCCGCCTAATCGTTAGACTTCGACAACGCGATGCCCACTGCCATTCCTACGACAAAGGCAACGCCCAGCGCCAGCAACGGTTTATCTTTGACTGTTCTCGTGGCCTCTTTCTGAAGTAACCTCAACTGGCTCTTAACTTCAACGAGACTTTTGTCCATATTCTTTCGCAGATCCTTTACTTGATCTACAACGTCGCGAACGTTATCTCTCTCTTTTGACATGGGCGGACCCTCTGATAGAGGAGCTAAGCTACGGTTATAAGACTTTCAGACGGCCGAGTGTCTGCGTCGTCTACCGAATGATATCCCCAGTAACAGGCCGAAAGTAAACGCAATCCCAGTCACGAGCAACGGATTATCCTGGATCGCTGCTCGTAGTTCCTTGACCGAAAACGGATCAGCCGGGGCATGCATGTCAATTATTTCTTCAACTTCTTCGTCAGAATAGTTTTTTTCAGTTCTAGTCATGAGTGTCGGTCAACCTACCGGCGGAGCCGGCAAATAAGATATGTGTCGAGGACCATAGGATTCCATGCGATCTCATACTTGTCCGGAAATCGGTCCTTCAAAGACGTCAGAGGTACGTTTTTGCCCTTTCTGCTATCGCATTTGCCATCTCGGAGAGTTTTGATGTCCCTCCAAGATCATAAGTTACTCTCTTTCCTTCTGCGATTACCGCTTCTGTACCCTTGAAGATCGCTTCCGATTTCTTCTTCTCCCCAAGATATTCCAGCATCCAGGCTCCAGCAAGCACAGTGGCTGTAGGATTCACTTTATCCTGTCCTGCATATTGCGGCGCGCTTCCATGCGCTGGTTCAAACATCGCGTAGTCATCACCGAAGTTAGCTGAATATATACAGCCTATGCTGGCCACCAGCGCCGATACTTCCTCGGAAATAATGTCCATGAAGAGATTGGTTCCGAACACAACGCTTCGGTTAAATCGCTGCGGATTTTTGATTAGCTGTTGAGCGAAGTTATCTATGAAGTACTCGTCAACTGTGATGTCGGTATAATCACAATGGATTCTGCGCACGGAATCCATGAATAGGCCATCTGTTTCCTTCAGAATGTTCTGTTTGGTGATTGCATACGTGTGCTTCCAGCCGCGACTCCTTGCTTCCTCAAAAGCACGTCTTGCCAACTTCTCGCTTGGCCCACGAGTGATTTTTCGAAACGCTATGGCAACGTCATCCGACAGCCTGTGCTCTATCCCCGAATACAATCCTTCAGTAGCCTCTCGAACGCACACTAAATCAATATCCCCAAGGGGGCGCTTTGTTCCTGGATATGTCTTAATAGGTCGAATGTTCGCATACAACTTCTTTCCTTGACGGATAGTAACGGCAACACTTCGTGGAGTGTTTGGACCTGCTGGAGTTGTTGTCGGACCCTTCAGGCATGCTCTTGCGGAAGCTATGGCCTTCCAACTTCTCTCGGGAATTAGTGTTGGCCCACCATTCTTCTGCCACCATTCAAACCCTGCATCGCAATTTACAAAATTTACCGAACCATCAACTGCTTTGATTACGTTTAGAGTGGCATCAATCAGTTCCGGGCCGGTTCCATCACCTTTGATCAATGCAACGGTTGGATCCAAAATTCATCAAACGCAACCGCAACCTTGACTTGCATAGTTAAGTTTTCTTCTCTTCCCGATCGTTCGCACGAATTTATTGGCGGGCGGGGAGGGATTCGAACCCCCGACCTCAGGCTCCGGAGGCCTGCGCCATGTCCTGACTAGGCTACCCGCCCCACGTTGCTGGTGTCAAATTGGATCTATAATAATGACGATTGAATTAACGATCTCAATTTGACAGCAGAATTCATAGGATGGATGGTTCATTTCAGCCAATCAATTTAAGATGCACAGATCGGACCGTTGAGAAATGAACGTCCTTCACAAATTCAAAGTCGAATGCTGTGAATCAACCCGCGCGGCCGTAACCTCAACTTTTAGAGATTGGGCCGACAAAAATATTCGACTCATGGTACCTTCAAATGTAGATTTCGGCGATTTATCCACATCCATCGCTCATGAGATCGCTAGACAACAAGGCGAATCTCCTGATCAAATTGCGACAAAAATATGTTCAGCCATCAACATTGAAGAAGGGTCGACAATTGCTCGTGTTGAGCACCTATCCGGATACATAAATTTCAGACTAAATTACACCCTGGCTGGCAAGTCAATTCTCGACTCTGTAATCTCCGAAAACCAGGGATATGGTTTAGTGAAGACAAGCGCGCCCAACGCGATAGCTGTTGAACATACGAGTGCAAATCCAAGCGGTCCACTAACGATGGGTCACGCTCGTAACGCGGTACTCGGGGACGCGCTGGCGCGTATATTGAGTGCCCGCGGGCACTCAATAACGAGGCGATTCTACGTGAACGACGCTGGGCGTCAAGTCTCGATCCTTGCTTATGGATATAAATTACTGGGCGAACCGAAGTCGAATGAAAAACCTGATACCTGGCTCGGGAAACTCTACGCTTGCACGAATTGTGCTCTCGAAATAGAAATGTCCAAACGCAAACTAAACTCAGCAGACCTCTCACAAGACAAACGAATTGATTTACAACGAAATTTAGATGAATGGACAGACGTCGCAAGTGAACTCGAAACAAACAACAAGGAACTTTTTGAACGAATTGACGCTATGAGAGACGAAAATGATCCAGAAAAAGCGGTCCAAGACATAGGCCGAAAGTATGAAAGTAACGACCCGGACGCCGTCAGGTTAGTAAGAAAAGTTGCGGACATGTGTCTTGACGGCATAAGGGCTACTCTCGCTCAGATGGAGATCGAATTTGATACGTGGGACTGGGAGAGCCAACTACTATGGACGGGCGAAGTAGAAGATGTCCTCCAACGGTTACTGAAGCTTCCCTTTACAGCTACGACAGGTTCTTCTGCCACGCTTGACGTAAATGCGATCGTAGAAACATACGATCTACGAGAATTATTCAAACTCTCCGACACCTACGAAGTTCCATCTCTGACATTGGTCCGCAGCGATGGAACCACACTCTACCCGATCCGTGACATTGCATATACGTTGTTCAAGTTTAGAGAAGCTAAAGAAGTAATCAACGTAATCGCATCTGAACAAAAATTGCCCCAACTTCAAATCCGGCTTGCCCTCTACGCTATGGGAGAACGCAAAGCAGCGACAAAGCTCATCCACTACTCCTACGGTTTGGTGGAATTGCCGGGGGAAAAGATGTCGAAGCGCAGAGCAATATACATAGCTTTAGACGACGTGATCGCTCAAGCCAGACGACGCGTAGAGGAGGAAATGGCTGAGCGGTCTGAAGAAGTTAGTAAGGAAGAATCGGATCGAATTGTCAATTCAGTCGCTCTCGGCGCTGTCAAATTCGCATTGCTGAATGTGAATAGCGTGAAAAATTTGGCATTCACTTGGGACCGAGTTCTAAGCTTAGAACAAAACAGCGCACCATTCATCAACTATGCGTACACACGAGCCGGAAGTATCCTAAGAAAAATCAAAAACTTGAATGAGAAATACGACCCGAGTACACTAAACCATCCGCTCGAACACATACTTCTATACAAACTCGCCCAAATGCCAGACATATTCGCGGATGCGGCTGATCAAATGAAACCTGAAGATCTCGCAAATTATGCTAACTCTATCGCTGAAAAATTTCACGAATATTATGAGAAAGTAGACGTAATTCACACGGACGAACATGTTAAGAACGCGCGCGGTACTCTGGTGAAGGCGATTCAAATCGTTCTGAGCAATACAATGGAATTATTAGGAATCACACTGACCGAAAGGATGTAACAATTTGGCTTTAAGAAAAACGCGACGCCAAACTGACCGAATAAAAACGAGTTTCTTAAATCTCGATATACATAACATGTACGATAGACTCTTCATAATCCTCTTCATCATCGACATCGCGTTACGTCTGTTGTGGCTTGACAAGCCAGATGGTTCATTGATATTCGATGAATGGTACTATGTGAATGTCGCTCGCGTGATATTAGGACTAAAACAAAGCGTGGGCTCAAACGGCACTCCACCTTACCAGAACGTTCCAAGCGGTCTCGATCCGAACCATGAGCATCCACCGCTTGCCAAATTGCTTATCGCATTGTCTATGTATCTTTTAGGTGATAACGGATGGGGATGGAGAATCCCCAGCGTGATCATGGGCTCAATTGCAGTCCTTGCATTCTATCTTCTATTGAAGAAAATATCGCCCTACGGATCAATTCCTATTGTCGGGACTTTCCTGTTCTCCTTCGACAACCTCGCGTTCGTGCTAAGCAGAATAGCGATCCTCGACATATTCACATTATCATTCATGATAGTCGCATTCTATTGGTACTTCTCCGGGCATTCGTATTGGAGCGCAATTGCAATGGCGCTTAGTACTCTTTGCAAAATAACAGGTGTCGCAGGATTTCTGATTCTCACCGTGGTTCACGCCGGGCGAATTATCAAGAACAAACGAGACGGAAAACAATGGAATGCCTACTTCTCATGGTTCGAAAAATATCTTGGAATTTTTCTAGTATCCTTTTTCGTTCTACTGACGATCATGGATCGCATCTGGGTAGGATATTCTACACCGTTTGAACACTTGCAGTACATCCTGAACTATTCGTCAGCGCTCGTCTCAGCATGTCCGAACGGCATAATCAGCTGTCCTTGGCAGTGGCTGATAAATCAAATCCAAATCCCCTTCTTAATTGTGAACGTGAAAATTAGCGGTACGGGTGGCGTAACAAAACAATTCGATTCTGTCGCCTTCTGGGGAGCGATGAACCCCTCAATATTGTATCTGACTATCCCATCTATGGCATATTGTGTTTACAGTTACCTAAAGCAAAAAAAACAGGACTTCACGTTGCTAATGGTGAGTTGGTTCGCAATAACTTATCTGCCCTATTACCCAGCCGTCTTGATAGGCCATAGGGTTACCTACTTGTTCTATTTTCTACCTGCCGTACCGCCGGTTTGCGCTGCAATCGCTTACATGATTGCTGATCAAAACCCACCTCGCTTAGTAATTCTATTCTATTTAGCTGTCGTTCTAGTGAGTTTCTACTTGATGTTCCCGTTCAAAACGGTACCTTAGTGAATTCTGACAATCATCGTTGCGGTTCTAACCAACTAAAATCGAGAAATACATTTTTCGGGAACACCTAATCCCAGAATGAGTATCGCTCAGTAGCCGCCGACGAGGAGGTGACAGCAAGAATGTCAAACGAACAAAGCGTGCCTTAAATGATGAAAGACAGTCGGTGAGATGTGAACCGATCCTTCCAGACACGATCCTGATCTGAAAGAAACCAATAATGGTCTACGATACCACAGCCGTAATGCATTTCCGATCAAGTTCACTTCAGCTTACTGTGAAGGCAGGACGAGCCATCAACTGTCGATGTCGTCGAAGTACGCCGAAGATTTATCGCAGGAAAGCTTAACGTTAAGCAAGTAAACATTAGCACCCAAGGAATCGGAGAAGAAGCGGATAAAAGAAACGTATCAACGATCGCGAGAGCGAGAGAGAGAGAGAGATCCTGTCGCTGAAAGACAGAATACAACAGATGTCCCATTTGATTTTCCTACTTTCTCTCGAATTCATTGCGTTTTGCCCAGGCCTTGCGAATTAAAATTTCGCCGAAGATGTAACGACTTCATAATGATTGAGTCTGCAAAAATTAATTCATGTATTCTGTGGTCGATCAGAATAGTCTCGACTTCGAGATCGTCAATGCTGATTATGAAAAATTAGTTTCAGTAACTCACCGATTCTTGACAGCTTTCTTGCACGAAATTTGAATAGTGTTCGTGCCCCTACGAAGAACAATCGGTCGAAATTGTTGCAAGCACAAACTTGGAGAATTATGGGATGAACGGATTCAAAGATTGGGACTCAGACTCCGAGGAATCATTTCATTCACGGATCAACATGCGGCATCACAAAGCGCCAATGAAAGAACAATTGTCAACAGCCATCTATAGGCTCAAGGTTCAACAGAACAAACTAGAATCCGCTTCCGTACGCATGCAGCAGCACGATAAGGACATTTTCGCAAAATGTGTTAGCGCTCAGATGTCACATGATTCTGCGCGCGCGGCAATGTACGCGAACGAATGCGCTGAGGTGCGGAAGATTGCTAAAGTAATGCTGCAAAGCCAACTTGCCCTTGAGCAAGTGGCCATAAGATTGGAAACAATCGAAGAATTTGGAGACGTGGCTCGCATGATGGGGCCAGTAGCAGGAGTCGTGAGAACTATTAAAGGCCAAATTGCAGGCGTTATGCCTGAAGTTGGTTACGAACTTAACCAGATCGGAGATCTTCTCAATAATTTCGTCGCCGAAGCCGGCGAACCAATGGGTTCATCATATGACGTGGCTGCCTCGAACGAAGAATCGCAAAGAATTCTAGTCGAAGCAGGGACAATTGCTGAACAACACTTCAAGGAAAAATTCCCAGATCTCCCGAACGGATCGACACAACGACTCGGAGAGCTAGGAATCGGTCATTAGGAGAAAATGAAAAATGGCAGTGACTGTGGAGCAAGTAGGCAAATACCTCGGCAAGACTATTGAAGACGCAATGGGGCGCCCACTAGGAAAACTAGTCGGGCTAGAAACAGACGTTAAGGATGAGGTAAAAGCAATCCAAATTGCACGGAACGACGGAGAAGTTATTGACCACCCAATCGATTTCGTCAAAATGACGAACGAGCATGTAATCCTACTCCAGGCTTGGCGCGTCGAAGCTGAAGAACTAAAACGAGAAAACGACATTGTTAGAAAAAGAAGGCGTGCATTGGACTTGTTGCTTAACGACGGAGACATCAACCAACCTGAGTATAATGCACTTCGGACAAGCTATGAAGATTTCACAAAGGGCATGCAAGCCAAACGTGACACGCTGCTGGACAATTTACAGGAAGTCGAAAAAAGGTTAGACCAACAGATTACGGATCTGGAAGGAGCGCTGACCAACGACAAAATGCTATATTCAACAACC
>Ga0187783_10003422_pt1 | contig 11678 bp, 7 predicted proteins | sample 1015_SJ02_MP02_2_FD_132471 | JGI IMG/M metagenome (GOLD analysis project Ga0187783, IMG submission 132471) | Tropical peat soil microbial communities from peatlands in Department of Meta, Colombia - 1015_SJ02_MP02_20_MG | ecosystem: Environmental > Terrestrial > Soil > Wetlands > Peat | place... | reverse complement strand
CGAGCGGACGGCGCCGAAGCGCTAAGTTTTCGAGACTCTACCCGGGCAATAGCCGTTGCGGGGGGAAACTGATGAACATGAAACGCCGGTCGTTCCTCTCTTCGTCCGCTGCGCTGCTCGCTAGCGGCGTGCTAGATTCGCGAGACAGCCACTCCGGCCAGGTTCACCGGCACGTCGTCCCTGCGGCGTCTCTCATGACAGATTGCGCCAACCGGTTTCTCGCCGCGCTCGACGCCAATCAGCGCGCTAAAGCAACTTTTCCCTTCGACGCTGACGAGCGCACAAACTGGCATTACATCCCAAAGGAGCGCAAGGGCCTGCCGCTGCTGGAGATGACGCCGTATCAGAAGCACCTTGCTAGCGCACTATTGGCCGGCGGCCTGAGCCAGACGGGCTATATCAAAGCTGTGACGATCATGAGCCTGGAAGATGTGCTCAAAATCATCGAGAAGGACAGCGGTGAAATACGCAACCCAGAGAAATATTATTTCTCGGTGTTCGGCACTCCTTCGGATAGCGGCACATGGGGCTACCGGGTCGAGGGCCACCACCTTAGCCAAAACTACACACTCGTGAATGGCAAGGCTGTCGACGCTCCGAGCTTTTTCGGAGCCAATCCTGCCGAGGTGCGAGAAGGGCCGCGGAAGGGTTTACGAACCCTAGCTAGTGAAGACGACCTCGGCATCGAGCTGATGCGTGTTCTCGATGATCAGCAGCGAAAAGTAGCGATTGTCAACTCAACCGCCTACGCAGATATCCTCACGGCGGCGAGCCGGAAGGCCGCACTGCAAGGCCAGCCATCCGGCCTGTCCGCTTCCAAGATGAACGCCACGCAATTTGACGCCCTCATGGCCCTTGCGGAAGAGTATGCCCGCAACATGCCCGAGGAGTTGGCCGAGGGCCGCATAGCGCAGATAAACAAGGCCGGTCGGAATATCTCCTTCGCTTGGTCGGGCGGCATCAATCGGGGCGACCCACACTATTACCGAGTACAGACACCTTTCTTTCTCATCGAACTTGACGACACGCAGGACGATGCAAACCACATCCACGCGGTGTGGCGTGACTTCACCGGCGACTTCCGGGAAGACCTGCTTCAACAGCATTACGAGACCAGCCACCAGAAATAGTGGAACCGCCTACAGCTTAGCCCCTGACAGTTTGATGGCCTTGGCCCTGATCGGCGCCATCCCATTGGTAGGCGTCGACGTCTGGCCCGTAGAAAGATAAACCGGGTTAGAATGTCCGGGTCTTCAGCGCTCGCGCACCTGAAATACCTTGAGAGGAGATTCCATGGCTTTGTATAAGCCTATGTTTTTGACTTTGGTCGCCTTGCTACCTTGGACTGCGGGTGCTCAAACCAAAGCGCCCGCGAATGCCAGCACTCCTGCAGGGGTGCAGAGCTCCGTTGTTGAGCCGGGATCGGAAAAGTGGGGCGACGTTCCTGCGGCGGCGTTGGTGGGCACGCCATCGGTAGAACTGGGCGGAACATTGCGGCTCGCCGTTATCCAAGGCGATCCCACGAAGCCCGGACGAACGTACACACTGCGACTCTCTTGTACAGACGGCCTCAAGATTGCTCCTCACTGGCATCCCACAACCGAAAACGTCACCGTGGTCAAGGGTGAGGCCGCGGTCGGCATGGGATCGAAATGGGACGACGCCGCGCTCAAAAACGTGCCCGCGGGAGGCTTCTTCTCGGCGGGGCCGCAGATGCGGCACTTCGCGCAGTGCAAAGGCGACACCATCCTGCAGGTACACGGCATCGCACCCTTTGTGGTGAATTTTGTCAGTCCAGACGACAGCGAAGCGCCGAAAAAACCAAAGTAGGCGACTGTGATTAGACATTACGGGTCAAAACAAAGTGCCCGTCGTCGCAACGTTATGAGCGCCTGCTCGCCAAGCTGAAACGCGAAGGCGACGCCTACCGGCGCGAGTTCGCACAGGTGTCCTGAGACGACCCGAAGTGCGCATTGATGCCATCGCCGAATCGGTGTCAAGACTCAATCGGCAGAGGCCGAACGTAGGAAGATGTTCCAGCGTCTTTGAGCAGCGTCGCGATCCCCGTACCGATCAGTGCAACTTCGCGTATTCGATTTTGGCTTGGTTATAGATACCACCAATGCGTCGGTGAAAAGAATATCTGCCGGTCTGCGTACAAGATCTCTGCCAATCTTCTGATCATCGGTTTGTTTTCGGCAGCCTCTACTGCATCAGCGCTCTTCTCTTGACTGCGACTTACAAGTGCACTCTCTTCGAACTAAAGCGGACTAACGGCCGTTGCAACGTCATTTTCGCAAAGAGGTATTGCCGCGGCAGGAGCGCACCACTGGGTGCAACCCCTAGACCGGCTAGAGTTAATCCTTCGAGAACCGAGGTTCAGTGGAACAACTCGGCGGTAGAAAGGTAGCCATTGTTGCCACCCTTGCCATCGTAACCGCCAGGAACGAGAACTTGCCCATCAGCCAGCAACACCGCTGGCTGGTCCTGCCGTGCAGTATTTAAACTACCCGTCACGCTAAACGTTCCGCTTGACGGATTGTACAGCTCGGCACTCGAGATGGACCCGCTATGATTGCCTCCTGCGATCAGTACGTCGCCGCTCGTTAAAAGCGTGGCTGTTTGTCCGAATCGCGAGGTGTTCAGACTACCCGTTAGTTCCCATGATGCTGTCGAAGGGCTATAAATTTCTGCGCTGGCAAGCCAGACGCTGGTTGCGTTCTCGCCGCCGGCAACTAGGACATCACCATTCGTGAGCAGAGTTGCGGTGAAAAGCGTACGTGCCACATTTAAACTCCCCGTGGGCGTGAAAGTGCCGGTCGAGGGATTGAATAGCTCCGCGCTTGTGAAGTACCCGCTGGCATTGCCGCCCCCTGCAATCAGCACCTCGCCGTTCGCGAGTAGCGTGGCCGTATGCCCGGCGCGAGGTGTATTTAGGCTTCCGGTGACGGTGAATGTCCCACTCGCGGGATTATAAACCTCCGCACTTGACAGGACCGTATTATTGCTGTTATATCCGCCCACCACGAGAACCATGCCACTGTTTAAGAACGTCGCGGTGAAATTACATCTTCCGGACTGCATACTGCCCGTGACCGTGAATTTTCCGGTGGAGGGATTGTAAAGCTCCGCGCTCGAGAGACATGTGATTTCGCTGTCCGTTTCGTTGGTCCCTCCGACGATCAGTACATCTCCATCGTTTAGCAGCGTTGCTGTATGCGAATTCCGGCCGGTATTCAGATTTCCGGTGCTGGTAAAAGTTCCCGTCGTCGGGTTGTAAACCTCTGCACTCGCCAAACCGTAGTTGCCTCTCTGACGGCCCCCAGCCACGAGGACGTCGCCGCTGTTAAGCAGCGTAGCATTTTGATTCGCACGCTCGGTTTCCATGCTGCCAGTAAATGACCATGTTTGCGCCTGCACACCGCGGTTGGCGCCAAGAAGCAGCGAAAATAGGGTCACGCTTACAAAAAATCGCAAGATCGTCTTCATCTGATCTCCTTTGTTCGCCCCTCCTGACGTGATTTATGATTTAGGTCAGTCCCCCGTTTCTTTTACCGCAAACCAATGCCATGGTCAAACGGGACAAGCCTTCCCGCCCGCGATGTTTTGGTTCCAATACCACGCTCGCCCGACCAGTACCTTGGTTCTAATTTACATACAATGAATCACAGCTCGGCGATGGACGGCGTCGTTGTGTCCGTGGCCGTTATCGTTTGCGCGCCAGCGGTCTCAAACGTCGCGGAAAAACTTCCCATACCGGCGGTGAGCGTCGAATTGGGTGGAAGGACTGCCTGCTGATCGGTGCTGGAAAAGTGCACGGTCCCTGAGTAAGAGGCAGCGGTCTGGTTCGCAGCGTCGAGTGCGGCGACCGTCAGGCTCGTAAGCGTGCGGGATGTTGCGCTTGAAGGAGCCGTCAGCGCGAAATGCGTGGCGGCCAATGGAGAGCCGCCTTCGCTGCTGCTCGGGCTCCCGGCCGCGCCACCACCGCATCCGCTCACCATCGCAAACCCCAGGATGTATGACACCAATATCCACTTCTGCATGGCTGCCTCCCAAATCCGCATCTCGGGATGCTCGACGCTTTGCTCTGCTCTTACTCATGCGCAAATGACAGTCGAAATCGATCATCGGCGGAGTGAATTTTCGAGGGTGCCCCGAAGTCAGCGACGGTAGGAAATCAAGCGGGGTGTATAATCCGGCCACTAAGGTTTCCTGAATTACTCACATGAGCGCCTCCGCAACCCATGAAGTGACGCGGCTCCTAGCCGAGTGGGCGAGGGGCAATGAGCAAGCCATGGACGAACTTACGCCGCTCGTCTATCGCGAACTCCGCCAGCTGGCCGCCAGCTATCTGCGGAAAGAACGCCAGGGCCACACGCTGCAGCCTACCGCGCTCGTCCATGAAGCTTATCTGAGGCTCGTGGACCAGAAGAATCCCAGTTGGCAAAACCGCTCGCATTTTTATGGCGTGGCGGCGCGGCTGATGCGCCAGATACTCGTCGATCACGCGCGCCGCAGGCATGCCGGCAAACGAGCGGGGCTCAAAGTTCCACTTGAGAACGCCGGGCGATATGAGGCGGCGCGCGGTGAGGACCTCATCGCACTCGACGGCGCGCTCAACGCGCTCGAAAAAATCGATGCGCGGAAGTGCAAGGCCGTGGAGCTTCGCTATTTCGGCGGGCTTTCGATGGAGGAAATCTCGCAGGCTTTGGAGGTTTCTGCCGTTACCGTGCGCCGCGACTTGCGCATGGCGGAGGCCTGGCTGCATCGCGAGATGCGCAGCGGATAGGTGCCATTTGAATCCGGAACGCTGGGCGCAGATCGAGGAACTATTCCATCGCGCGGCGGAGTGCGCCCCCGAGCAGCGCGCCCGGCTGCTCGACCGTGAATGCGCCGATGATTCGCAGTTGCGGCGCGAGGTCGAGGAACTGTTGGGAAACGCGGAAGGCGCCAGCGCTCAAATGCGCGAGGCTGTCTTTTCTGCGCTCGACGCGGTCGAATTTCCGCTTATCGGCCAAACCATCTCGCACTATCTCATCCTGGCCGGCCTCGGTGGAGGCGGGATGGGGCGCGTCTATCGCGCCGAAGACGTCCGGCTCGGCCGGCAGGTCGCGCTCAAGTTTCTGCCCGAGGAGTCGGCAAGCGATCCCGTGGCGCTGCGCCGCTTCGAGCGGGAAGCTCGCGCGGCCTCAGCGCTCGAGCATCCCAATATCTGCCCCATCTACGAATTTGGCGAGCACGAGGGCCAGTCGTTTCTGGTCATGCAGCTATTGGACGGCGAGACGCTGCGCGAGTTGATACCGGCAACCGGAGCGCCGCAGACTGCCCTGCCGCTCGAATCGCTTCTCGATTACGCCGTGCAGATCGCACAAGGACTCGCCGCGGCGCACAGCAAGGGAATCATCCATCGTGACATCAAGCCGGCCAACATTTTTGTAACGCGGCAAGGACAAATCAAGATTTTGGATTTTGGCTTGGCGAAGATCGCGTCCGCACAAGTCGTCGAGGTGGCGCTCAACCTCCCGGATGCTCAGTCTTCCCGCGAAGAACGAGCGGAAAGCTCGCAGCCGGCGCTTGGACGCGCTCTCGATCTCTTCGTGAGCCGCACCGGCTCGACGATGGGAACAGCCGGTTACATGTCGCCCGAACAATTGCGAGGCGAGGATCTGGACGCGCGCACCGACCTGTTTTCATTTGGATTGGTGCTTTACGAAATGGCCACGGGCCGGCGCGCGTTCGCGGAGATTACGGCGCAGGTCCTGCGGGACGCGATCCTCCACCGCCAGGCGACGCCTGCGCGGGAACTGAACCCGCAGCTTCCGCTCACCCTGGACAGAATCATCCGGAAGGCGCTCGAAAAGGACTGCAAGTTGCGCTACCAGAGCGCGACTGAAATTCTGACTGACCTCGAGCGCGTGAAGAAAACGCGCCGCCCTGGATCAGTCAATGCGGCATCGTCCGCTGTTGCCGCCGCTAGTGCGCGGCTTGCCAATAGGCGTTGGCGCGCGCTGGTATATTGCTCGATCGCGGTTATATGTATTGCTGCTGGGTCTTTCGCTTACTCTCTGCGTCACCGTCGTGCCAACCGCCTTACCGGACAGGACACGCTCGTCCTCGCTGATTTTGCGAACACGACCGGCGACATCGTGTTTGACGGGACGTTAAGACAGGCGCTCGCCATCCAGTTGCAGCAGTCGCCGTTTCTCAATCCGCTTTCCGACGAGAAAGTAAGCGCAACTTTGAAACTGATGAACCGCCCGCCCAACGAACGCCTCACCCAGGACATTGCCAGGGAGATATGTCTGCGTGCCAACGGCAAAGCCTTACTTGCGGGTTCGATCGCACGCGAGGGAACGCAATATTCGATCGATCTGAAAGCAACGACGTGCGATACGGGCGGCGGCATTGGGACCACCCACGCGATTGCGAACAGCCGGCAGGATGTGTTGAAAGCGCTCGATGATGCGAGCAATTCCATGCGCCAAAAACTCGGAGAATCGCTCGCGTCGGTTGAGAGATTCGATAAGCCACTGGACCAGGCGACTACGTCGTCGCTCGAAGCGCTGCAGGCTTTTAGCGAGGGTCAGAAGCTCTCGATGGACAAAGGCAGCGCCGAAGCCATTCCCTACTACAAAAAGGCGGTGGCTCTCGATCCGAATTTCGCCTACGCCTACGCTGCGATGGCGACTTCCTATGCCAATCTGAAGGAAGGAGGGTTGGCTGCTGACAATTCTCTGAAGGCGTATGAGTTGCGAGACCGAGTCGGCGAACGCGAGCGCTTCTACATCGAGGCCGATCTGAACCGCACCGAGGACACGCGGAAATATATCGAGATATATCATCGCTGGATCGAAGCGTATCCTGGCGACGCGCTCCCGCACCTCAATCTCGGCAACACCTATGCGTCACTTGGCCAGCACGAAAAGGCCGCCGAAGAAACTCGCACCTATCTCCGGATGAGGCCCGACAGTCAGTTGGGCTATGCAAATCTCATTGAGGACTATCTTTGGCTGAATCGCGTCGATGAGGCCAAGGATGCTGCTGAAAGAGCTATTGCACTCAGGCTCGACGGATTTTATTTGCGCGTGGCCAGGTACTCGCTGTGTTTCGTTCAATCGGACGAAGCCGGCATGAAAGAACAACTGGCCTGGGCCATCGGCAAGCCGGGCGCAGAAGATTCGCTGCTCTCAGATCAGTCCGATACTTATGCTTACTCTGGCCGGCTCGCCAACGCTCGGAAGTTTTCGCGAGACGCTGTGGAATCGGCTATTCACGCCGACGAAGCGGAAACCGCTGCAATCTGGCATTTGGACGCTGCCCTGCGCGAAGCAGAGTTTGGTAATTCGGATGCCGCACGAGGCGCGATAGCGGATGGTCTCGCACTGGCTCCAGACAGAGACACCGAACTTCTCGCCGCGCTGGCCTTCGCTCGCATCGGCGACGTGGTGCAGGCGCAGAAGCTCGTTGAGAAAATTGGCCGGCAGCCGCTAAAAGACACACTCGTTGTCTATTATTGGCTACCGGCGATACGCGCAGCAATCGAGATTGATCGTAGAGATGCCACGAAAGCGATCGAGTTGCTCAAACCAGCTTCGGAGTACGACATGGGTGCGTCAGCTCAGTTCGTGGCTGCTCCCATGTATCCCGCCTACGTTCGCGGTCTCGCTTACTTGAAGATGCGCAAGGGTGCAGAAGCTGTGACCGAATTCCAGAGAATCATCGAGCATCGCGGCGCCGTGCAGAACTTTCCGCTGGGAGCCTTGGCGCACCTGCAGCTAGCGAGGGCGCGGGTGATAAACGGTGATGTTCCGGGTGGCCGGACTGCGTACCAGGATTTTTTCGCGTTATGGAAGGACGCTGATCCGGACATTCCCATCCTGCTCGCAGCAAAGTCGGAATATGCCAAGCTGAAATGAATCGCACGCGCGCGGATACCCAGCCAAAATAAGGGAGCAATGGCGGGGACTGGAACGCCAGTGGCCGCGCCAGCCTCAAAGACTTTAAAAAAAAGTCTACACCTGAAAGGTTTGCGTGCCCTGTTCGTCGATGGAAGATTTGGAAATTCGAAGCGATTCCGGATGTTCCCAGAGGCAATAGTCACGCCCGAAATGAGTCGGCCCTCACCCTATTGGAATAGCTCCGCACTCACAAGGAAATTGCCGTTAGAATCAACGCCACCCACTAGCAGAATTTCTGTCCCGTTGGCGAGCAACGTCGCCGTGTGTGCGGCGCGTGCGGTTTCCATATTGCCTGTCGGTGTGAAGGTCTCGGCTGCGGCGTGGTAAAGCTCGGCACTCGCCACAGACTGAAAAGTTGAGGTTCCGAATCCTCTGTTGCATGGTGTCTGGCTCGTGGCGCCTCCCGCAATGAGGACTGGGCCTCCAGTCCGATTCGTCGCGGTATGGGCAACACGGGGAGTTGACATTTTACCGACGGTCTCTTTGAAACTCGCGTCGTTCTCGTCCAAGAAGAGCGCATTTGCAATGGCGACCCAGCTGCCGCCTTCGCCGCACGGAGAACCGAGGAGTTCGCCTCCCGTAAGGAGCACGTAGCCGTCCGTGGGCACGGCGGCGAGGTGAAGTGCCGAAGTTCCTCCGGTTGCAGTTGGGGTGAACATCGCGCCTGTCGGTGAAAACAAATCGCCCAAGGCAGACCCGGTGTTCGTGCCTCCCGCTAGGAGAACCTCGCCGTTGGCGAGAAGAGTCGCCGTATGATATATACGGCTGGCGGACATGTTGTTGGTCGCCGGAGTAAATTGCCCCGAATTCGGATCGAAGAGTTCGGCGGTTGCAGTTCCCGGGTCCGCCACAGGCCCGAAGAGTACGTCCGGCAAGGTTCCCCCTCCCGCTATCAGCACTCTGCTAGTTCCGTCATTCAGCAATGTAGCCGTGTGCCCAACTCGTGCAGTTTCCATGTTGCCTGTAGTAGGCGTGAACGAGCCGGAGGAGGGATTGAACACTTCCGCCGTCGCCAGAGCCCCCGTCGCGTCGTTTCCCCCTGTGACTAGGACACTCCCGTTGGTGAGTAATGTCGCCGTATGCCCAACTCGTGCAGTTTGCATGCTACCGGTGGAGGTGAACGTCCCTGTGGCTGGGTTATAAATCTCCGCTGTGGCGAGAGGTCCTGTCGAGTTTTCTCCTCCGGCAATCAAGACCGTCCCGTCCTGTAACAAGGTCCCCGTATGCCCCGCGCGCGCGAACTCCATGCTGCCTGTGCTCGTAAAGGTGCCAACAGGCCCAGTGCTCGAAACTTGGATGGCGTTCGACACCCCCGTGATTGTTAGGGTGACTGTGTCGGTTGATGTGACGGTTTGACTGCCGTCGGTGTTGAGTGTCGCCGAAAAAGTTGCGCTCCCGCTCGTTAGTGATGAGTTGGCCGGAAGAACTGCTTGGCTGTCGGTGCTCGTGAAGTGTACGGTCCCAGAGTAGCTGGTTGCCACGCTGTTCGCGGCGTCCAGCGCGGTCACAGTGAAGTTGAAAGCTATCCCAGCTGTGGCGCTGGATGGAGCGCTAAGGGAGAAGTGCGTGGCTGCGGGAGGCGGAGAAGGAGGAGCAGGAGAAGTGCCTCCGCTGCCACAAGCGGTGAGAAGACACAGTCCGCTGAGAGCCACTACGAGAAAGAAGAAATTCTTCATCACGCCTCCGCAAACCTTCGAGGGGCTTTCCGTGATCATTTCTACTTACTCATGCGGAAATCAGAGCCGAAACCGATCATGGTTATTGGCCCGTTGGGAAGATTGTGCGGCCCAGCTTGGCTAATGCCCGACAAACGCCTTCTCAAAGAATGTCGAGAACCACGCGGCGATGGCCGCCGTCCTCTTCATGCACTACAATTTCTCCCTCATTCATAAGGCGGCGAGTCATCAGTAAAGCGCTGGAGAAAGACCGCGAGATGCGGTATCAGGGCGCAGCGGAAATGCGAGCCGACCTCAAGCGGCTGAAACGGGAGACCGAATCGCGGGTCAGCGCAGCGGCCAGTTCGAGTTCGGTGAAGGTCGCACAGGAGAGCGGTTCTCATCCGGCTGCAGAGCCCGTGTCCGCATCGAATTCGGTTCCCGCTGTCGCTTCGGTGCAGCCATCATCCGCTGCCGTCAAGATAGCGGAAGTTCCCGCCCGTTCAAGGACGAAGCTTTGGGAAATTCTGGTTCCCGCTGCTGTCGTTCTAGCTGCCGCGATTGCCATTGCTGTTCTCTACTTCCGGCCGCGTCCGGCCGCGCCGCTGACGGAGAAAGACACTATCGTTCTGGCGGATTTCGATAACTCGACAGGTGACCCGGTATTCGATGGTGCTCTGAAGCAAGCATTGGCCGTGCAGCTTCGACAATCTCCGTTCCTGAATATCCTTCCTGAGCGCAAAGTGGAGGAAACATTGCGTCTGATGGGTCGTTCGGAAAACGACCGCGTCACGCGCGACGTGGCCAGAGAACTCTGTGTGAGGACTGGCAGCAAGGCGATTCTCTTGGGTTCGATTTCAAGGCTGGGCAGCCAATATGTGATTGGCATTGACGCGGTCGGTTGCAGCAACGGAGAGATTCTGGCAAAGGAGCAAGAGGAGGCTGGAACCAAGGAGGACGTGCTGAAAGCACTCAGCAAGGCGGCATCAAACCTCAGAACCACGCTTGGCGAATCCCTTGCCTCCGTTCAGAAGTTCGACGTTCCAATTGAAGCGACCACAACTTCACTCGAGGCCCTCAAAGCGTTTAGCATGGGCGTTTCAACTTTTCGCACCAAAGGCGATGCCGAAGCAATTCCGTTTTTTAAACGAGCGCTAGAGCTTGACCCCAACTTTGCCATGGCCTATGCGGGTTTGGCCGTCAACTACCACAATCTCGGACAAGTGAGTCTCGCCGAAGACAATCTCAAGAAGGCTTACGCACTCCGCGACCGGGTCAGCGAACACGAGAAATACCGTATCGAGTCCATGTACTACGAAAGTGCCATAGGCGACGCGGAACAGGCGATTCAGATTTACGAACTTTGGGCCAAAAGCTACCCGCAGGACGACATTCCGCCCGGCAATCTCGGCGATATCTATGCCCAGTTGGGGCAATACGACAAGGCCATTAGTGAAACGCAAGAGAGCCTTCGAGTAGAACCTAACGACGTGGTTAGTTATAGCAACCTAGTGCAGTGCTTCCTTGCGGTGAACCGACCAGACGATGCTTTGAAAATGGTTCAGCGAGCACGAGACCGAAAACTCGACGGGGAATACATCCACTGGAGAACCTATCAGTTAGACTTTCTCAAAGCTGATGCGGCTGACATGGAGCGGCAGGTAGTATGGGCTGCGGGCAAACCGGGAGACGAAGACCGCCTTCTCTCGTTCCAGTCTGACACTGAGGCGTACTACGGGCGGCTGCTGAAAGCACGGGACTTTTCCCGTCGCGCGGTTGACTCCGCAGTTCGCAACGATTCGAGAGAGACCGCTGCGCTGTGGCAGATGAACGCCGCATTGCGAGACGTTGAGTTCGGCAACCCCGCAGTCGCAAAACAGGATGTGGCGGCGTCACTGGCGCTCTCGATGGGCAGAGATGTGAAACTGTTCGCCGCCTTGGCGTCGGCACGGATAGGTGACTCGGCTCGTGCAAAGCCAATCGTCGAAGAACTAGAGAAGAACTATCCCTCGGACACGATTCTGAAGGTGTACTGGCTGCCGACCATCAAGGCAGCGATGGAACT